>JAABUQ010005900.1_pt1 | contig 19055 bp, 14 predicted proteins | sample 5560001 | NCBI WGS metagenome assembly JAABUQ01 (sample SAMN10711888, study PRJNA513371) | rock metagenome | isolation source: Antarctica rocks | place: Antarctica: Victoria Land, Finger Mt nord | collected 2015-12-18
GGTTGCCCAAGAACGATCTCTTCGGGCACGCCATGTTCATTTCAGGTCTCTTCGGAGTCGCGATGATTGCCTGATCAGTGGCGAGTCGGCCGCTTCTCGTCTTCGATTCCAATTTCGCAACACTTCCATTTCTCCGAGTACGCACAAAAGCTCGTCCAGGACCTCCTTGGGTCTTACGCACAAAGCGGCTCGGAAATCGAAGGCAAGTTTTCACTAGCTGCTATTGAACTGGATATCGAGCAAGCCATACCTTGTGGACTCATTCTCAATGAGCTCGTCACGAACGCGCTGAAATATGCATACCCGCACCAAGGTGCAGGCAGTCTCTCTGTCACGTTCCAACAGATTGCTGACCAAAAAGTCTCGTTGTCGGTCGCGGATAATGGCCCAGGTCTCCCGGCGGAGTTCGATTGGAATGGATCGAATTCGTTGGGGATTACGATTGTCAAACTGCTAACGAAACAATTGGGCGGAACCCTCCAAATCGAATCCTCGGATACCGGAGCCACCTTTCGGGTTATCTTTCCAAAACACGAGCTAAAAGAAAGTCTCGACAGCGTTTAGGGTAAAGACCTCTCATATGGACTGGATCAAAGCACATTCGACAGCTCGCTCGACCATGTCTGGATCGCCTTGCGTGAGCAACTGCGCGCGGACGATCGTTTTCAGGACTGCCAAGAAGCATTCAGTACTATTCGCTTCGTAGCGCTGCAATCGGATTAATCTGTGAGGCCGCCCATGCATGGCCGGCGCCAACGTTGAAACCGTAACTGTCACACCCATCGCAAGAGCGGCAACCTGGGTCGAACGGGCTCAGCGTGAAGAGCGCGGATCCAGCAATTCACCCAAGGTCATCGAAAACATGAACCCAATGCCGCTGCCGATCAGACAGTATGAGGAGTTGGGGTCTCCCTGAAGCCGTCTGAAAAGCTCGCCCCCGAAACTTTTACGCCAGCTAATTCGAAAAGTGACAGGCAAGTGATACCTTCGGTGGGCGACTCAGATGACACGTGATAACGTCCTTTACCACACTCTGCAATTAACTTGGCAAGGTCAGGACTCTGACCACGGCCGAAATTTCTAATTGCCTAGCTTGGAGACTCCAAGCGTGCAAACGAACCTACCGCCTTCGGAAATGTCCTGGATTGAATCCAAAGTCCAAAGGCGCTATATTGGTCATCTACCCGCCGGCAGCGTGCTGTCGGCTCAAAGGCCGCCAGGAAACTGGCGGCTTTTGCTTTTCTAGCGGCAGAATCTTGCGAACCTACATTTACGTAGACGGTTTCAATCTTTACAACCGAGCACTGAAAGGCACAGCCTATAAGTGGCTGAATCTGAAAGTGCTATGTGAGCACGTCCTCAATCCAGCTAATGAAATCATTGCCGTGAAATACTACACCGCCCGCGTCTCCGGCGAGCGTGATCCCGATCAGCCACGGCGGCAGCAAATCTATTTCAACGCTCTGGAAACGCTCCCAGAAATTTCGATCTATTACGGCAAGTTCTTGCCGAAAAAGATCAGGCGGCCGCTAGTTACTCCCGTGGCCGGCCTCCCCAAATTTGTCGAGGTTCACACCATCGAGGAAAAAGGCTCCGACGTGAACCTGGCCGCCCACCTGGTTCGTGATGGATTCAAGGATCTGTTCGACGTTGCTGTGGTGCTGTCGAAAGACACCGACCTTATAGAGCCAATGCGGATAGTGCGGCACGAACTTGGTAAGGTCGTGGGCATGATCTGCCCCGACAAGGACGCGCCTCAAGGATTGAAGGATGTCGCTTCATTCGTTCGCCACATCACCCATAGCAGGCTAGCCGCAGGCCAGTTTCCCAATCCAGTGATTGCTGCTGATGGGACTAAGATCAACAAACCGGCCGATTGGAAATGAAGCCGTTATCGAAGCGGTCACCTTACAGTCTGAGTGCTGACAACTTCTGCAGCTTTAAATATTAAGGTCGAGGTTATTAGGTGAGGGTTGAAGAGGGAAAATATTCCGTAGCGGAGATGTGGACTGGTTTCGGCGTCGCGAACTGGTAGTCAACTCCGAATATCAGCGTGGCAGTGGTCTTTGGCCCACCTCTGCAAAAAGCTATTTCATTGATACGATCCTTAACGAATTCCCTTTTCCAAAAGTCTATTTCCATGAGCGGATCGACAGAGAGACCAAAAGGCCTCGGAGAGAGATCGTTGACGGCCAGCAGCGTATTAGCACGCTTGTCGAATTTGCGGATGGAAAATTCGTTTTAGGCAAAAACGCCAGAGGGTTAGAAGGATTGAAGTTCGATCAACTATCTGAAACACAGCAAGACGCCTTCTTCGCCTATACCGTCTCCGTCGACGTAATCAGAAATGCTGACCGGTCCGAAATTTGCAGATGTTCCGGCGGATGAATGCTTTCACGCTTCCGTTAAATGCGCCAGAAAAACGACACAGCGAATTCTTTGGCGAATTTAAAGATTGGGTTAACACCACTTTGGACCAGTACGGTTCCTTGTTCATCAATTGGAATATCTTCACTAGCCGGCAAGTCATTCGCATGACTGATGCTGAATTCATCGCAGATGTTGCCCTTGCGATCGAGGAAGGCATTGCCAGTACAAGTCCTGCCAAGCTTCTAGCCCTTTATAAGAAGAACGATAGTGCATTCCCTGGACGGGCTACTTTTAATGAGCGTGTCATTGGTGCATTTGACGTTGTCTTAAGTGAGCTGTCTGAACTCCGAGGGACATACATCACCAAGTCCCATATTTTTCATTCTCTAATCTGCGCCCTTATTCATAGCCGGTTCGGTCTGCCAGGCGCAGAAGAGATTACTGGAATCAGACCGACAGGTTCATATTTTTCAGATGCGAATGGGGCGCTAGTGTCTCTTCGACGGCTTGCAGCCGCCCACGAAGAGAAAGACGCTACAGAATTTGGCGAGTACGTCAGTGCGGCTTCGGAAGGTGGAAATCGGGCTCTGCAGCGCGGTATCCGCATCAAATGGCTTTGTCGCGCGCTTCGAGGCGAGTTTGCATAGCTGTGGCGCTCCATGCGAGCTGGACCGAGCTTGAAAGCGATTTAAATTCGATCGCTCTGCATCTCAGAGATTTTGCGGCGGCTAAGGCGCGACTTCGCTCACCAGCCGATTTTTCATTTCTTGACGAATGTCTGCTGGAAGGATTGCTTTCTAGGCTCTGGCAAGCCTGGAATGCATTCTGCCGCAACTGCGTCATGAAATCCTGCATGGGAACGATTGATGCTACCGGCGCTCTTGTTACGGGACTGCCAGATGCAATCAGCGAGGCGCATGTCTCAGCCGCAGCTATTCTTGCAAAAAAGCAACCAAGACCCCCGGCCAGGTGTTGTTTTACCGTCGGCGCAGACCGTTCGCGGCCCAGCTGCTCGATATAGGCGGCGACGTGAACCGGTTGTACCTGGCGCAGCTCCGTCTGCCCCCTGCCCTCGCACCACGCGAGGAAGGCAGCCACTGCGCGGGTGTAGGCAGCGCGGGTGTTCGCGTTGCAGATATTGACCGTGAAGAACTCGAGGAAGCGCAGCGCGGCTGACTTCGCCGACCCGGCGATGAGCGCCGGTAACCTTATTCCAGAATGTAGCGTCGTGACCATTCGAGTGCTCACGGCTCGATTAACGAAAGCTCGAAACTTCCGTCTTCCTCTAGCTTGCTGAATCTATACGCCTTGCCTTCGAAACTACGATTTTGAATTGGGTCCAGCGGTACGTGCCGGAGTTTGAGAAGCGCTGGAATCAGTACGCGCGGCCGGTGGGCGGATCATAGCGGTGTGACGAGACTTATGTAAAGGTGAAAGGCCGCTGGACGTACCTGTATCGAGCAGTTGATAAACAGGGTCGCACGGTGGACTTCCTGCTGAGCGAACGACGCGATGTGGCTGCGGCCAAACGCTTCTTCCGAAAGGCAACGGAGAATCGCGCTGCACCGCGAGTCATTACACTCGATGCCTACGCCGCTTCGCATCGAGCGATCAGGGAATTGCAATCAGCGGGAGAGGTAGCGCGCCGCGTCCGCATACGCTCCAGCCAATACCTGAACAATGTTATCGAGCAGGATCATCGCCGGATCAAACAGCGGATACGGCCGATGCTCGGGTTCAAGCGATTCGAGACCGCAGCTATAACGATTAGCGGCATCGAGCTTGCGGAGAAGATTCGGAAACATCAGTTCAAGACGGGAAAGTTGCCGGGCAGACCGAAAACTGTCCCAGGCATCTGGGCGGCTATGCTCGCCGCCTAACGCTACCGAGGATTCTTTCAAACGGTTGCTCGTGCGCCTTCGTAGAGTTTGCACCAGAACCACACTGAATATCACATCCGTTATGGGCCTAATTATATTGATCGGAATCGTTCAGAAGAATGGGATTCTACTACTCGACTCCGAGCAGCATTTCAGCGATCAAGGAATGGAGCTTAAAGATGCGGTTTTCCACGCGGGCCGACGCCGGTTGCGGCCGATTATTATCACCGCTCTCGCGACAATCTTCGGAATGCTTCCACTCGCCCTGGGAGTCGGATCCGGAGCGCAACTACTTCAGCCGCTTGCTATTGCCGTTTTGGGAGGCGTCGCGATCTCGATGATATTGTCGCTATTCGTCACACCGGCTAAAACTCTGACGAATGTGCTTTGATTGCATTTTCGTAAGAGGGAAATTGGCGATCGCGCGACCGCAGGTGAGCCGGCTTCCAAGCGCAAGCGGAGGAATTTTGCTGAGCGTGACCTGCGACGCAAACAATTTTCCCGGACGGTTAATGAACGATTGAGGCTTCTCTTCAATGTGCGAGTGCTGAGAGGCATGGTTAATCCGTACCTGTACTCATTCGCTTCTGTCTCTTTTGAAACTCACTTGCGATCTCGCGCGAATCGTCACAATCGCGCAACTTCTTGAGTTCAGCCTTTGTCTTAGGGTGAGCAAGGCGAGCGCGAGTGGGGTCGAAGATGCGTGGATCCACCGCTTCAGCATTGAACGAAGCAGGATCGGGAGATGTCGTGAACATGTCGCTGAGATCGGCGGCAAGCGCGTCCTCCAAACTCAAGGGTCCTAAGCCAAGTAGTTCGTACATTGTTTTTTGGACGCTCGGCATGCTGACGTGACGGTGCGAAATGAATCCCTTTCTCGCGTAGGGGCTCATGACTAGCAGCACGCTTCGGTGAGCATCGACGTGGTCGACTCCGCTCTGGGCGTCGTCCTCGATGACAAAGATTGCGCTATCGCTCCATACGGAACTGTGTGAGATCCATTCAACGATTTTGCCAAGCGCGAGGTCGTTATCGGCAACATACGAGGCACGATACGGGTATCCATCGCCTGGGCGAGGATCGGTTGTGTGGTCGTTCGGTAGACGAATAACTGTCAGCGCCGGAGCCTTGCCTTCCCGCAATCTGCGGCCGAAATCCTCAGCGAACTCCTTATATCGAGCCTGGTCGGGTATCCCAAGGTTGAAAGTCGGATAGTGTCTGTCCGTTGAACGGAAAACCGGTGCGGGAATGGGAGCATTTAAGAGTAAGCGCTGGCCCTCAGGTGCTTCACCATCACCCTCGTCAGAACCTTCGACTTCGAGTCCTTCACCGTAGTTTCGAAGACTCAACCCCGAACCGGAGACGTGTTCCCAAAGTAATCCGAATTCGGGCTCATCTTCCGGCATCGGCGCGTCCGCTCCGCCACCCAGTGCCCGTCGACCGGGAGCCGAACTAAAGGGATTCGCGTGGCGTCGTCCACCGTAGTTCGAGGTCCAAGCAAGATTCATCCAAGGCGTGGGAGCTGCGCCGAGTGCCCATCGGTGTCCATCCGCGGAGACATCGCTGTCGGCGTAAAATGAATCACTCGTGCTAAATCTCGCGGCCAGAGCATGAGCGTTTGGCGTAATGCGCACGTTCTTCAGATAACGATCCTCTTCAACCCACCCACTTACGCCATAACGCGCCAGCGCCGGGTCGCCGTTCGCACCGGCTAAATCGCCGAATACTTCATCGAAAGTGCGATTCTCCCGGATCACGAAGAACACATGTTTGATATGAGGCAATGATGAGCCTTCAACCAACGCAGCTTGGTTATTGCGAATCACTGCTGCCGTAAATCGATTTGTGTTGATGTCTCTCGCGCCTAAGCGAATCGTTGATAGACTTCCAAATTCGAGTTCCCCGATGTACCGACCCGCGGCGTCGGCAGGAAACATGGAGCCGCCATTCGGCCCGGCGCCTTTACCCTTGGAATTGACGACGTAGAGATTGGCCCCATCGGGTGAAACAGCATCTACTGACGGATACCATCCAACTGGAAGTTGCGATTGGACCTCCCCCGTCTGTTTGTCGATGACGGCAACGGCGTTGATACCCACCTCGGTAACAAACAGGCGCGCCGCATCTTGAGAAATGCCAACCGGCATAATACCCCGGAGTTGGCGGCCCTTGCTGTCTTTGAAGGCCGGACCGGAGAACGGCGTCAAAAACATCTCCTGCTGAATCTGCTTACCGTCGGGAGTGATGATGGTTACCAAATCGCTGTGTGCCAGAGTGGCGTAGATATGTTGGGAATCAGCAATCACTCCGGATGGAGAAGCTCCACCGATCACGCTCTCGGGACCTGAGCGAATCCTCGCCCCGAGGCGTAACTTGGCAATGATAGTAGGCTTCGCGGGATCTTTGACAGCATAGGTCCACAGTGAACTTCCGCGGACGTCGCTTTCTTGCCCGAGTCCCGGGATCTTGTGTCCCTCCACGAGAACACCTTGGCGCGCTCTCTTAGAAGGGTAGCCGAAAGGAGGGAAACGGAGTGCGGTACGGAGGATGTCGTTCTGCTTGACGCTTCCGACCAACTTGTATTCGAATAGGCCGGAGTTTGTAACGTGCAACATCTGTCCATCTCCCGAAAGAGTCATCGCGAATGGATTTGATCCGGTCCGTACGGAAGCGATAGGCCGACTGCTTGCGACATCGATCACGACAACGCGCCAGTTTCCTTGATCAAGCACGAAGAGTGTTCGTCCATCATGAGAAAGCACGAGATTGGCAGCAAAGCTCTCTGAGTAGGAGGCTCCGGCCAGCACTCCGTCAAGAGAAATACGTCTAATGCGCCTCCAGGTTTCGGTGGACCTAACGTCCACAGCGCCGGTATCGCCGGTTGCATCGTAGAGTGTGCGGCCGTCTTTCGAGTAGGCAAGACCCGCATGCACCTGAACATCGGAATCGCCCTTGGTGGAGTCTGGAATTCGAACAATCCGAGCCGATGGTTTGCCTGGGTCAACAACAATATTGAGGGAAAATGGCCAGCCGATCGAGGCAATTGCAAGTTGCTCTCCGTCCGGGCGAATTGCAAGCGCGAAGGGGTATGGTGCAAGAGCAAGCCAATCACCCGCCGGGGTTAGACAACGCCCATTCGGAAGTGGCGACTGAAAGTTGATAGACGGTGAGCCATCGTCAACCGCAGGACACTGGCCCAATATGAAAGAGCCAGGAACAACGAGACATAGATAAATAACGGCCGGAGTGCGGTAAAAAAGTTTCCTCATTGGAAAAGGTATTCTCTAGAAAACCAACCGCACTCCCAGCAGGACCCGACGCGGCCCGAGATCGTTCGCGGAAGCCAGACTGAGAAGCTGGCCGTAATTGGGGCTGTTCACGTCTGTTACCGGAATGCCAAAATTTGGGTGATTGATGATGTTAGTGATTTGCGTTTGCAACCGGAACTGAAGACGTTCGGTAAAAGCGAATTCTTTAAACGCCGCTAAGTCAACGGCCATACTGCCCGGTCCGTTGATAATGCCTTTTCCGGCATTCCCAAATCGGCCCGGATAAATACCGCCCGGATGTGTAGGATCTCCCGGTGAAGGGATAATGGCAAGATCACGAGTGGTAAACGCGCTCGTGTTGAACCATTCACGAACCGCCTTTGGGCCGCTATTAGCAATCTGGCCAGGCACCACATCCGCCGTCTCATTGTTATAGCAGTTCGTGCCGGATCCACAGTAACCCGAATAGCTTGCACTCAAATGCTGCCCTGTTTGCAGGGTAGTGATGTTCGAGAGAGACCAACCGCCCAGCACCGCCTGAACAATAGAAGACGAATTGGCGCCCCATGCACGGAACCGGCCGAACGGAATATCCCAGATGAACGTCGTAGTGAACCTGTGTGCCGGTATGGCTTGAATAGGTCCTCGCTGATAATGCGAATCGAACCGGTTGTCCGTGCGGCCTGATATCTCATTTATGAAGTTGCCGCTGCTGCTGTCTACCGGCTCAACGTTGGTAATTCCCTTTGCCCATTTGTAACTGCTGGTATAGTTTAATCCCCAACGCCGGAGTACGCCCTTGAATTGCACAGTGAGGTCGTCATAACTGGCGCTTCCTCCGTTATCGCGCGTATTGACTCGCTGCCAATTCGAATAGGGGCGGAGGTCTGGAATGCCAAGAGCAGGGTTGATGATCAAAGCAGAGCCATTAGCGTTCTCCACGAACATATTGGTGTAGCCGATCGTGTTCGGCCGGATTTGATTTAAATCGGGCGCGATCGTTAGTTTTACCGTGTGATAACCCGTGTAGCTGACTCGAAAGGCATTCTGGGCGTTAAATTGCCGTTCAATAGTAAAACTCCATTGCTGAGTGTAGGGGTCCCGGTAATTTGGGTCGTTTGCGGTCGAAAAATTTTGGCTGCCGGCGGGTGCAGCCACGCTGGCGACCGAGGTAGCTGACGTGCCTGGCCAAATAAAACCGAACTGGTGCGAAACGGAATCGTACGTATTGTTAAACGTCACGTTATCGGAGGTGTGGATGGCCGTCAGCGAATTGAATACCGCGCCGAGGATGCGGACATAATAGACTCCGTAGCCACCCCGAATCACCGTTCGTTCGTTTCGGAAAGGCCGCCAGGCGAAACCAATCCGGGGAGCGACATTGTTGAGATCCGGATTGCGCAGAGATGTTGGTAATCCAACCTGTTTCGCAGCAAAGATCTTTGCAGTTCCGATTCCTTCCGTAAAAGCGGGTTTCGCGAGAGCTAACGACGCCTGGTCAGGCACTACTATGTCGCCACTCGGGGTGTTGCGGAGAAAGTTCGTGATATTTCCATTCGAGTCATGAAAAGGCAGAAACAGGTCATAACGGAGCCCCAGGTTGACAGTAAGATTCGAGTTCACTCTCCAATCGTCCTGGACAAAGAAACCGGAATGCCAGGTATTTCCATCGACCTTAGGGCCGGACGCGGTCTGGTTATCCGAACTCGGGATCCCCAGCAGGAAATTTGCGACCGGGCTCACCGTGCCGCCCGGAAGGGATGCATCGAAGTTGTAGACCCCAAAATCATCGGCGCCAGTGAAATTGGCGCGGGATGACCAGCGCATGCGCCTGAAATCGACGCCAGCTTTCACGCTGTGCGGGCCGGTTATGAAAGTGAGGTTGTCGCCAAATTGAAGAGTCCGTTGAATCGGTGAATCCGGTTGTGGAACGCCGAACTGCGAGTAGCCGCTAATAGCGATGTAAGGCGTTCCAGTATTGGCCGGGATGTTTTTGACATAAGTGTTTAATCTTAGATTCGCGATGATGTCTTTACCTAGAACGGAAGTCGTTTGTTGGCGATCGAAGTCCGAATTGGTTAATCCAAACCGGAACTCATTCAGTAAATTTGCTTTGAGAGAGTAGGCATCCGAAAGAACAACAGTGCGAGATCTCGTTCGCAAGCTCAGTGGACTAGTGGCCAGGAACGCGTCAGGCGATAGATCATTTGTGTTCTTCCAACTCCATCTGCCGAAAAGCGAGTGGCGACTTGAGAAGTTCTGGTCGAGCCGTACGTCGTACTGATTCGATTCGGTACTGGCCGGAGAAGAGAAGCGGAACAGATTCGTCCCTTCATTAGGTGCCGGCAAATAATCGTTTAGAACTTTTTGGCTTACGGGATTGACCGGAATTATGTATTGTCCGGAACTGTTTGTGGGAAATGGCAAGCCAGAAAAGGGGTTGATTAGCGGCGTGCTGCTAGCCACTAGTCCGCTGCGCTCGTCGGCTGTTGGCACGGTAGCGCCACTGATGGCATTACTGAAGATCGTTAAGCGCTCATAGTCGCCGAAGAAAAATGTCCGGTTATGACCGTTGTACAAGTACGGCAGGAATACCGGGCCGCCTAGACTTCCCCCCGCATCGTTGTTTACCCGGCGCGGCAGTGCAATCTCAGGTGAGAAGTAGTTCGGGTTCGCATTGAGTTTGTTGCCATTGTAATTCCAGAAAACAGATCCGTGAAGGTCGTTTCCGCCGGAGCGGGAGATAGTCGTTAGATCCCCCATCTGGGCGAACTCAGCGCTATTGCTAACAGAGCTAACGCGCACCTCGCGAATGGATTCTAGTGACGGAAAGACGTTGTAAGTTCCGCCTGTTTTCCCCGAAACTTCACCGCTAGCAACGCTATTGTCTCGCACGCTCGTCGTCATGATGCCATCGACTGAGATCTCGTTTTGATACGCCATGCCACCTGAAAGTGAAAACTGGTTTTCCCCCGATCCAAGCTGTACTTCAGGCAGAATTGCAATCGAGGGAATAGGCGACGTGTTTTCCGTGCGAAAGTTGTACGGCAGATCCTCAAGCTGTTTATTGGTAACTGCGCTCGAGACAGTAGGCGTATCAGCGTCAGTTAACGGAGCCGAAACCGTGATGTTTGTCGAAACTCCTGCCGGCGCTAGTTCCATATCCTGCCGGATGGAGGCACGCGCCTCGAGCACAAAATCTCGGGACTGCACAGTCGAGAAGCCAGCGACGTTGACTTCCACACTGTAGCGACCTGGTACTAGGTTCGGAAATTCATATACGCCGTTTCTCTTGGACTTGGTTTCCCTGCGGACGTTAGTTGCTGATTCCTCGAGTCTCACGTCCGCGCCATCGATCGCCTGCCCGGAACTGTCCGTAACTGTTCCGATCACCGATCCGTAAGTTGACTGAGACCACCCAGCCGGAGCAATATAAGCGCAGAACACGAAAACCAGCATCCCAATTTTGAGAAGACATTGCAGTTTCCGGGGCTTAGTTATTTGGTCCATGAATGTCCGCGGCGGTTTCTGAAGGAAGTCTTTCAAGGTCACACACATTGTCCATTGCGAATGCCTGACGGTCAATAAGGGGACTTAAAATTGATCGAATTGTCATTTGCACGATCGGAATGTAATGATGCGGAAGGAATCGCTGTTACATATTTATGAACACGCGGACAGGCGAACCCGAGAGCAATTCCTCGGGAGATCGCGACCGCTCAACGCCTGCGCCATGCGCGTGAGCACTTCACGCTGACGCATCGAGAGATTAGAACCTGTACTTCAGTGCGAACTGAAAGACCTGCGGGCCATCCAGCACGTTAACTATCTGCAGCGTCTTAAAACCAGATTCGGGTAGCAGATAGCAGGTCTGGCTTCCGGCTGATACCGTCGCCACAGTTGCCGCCAACCGGCGGATACTGTACCTGGTTGACATCGTTTCCGTTCTGCACGTAGTGATTGGCGTGATTCGCAACGTTGAAGACTTGGGCCTGATAGGGTGATGGTGTGCCTTTCTGCAATCGTGAACGAGCTTGAAATTGCTCAATCCATCTTTTGCGTCCATGGTCCATATAACGAGTTGATGCCCTCACTTGGACTCGGTCCAGATCCGTTGATTCCCAGCGCGGAGTTAGCGGGGCTTTGATTGACGGCGGTATCGTTTAAGCTTCCGTTGGCGCCGTCGCAGTTGTTTGGGTTGCCCGCCGATGAACTACAGGCTGTGTCAAGAAGGGCGGCATAGAGACGTCCGGAGGAGAACAACGCAACCGAGGTCAGAACCCGTGGGACAAGAAGCCGTTGACCAGGCGGGAGTTGAAATGGCGGTTAACTGAAAGCTGATACACGGCAGCAATCGTGAGGCGATGACGCTAGTCGAGCAATGAAGGAACGTGAGTATTACTGCAATCGAACGGATTGTCAAAATCGACTCCGCGGGAGGTCAGATTCTTCGATACCGCTGAGAGGCAATCCGTCAAGCAGCGAGCGGTTCGCTGCCGTGTGCTCACCGTCGATTCCGTGGTCCGCAGCAGAGGCGTTGTGGCCGTCACATTTACTATGTCTCTGGTGTGTCCGAGTTCCAGAGGAATTCGCGCGTGCTTGTTTGTCCAATCGGTATGGTCAAAAGGCGAATGTTCGATGGCCGGAACCTAGGCGCGATAACCTTGAGCGAATATAAGCCGGCCTTCAATAGGGGGCAATGCAAATTCGCCCTCGCGACTGGTAATTGTTGACGAGGTCGCGAGCGTCGACGCTTCGGTCACTTGGACCAAAGCCTTGGCGATAACCGAGCCGCTGGGATCGACACGCGGCCCGCAGAGAACCAGGCGGCATCACCATTTGCGCCGCCAAGAATGACGGCAAATCGACCATATAAGATAACAATAATGTGGATGATTTTCCGCACAGCCTCGCTCCCAAGAAAGAAAGAAAGGCCAGTCGCCTACTTGGGACTGGCCTTTGCGGCCTCCCTAGCCGAGTTAGAAGCTGCTTCCGGATCTTCCCGTTCGTCGCTCATCCGACTGGTGGGTCAGCAGATCAGCGCGATTCTGTCGCAGGTCGAGCCCGCTGGGCATCTCCGGATATGGTTTCTCGCCCATTAAGCCCTTCCATAGGAGGTGATTATATTTGTTGAAATCTATGCGGTCCTCCACGTTGAAATCCATGCCCTTGGTAACTTTAGTCCAATAAGCGGCATCGTGAGTTGGCTTCAGCGGCTTCAGGCCTGCGAAGAACTTCTTCGGAATCGGCAAAGATGTATTGGCGAGCAGGGCTGAAGGAGTTGCAGTGTAAGTCCACTTCTCAAGTTTCTCGTTGAAAACCTCAGACAGCGGAACTGCGACAGAGTCGTTGAGATTGAGTGGCTTCAGGCCCAAAACCTCTTCGATGGTGCGGATAAAGCTAACGGTGTTGTAGGAATTTGATATGACGCTCCGCTGCTTGACGTAAGGTCCAACAACGTATGCGGTGCTGCGATGGCTGTCGACGTGGTCGGCGCCATCCTGGGAATCGTCTTCAATGATGAAAATCAGTGTGTCGTCTTTGTAGCGGCTCTTGGAAACTTTTTCAACCAACAAGCCGACCGCATAGTCATTGTCCGCCTGTTGCAGCTCCACGGTGTTTACTCCGTCTATGGCGGTATCGAAATTGCCGGTGTGGTCGTGCATCAGGCGCACCAATTCGAGCTGCGGCAACCCGCCGTTCGCGTACTTGTTGTCGAATTCCCTTGCCCATTCGCGGTAACGCCAGTAATCCGGGAAAGAGTTATCGTAGCCACGAAAATAGATGTCTGTGTGATGACGCAGCGGAGCATTCGCTGCGTAAGCCACCTGCGTTTTGGTGTGATAGGGCAAGCGCACCAAGGGAATCTGTAAAGACGCGTATTGCGCAGGTAAGTGATAGCGCGCGAGGTCAATGAAAAAACCGTAGTTGCGGAGGGTAAGGCCAGCTCTTAACGCATTGTTCCAGAGGTAACCTCGGTCCACTTCATGATCTGGACCGTCCGGAGCAGCCGCATCCGCTTTGCCGGGCAGAATATCTGGGTCCTTGGGAGTCAGCGGATTGGCTTTCAGCCGCTCGGCCAGAGTCGGATAGGAAACGTTGATGTTGCGGTTTGTTCCTTCTGCATCGTAACTGAGACCTCGGCCCGCATAGTTGACTGTATATTGCCGCTCCAACATATCGGGCGCGCGAGCTGAGGTACTCCACGACCAGCCGTCGTAACTTACTTGGGCACTATCGTAAAAGTTGTCGAGTGCCACGAAACGACTGGCGAGGGCGTGGAGGTTAGGCGTCGTGCCTTGCCCAAACTCGGTAAGATCAGGGTCGCCGTTACCAACAGGCAGGTCGCCGAGGATCTGATCGTAAGTTCTATTTTCTTTGATAATGAAGATCACGTGCTTGATCTTGCTGCGGATAAAAGCCATTTTGTCTTTCTCGCGGGCGGTGAGCTTACGCGAGAAATGGTTGTTCTCAGCGACAATTTCAGTAAGCCGGTCGAGTTGGCCGGCTTCGGGAGTAGGGAAGCTCTGGAAACCAGCCTTGATCAACTGCAAATTGTATTGATTGGTCCCAGCACAGGCGCTTGACTGATCGGAAGTCGAACCTTTACAGTTCCCTGGATTCGGACCCGTAGGAGATTTGTAGTTCACGATGTACATATATTTGCCGTCGGCACTCAGGCTGACCGATGTGGGATACCAGCCTGTCGGAATTAGGCCCTCCACGGCCGCGGTTCCGCTACCTGTATTCAGATTTACGACGGCCACATCGTTCGTGTTGCCATTGGTAACGTACAGTTTCTTTTCGTCGGGCGACAGCGTCACGCTGTTAGTGTTGTTACCGGCGTATTTCGTGCTCGAGTCGGGGAGAACACCTGCAGGACCAGCAACGGAAATTGTCTCGGCTACCTGATTGTTTGCCGTATCGATCACGTCAACGCTGTCACTCTCGTCTTCAGCGACAAAGAGCTCCGATTGCACAGTATTCAGGACCATTTTGTTCGGCCGGCCAACAACCTTGATGCGATCAGTGACCATGGGCGTACCGGACAAACTAACCACGTCGATTTCACGGTCACGCAGGCTGGAAATATACGCAGTGTGATTGCCCTTAACCACTACCCAGAATGGATACTCGCCACCGGGCACCCCGGACGCATTCACCGGATCGATTTTTCCAGGGCGGAGATCCAGTTCGCCGGTTTTGGACCAACCTCCATTCTTCTTGGTCAGGATGGAGATCGAATCGTTGAAGTAGTTGGTCACAACGAGGGTTTCACCATTCGCGGTGATTGCTATACCTGCTGCCGCAGGTTGAACAGCCAATCCGACACCTGCTTTGTCATGGCCGAGAGAGATTGGACCGCTTTGGCGTTCGGCCCAAACCCCGTTCGCCAAATCGAATATGTGTACATTGTCATCGACTCCGCCCGGGACGAAAAAGGTCTTGCCAGAAGGATGAAAGACGATTCCGTTATACGTATTTGGAACTTGCAAGACCTGTCTCTTGATAGGGGCTTTGTTGGAAATATCGTAGACGAAGACGTATTCGTTCGAGGCCGCAGGATCCGTTTGACCGACTTTGGGCCCGGATGGATAATTCCACAGATTATATCCCGAGGTAAGGACCAAGAGCGTTTTGTGATCCGGACTCATAACGGTTGATACCGCTTGCCCGGCCAGGTACTCGGGATAGTTAGGCAAACCGGGATCGAGGGGCTCGAAGCGCCCGTCTAGTGGCGCGGTAGGAGTGATCGATTGACCGGTATTCGGAATGATTTGCGGGGTAGTTTCGTTGCCGCCGCCTTGAGCGAGGACACGGTTCGAGACGAGGAAGGAGCCGACCAACAAGGCGGCGAGGGCGATCGCAGATTTCGGTAGTTTCGAGTTCATAGCGCAATCTCCGGAGCTTCCGTGAGATATACCTCCACGGTGACACTCGCACACGATTGCTACAAGCAGGTGAACGAAAGCACGTAATGCGAAATGTTCCGAGGATCCCTACTCTCCCTTCAATGAACATCCGAGGTGGACCGGACAGAGTTCGGTTCTCAGCGAGATACAAACATTCGTAAATTGTCGTGCGCAACGCTCTCGTCGGCCTATAAGTCATCACCGAGTAACACAGCCCTGTTACATTCTGCTCGAAAGGTTACTAACATGAATTTTCAAAAGGCTACCGCGTTGGGTTTTTCCGTTACCCTGTTGGCGGGAAGTGTGTTAGCTCAACGGGGGCGCATTCCGGAAGGAATACCGCATCTGGATCATGTTTTCGTCATCATGATGGAGAATCACGGCTACAACCAGGTTTTGAACAACCCGAACGCGCCGTTCATTAACGATCTGGCGAACTCCGCGAATATGTCTTCGAATTACTTCGCGATCGCCCATCCGAGCCTGACCAATTATCTGGAAGTAGTTGGCGGTTCGAACTTCGGCGTACATACGGACAATAGCCCCGACTGGCACAACCCCAATTGCACGCCGAATCTTATTTCCGGACTGGTCGCAACCGACAATCCTAAGAGTCCGGCCATCTGCCCGATTTGGGGCACCGGAACCGATGCGGCAACTCCCGCGATTGACTATACGAACGAGACTCAGGGTCCTCCGGGCACCATCAACATCGACGGGAAGGAGTCGATCCCGGCTGACAAAACTGTCATCGGTGAAACGATTGCTGACCAGCTGGTAGCTAAAGGGCTTACCTGGAAGAGCTACCAGGAGGATCTGCCATTGGAAGGTGCAGACAATGTAAACCTCAGCGACGGGTTCTTTACCGATAGCACAGATTTCGGTATTTTTTTTCCAACACTCACCCCACCTTTATCGCAGAAAGACCTGGTGGCGCTCTACGCGGCGAAGCACGACCCGTTCGTCTATTTTCGGAATATACAAGAAGGTATCGACCCGAAAAACAGCCTGAAGAATATCGTGGGTTTCGACGGACCGCGCGGTCTTTTCTCCGATTTGGGATCCGGCCGTCTTCCGAATTTCCTATTCATCGCTCCGAATCAATGCAACGACCAGCACGGACGCGGCAACGCCGGCGCATTCTGCAACTATGACCCCAAGGACAACGGCACGCAGGCAGGGCTTAATCCGGCGCTCCTCCAGCGTGGGGACATTACTGTTCACCGCCTGGTAAAGTCGATCAAGAGATCAAAGGAGTGGAGGAATGGCAAGAACGCCATCGTGGTCCTTTGGGACGAAAACGATTACTCACTGGCTCCAATCGTCAACCAGGTATTGCTAATCGTCGATACTAACTACGGGGTTCACGGTGTGAAGAGCGAGACGCGCTACAACCACTTCTCACTGCTGAAGACGTTCGAGGCGGCCTTCGACTTGCCGTGCTTGAATCATGCCTGCGATCCGGGGATCAAAGTCCTGTCTGATCTCTTTGAAGCCGGTTATAACCCTCGCCAAGAGGTAAACGCAGACGAGGTGGACCGGTAAAGTACGGTCCACAGAGCTCTAAAACTCTGATGCTTTCCGGCGGTCAACACTAGCTTTAAGGGATGCGCCATGCCGCCTGCATGCCTGAGCAAAAACAACAGGCAGCCATTATAGAAGGCTTTTGCTGATGGCCGAAAAGCAGAGAATAGAGCCGCTCCACACTGCCGGCTAGGGAAGGAGCGCACTGGCGGGTTCCGGAAGATCCTGGTATGCACGGTCTGAAAGCTTCCGGGATCGCGCGCCAGAATGTGAGCGGCTGTCGCGCGCAACATGCACGATGAATTGGGCTGTTACATTGAACAGTCGACCGCTTTGCGTGAGGCGAGCAAAATGACGGCACCGAATGCCGCAAGCATGAACACGAGCGGCCGATGTAGGATTAAGGCGTCATTTAAGATGAGGGTCTGGCTACGGCAGCGGCCCAATGTCATAGTCACGTTGTAGCTGAACAAACTGACAACGCCAGCCACCATAGGTTCGGAAGCTCCGCGGCGAGACGCAGACCAGGATGACAAGTTCGAACCCGGTTGCGAAACCCACGATCGTTAATCCGAGCTTTGCTTGCAAATCTTCAGCGGTCGTGATGCGGCGCACCGCTTCTACTAGGACGCTTGCGTCGACCGCCATTCGTGGCGATACCGCCAAGCACGAAGAATAGATCGCGACCAGCAGTCACGCCCGGTTGTACCTTTTCCGATCTCCGTAAGCTCTCCTATCTCGCCGAGCGCAGGAGGACGCCCTTCGAGAATCCAAACTGCCGCTACGTAGCCGACATTTAGCAGAACAAGAAGCACGCCTTCCCTTCTGCTCACTGTACTATCCCACGCGATGATCACGCCGATTACTCCAAGAGAAGGCCCGAACAATGCATACCGAAACGCCTTGTGAAATGGTAGCGGCCGGATCACAGCGCCGACCCCGGTGCAACCAGGCAGATGGTTACATTCGCTGCGATGACGTAGCCCAGTTGTCGCGCTGCGCTTAAAGGGGCTCTTCCTCACATTTTGGTGCAAGCCCTGAGGCTCAATCTGAGCTAAGTACGTTTTGATTCAAGTAGATGTGGATGTCGCGCCGCGCCACCAAAACGTCCCGCCCGTTTCACCCCCTACATCTCTAAAAGCAAACAGGTTCCGCGTTTGATCAGCACCAAGAGTGAGGAAGAGCCAATTTAAGTACAGCGCGACAGCGTGTTCGGAAACTCGGTACGGGATTAAAGTCCAATACCGGGATTGAAGAGAGGTCCAGAGCAGCTTGGAGCTGCTCTGGACCTCAAGTTTGTTAGGCGGGACCGTTGCTGGCTGTGTGGAGGTTGCCGTTGACGCCCATCGGGAAGAATCCACCCGAAGTGGCGCTGGCCATGCCGCCGTACGCTAGAAAGAGCACCTGCCCAGGCGTACGAATAGCTGTCAGGCCGGTGACGTTGTCGGCCGAAATGAAATCGCTCCCGGAGGGGGGAGGAAGTATGTCAACGCCGTCCAGTTTGCTAGTGGCAATAGCAAGTCGCGCGATTTGCAGTCGTATGTTACCGACGTGCTGAGCTTCCGTTGCTAAGATGCGCGCCGCAGTTCCGAGATAGGGGCTCGCCGCGAACGAAGGAAGCTGGGCAGCCCCACCATAGGCAGTAACTCCGATGTCTTCGAAAACTCTTGCGAGCATCAGGAAGCTGGCTTCGTTCGCGAATCCGATTCCCAAAGCGTTCAAAGCGATCTCGGGCTTCGCAATCGGTGTGACACCTGCTTTTTGCAAAGCGCCACGCAATAACGTCACGTGTGCTCTTTCATCCTCTCCAATCTGGTTGGCAACGGGACCGGTAAAGATTAGATTGTTGGCAAAATTCACCTTGCTGCCGCCTGTCGTCGGGCCAGTATTGCCGGATCCGGAGATCCCGATACCGACCTGATCGATAGTTTTTCCCATCGTGGCCACAGTATGGGGTTGTAAGCCAAAACTTCGTAAATTTCACAAGGGTCGTAATTTCAATAATTTAGTCGAATCCAGCAAGCACTAAAATGGCCTCCAAGTCGATCGGGCGGCGGTTGTCGCGAAACAGGTAATGGCCCAGGAAGTGAATATGCTGC
>JAABUQ010005901.1_pt1 | contig 19053 bp, 13 predicted proteins | sample 5560001 | NCBI WGS metagenome assembly JAABUQ01 (sample SAMN10711888, study PRJNA513371) | rock metagenome | isolation source: Antarctica rocks | place: Antarctica: Victoria Land, Finger Mt nord | collected 2015-12-18
GTTAAGTCAAGTTGCAGTTAGATGGATAAAATCTTACCCTAGCTCGGATAGTACCACTTTGTTTCAGGTCACATCACGGCTCAAGCAAGTCCTTTTGTCAATAGGGTTTGAGGCGCGCTAACCCTGCAACTGCTGAGCACGCTACATTTGAGTTTATCAGAGCAATACTTAGCACATGAGCTTACCATTTAGGACAAAATAAATCTGGTCTTTTAAATCCAAAGTTGCTAAATTCAAAGAAATAAAGTTGAGTTAAACTCCTAAATGACTGTAAGTCGAGTCGCAATATGTATTCCGACTTATAACCAGGTACAATACCTTGCAGAGTCGGTAGGCAGTGCATGTCAGCAAACTTATCCAGCTATAGAGGTATGGGTTTCAGATGATGCCAGTACAGATGCCACACCTGAAGTGATGGCTGAGCTTTGGCGGCAGTTTCCTCAAGTTCATTATCATCGACATCCCCGAAATCTGGGTATTGCTGCTCATATTAACTGGCTTTTGAGGCAGCCCCAGACTGAGTTTATTGTCCGATTGGATTCAGATGATGTCCTGCATCCTCACTATGTAGAAACTCTGCTGAAGCTAATGACGAAATACCCAAAAGCAGGTTACGCCCATGCTGCTGTGCAGGAGATTGATGAGCATGGCAATGAGTGCCGAATACGGCGATTGAGTAGACAACAAGAGTTTCAAGATTCAGAGAATTCTTTGTTGTCCTCAGTTTCTGGTTACAGGGTTGCAGCTAACATCTGTATGTTCCGAACTGAGGCATTACAGGAGTTAAATTTTACCGAAGGCCGCCCCACTTGTATTGAAGACTACGATCTTTCAATCAGGATGGCAGATGCTGGCTACGGCAATGTTTACTCGAATCAGATAATATCCTCCTACCGTGTTTGGACTGATGCAGGTCAAGTACGAGCAAAACGTAAAGCAAAGGAATTGCGCTGTCTGATTCAAGTCTATGAGCAGTCACTATACCCTGCTTTTAAGCGTCGTGGCTGGGATACAGAAATAATTCACTATCAACGCTGTCAGATAGCTCTAAATTACAGCATAGATTTAGATTCACCTCTATTCACAGCCCCAGAGCAAGCAACCATCGTCGAACTGCTCCAGGAACTGGGTGACTCGCCTGCTCTGCAAAGTCGTTTAAGACTATTGGGTTGGGGTTTTGGTTGTTATTTCCGTTGGCAGAGCAGTCTCAAGCTCAAATTGAAAGACCAGAGCAAGCAATGGTTGACTAGATTGCACAATTAAGCAACCTTTTTTACGCTGATCTCAGCTTAACCCAATGTTTAGTTTCAGGAAAACCTCCATTAATAACACACTCGTTAAACATCATTGGCCCAAACGCAATTTTCAGTGGAGGTGGTTGGTGTGGGGAACACTCGCCTTTATCTTCACAATATTCCTACCAGGATGTGGCCAATGGATCGGTCTGGCTAAACAGTCTGCCCTGCATCCAACAGCTAAACAAGCCTTGGAGGTACCCATAACAGCTAATAAGTCCCACCCGCCGATTCCAGTACGCTTCACACTGAAGAAACCAGGCTTCGTCACGCTGGTGATTGAAGACCAGCACGGCAAGCGCGTGCGCAACTTGATCAGCGAGACACCTTTCCCGGCGGGCGCTAACGTGGTCTACTGGGACGGCCTCGACGATATTGGGCGCGATCCTAATGCGGCGGCGCATGGCGTTTATCACATTCCTGGCAAGCTGGTGGCGCCGGGAACCTACCGCGTAAACGGTCTGATCCGCCCTCAAATCGACCTGCGCTACGAGATGACCGCTTACACTAATGGCAATCCGCCCTGGTCAACAGCTGACAACAGCGGCGAGTGGCTGGCCAACCATACAGCGCCCAGTGCTGTGCTTTTCGTTCCGCAAGGTGCAGCGCCAAAGCGCTCAGTGCCTGGAGGCGCCGCTCCCGGCGGACAAGTGCTGGTCGGAAGCGAAGTTAGCGAAGGCGGCAGCGGCTTGGCATGGCTGGATTTGAATGGACGCAAGCTGCACGGGCAGTTGTGGGTTGGCGGGGTGTGGACCGGAGCGAAGCTTCTGGCCCGCGACGATGGCAGGTTACCAGCGAGCGGGTCGAAGCCGCTGCCGGGAGTGTATGCTTACACCGGCGCGGTTTCGGACAACGAACTGCGGCTGCACCAATTGGTAATAGCCACGCATAAGACGGATGCGCCGAGCGACAATCGCTTGGGCACCGGCGAAGATCGGCCTGTCGTCACTCCCAACTTCAAGTTCCCTGACAAGAACTCTGCTGCCCTCAGTGGCTTAGCAGTGAATAATAGTCTACTCGTCGCCAGCCTGCCCAAGCTGAAACAACTGCTCTTCGTCGATGCGGCAGCTCAGAAGGTGCTAGGCACCGTTCCACTGTCCGACCCACGCGGTCTGGCCTTTGACCGTCAGGGCCGGCTGTTGGCTCTTTCCGGTAGGCAGTTGCTGCGCTTTGAACCGGGGACTAATCCGGTGCAATTGTCCGCGCTGCAGGTCAGCAATGCCGTCATCGGCTCATCTCTCGTCATAGTCGCACAAGGTCTAGAAGACCCGCAGCAGATGACGCTCGATGCCTTTGGCAACATTTACATCAGCGACAGAGGCTCTAGCCATCAGGTGAAAGTCTTCAGTCCCGAAGGCAAGTTTTTGCGCGCTATCGGCGATGCGGGAAAGCCTAAAGTAGGGCCTTATAACCCCAACCACATGCACAATCCGAATGGCATCACCATCAGCAGTGACGGTCATCTGTGGGTGGCGGAAACGGATAAAACTCCTAAACGCCTCAGCGTTTGGACGCTAGACGGCAAACTGTACAAGGCCTTTTATGGACCGTCACAGTATGGTGGCGGTGGCTGGCTCGATCCGCTTGACAAAACCCGATTTTTCTATGCAGACGAAGGCGGCATGGAGCTGAAACTGGACTGGGAAAAAGGCACCAGTGAGCCGGTTTCTCTCTACTACCGACCGGAACTCGACACCTTAAGCTTGCCCAAAACGTCTGAGGGTCGTCCGCCGGAAACACCCATCCATCTCAATGGACAGACATACCTCACAGATGCCTACAATACCAGCCCCACCAATGGCACATCCAGTGCGGCGATCTGGCTGCTGCGTCATGGTGTCGCCGTCCCGGTGGCCGCCATCGGACAGGCCAACGACTGGAATATGTTCGGAGCTAAGGAGGCATTTATTGCCCGGTTGCCCGCTGGCGCCAATCTGAGCAAAGACCGCGTTTTGTTCGCTTGGTCGGATCTCAATGGTAATGGCAAGGTGGAGCCAGACGAGGTGACTACAGCTTTAGGGGACACACTGAGTGTAAATGTGATGCCGGATTTGTCTATCGTCACGGGCACGGCAATGCTGTTCAAGCCGCAGAGGTTCACCTCCCATGGCGCGCCGATCTACGATGCCACTAAGAAAACTACTCTGGTTCCTGACACGCAAGTGCCCACCACCTCCGGTGGCGGCCAAGCGCTGCATAGCAAGGACAACTGGACAGTCTTGAGTGTAGCGCCGAAGCCTTATGCCCCCCAATCGATGGGAGGTGCCTATCAGGGCCAGGCCATGTGGTCGTATCCCAGCGTGTGGCCTGGCCTGCATGCATCGCACATCGCGCCCATGCCCGATCGCCTTGGCGAGCTCATCGGCACCACCCGCCTGCTCGGCACGACCGTCACTCCGCGCGGCTCTGACGCAGGGGAAATCTGGGCGATTCTTGGCAACAAGGGCAATGTCTATCTATTTACCACTGACGGCTTATTTGTCGCCACCCTCTTCAAAGACAGTCGCAGTGCGTCGTGGTCTAATATTCCTGCCCAGCGCGACATGCGGCTCAACGACGTCAGCATCGGCGAGGAAAGCTTCTGGCCTTCGATCACGCAGACCACAGACGGTCGAATTTACCTGGTGGCCGGAAACAGCAGCAGTATCGTGCGCGTAGAAGGACTAGAAGGCATTCAAAGACTTCCCGCCCGCTCCTTACAAGTGACTCCTGAAATACTCCAGGCGGCTCAAGCCGATTTTGTGCAGACAGAAACGCAGCGACAGCACACCCAAGGGCCGAACACCCTGAGGGTGGCCATTCTCCAGACACCCCCGACGGTGGATGGCAAGCTCGATGACTGGGGGGGAGCTAATTGGGTCACGATTAATACCCGTATGACACAGACGGGCGATTGGGGAAGCCAGGAAGCCAAGACACAAGCGGCTATAGCCATATCTGGCGACCGGCTCTACGCGGCGTTCAAGACGGATGACCCAAACTTGTTGAACAACTCGGGTGAAACCCTGCAAAACCTGTTCAAAACGGGCGGTGCGCTCGACCTAATGCTCGGCACTGACGCCAACGCTGATCCCAAGCGGAACCGCGCCCTGCCAGGCGACTTACGCCTGTTGGTCACGCAGGTCAAAGGTAAGACAGTGGCTATGCTCTATCGGCCTGTTGTGCCGGGCACGACGACACAACAGGTTTCCTTCAGTTCGCCGCTGCGCACGCTCAAGTTTGACCGGGTGGACGATGTCAGCGCTCAGGTCGTGCTGGCAAATGTAGCCCAAACGAAACCGGAGAAAACGATTTCGGGCAACTATGAATTTTCTATCCCCCTGGCCGTTCTGGGGCTGAAGCCTGCTGCTTTTCAAGTCATCCGGGGCGATGTGGGCATCCTAAGCGGGAATGGTTTCCAGACCCTGCAGCGCGTCTACTGGAGCAACAAGGCATCCGGACTCACCTCGGATGTGCCGAGTGAAGCGGAGCTGACGCCGCAACTCTGGGGAAAGTGGGAATTCAAGCCAGCACAGTAACCTTGAAATAAGTTGCACCATAAGCGATTGGAAACACCAATACTTGAGGATAGGATATGTGTGCAGTCAGTTTCAAGATGCGCTCAATCCTTCAACCGCAAGTATTCTACCTGATCACTGGCAAACATCTAATTATTGTAATTTGTATTACTCAATAAAGTAAACAAATGTAAATAATATTACTCCCACTCAAAAGGCGTGGTTGTTGTTTCCTTGATGGTTGTGTTGCAAGCATCATACATTAGTCTCCTCAAACACCAATTTCTGATTTATGTGCTGGCATTTTGGCAACTAAGCGTGAGGAGAGTGGTGATAGCCTAAAAGAGTGAGCGTTTCTCCTTATCGATGCGTTTGTTCCGCCATTACTTGCAATATCAAACTGTTCCTCTGCCTGACTAAATCATCCCTTCATTCAGCAACGCCAAATATTCTGGGGCTCGTTGTCAACAGTGTTCTTCCTGAAAATGTAGCGAGCGCACCCAACAAGCAAATGCGATCGCCTTGCAGCAAAACCATTTAGCCTCAGCGTGACTTCGAGTTCTATATTTCAGATGTTACAACAAGGTTAAAACATCCCTGATGCCGACTATTTCTCCTAAAGCCATTTCCTGGGGCAAAACTTTAAGTAAGTTTGTTTCGGTGCAATTGCTGATTCAAGTTTTGGGATTTGTAAGTGGTATTTTGCTAATCCGTACATTGGAGCAACAGCAGTATGCCTACTTCACCATTGCCAATACGATGCAAGGGACAATGAATTTGTTGGCAGATAGTGGCATTAGCATCGGGCTCACAGCCATCGGCGGTAAGGTATGGCAAGATCGATACCGCTTTGGTCAATTAATTAATACTGCCATGCAATTACGGATTTATTTGGCAGCAGTTGCGATTGTGATTGTTACACCAATTTTGCTTTGGATGCTGATCAGTAATGGCGCTTCTGTCGTCTATGCTATTTTCATCACAGCAGCTGTGTTGGTGGGGCTAAATGCTCAGTTGATCACAGGGGTATTAGATGTGGTTCCCCGACTTCATTCCCAGATCAGCCGTGTCCAAAACTTAGACTTGATACCTACCGTTTTTCGGCTTGTACTTTTATGTGGTGCTTACTTTACATTTTTGAATGCTGCGGTAGCTGTCTTGACAGCATCAATCTCACTTGTACTGAAACGCTTTATTCTAAGTCGCTGGGTCACTGACAGCATCGATATCAAGGCACCTATCAACAAAGAATACCGCAGAGAAACTTTAGCAATTATCAAATGCCAAGCCCCCAATGCTGTGTTCTATTGCATACAGGGACAGCTTACAGTTTTCCTGATCAGTATTTTTGGGAATACAAAAAGCATTGCTGAAGTTGGGGCATTAGGACGACTAGTAGTAATATTCTCTGTAATTAATGCAGTAATGGCTGGGATTGTTTTACCACGCTTTGCACGCTGTCAATCAGTAAAAGGTTTATACCGCCAATACTGGCAAATACTGGGAAGCGTTTGCCTATTAGGACTGATAGTCTTGGGAGTTGCAGCATGTTTTCCTAGCCAAATGCTATGGATACTTGGAAATAAGTATGCTCATCTTAAAAGTGAATTGTTTTTAATGACAACTAGTATAGTAGTTAACTTCATCGCTGGAACAATGTGGTCAATGAATACTGCAAAAGCATGGATTAAATACTGTTGGCTTTATATTCCACTTACAATCATCGCCCAAATATTTTTGCTATTAACCTTAGATACATCTAACGTTAAAGGAGTCATTATGTTTGGACTCTTTTCCACCCTTCCAGGTTTCTTGTTAAACATCTATATGTCCTATGAAGGTTTAACTAGAATTCAAGTGTACAAATCTTGAATATGTAACAGAAATTAAAATATTTACTTTGATAGTCAAGCCTGGTACTTATCCTTAACAAGGTGGTCAATGTAACCACTTAAAGTTTATGCTGTATGAAGCCGAAAACAAACAAGTCATGTTACGTGTCCCCAAAACTGCTAAACGGGTACTCGATCTTGGTTGTGGAGCAGGTTCACTGGGTAGAAAAATTAAACAGGACATCAACTGTGAAGTAATTGGAGTTACATACTCAGAACTAGAAGCAGCGATCGCTTCTACGTGCCTAGATCAGGTACTGGTACGCGACCTTAATAGCTTTGCTCCTCATGAGTTAGGTCAATTTGACTGTATTATTTGCAGTCATATTTTAGAGCATCTTTATCAACCCCAAGCGTTGCTTAGTCAACTGCACGATAGTTTAACTACTGACGGAACTTTAATTGTTGCTTTACCTAATGTTTTGTATTGGAAGCAACGTTTGGAATTCATCAGAGGCAGATTCAAATACACAGATGGGGGACTGATGGATCAAACTCACTTTCGATTCTTTGACTGGGAGACAGCCCACGAACTTTTAGAACAAAGTGGTTACAAAGTGTTTGAAGCTGAAGCTGATGGGAGTTTCCCTCTGCCAATTATTCGCAAGTTTTTGCCTCTTATAGTTAGTTTGTGGCTGGATCATACTGCTGTTCAAAAAAAACCAGGACTATTTGGTTTTCAGTTCATCTTTTCCTGCTATCCAGGCTTAGGTATTGTTTGAACAAACAGTTAAATGCAAACTTTTAAAAAAATATTAATCATTTAGTCACCATTGCTATCACAGCAGATGACTAAATTTGAAACTTATAATGCAGAAGGGAAGAAACTGTGTATCACAATATTAAATCAAACGTAGCAGTATTTTTTTTTCTACCAGTGGCTCTTTTCATGGAAATATGCCGCGTTGTTTTCAGCCGTCTGCGACTGTCATTATTTCATCAGAGAAATGGAGTTATAGAAATACTAGCAGAACATAAGCAAACCCAGCCACCTCGCCCAAGAGTACTTGTAGTTATCTCACATATCACCTCTGTTTATGAAACGCAAGATGCCACGAAAGCCTTCCCAAAACTTGATAAATTGACCAGAGCAATTGAAGGAATTTACACTAGTTTTGCTCATTGCGACTTTCAGATTTTGATTAACACTGTAAGCCATAGACATGTTACGGCATACTTACCAGAATACCAACGTGATTTTATTCAGGTACAAGAACAATTAAGTTGCGAGCCAATGTTTGTCGGCTTTAAAGCTCAAGATGAATTTATAAAAAGAATAAATAAATTTGACTGGTTTTTGTGTATTGAAGATGACATTGTAATTAATGATAGTTACTTGCTTAATAAATTAGAAGAATTTAATAAAGCATCTGGTAAAAACAACGCATTGCTAATACCAAATCGGTATGAGATGTGGAAAGGAAATAAAACATACATAGATTTGATCAATGTGAAGTGGAATCAATGGTCTGTTATAAATATAAGTAATGTATATTTTGCCGAGTGTCAAAATCCTCACGGAGGTCTTTACTGCCTGTCTAAACCCCAACTTCAGTTTTGGATGGAATCCGGTCGTCTATGGAATAACAAAATTACGTTTGTTGGTTCGTTAGAAAGTGCTGTAACTGGCTGTCTGTTTGAATGTTTCTCGCTCTACAAACCTCACCCCTCAAATTTACATTTTCTCGAAGTACAACATTGGGATACAAAGTATTCTAAAATATATGCGGATGGGCTTATACAACCGTGGGGGAAGTAGGGATATAGGGAGATACTGGCTTTTAGCGTCCTCACCCCATCCCCCAAGCTTTAGATGCGCGCGTGGCGATCGCCTCGAAAATGAAGCGCTCACGCCTTAACGAGCATGCGATTCAGTTTTACCCCTACTTAGGCAAACTGGTGTGATTAGAACTGCAATTATCGGTCTAGGAAAGGTCACTGAACAAATTCACCTTCCTGCCTGTCGAGCGATTGAGGAAATTCAAATCGTCGGAGCCAGCGAGCCAAAAGCTGAACGTCGGCAAGCAATGCAAGCTCGCTTTAATCTCCCAGTGGTGTACGAAGATACTTACACATTGATTGAAAAGACACAGCCTGACCTGGTAATCATTGCCACACCCCCTGACTCTCATAAAGAATTCTGCTTGTTAGCCCTGCGCCACGGCGCTGACGTGATGTGCGAGAAGCCATTTACTTCTACGGTTGCAGACGCAGACGAGGTAATCGCTGAGGCCAAGCGGACTAGGCAGTTGCTGGCGGTCAACATGCAATACCGCTACATGAAAATATACAAAACTGCTCGAGCCAGACTAATAAGCGGTGAATTCGGCCGCCTGTTTTTCTTACAGTGCTGGCAGCAGAGGTTTTCCCCGCCTGTGCTGGAGAGGTCTTCCTGGCGAGGCCAACTTAAACAATATACCCTCTACGATTTTGGTTCTCACCCGCTGGATTTAATGTGCTATTTTTTTGATGCCTTGCCAACCGCAGTCAGTGCTAATACGCCCCATGTCTACGCCGGTTATGACTCGGATGTCCTGGTGCAGATGACGTTGCGCTTCCCGGATGAATGCCTTGCGACCCTGGCTCTCAACCACGTTAGCCATGCCCCTGAACGCTTTCTAAAAATGCGCCTTGACTGCGAACAGGCTTCGCTGCACCTCTCACTTGGTGGGGGGGCAGGAGCTAGTCTCGAAATCAAACGCCAGATGGAACGAATGCGCCTTACTCCCCGCTTTAGCTTTGGTTTTGGTGGTGAAGCTCGTGTAGAGGCACAGGGAGGTTCCCGCGTGCTAGCAAGAGAACCTCGCGCAGCAGGGGTTAAAGCAACCGTCGCCCATCTGCGGTCATTTCTGGCAGCGAAACGCAGCGGTGTTCTCTCCTACCAAGCGGCAGAGCATGCCCGCGACATTTTGCGGATTATCTTCGCTGGTTATGAGTCTGCTCAAACAGGTCAGACTGTTGAATTGACACCTGGGAGTATGGGTCAGGAACTCCCAAAACAGTTCTACCCCACCAAGTCTTGACCTGCTAAAGAAACCCAAGATGATTTTGGCAGATTGGCCTATCCTGTTAAACAGGATATGGGAATAATGAATCTAGCAAAACTGCTCATCTACCACCACTGGGGAACAACTTTCAACACCCCATTTTGCAGTCATTACTATGGCTGTTCGGAATTGAGCAATTAAAATTAAATTTTCACGCAGGAATGCCACCTGGTTTTTCTTTCCAAGCAGCCTCAACCACCTACTATGGAGTAAAAAAATGCTAATAAAATCTGCATCTTCTATATCACAATTCTGGCTAAAATTTGACAATCCACTACATATACTTGTTAAGCGTCACTTTCTCAAAAACGGCATGATACAAGTTGTTGACCGTAAAACTAAAATTCGCTGCAAATGTACCCTTGGTTCTTCTCGTATGTTTGGGGAAACATGGCACGACAAAGACTATAATATTCCTCACTTTACTATCAAAAAAGACGATATCGTCGTTGATATTGGAGCTAATCAAGGCTTCTTTACTTGTTATTCTGCATTTAAAGGTGCAAAAGTTTATGCATTTGAACCTTGTAGAGACAGTTTCAAAACTTTGATTGAAAATCTGAAAACAAATAAACTTGATTCTCGTGTTGTGGCAAAACAGTGGGCAATTGAAGAGCAAAACGGGTTTGTGGAACTAATGTCTTCTAATCGATTAGGTGGGGGTATGAATACAACCAACACTAAATTTGCCAATGATTTGGAATTGAATATTTTAAAAAGAGACAAAGTTCCTTGCTTCAGTCTGCCTCACATTATTGAATATTTTTCCATTGATAAAATTCGTCTTTGTAAACTGGACTGCGAAGGGGCTGAACTTAACATTTTAAAGCAATTAAAGCCAGAGCATTTGAATAAGATTGACTCCTTTGTTCTAGAATATCACCCACAAGCATACTCACTAAATGAACTCATAGAATTGCTGTTAAGTTGGGGTACCCATCAAGTTAGCTTTGCAGAAGATAAAAGTTATTGCTCCAGAGAAATCATACGAGTAGTTAAAAATACAGAATTAACAACTCTAGTTTAACTTTGAACAAAACGATTATTAGCGGACATGAGTTCTTGCAGCAGTCGCTGATCTGAGTGAATCGATACACTCTGTCCTTGGCTGCTGCTGGTACAGTTGTGTTGCGGGGGATAACGGGCGGCACAGGCAGAGGGAGGAAAGCGCACGGACTTGCCCACTCGCAGGGTAACACTGACTTGATTGGGGCAGGTGATAGTGCCTTGTGGTTAAGCAGCATCGCTTGCCCCGAGCCCAAACCTGTTCAAAGTAGGCCAGGGCTTATACTCCGCCAGTTGTGTGATTGGGCCGAGGGTTGATGTGACAAGAGTTAGGCCTACTTTGAATAACTTTTTTGTAACCCCCGTCCTAAGTGAAAGTGCTGCCTTCGCAGATTAGCCCAATCGCCATCCAAACCAGAGTCTGTACATGCCTCAGATCAGCCGAGAGCTTGATAGCACGTCTATCAAGCTCTCGGCTGCTTTATGAATTTCAAAGCGCTTAGTAAAACTTTGTTTAGCATTGTGTTGCATCACTCGCTTCTCATCGGATGGCATCATTAACCACTTTTTCAATAACTCAATTGTGCCTTCTAAATCATCATTGGCTACTAAGCCCGCACCATCGGCTAGAATTTCACACCAAATATTGACTTTGTTGGAAATTAGCACTGGAAGCCCACAAGCCATGGCTTCTACAACAGCAATCCCAAAATTTTCTTGGTGAGAAGGTAGCACAAATGCCTCAGCAGCATAAAATGCACCCCATTTCAGCTCATCTAACAACATGCCTGTCCAGGTAATCTTTTCAGCGATGCCAAGTTTTCTGGCTTGCTCCTGCAGGTCTGTTTGCCAGCCTATTTGATCAGGGCCAGCCATTACCAGGTGTAGTGAATCATCTGCTCCTGCCACCTTTGCCAGGGCTTCAATCAGAAGATCACAGCCTTTCTTAAAATGCAGCCGACTGAGAAATAAGAGCAGGCGTTTATTACATAGTTCGGGAAATTTAGCTAAAAAAATTTGGCGTTGCGCTTCTGGATCTCCGGTTGGTTCAGTAGTGCCAAAATTGACCACTTTTTCATTGCACTTGTATAGCCAGAAAGATTCTCGTGCTAAAACTCGCTCCTGCTCACAGGTAAAAAAAACTCCCTGCGCATCCCGTAATACTCGGTATTCTGCCCAAGGCCAATAGAGCCACTTTTTCAGGTGCTTGAGCGGATACGTATCCTTAAACCAGGGATCAAGCATACCGTGAGTAAAAACAAAATAAGGTATCCGGTAACCCTGCTTGCAGAGCGAATTCAGAGCCAGCCAGGTAGCAAAGCTGGAGTATTGCCAAATGCCATGGCAGATGACAACATTATAGCGCCCAGCATTTTGGCGTAGCCAGGGTACAAAATGACTTGAATAGCAATATCCGGATATTCCAGGCCCTAAAGTATAAAGTTTTAAAGGAAAATCTCTAATACAGGGTGCATTTGGTAGATCTAAACTAGCTACTTCAAAAACATAGTCTTGATGCTGAAAACAATTTCCAAGTTGTTTAACAAATTCAATGGTGCCACCATGTTTTGGGTTAACTGATGAGATAATATTAAGTATTTTCATTTGCAAAGTTTATTATATAACGTAATATATGAATTCAGCATTTTTTGAGTGGAGAACTGTTCTACGTTAATCATTCCCGCATTTTTTATTTTTGTGGTATTTGGAAGATTCTTAGCAATTTCTCTTGCAGCTTCTTCAATAGAATCCGGATTAATATAAATGGCTGCATCTCCACCTACTTCTGTCATCGGGGCTCGGTTGGAGGTAAAAACAGGGCAGCCACAGGCTTGAGCCTCAGCTATTGGCCAACCAAATCCTTCTTTTAATGAAGGAAACAGCAATGCAATTGCACTGGAATATAAGGCATGTAAGTCTTTGTTATCCACTGCCACTAACTCTATAACCTGTTTTTCCAAGGCATTTTTATGCACAAATTGACGCATTTGATTAGTAAAAGGTTTACCTGCCATGACCAGATAAAGGTCTGAAAGGTCAATTTGCTGTCGCAAGTAATTAAATATTGACAGAACACCAAGCCGATTTTTGTACCACTGGTTTCCCCCAACATGCAAAATAAATCGTGAGTTACTAGAGATTCCCAGAGAGTTCAGCCGCTTACCAGCCTCAGCCTGTTCCATTGGGGCGTAAGGGTAATTTAACCCCATATAGATTACAGACACCATCCTGAAATCAACTTCGGCTAAACGTAACAAATCCCTTTTGGTCTGTTCTGAAATACACGCTACTCTATGCGATCGCTTTAGCCCACTGAGAATCATCTTTTGGAGTTGCTGACCAGTCCAATTGGTGCTATTTTCTTTGATTTCACCCAATGAAGATTGGATAGCTAGTAAGTCATTGCAAGTCACCAAATGTGGCACATTTTGCAAGTATTTTGTATATACGGCATTTGAGTGATCGCAGATATGCACCACATCTGCCCAGGATGCTGCTTGACGCAATTCTCGACGGGGAAAGATCAGAAATTTATCAATGTAACCTAGCCACTTTCCCAATCCGCCAGCAGAAAGCTTGATTTTGCCAAAAAAAGGCTCTGGTCGAATGAGACGCACTTTATGGCCCAACTCGATTAAGCCAATCTGAAGCATGTTGGCGAAGCGTTGCATGCTTTCCTGCTGATCAGGCTGGTAGTTACCGATTAATAAAATTTTCATAGGTCGCTGGGAGTGCTTGCTTATAAGATTCAAACTGTAGGGATGCCAAACACAAACCGCCTTCTAAAACAGCAAAGCCAAGACTGGTCGGTTGTCCAAACTGCCCAATCAGTATGAGGATCAAACAGGAACCGAAAAGTAATAAAGGTAGTATATTGCTAGTAGATGCACTCTTAATACAAAGTACACCCATCAAGCCTAGGAGCGCTATTCTCAGCAAAATATACAGTAGCCCTAGAAATAGGCCACTTTCAAACACTACCCGTTCCCACTCACCCTCGATAAATTGGGCCTTTTGTGTAAGTAATGCTGCACCCACATTTGTCCCCATGCCCAGCCCATATCCAAGTAGGGGAATCTTATTAACATTGTTGAAAGGTTCCAAAAAACCACTGAAAAATCGACCAACTATACCGCCACCAGCGGCTTCACTAGCATTAGCATTTTCGAACCTGGTATTGAGAACCTCGATACCTTCATTAAAAGAGGGCATCAAGCTTAGACTAAGGCTAATTATGCCTGCAACGAGCATAAATTTATACGACTTTTTAGCTAGACTTGGTCTAATTAATAAGACAGCTAGTAAGGAGATTAGCACTAGTACAACTGACCAAATTGCAGTGCGGCTACCTGAGACAGCAAGTGCCAAGACCAAGCTAAGGCCAGCAGCAGATAGCAGCCAGTTAGGATATATCTTGCTTTGGACCAGTCCATATAAGAGGAAAGAAGTAAGCAGGGAAAAATACTGAGCAGCACCAGTGATAAAAGAAAAAGTGCCAGCTGGACGGATCTTACCAAGGGCTGAGCTAATTTGTTGACTTTCAGCGCTTGCACCTCGGTTAATAAAGGCATCAGGTGGGGCATTAAATTGATAAATCATCAATACTGCCATGGGAACTGACAGCAGCAGAACCCACCTGCCTAACTTTTTCACATCATTAAGGCAAAAAACCTTGGAAATCAGAAAAATTAAAGGTAAATGTAAAAAGTTAGTTCGTAACCCATAAAGAGTCACCGTTAGGCTAGTGTCAGAAATGATAACTGTAGCTAAACTCCCTAACAATGAGATAAAAGCAATATAAATAATGCTTTTAGTAAACATATCTTTGGGAAATATACCGGCTTTGAAAGCAAGAAAATATGCCGCAATAACTACAGGATCTCTGATTATTAATAAGGGTGTAGAAAGCTGTGGAATTACCCATTTTCTTAAAAGTCCTTCAACTATCAGCAGCCAGAAATAGAGCCAAATTAGGTTCTGGATGTTGCGTATTGTTTCCGTTGATGGCATAAATATTCTTAGACTAACCTTCAAGACTGCACAACATTCAAGATCTTTTGGCAATAGTTATGCCAGGTAATTTGCGCTGCTTTTCGACGGACTAGATCGTTCATCTCACTTATACTCTCTCGATGATCTGCAAACCAAGCAATTTTCTCAGCAATTTTCTCAGGTGAGCGTATCGGCACCAGAAATCCTGTTTTGCCTTCGTCTATTAGATCTTCTCCACCAGTATTTGGAGTGATAATCAAGGGCAAACCGCAGCTCATTGCTTCTTGCATTACCAAGGCTCTGCCTTCAACAATCGAGGGCAGTATTAAGACATCACAGGATTGCATTAGTTGAAGTACTGCTTGATGGGGTCGTGTAGGTTCATAAGTAAAATTAGGAAACTGGGTACGGTAAAATTCCATCGGGCTTAAAAGTGAACCCATCACTACTAACTCGACATCTACTCGCTTGAGCAGTTTCATGGCAGCAAATAAATCTGCTAATCCCTTCCGTTGAGTCATTGAGCCAACAAAAAGTAAACGTAGAGGGGCATTTTCCCAGGTTTTTGACTTTTGGGTTTGTACTTTAATCTTAGGAGAGCCGAACTCAGCTACAATAGACTTCTTAGTCTCTTGGAGAGTTTTCGGTAATGAGTTATAAACAAACTTACTGGGACAAATTACTACATCAGCCAAGTTCAACTCTTCAGTTTTGCGCACTAGCTTGGCTTGGGAGTCGCGGGTTCCTACTAAGGTGGGTTCCCATAGTGGCAATCGTTCCGCCTCTTCACGCAACAGATGTTGGCTCGTTTCCCAATAGGCAATTGGCAAATCGTAATAACATTGCAGTCCAAGCTTTTTGGCAGCGCGAAAAGTATGAAGGGCAGCATCTTCGTAGCAATAAACAGCGGAAACATGACAACTTTTATTAGCAGTGAGTTGTAGGGCAACTTCTTGATCGAGATCCCTATAGATTGCATCAACTGATGCCCATCCATTTTCATGGACTGTAAAAAAACTAAAATTTAATTTAGATGCTCCTAATCTTACTAATTCCCTTAGTGGGCGAGTGGATATTTTTGATTTGGAAAGATTGTAGGTACGCCGCAGTAATTCTGTTTTTATAGATTGTGGAAGTATGTGGATATACCAGGCAGATTCCTCTACCACTACAGTAGTGTAGAATGAGTCTAGCCCATTTGCCTGTTCAAGAGCAGCCAGTAAAGCTCGGACAAAAGAGTTTCCAGTCGGATGAGTTAGCAAAATCATTAAAACTTCACCTAAAGATAGTTAACCTTTAATGTTGCTTGCTCTGCTGCTGTAAACATAGGAGAAGCCAATACTATTGCGTGATTTATAGCCATCGGACGGCGGTGAATTATTTCTGTATCTCAGCCACGTTTTCCTCGTGTGGCCTGTTGCCCTATCACCACAAAATTTACAGAAACAAAGTTTTGGCAACAGAACCGTTTTTACTATCTAAAATTTGTTGATAATGTTCAAGGTAGAGCGACATAGGTTGGAGATAGTCTAACAACTCCTGGTGAGTTGCTTCTGATAACCTTTGATATTGATCCTCATTCATGCTGCCAGCCTTTTCCAGAAGTTGTTTTAACTGTTCAACATTACCTGGCTCACAAGATAAGGCATGAACACCTCCTGCTTCAGTTAACCCACCATCTCTAGTAATGATGCAAGGGACTCCTACATGGCGAGCCTCAATCGGCGTTAAGCCAAGGTCTTCATTGGTGTGAGGCGGTGTCACCATCCATTTGGCGTGCCGGATGATATCATTTCGGGTTTGGTCATTTACAAAACCCTTAATTACAACGCCTTTAATTTGTTGCTCACAAATTTTTGCCTCGATTTTTGGCCTTAAAGGGCCGTCACCCATAAGAATTAATGGCCAAGCATCACGGTTAAGTGATGCTTGTGCGTATGCCTCAAGCAACACTTCCAATCCTTTATTAGCAATCCATCGACCTACAAAAACAAAACCTTTGCGTTCAGAGGTAGGTATGATACCTATCGGTAAATTAGACACAATGGGCAACTTGGCACTGGTAGATCTCTTGTTAGTAGGTTCCCAACTATTCCATACAAAGTCAGAATTATACCAGTGTCGGTCAGCTAAATGATACGCTAGATGACACATTAGTGGATTCAGTTGTAACTTGCGACGGCACCAGTTATGAATTGTCATGACCAGTGGCTTTTGCAGTATTTTTGCAAATACAGCTATATCAATGCAAGGGGTTTGACAATGTACTAAATCAGAGCTTCGGATTAAATCAAACAATTTTATAGAGCCACGCTCAACGAATACCACTTTAAATTTTGACTTTATAATTAAATCGTTTAGTGAAGAGCTAAGTTTAAACCCTTGCACCCGTTTAAAACATAAAGTAATGTCTATATTATGATTAATTTGTAACTCCTTAGCAAGTGCTAACACAAATGATTCAATACCACCAAAGGCACCATAACAGGGTGAAACAATAAGAAGTTTCATTTGCATAACTCTAATCAATTGCTCTCAAAGCTAAGATTCAAATTCCTAAACATAACTTATTCTCAACCCGATGTAAGCATAATCGCAGATTTTTTTAGATGTAATGCAAATTTATCAAAATGTCTATTAGCTGTCATGTTTTCATGCCTATCATATAAATATCCCTACAGAACGGCAAACATCATTGCTCAGATTCCGAGGGCAATTCCAAACTACAGTGCCGCCAGCATGCGTTCCGCCATACAATATCTTTACCTCATGATTGAATGCCTCATATCAGTGTGCTGTCTATATTTCAAATCTACGCTATCACGGCTTGACTAAGCCTAGTTGCCAAAATGCCCGAAAGATGAGAATTTATAACAAAAAATTGAATTGGGTGAGAATAAAAGTCAGCTAAAAACGTATGACATTTTATTCTTTTTAAGACTGTATGTTCGCTTCGCTTCTATCATCATTCGCACTATGTCCTTCATCTTGTATTGCGCTTGCCATCCCAACTTCTCTCTCGCCTTGACTGGGTTGCCTTGGCCTACAGCAATATCGGTTGGTCGCAACAGGCTGGCGTCGATTACGACATACTCTTGCCAGTCTAGCCCCACACAAGCAAAGGCCGCCGCCACAAAGTCCTCTAATTTATGGCTTTCTCCTGTCGCGAGCACATAATCATCCGGCTGCTCCTGCTGCAACATTAAGTACATCGCCTCCACGTATTCGGGAGCCCAACCCCAGTCCCGCTGAACAGAAATATCACCCAGATGCAGCTGTTCGCCGCTGCCTTGGGTAATGCGCCAGGCAGCGGCGACAATTTTTTGCGTCACGAACCGTGCAGGTCGTAGGGGAGACTCGTGGTTATAAAGAATACCAGAGCAGGCAAACAGACCGTAAGCTTCCCGATAGTTGGCTAACTCCCAAAAAGCAGCGGCTTTGGCCACCGCATAGGGACTTCTGGGGCGAAAGGGTGTGGTTTCATCAGCTGCCTGCTCACCGGTATCCCCAAAACACTCACTGGAACTGGCATTATAAAATTTGATTTTAGCACCGCTAAAACGAATGGCTTCTAGTAAATTTAGGGAGCCGCTGGCTATGCTTTCCAGGGTTTCCACTGGTTGATTAAAGGAAAGACCGACTGAACTCTGCCCCGCCAGGTTGTAGACTTCATCGGGTTGAATTTTCATCAGCACCTGCAAGACACTGCGAAAATCGTTGAGGGCAACGGACTCTAATTTCACCTGGTCACGGATACCCAAGCGCACCAAATTCTGAAACGAGGACATTTGCGCATCCCGCGAAGTGCCACAGACAATGTAGCCTTTTTTCAAAAGTAACTGCGCTAGATAAGCTCCGTCTTGACCTGATACTCCACAAATAAGTGCTTTTTTCACTGGCGTTTATCTCCTATTAGAGGCGACGTTTGACACTATGCCCTAAGCAGTACAGCCGATCGCCTAAAAAGGGTGGCTTTTCTGCATGCGCAATTCTGCATCGAGCCTGTGGGACGTTTTCGTTGTAAATTGGGGTAATATCTTGACAATGTTAGATTTAACTCAGAAGTGGAGACTGCCCAGTTCTTGACGAACCGTGGCATTATCTTTAATCACCTGCACTACAATTCCATTCGGTGAAGCGTGGCCCAGCGCTTGGAGGTCTGCTTCTACCATCAAGGCTACCAGCTCCTTAAACGTAACCGAAGGTTTCCAGCCCAATTTCTGCTGCGCCTTGGTGGGGTCGCCGAGCAACAATTCCACCTCAGCTGGCCTGAGATAGCGATCGTCAAACTCCACATAGTCCTGCCAATTACAATTGACATAAC
>JAABUQ010005904.1_pt1 | contig 19050 bp, 20 predicted proteins | sample 5560001 | NCBI WGS metagenome assembly JAABUQ01 (sample SAMN10711888, study PRJNA513371) | rock metagenome | isolation source: Antarctica rocks | place: Antarctica: Victoria Land, Finger Mt nord | collected 2015-12-18
GCGCCGCGCTCTCGGCCTGATCGCCATCGGTCTCGCGCTGGCGCTGGTCGGCGGCATCGTCTACCTGCGGCCCTTCGCTAGACCGCCCCAGCCGGCGCCCGCAACCACCACGCTGACCGGCCACTTCATCCCGCCCAGCGACATGCAGTGGCCCTCGCCCGATGAAGGTTGGCTCGTCTTCAATGACGGCTCCAACCACATCAAGCTCTTTCACACGCGCGATGCGGGTCGGCATTGGGAGAGAAACCTCCTGGTTCCGGGGATGCGCGCCGCCGGGCTCACGTTCTTCGACCCCCGCAACGGTGTCCTTCGCTTCTGGGCAGAAGCCGGGGGAGCCAGCGCGCTGCGGACCAAAGATGGTGGCCGCTCCTGGCAGCCGTTTCCGCTCCCCAAGCTTGGCGCTGCTGTCAACGGGGATGTCGAGTTCAGCGACCCGCAGCACGCCTGGCTTGCCGCCTGGGCGGTACCGACCCCACCGGCCGGTGTGGCAGCCTTCGACCTGTATCGCACTGCTGACGGCGGCCGGCACTGGCAGAGATTTCCGAACGGAGCGTTGAACGGGCTGCCGCAGCCACCTTCGGGACCACCCCTCTTCGCCAGCGCCCACGACGGCTGGGTGCAGATCGCGAGCCGGCTCTACGGCAGCCCTGACGGTGGCGACTCCTGGCAGCTGGAGAATCTGGAGCTTCCGGCCCCCGGCAGCGTTTCGCTGTTCCAGGCCACCGTTTCGCCGGGCGGCTGGGTGACGCTCACTTTTCAAGGCTCCACCCCCAGCGGCCAGGTGCCCCAGCGCGTGGAGACCTGGGTGGCTGCGTCGAGTGACGGCGGCCTTACCTGGCAGGGACTGGTCCACACTCCGGAGACACAGAACGTGGGCGCGGGCCCGAACTGGCAGCCGCCACACTTCAGTGACGCCCGCAATGGCTGGCTCGTGGTTGGCCAAGTGATGTACACCACCATGGATTCCGGCCGCACCTGGAACCGCAAAGCCATGCCGGCCGGTGCCGTTTGCGTGGATGTGACCCCGGTCAGCGCCAGAACCGCTTGGTGCGCAGCACATTACCCCAAGGGCGTCCGGCTGTTCAGAACGACAGACGGCGGACGGCAATGGAGCGGCGTCGACCCGCCGATCTAGACCCCGGTGGCCCCGGGCCTACCGAGCTGCCTGCTCGGCGCGTTGTCGGATAATCACGCCATGCCGCGCGTGACTGAGGAGATCGAGATTCGCGCGCCTCGGGAGGAGGTCTGGCACGTCGTTCAGGAGGACCTGCCAGCGACGAAGGACTGGTCGCAGGGCCGCATGAGCGCCGCCACCGTGGATGGAAAGCCTGCCGGCCCCGGCTCGCTCATCCGCTTCGAGTTGACCGTCGGCGGGAGCCAGCAGGCACTGGTGCTGCAGAACCAGACCTGGCGTCCGCCGGAGCTGTGCGCGGGCCCCATCGTCGAAGGACCCGTCAAGGGCAGCTTCGCCTACAGCTACGCCAAGAGCGGTGCGGGCACTCTGCTGCGCATTGAGATGGATGCCCAGCTTTCAGGTCTGCTTCGCTTCGCCGGCGGTGTCTTCAAGTCACAGCTGGAAACCAACCTGCGAGAGGCGCTCAGCTCACTCAAGGGCTACATCGAGAGGCGCTCAGCTGCCGCCCGCTAGCCAGCGCCGCGCCCGCCGCTCCTGCCTCGCGGTGCCTGGCAGCAACCCGCGCTTTCACGCCAAGGCCGATCAGTCGCCGGCGGACATGATCTTCCTGGACCTGGAGGACGCCGTCGCGCCCAGCGCCAAGGAAGAAGCCCGTGAGCTGGTGGCGTCGGCTCTGAACCAGTACGCGTTTGAGTCGAAGGTGCGCGGCGTCCGCGTCAACGACGTCACCACCAGGTGGTGCGGCGACGACATCCGCCAGGTGGTGGAGGGTGCGGGAGAGCGGCTCGACTGCCTGGTCATCCCGAAGGTCGAGGATCAGGACCACGTCCACTTCGTCCACCACCTGCTGAATCAGCTGGAGGCGAAGCTCGGGCTCAAGCGGCGGATCGGCCTGGAACTCCAGCTCGAGACGGCGCGCGGTCTGGAGAACGCCAGCCGCATAGCGGCGGCCAGCGACCGCACCGAGGCTCTGATCTTCGGACCAGTCGATCTGGCCGCCGACCTTCGCCTACCCTCCTTGCGATCGGGCGACCTGCGCGAGGACTATCCAGGCGATTTCTGGCACCACTTCCATGCCACGGTGCTGGTCGCCGCCCGCGCCCACGGCCTGCAGGCGATCGACGGGCCTTACGTACAGGTTCGCGACCTGGCCGGCCTGCGCCGGTTCGCCGCCCGCTCGGCCGCCCTCGGCTACGACGGCAAGTGGGCGCTGAACCCCCCTCAGATCGAGGTCCTGAACGAGGTCTACGCGCCGAGCCCTGCCGACTTCCGGCGGGCAATCGAGATCGTGGAGGCCTACCGGCAGGCGACTGACGCCGACGGGAGGGGTGCCGTGATGCTGGGCGACGAGATGATCGACGAAGCGTCCCGCAAGCTGGCGCAGGTGATGGTTGAACGCGGCCGCGCGGCTGGTTTGGAGGAAGGGACGTGAGAGCAGCGAGTCAATGGAGCAGCTGATCAGGCGGGTCGAAGCCGTGCTCGAGGCCACGCCGGAACGCTGGCGCACGCTGAGCGAATCGCTGCCTGCCGAACTGCTGCAGCGGCGACCGAAGCCTGACGAGTGGTCAGCTGCCGAATGTCTCCGGCACCTGGTCCAGGCGGAGTCCGTTTTCTCAGGTCGAATCCAGGGGTTTCTTGCCGGAGAGACGCATTTGAAGCGCTTTGACCCCGACGCCGCCATGGAGATGGCGTCGGTGAGCGACGTCGCCCAGCTCGCCGGGCAGTTCGCCGACCTGCGACGGGAGAGCATGCGGCTGCTGGGCCAGGTGCGCGAGGAGGATTTGGCCCGGCGGGCGCAGCATGAGGAGTACGGCCCCGTCACGCTCGGCAACCTTCTGCACGAGTTTGCAGCCCACGACCTGAACCACACCATGCAGGCCGAACGGGCTCTGGCGCAGCCCTTCGTTCAGGAGTCGGGCGGCTGGCGCCAGAGCCTGGCGACGATCGACGACGGCGGCTGAGATGATAGGGTTCGGCGCTGAAGCTCCTTGGCGACAGGATCCATGCCTGTGTCAATTTCGGCAGCCAGCTCATTCAGCTGACGCGTCACATCGTCGTCGCCGGCGTCATCGACAAGCCGCGCCACAGCTCGGAAGGCGTCTAGCGGCGGGGAAGCAGCTCCAACTGCTCAGCGCGGTCGTTCAAGTGGGCTATGGCCTGACGCACCAGACCGGCGAACAGACGCTGGTCATCGCTGTCACTGAGCTGCACTGAGCGGATCCGTCGCAGCACCGCCTGCAGTGCATAGATCCCGTCAGCCTCGCGCACGAGCGCCCGCTGCGCAGCCTGTCTCAATGCCGCAGCCTGGCGCTCCTGCCGGTTGTCGGCGAGCAGCGTCGCGGCCCGATCCGCCGCTTTCAGTGCTTTCGCCATGGTCGGGTGCAGTTCCGTCCCCGGCTCGCTCGGCTTCTTGGCCCGCAGTGGGCCCGGGCGCGGGAGGTGCCGGCGGAACTGCAGGCCACGCCTGAGGTTGGGCCCAGCCATCACCAGGACTCCTGTCAAGATGAGCAGCGCGGCCAGCAGGCCGACGACCACCTCCAGCACAGCATCAGATTACTTCCGAACCGACCGCTGCGCCAATACCCGAATCGGGCTGAGCAGGCCAGCCTATGTGGGGCTGCTCAAAGCCTCCCGGAGGTCGACGTGGCCTTCGAGCAGCGCCTTGCCCAGAATGACTCCGGCCGCTCCGGCCGCAGCGACCGCGGCGACATCGTCCAGCGAGGAAATGCCACCGGAATAAGTGACGGGATGGCTGCCGCTGCGCCGCGCCTCAGCGAGCAGATCGAGGTCCGGGCCGGCCAGGGTGCCGTCGCGGTCAATGCTGGTGACTATGACGCCGGCCAGCGGCGCCGCCGCCCATCCCTCCAGCACCTCGGCCAGGCTGAGATCCGCAAGCTCGGACCACCCGGTCACTGCCGGGCGGGCCGCCCGCGCATCCAGGGCAGCCAGGACCCGGCCAGGCAGCTGGGCGGCGACTTCATTCAGCCGCTCAGGCTCTTTGACCGCCACGGTTCCCAGCACCACCGCGGCAGCCCCGGCCTCCAGCCACCTGCTGGCGCTTTCCAGGGAGCGGATACCGCCAGCCACCTGGACTTCGATGTTCAGCTCTCGGATGAGGCGCTCGATCACTTTCCGGTTGTCGCCTGAGCCGCGCGCTCCATCCAGGTCCACTACGTGCAGGCGCCGGGCACCCGCCTCCGCATACTGCTGCGCCTGGACCAGAGCGTCGGTCGGGTAGCCGGTCTCCCGAGCGAAGTCTCCCTTCAGGAGACGCACCACCCCACCGGCGCGGAGATCGAGCGCGGGGATGATCAGCATGGGTAACTAGGCCAGGGCGACCAGTTCGCTGAAGCTGGAATCCCAGTAGTCCAGACTGCCCTCGGGCAGCATCAGAACTCGCTCCGGACGGAGCGCTTCGACAGCTCCCTCGTCGTGCGTCACCAGCAGCACAGCACCCCGGTAACTCGCCAGCGCCTTCAGGATCTCGGCCCGGCTGGCGGGGTCCAGGTTGTTGGTCGGCTCGTCGAGCAGGAGGACGTTAGCGCCGGAGGAGACCAGGGTCGCCAGAGCCAGCCGTGTCTTCTCGCCGCCGGACAGCGTGCCCACCTCCTGCTCCACAGCGTCGTTGGAGAACAGAAAGGAGCCCAGGATGCCCCGAAGCTGCGACAGCTCCCGCTCCGGCGCAGCCGCCCGCATGTTGGCCATCACGCTGCGCCTGGATTCAAGCGTTTCATGCTCCTGGGCGTAGTAGCCCAACTTCAGGCCGTGACCGGCCTTGACTTCCCCCGCATCCGGCTTGTCCAAGCCAGCCAGCAGCCGCAGCAGGGTAGTCTTGCCGGCGCCGTTGAGGCCGAGGATCACAGTCCGGGAGGCGCGCTCCACCTCCAGCTCGATGTCGCGCAGCACCTGCAGGTCGCCGAAGCGCTTGCTCAGACCGTGGGCCGTGAGCGGCGTCCGGCCGCACGGCGCCGGCTCTGGAAAGCGGAGCTTGGCGACCCGGTCGCTGCGGCGCACCTCCGCCAAGCCCGAGAGCAGGCGGTCGGCACGCCTGTCCATACTCTGGGCCGCCCTGGCCTTGGTTGCCTTGTAGCGCATCCGGTCGGCCTGGGCGTGGAGCGCGCTAGCCTTCTTTTCGGCGTTCTGCCGCTCGCGGACTCGGCGGCGGTCGTCAGCCGCGCGCTGCTCCGTGTAGGTGCGCCAGCCGACATTGTATACGTCCAAATGCGTCCGGGCAGCGTCCAGATGGAAGACACGATTGACTGTCGCCTCGAGCAGGGAGACATCGTGACTGATCACCACCCAACCCCCTTTATTGCCCTTCAGGAAGTCTCGCAGCCAGGCGATGGAATCGGCGTCGAGGTGGTTGGTGGGTTCGTCCAGGAGCAGGGTGTCAGCGCCGCTGAAGAGGATGCGGGCCAGCTCGATCCGGCGCCTCTGGCCGCCAGAGAGAGCTGCGAGGGGCAGCTTCAGTACCCGTTCGGGAAGAGCCAGACTGGCGGCGATGGTGGCGGCCTCCGCTTCCGCGGCGTAACCGCCCAGCGCTTGAAAGCGGTCCTCGAAGTCGGAGTAGCGCTCCAGCAACGGAAGCTGGTCTCTGCCGCCTGTGCCGGCCATGGCCAGCTGCGCTGTCTGCAGGTCGCGGACCACGCCGTCCAGCCCGCGCCCGGACAGGATGCCGTCGCGGGCTGTCATCGTCTGATCCGCCTCGCCCGGCCCCTGCGGCAGATAGCCGACTGCGCCGGTGCTGGCGACTGCGCCTGCGTCAGGCAGACCCTGGCCGGCCAGCACCCGGGCGAGCGTGGTCTTGCCGGCGCCATTGCGGCCGACCAGACCTATGCGGTCGCCGGGTGAGATGAGAAACGAAGCGCCTTGCAAGAGGGTCCTGGCGCCGGCGCGCAGGGCAAGGTCTTTGACGGTGATCATCGGTGAGCTCCTGAAGGGTGAACGAAGGACGCGCTGATTTGGGACGTGCCGCTCAGAACGGCAGGCGCGTCAGATCGAAAGTAGGAGCGTCACATCGACCAAGAATTGTACGGACTGGTCACAGTTGGTCGCGGCCATCCCAGCCGGCCGGAACCCGATGCCGGCAAGGCCTGAATCGAATGGTTATCCACCTGAAGCCCGCGGCTCCGCGCGGCGCGGCGGTTTCGTACAGACCCGGTGGGGTTCAGGAGGGGGAGGCCTGCCTCCCCTTGCAGTTCTATCGGTAGTTGGTGAACTGGAGGGGGACGGGGATTGACTCGTCGTCCCGGAGCTTTGCGATCACCGCTTGGAGTGAGTTCTTTTCCTTGGAGGTGATCCGGACCTGGTCGCCCTGGATGCGGACCTGCGCCTTGGGTGCCACCTCGCGCGCCTTCTTGGCCAGTGACTTGGCGAGCTCGTCACTGATCCCCGCGTTGAGCGTGACCTCGATCTGGCCGCGGCCCTTGCCGACAGTCTTTGGCTCCCCGGCCTTGAACAGCTTGGCCGAGAGCTTGCGCCGGACCGCCTTCTCGACGAGCACCTGGAAGGCAGCCCGCGCCCTGTCCTCCGTCGAGGCCTCCACCACCAGCGTGCCGCCTTTGTGCTCGATCTGGGCGTCTGTGCCCTTGAAGTCGAAGCGTGTGGCCAGCTCCCGCCGCGCCTGATCCAGGGCGTTGGTCAACTCCTGCTTGTCGTAATCGGAAACCACGTCGAAGGAGAACTCCTGTGCCATCCCCTGCCTAGCCTCGGATGGCGTGCACTATCACCACCGCCACCAAGACGAGAGGAATCAGCGCGCTCAGCCCGAGGAGAGCGGCGATCCCGAGCATCGAGCCGTCGACGCCTTCTCGGCTGCGGCGCTCCTGGTCCAGCGAAGTCGGCGCCAGTTGATCTGCCACCCCCTCGGCATCGGCGCGCTGGGCGAGCTCCTCTAGGATCGCCCCACCACCTGTGGGCAGTGAGTTTGTGTCGATCCGGCTCATGGCCAGCCGCAGATTGTCGTTCGACTCGCCCAGGGCTGACATTGCCAGGTCGAGAGTCTTCGTGCCCGCCGGGCCACGATGCGCCTGGCGCAGCTCGGCGATGATCTCATAGAGAGTGGCCATGCGTTCCAACAGGAGTTATAGCCGATCCGACCCGCGGCCGACAGTTCTCCGCCGTCGGCGGGCATCATTTCGGCCGGGGGCGGCCTACAATCCGGCTTCAGCATGACTGTGGAAATCGAACTGAAGAGCCGAGTTGCCAGCCGTCCCGAACACCCGAACAGCTGGGTCTTCTATGACGGTGAGGTGGTGCGTTACCACGACGCGCACGTAGGCATTGCCACCCACGCCCTCCACTACGGCACAGCTTGTTTCGAAGGCATCCGGGCTTACTGGAATGAGACACAGGAGCAGTTGTTCCTGCTCCACGGCCCTGCCCATTACGATCGGCTCCGCAACTCGGGCAAGATCCTGCGTATGGAGCTGCCGTATTCCACCGGGGAGCTGATCGACATCACGCTGGACCTGCTCCGACGCAACGATTACAGGACCGACGCTTACATCCGGCCGCTGCTCTACAAGTCTGTCGAGCAGATAGGCGTGCAGCTTCACGGCCTGGCCGATGGCTTCCTCATCTACACAGCGGCGATGGGCAACTATGTCGAGATCGAAGCGGGAATCCGCTGCATGGTTTCCAGCTGGCGCCGCATCAGCGACTCGGCTCTGCCGGCCCGAGCCAAAGCGAGCGGCGGCTATGTGAACTCCGCGCTGGCCAAATCCGAAGCTCTCGAAGCCGGCTTCGATGAGGCCATAGTGCTCACCGCCGACGGCCATGTCTCGGAGGGCTCGGCTGAAAACCTCTTCCTGTACAAGGATGGTGTCTGGGTGACCCCTCCAGTGACCGACGACATCCTGGAGGGCATCACTCGGCGGCTCGTGATCAACATGATTCGCGATGAGCTTGGCGTCCCCGTCGTCGAGCGCAGCATCGACCGCACCGAGCTCTACACTTGCGAGGAGCTGCTGCTCTGCGGGACCGGAGCGCAGATTTCGCCGGTGATCGAGGTTGATCACCGCCGAGTTGGCAACGGCGAGGTGGGCGAGTTCAGCCAGGAGATTCAGGCGCTGTACTTCGACGCGGTGCGGGGCGAGACCAGCAAGTACCGCGATTGGACCATTCCCGTCTACTGACCTCCCTGCGACGATGAAGGTCGTCGTCGCCCCCAACCCTTTCAAGGGCTCGCTGGGAGCCCCAGCCGCGGCCGGTGCCCTGGCCGCCGGCGTGCGAGCCGCACTGGCGGAAGCGGAGGTGGTCCAGATCCCCGTCGCTGACGGCGGCGAGGGCACTGTGGAAGCGCTGGTCTCTGCGCGGGGCGGCATTCTGGCCCGCGCCACAGTGGAGGGCCCGCTGGGCGATCCTGTGACCGCTGTGTACGGCCTCATCGACGATGGTCGAACAGCCGTGCTCGAGCTGGCCGCGGCCAGCGGGCTGCCACTTCTGGCCAGCGACCGGCTGGATCCCCTGCACGCTTCCACCTATGGCTTTGGCCAGCTGCTGGAGGCCGCGCGGGAGCGGGGCGTGGAGCGCATCATCGCCGGCATCGGCGGCTCGGCCACCAACGACGGTGGCGCGGGGATGGCCCAGGCTCTGGGTTTCCGCCTATGTGACAGTGCTGGACGGGATCTGCCTCGGGGCGGCGCTGCCGTTGCCCGTCTGGAGCGGATCGACGCGTCAGGCGTCAACCCCCGCTGGCGGAGCATCGAAGTGATGGTGGCGGTGGATGTCAGCAATCCGCTCTGCGGGCCGCGGGGAGCCAGCGCCGTCTACGGTCCCCAGAAGGGCGCCACGCCCCAAATGGTGAGAGAGCTTGACAAAGCCCTGGGCCGTTTCGCCCGCCTCATCGGTCAGGAGGTGGCTGAGCTGCCCGGCGCCGGTGCAGCGGGCGGCACCGGAGCCGGGCTGCGTCACTTCCTGGCTGCCAGGCTGACACCGGGCGCGCCTCTCATCATCGAGGCGGCCGGACTCGACGCGGGTCTCGCCGGAGCGGCGGCAGTGCTGACCGGTGAGGGCCGAGTCGACGGTCAGACCGTTAACGGAAAAGGCCCAGTCGAAGTCGCCCGGCGCGCCAGGAAGGCGGGAGTGCCAGTGGCGCTCGTCGCCGCTCAACTGGGTGAAGGCTGGGAGGCGGTCCGCCAGGAAGGCGTGACATGGGTGGAGAAGAGCACCCCTGACGGGATGCCGCTGGCCGAGGCTCTGGCGCAGGCCGAGCAACTGCTTCAACAGGCGGCTCGGCGGGCGGTTGGACACCTGTTGGGCTGCTAATCTCTCGCCATGAGCACCGCCAGCGCCGAGCTGCTCCGGGTCGAGAACCTGCGGACATATTTTCACACGCGTTCGGGCCTGATGAGGGCTGTGGACGGTGTGGATCTGAGCCTTGGCGCCGGGCAGACGCTCTGCCTGGTCGGCGAGTCGGGCTCCGGCAAGAGCGTGACCTCACTCTCGATCATGGGTCTCATCGACGGCCGCGGCGAGATCTTGAAGGGCAGCCGCATAGCCTTCCAGGGCATGAACCTGCTGACCGCGGGCGAGGGCACCCTGCAGAGCATCCGCGGCAACGAGATCTCGATGATCTTTCAGGAGCCGATGACCTCGCTCAACCCCGTCTATAGGATCGGCGACCAGATCGGCGAGACGCTGAAGCTGCACCGGCACCAGATGAGCGACAGGCAGGTCAGGGAGCGGATAATCGAGATGCTGCAGCTGGTCGGCATTCCAGCCCCCGAGCGGCGGTTGGGGGACTATCCGCACCAGCTCTCGGGCGGCATGCGCCAGCGCGTGATGATCGCGATGGCCCTCGCCTGTGAGCCCAAGCTGCTGATCGCTGACGAGCCGACGACCGCTCTGGATGTGACCATCCAAGCGCAGATCCTGGAGCTGATGAAGGAGCTTCGCCAGCGGCTCGACATGGCCATCCTGCTGATCACCCATGACCTGGGTGTGGTGGCGGAGATGGCCGATGAGGTCGCCGTCATGTACGCCGGAAGGGTGGTGGAGCGAGGGCCTGTGAAGGAGGTCTTCGAGTCACCACAGCATCCCTACACAGAGGCGCTCCTGCATTCAATCCCGATCCTCGGCATGACCCAGGCGGAGCCGCTCAGGGTGATCCGGGGCATGGTCCCGAGCCCTCTCAACTGGCCGCTGGGCTGTCGCTTCGCTTCCCGCTGCGACTACACCTTCGACCGCTGTTTGGAGGAGGATCCGCCGCTCCTCGCCGCCGGCGAGCAGCAGTCGGCCTGCTGGCTCTGCGAGAGCGGACAGCGGCCGGCCGCAGGCGTTCACGCATGAGCACTTCTCCGACTGCGGCCGGTTCGTCAGTCGCGAGCGGGCCGCTGCTGGAGGCGCGGGAGCTGAAAATCCACTTTCCCGTCCGCCGCGGCATCCTGCAGTCGGTCGTCGGCCAGGTCCACGCGGTCGACGGGGTCGATCTCAGCATCATGCCGGGCGAGACGCTGGGGTTGGTGGGTGAGTCGGGCTGCGGCAAGTCCACCCTCGGCCGGAGCCTGCTGAGGCTGGTCGAGCCGACCGCCGGTTCGATTCAGTTCGAGGGGCAGGATCTGATGAAGCTGCGGGGTGGGGCGCTCAAGGCGAAGCGCCGAGACATGCAGCTGATCTTTCAGGATCCGGTCGGCTCTCTCGATCCCCGGATGACAGTGCGGCAGATCATCGGCGAGGGACTTCAAGCCCATGGCATCGACCGCGGCCCCCAGCGCGAGACCCGCGTCAAGGAGGTGCTGGAGCGGGTAGGCCTGCGGCCGGAGGCCGCGGGGCGCCATCCTCATGAGTTTTCCGGCGGGCAGCGCCAGCGCATAGGCATTGCGCGCGCCCTGGTGCTGAGACCAAAGCTGGTGGTGGCGGACGAGCCGGTATCGGCGCTGGACGTCTCCATTCAGTCGCAGGTGCTGAACCTGCTGGTGGAGCTCAAACGGGAGTTCAACCTGACCTACCTCTTCGTCGCCCACAATCTCGCGGTGGTGGGCTACATCTCGGATCGGATAGCCGTGATGTACCTGGGCAAAGTGGTGGAGCTGGCGCGGGCCGCAGACCTCTACCGCCGGCCGCTGCATCCCTACACCGTCGCGTTGCTCTCAGCGATCCCGGTCCCCATTCCAGGCCAGAAGCGGCAGCGGATAGTCCTCCATGGCGACGTGCCCAGCCCCATCAATCCTCCCTCTGGCTGCCGCTTTCGCACCCGCTGCCCGCTGGCGCAGGAGATCTGTGCCGAGCAGGAGCCGCCGCTGGCGGAGCATGAGAGCGGTCACCTGGCCGCCTGCCACTTCGCCGGAACCCCACTCCCAACGACCAGCGGGGCCGTGGCCACCGCCTGAGTGCTTGACTGGCGACCGGACGGCCCGAACTTAGTCGTCGACGGTGACAACCTGGCCGTCTCCGCACGCTTGCCGGGAGGAGCCTTCCGACTGATCTATCTGGATCCTCCTTTCAACACCGGGCGCATGCAGCGGCGGCAGGGACTGAGCACCACGCGGTCTGTCAGCGGCCGCCGGATCGGCTTCAAGGGAAAGAGCTATGAGACTGTGAAGGGCGCTGTTTTCGCCTACAGCGACTCCTTCGCCGATTACTGGGGATTCCTGGAGCCGAGGCTGCAAGAGGCGCGCCGGCTGCTGGCTGAGGACGGCACTCTCTACCTGCATCTCGACTACCGGGAGGTTCACTACGCCAAGGTCCTGCTGGACGCTCTCTTCGGCTCCGAATGCTTCCTGAATGAGATCATCTGGGCCTACGACTATGGCGCCCGTCCGAGCAAGAGATGGCCGCCCAAACACGACACCATCCTCGTCTACGTCAAAGATCCCAGCCGCCATTTCTTCAACGCTGAGGCGGTGGAGCGCGAGCAGTACATGGCGCCGGGACTCGTGACTCCCGACAAGGTCGCTCGCGGCAAGCTGCCCACTGATGTTTGGTGGCACACCATCGTGTCGCCCACCGGCCATGAGAAAACCGGCTATGCCACACAGAAGCCGGAGGCGATCGTCCGCCGCATGGTACAGGCCAGCACCGAGCCGGGAGACTGGACCCTCGACCTCTTCGCGGGCAGCGGCACGCTCGGTGCGGTGGCCGCTCAGCTTGGGCGCCACTTCGTGCTCGTCGACAGCAATCCCGAGGCAATCGAGGTTACGCGGCAGCGGTTGGGTGGCGCCGAGGGAGAGACCGTCTTCGTCAGCCGGCGGGTTTGAGTCCGGCTGTTCCTATCCGGCCACCAGCCACCAGTCGGCGGCGTTCCACGTTTCAAGCCCGCTGCCCGGGCTGGGTGCGAGGTTGTGCAGCCGGGCTGAGACCTGGTTCAGACGCTCCGGTTCATAGAGCGGCAGGGTGCAGTGGAGGCTAAGCCAGCGCTGGGCCGCCGCCTGGAACGCTCGCCGGCGGGCGGCCGGATCGAGCGACGTGCGACCGACTGTGAGGCTTACCTGCAGCGCACGGTCGGGACAGGCAAGCGAGGCCCAGTCCGACGGGTCGGAGCCGGGATCGTCCGAGTAGAGAGCCAGCCATGGCTCGGTTCCCTGGAGCGCAGCCAGGAACTGATCACGAGGTCGGCAAGCGGCCCTGACAGTCACGCCCAACGGCGCCCACTGCTGAGCGAGCGAGCCCTGCGTCAAGCCGGCGCTGGCGTCCTCACACAGCGTCAGCACAGTGACCGTAACCGTTCGGCCGGCCAGCGCCCGCCGCGCCGCTTCGGGGTCAGGGCGCGAGCCACCGATGGAACCGGCGGCCGGCAGGACAGAGGGAAAGGGACTGCTGGCCGGCTTGCCGTAGCCGGCCTGCGAGTCGTGCACCAGTTGCCGCCGGTCGAGCGCCAGCGAAAGCGCATCGAGCAGCTGCCGGTCGTCGCGAAGCGTTCCCAGGGGTCGCAGGAACTCCATGCGCTCAGCCGCGGTGGCCGCTATCGCCTGGCCCGGCACCTGGCGCAGGCCCGCCAAGTCTGGGGCGGTCTCGTGTGAGATGAGATCGGCGCCTCCGGCCTGGGCCTGGTCGAGCAGCGCCTGGCGGCTAGGCGTCACCCGGAAGCTCACACCGTCCAGCCAAGCCTGATGCGTGAAGGGGCCATCTCCTGCCGGATACGCGCCGCGCTCTGAGCGCCCGTCGGCGTAGTGCGGATTGCGCAGCCAGTCGAGGTGCTGGCCGGCCGCGGTTGCCGCCGGGGCGAAGGGCCCTGAGGTGGCGTCGGGCCGCGCGAAGAATTCATCCCCTGAACCGCCCTGCAGCCGGTGAGCCGGCAGCGGGAAGAGTTCCGTACCCAGGGCCAGGTAGGGCCCGTAGACCTCACTGAAGCTCCAAGTCAGCTTCGAGACGGATTGCTTGCTCAACGCGGCGCCGGCCGGCAGCTGCCTCCCCGGCTGCTTCTGAAGCGCCTGCCAGCCCAGCAGCACGTCATCAGCTCCAATCGGCTGGCCATCGCTCCAGCGCAGCCCCGGCACGAGCTCGATAGTGACTGTCATGGCACCGTTCCCGCCCAGCTGGACGCCACCATTTTGCTCGGTAGGTACTCGACGGGCGAGATCGGGGTAGGGTCGCAGCTGGTCGTCCAGGCCCCAGAGCCTGGCAAAGGAGAGCTGGGCCAGCCGCAGTTCCACATCAGTCTGCGCAGTCATCGGATTCAGGTTGGCCGGGTACTCGTAGTCCGCCAGCAGCGCGGTGCCACCCTTCTGATAGGCGGGTTGAGCATGGTAGCGGTCGACTGCCGCGGCCGGCGCCGGCGTTTCCCCCTGTGAGCAGGCGGCCACGAACAACACCAGCGCGAGGAGTTGGGAGGCCCGTTTAGTCACGAGTAGAATTCAATTCTGATGGCGGAGAGCAACGGAAGGTCCAATGTGCTGAAAGGCGGGTTCAAGGTCAAGGCAGGCCATGCCGAGATGTTGAAGGGCGGCGTGATCATGGACGTGGTCAACGCCGAGCACGCCCGGATCGCCGAGGACGCCGGCGCGTGCGCGGTGATGGCGCTGGAGCGCGTTCCCGCCGACATCCGCCGCGATGGCGGCGTGGCGCGCATGTCGGATCCCGCGCTCATCCGCGCAATCATGGCGGCGGTCACCATCCCCGTCATGGCCAAGTGCCGGATCGGCCACGCGGTCGAAGCCCAGGTCCTGCAGGCGCTGGGTGTGGATTACATCGATGAGTCAGAGGTTCTCACGCCCGCGGACGACGAGAACCACATCGACAAGCACGCCTTCACAGTCCCCTTCGTATGCGGCTGCCGCGACCTCGGTGAGGCTCTTCGGCGCGTCGCCGAAGGTGCCGCGATGATCCGCACCAAGGGCGAGGCGGGCACCGGCAACATTGTCGAAGCCAAGCGGCATCTGAGCGCTGTGGCGGCCCAGATCCGGCACCTGGTAGGCCTCAATCCAGCCGAGATCGTGCATGAGGCGAAGCTGATCGGCGCTCCCGTCGACCTGCTGCGCCAGGTGCAGGAGCTGGGCCGGCTGCCAGTCGTCACCTTTGTCGCGGGCGGCATCGCCACCCCCGCTGACGCGGCCTGGATGATGCAGCTGGGCGCTGACGGCGTCTTCGTCGGGTCGGGCATCTTCAAATCCGAGGATCCTGCCCGCACCGCCAAGGCGATAGTGACGGCCACCACCTACCACGACGACCCTGAGAAGCTGGCCGATATCTCGGCCGGATTGGGCGAGCCCATGCGGGGTCTCGAGATGGCCTCGATTCCGCGGGAGGAGCTGCTCGCCGGCCGCGGTTGGTGAGCCTCAGCCCCGACCCGATGCCGGCCCCGCCTCTGATCGGGGTGCTGGCCATGCAGGGTGCGTTCCGCGAGCACCTGCGGGCGCTCGCGAACTGCGGCGCCGAGGTTCGCGCCATCCGTGACCCAGCCGATCTGGCAGGGCTCGACGGCCTAGTGATTCCCGGTGGCGAGAGCACCGCCATGCAGATCCTCCTTGAGCGGGTTGGCCTGATGGATGCCCTCCGGGATGCCGTTCGGCGGGGGCTGCCCACTCTCGGCACCTGCGCCGGCATGATCCTCCTGGCGCGCGACGTCACAGACGGTCGGGCGGACCAGCGGGGGCTGGAAGCGCTGGACATCGTCGTCAGGCGCAATGGCTACGGCCGCCAGGTTGACAGCTTCGAGGCGGACCTGGAAGTGGAGGGCCTGGACAGCCGGTTTCCGGGCGTCTTCATCCGAGCGCCCCTGGTGCTGGAGGCCGGCTCGGCCGAGGTGCTGGCCGAACACGAAGGCAGGCCGGTGGCGGTGCGCCAGCGGCGGATCATGGCGCTCAGCTTCCACCCTGAGCTGTCAGGCGACCTGCGCCTGCATCGTGAGTTCCTAAGGTTGGTGCGGGGAGCGGGAAAGTCATGAAGCTGAGGCAGGCGAAGTTGCCGGATCTGAACCGCATCGAGCAGATTCACCGCGATGCTGAGGCCCGGTTCTCCTCGGTGCCGCCGCCAGCCCGCCTCTGGGCGCTGGTGAGCCAGACCTTTTCAGCTTTCCTGCCGCTCTCGCAGGAGACAGTCATCTACGTCGCCGAGGTCGACGGCAAGGTGGCCGGTTTCGTGCAGGCGTCAGGGCGGCCGGCCACACTTGTCCTGCCGGCCAAGGTCGGCTCGCTCCAGGTCCTGAACCTCTGCGTGGCCGAGTCGGCGGACGAGAGCGAGGTGGCGAGGGGACTCATCGAGTACCTCTGCGAGCAGGCGGCCAAGCTCGGCGCTCACCGCCTGTTCGTAAGGGTTCCGCTGGATGACATGCTGCTGCCGATCTTCCGCGGCCAGGGCTTCCGGCAGTACGCCACCGAGTCGGTCCTCTATGCGGAGCGCCCCCAAGCTCGTTCGGCCGACGTGCCGCCAGGGCTGCGCTCGGTCAGGGGCCGCGACTCGCGGGCGCTCTACCACCTGTACCGAAAGGTGACGCCAATGGGCGTCGCGCACCTGGAAGCGCCTTCCTACAAGGACTGGAAGTCGCTCCGCAGCGACCCCGGCCAGCAAGAGGTGCTGGAACGAATGGAGATAGTGGGCTGGTACCGGGTGCAGAAGAGCTCGCAGGGCCGGCCGCACACCCTGTCGTTCATGGCGCTGCCTGAGGCCGGTCTGGCCGACGAGCTGGCCGATCACGCCATCACGACCGCCAGCGGAGAGCCGGCCTGGTCCAGCCTCCGTCACTATGATTCGGACATGATCGACGCCCTCCGCGGGCGCGGCTTCAGCCTCTTGCTGAGCCAGGCGCTGCTGGTGCGGGAGGTGACGCTGACTGTCCCGGCCGAGCAGAGGCAGTTGGCGCCCGCCCTCAATCCCGCATACGGCTAGTGGTCCACTAAGTGGAGGAAGTCTGAAGAACCTGCGTCCTGAGACCCAACTGCACGACAACCCGGGCAGCTGGCCGGAGGAGATTGAACTCCTCGCCCAGTCCCTGCCCCCACACCTGTACGAGGCGCTACATGAGCGCACCGATCCGACCCAGCTGCTGGAGATCGTCCTCGACTTGGGGCGGGAGCCAGAGGCAAGGGTGCCGGGCCGTGAGATCCTGCTCTCCCAGCAGCCGGTCACGGCAGCCGACCTCGACTACATCGCCGCCCACGTGGGCCAGTTCGGCGCCGACAACCGGGCAGGCATCGAGCGCACTCTGCACAGGGTCTCCGCCATCCGCAACCGCTCGGGTCGCATAGTCGGCGTCACATGCCGCGCGGGTCGCGCAGTGACAGGCACCGCAGCCATCTTCCGCGACCTGGTCGAGTCCGGCCAGAGCGTTCTGCTGCTCGGGCGACCCGGCATCGGCAAGACGACGATGTTGCGGGAGTCCGCCAGGCTCGTGGCTGACGAGCAGCGCAAGAGGGTGGTCATAGTGGACACCTCCAACGAGATAGGTGGCGATGGCGACATCCCGCACCCCGGCATCGGCCGCGCCCGCCGGATGCAGGTCCGCACACCGCTGCAGCAGCACGCAGTGATGATCGAGGCGGTGGAGAACCACATGCCGGAGGTCATAGTCATCGACGAGATCGGCACTGAGCTGGAGGCTGCTGCCGCTCGCACGATCGCCGAGCGCGGTGTGCAGCTGATCGCGACGGCGCACGGCCAGACGCTGGAGAACCTGCTCGTCAACCCGACCCTGAACGACCTGCTCGGTGGCATCCAGAGCGTGACGCTCTCCGACGAGGAGGCGCGCCGCCGCGGCACCCAGAAGACTGTGCTGGAACGCAAGGCGCGGCCCACTTTCGACGTTCTGATCGAGATCCAGGATCGGGAGCGGGTGGCTGTTCACCAGCCGCTGGCTGACGTGGTGGACGCCGCCTTGCGGGGGGCCATGGCGCCGCCCCGGATCCGGATGCGGACGCGGGAAGGCCGCGTCATCTCCAGCGTGGAGGCGGAGCCCGTCCAGCCCGCTGCCGCCAAGAACGGGAACGGGCAGGCGGCGCGCAAACCCCGCGCCATCTTCCCCTACGGGGTCTCGCGCCTCTACCTGGAGCAGTCGATCCGCGATCTCGAGCTGCCCGTGCGAGTGCTCGGCAACCTGGACGGCGCCGATCTCGTCCTGACGCTCAAGAACTACTACCGCCGGCGGCCGGACATACTGCGTCAGGCCGAGGGCTCAGGCGTGCCTGTCCACATCCTGCGCAGCAATTCTGTGACTCAGGTCAAGGACGTGCTGACCCGCATCTACGCAGTTGAACCACAGGACGGTGGCGTGCAGAAAGCGTTGGATGAGACGTCGCAGGCCATCCGCAACGTGCGCGCGAACCTGCGGGCAATCGAGCTGACGCCCCAGAACGCCTACGTCCGGCGGCTCCAGCACCAGATGGTGAGCGAGAACGACCTGACAGCCCGCAGCACAGGCAAGGAGCCTCAACGGCGGCTGCGCATCCTCCCGGCTCCGGACGCGGAGTAGTGGCGCCGTTGGTGACGTTCGAAGGCTCCGAGGGAGCCGGTAAGTCCACGCAGGCTGCGCTGCTTCGCGACGCCCTGGGTCACGATGCAAGCCTGCTGGTCAGGGAGCCGGGTGGGACTCCCCTGGGGGAGGAGATCCGGCAGCTCTTGCTGCACTCTGCGCCCATGGCGGCAGAGGCCGAGATGCTGCTCTTCATGGCGGCCCGGGCTGAGCTGTTGGACAAGGTGGTCATGCCGGCGCTGGCAGCCGGCCGGACAGTCATCGCAGACCGCTACCACGATTCCACGCTGGCCTACCAGGGAGGCGGCCGAGGCTGCGCGACGTGGTGGCCGGAGAGCTTCCCCCGACCGGATCTGACCTTCCTGCTCCAGCTCCCGCCTGAGCTGGGCCTGCAGCGCGCGCTCGGCCACGATCGGGAGCCCGACCGGCTGGAGAGAGAGGATGCTGCCTTTCACGCCCGTGTGGTCGGCGCCTATGAGGACCTCGCTCGCCGCGAGCCGGGGCGCTTCCGGCGGCTGGACGCCACGCTGCCTCAGGAGGCGATTCACGAGGCGGTCCTGGCTGCCGTCAGGGAACTCTCGGTCAGCGCTCGGTGAAGCTCGTCTGCGCCATCGTGCAGGGGGAGGACGCTGCCGCCTGCGTCCGCGCTCTGTCCTCGAGTGGGATCTCGGTCACGCGCCTGCAGTCGACCGGCGGGTTCCTGCAGCAGGGGAACGTAACGCTGCTCACAGGCGTCGACGAGTCGCGCCTCGACCAGGTCCTGCAGATCATCCGAGAGAACTGCCGCGAGCGCAATCGCTATCTCACGCCGAGTCCGCCCATGGTCGAGGCGGGAGAGATGTTCATGCCCTATCCAGTCGAGGTGCAGGTGGGCGGAGCGACGATCTTCGTACTGAACGTGGAGACGTTCCAGCGGCTCTAACTAACTAACGAAAAATCCGCGGTTAGACTGAACGGCCCACAAGATCTCTAGACAACTGGGGGCTTGCCAGAAGTAGTAGTGGCGACTCATCCTTTGGGTGCTTTGCGTCCAGAGGAAGGAGCCGCCATGACCAATGATGACTTGATCTAC
>JAABUQ010005905.1_pt1 | contig 19049 bp, 15 predicted proteins | sample 5560001 | NCBI WGS metagenome assembly JAABUQ01 (sample SAMN10711888, study PRJNA513371) | rock metagenome | isolation source: Antarctica rocks | place: Antarctica: Victoria Land, Finger Mt nord | collected 2015-12-18
CATCCCGCGGCTGCTGCACGGGTTCGACGCCACGGTCTGGCCGCTGGCGCGCAAGGCGGTCGCGGCAGGGCTGTCGCTGCGTATCGGGCTGGAGGATGGTAACCGCCTGCCGAACGGCAGCATTGCCTGGGACAATGCCGAGCTGGTCGCCGCTGCGCGTGCGCTGCTGCCGCTGCAGGTGCCGTCGCCGAGCGACGCGGCGCGCTACCGCGAGCCGCGACAGATCGGCCAGCGCTGCGATCGCTGATTGGCCATGTTGACTTCGCCGTAGCGTCGACGCAATGGCAGCGTCCATGCAGACCGAACCTCCCGGTGCGTCCCCGCTCGTCCCCACTCCCTTTGTCCCTACTCCTCTCGTCATCGCCGTTGACGGTCCGGCGGCGGCCGGAAAAGGGACACTGGCGCGTGCGCTCGCGGACGCCTTGGAACTGCCCTACCTGGACACCGGCCTGCTCTACCGTGCGGTCGCCCGGCGTATGCTCGATGCCGGCCTCGACCCCGCGACCGACGCCGAGCCGGCCGCGCGCGACCTGCAGGCCGACGACCTGTGGCGGGCGGACCTGCGCACGCCGGAGGTGGACCGTGCGGCGAGCCAGGTCGCCGGACAGCGGCCGGTGCGCGCGGCCCTGCTGGACTTCCAGCGTCAGTTCGGTGCCGGACGCGGCGCGGTGCTCGACGGGCGCGACATCGGCACCGTCATCTTTCCTCAGGCGCGGGTAAAGCTGTTCCTCACCGCCTCGATCCCGCGCCGGGCCGAGCGGCGCTGGCAGCAGTTCGGCGGCGACGCGCGTGAGGCCGACCTCGTGCGCATCGGCGACGAGCTCGCCGCCCGCGACGAGGCGGACGCGGCGCGGGCGGCGGCTCCGCTGCGTCCCGCCGACGACGCCATCCTGATCGATACCGACCGGCTGGATGCCCTGGCGGTCCTGGCGGAGGCGCTGCGCATCGTGCGGGAGCGCGTGGGCTAGCCGTGCGGGAGCGCGTGGGCTGAGGCCTTAATTTGTTGACAAAAATGCCCTCCGGGTGTCTTTCCCGCGCGAACAGGCCTCGAAACGCGCCGGGCATGGGCCAGGATCGCGCACGAGTGCAAGACGTGCTGCCGGGATGGCAGGGCGCAGGACCGTTCGCCGGGCAGCACGCCCCGGCGCCCGATGCAGGAACATAACGAACACATGGCTTCAGCAGCCCTAGCACGCACGGCCGACGATCATTTCGCCGGCGAGGATTTCGCGACCCTTCTCGACGAGACGCTCGGCCGCGATACCGGCTTCGACGGTTCCGTCGTCACCGGCCGCGTCGTCCGCCTGACCGACGAGTTCGCCATCGTCGATGTCGGACTGAAGAGCGAGGGCCGCGTCGCCCTCAAGGAGTTCGGCATCCCCGGCGCCCCGCTGGAGGTCAAGCCGGGCGACGTCATCGAGCTCTACGTCGAACGCTACGAGGACCGTGACGGCTCCATCGTGCTGTCGCGCGAGAAGGCCCGCCGCGAGGAGGCCTGGACCAACCTGGAGAAGGCCTTCGAGGGCAACCAGCGCGTCAACGGCACCATCTACGGGCGCGTCAAGGGCGGCTTCACCGTCGATCTCGGCGGCGCGATGGCGTTCCTTCCCGGCAGCCAGGTCGATATCCGCCCGGTGCGCGACGTCGGCCCGCTGATGGGCACCCCGCAGCCGTTCCAGATCCTCAAGATGGACCGCGCCCGCGGCAACATCGTGGTATCCCGACGTGCCGTGTTGGAAGAGACTCGCGCCGAGCAGCGCAGCGAGCTGATCCAGGGACTCAAGGAGGGCATGATCCTCGACGGCGTGGTCAAGAACATCACCGACTACGGCGCCTTCGTCGATCTCGGCGGTGTCGACGGCCTGCTGCACGTGACCGACATCGCCTGGAAGCGCATCAACCATCCCTCCGAAGCGTTGCAGATCGGCCAGCAGGTGCGCGTGCAGGTGATCCGCTTCAACTCGGAGACCCAGCGCATCAGCCTGGGCATGAAGCAGCTCGAGGCCGATCCCTGGGAAGGGGTCGCGATCAAGTATCCGCCCGGTGCCCGCTACAGCGGCCGCGTCACCAACATCACCGACTACGGCGCCTTCGTGGAGCTGGAGGCCGGGGTCGAGGGCTTGGTGCACGTGTCCGAGATGTCCTGGACCAAGAAGAACGTCCATCCGGGCAAGATCGTCGCCACCTCGCAGGAGGTCGACGTCATGGTGCTCGACGTGGACAGCTCCAAGCGACGCATTTCGCTCGGGCTGAAGCAGGTCCAGCGCAATCCGTGGGAGCTGTTCGCCGAGGAGCACAAGATCGGCTCCACGGTCGAGGGCGAGATACGCAACATCACCGAGTTCGGCCTGTTCATCGGCATCTCCGCGGACATCGACGGCATGGTGCATATGTCCGACCTGTCCTGGGACGAGGCCGGCGAGGCGGCGATGGCCAAGTTCGAGAAGGGCCAGGTGGTCCAGGCCCGCGTGCTCGACGTCGACGTCGAGAAGGAGCGCATCTCGCTCGGTGTCAAGCAGCTGCACGATGATCCCGCCGCCGACACGCTGTCGCGCGTCAACAAGGGTGCGGTGGTGACCTGCATCGTCACCGCTGTGCAGGCCAACGGCATCGAGGTGAAGGTCGACGACGTGCTGAGCGGCTTCATCCGGCGCGCCGAGCTGGCCCGCGACAAGGGCGACCAGCGTCCGGAGCGTTTCGCCGTCGGCGAGCGCATCGACGCCAAGGTGATCTCGGTGGACCGCGCCTCGCGCAAGCTCTCGCTCACCATCAAGGGGCGCGAGGTCGAGGAAGACAAGGCGGCGATCAACGAGTACGGCTCGTCCGACAGCGGCGCCTCGCTGGGCGACATCCTGGGGGCTGCCATTCGCCGGCGGAACCAGACCACCGACTGATCGCAGGCCGGTCGAATGCGGAGCGGCGGCGCCAGCGATGGCGCCGCCGCTTCTCGTTGTAGGTACGGACGTGGGGATAGCGCTTATCCATTTTGCGTAGGATCACGAACCATGCGTCGTTCCGAAACGGTCACACCCGGTCCGAGGTGGAGCCACTCCGCCGCCCTGCTCGCGATGCCGCTCACGGTGGCGGCCGTGCTCTGCGCGGCCGGCGACGGCGTCGCGAGGCCGGCCGAACGTGCCCGGTCGCCCGCAGGGCCTGTTTCCGACCTCTCGGTGCTAAGCCGGACGCCGGCACGTCCCTTGGCGATCCAAGCCATGACCACCGTCGGCGCCGGCGGCGTCGGCTACTTCTCGGATCCCAACCCCGTGCGCCTCGCCTCCTCCGGCAGCGGGCGGCAGGTCTTCTCCGGCACGACCAGGGCGGTCATGGAGTGCGCCTACCCGCTGTCGCCGCGGTGCTTCTCGTGGACGCCCGCTACCGTCGACGCGGGCGCGCTTCGCACCGAGATCGCCGCGGCCGGTGCGAGCATCACCAACTTCCAGAACCTCGACGTCTTCCAGGACGACGCGGGCGGATGGCACGCGGTGCTAGCGATCGGCGTCCGCAACCCGACGCACCCCGACCGTTGGACGGTTCTCGTCCACGCGCATCCGACCGCGAAGGCTCCGCCCGGCACCATTCCGCTGAGCTGGTCGGCGGACACCGTGCTCTCGGGCTCGTTTTCAGATCGCGTCGACGGCAACTACGACGGCAAGTACGTCGAGGACGAGGGACGGCTCTACCTTCTCTACGTCAGGAACTTCGTGCCGAAGCCGGCGCTGCGCAACGGGATCGTGATCCAGCCGATGCTGTCGCCGACGCGTCCGGTGCCGCAAGGCCCGACCATCCTGCTGACGCCCGGCGACCGATACGGCGCCCTCGACTCCGAGCGGTACGGCGACACCCAGGCCAGGTTGGTGGAGGCACCCACCATCGCCCAGATCGCGGGCAAGTACGCGCTCATCTACTCCACGGGCGCCTACCAGCAGGTCGACTACAAGGCGGGTGTCGCCTGGTCCGACACCCTCATGCCGGCTTCAGGCGGGCGCTACAGGAGGGTGCTGAAGCCCGACATGCAGGGTATCTGGGGCCAGCCAGGTCGCCCGGAGGTCCGCTATCTTCTGCAGTCGCAGCGTCCCCGCTGACCCGAATTCACCGGCGGGCAGGTGATCAGCCCGGGTGTGGCGTCGGCCGTCGAGGGACCGGGCGGGGCCTGGCGGCTCTACTTCGCCGGCTTCGATCCGGCCGACCGGCCGCTGCTACCCCCGGCGTGGCCGATGCCGACCACCGTCGTCCCTTCTTCGTGCGGCTCCGAGCGGCCGTTCCGCAGGGTCAAGCGGTGGCGACGGCGTCCGACGCCGAGCTCGCTACCTGGCTCCAGCCCGAGATGCCGTGACCACTCCCGGTCCGGGACCGCAACGTGTTTCCCGGGCATCCATGGGGTCCCCGCTTGACGCCACGCCCACGTCGGGCGACAGGGGCGGGCATGAACATCGCCGATGCCGTCAACAAAGCGGATAGCTGGCTGCTGGAGCGCATCTTCCAGCCGGTGGCGGATCGGCTCGGCGAGAAGCCCACGGCGTTCGATATCGGCATGAGCATGCAGCTCGGCGCCATCGTGCTGGATGCCGCGGCGGTGGTGGCGATCTTCATGGTCGGCGGCCTGAGCTTCACCTCGGCCATCTGGAACGGTCTGACCTGGGCGCTGGGGTTCGCCTTCTATCTCTCGATCAACCGCATGCGTCCGCTGGTGCGGCCCGGCCACGCCAACCCGTTGCGCTTCATGCTGCAGGGGTTCCGGCCACTCTCGGTGCCGTTCCTGTTCTACAGCCTGTTCCAGGCCGCGACCTCGCACCCACCCTACATGATGGCGATGCAGTTCAACGCGCTCGCCAACCTAGTATTCGTGGTCGGGCTCTACCTGGTCTCGACGCAGCCGAAGCCGCCGCACCAGCGCCAGGCGGTCCGCTCCGGCTGGCAGCAGGAGGCAGGCGGCCCGGTCTGACCGGCGGGCCTCAGAAGTCGATGCAGCGGCCCTTCACGGTCCAGTCGCCGTAGCGGGTCGGATCGGCCTCCTTCGGACCGCCGATCTCGCGCGCAGGCTTGGGCGGTTCCGTCTCGGCCACGGTCGGGACCTCGCTTGTGTCTTCGACGGTCTCGGGCAGGTTCGTATCTTCGCTCATGAGCCAGATATGGGTAGTCCCCGTCGTGACGGTAGCCGGATCGGCTCAAACTCTCGCGACGTGGTCGGTGGGGAGGATGAGGAGAGCCGGCTGCGGACTGAGGAAGCTCAGCGCGCCGGCGGGGTGGACCGGCCCGGGCTGGATGACGACGCCGAAGGGGGCGGCGCCGGCCGCGGCCGTGGACATGTCGCGCGCGATGGAAGCCTGGCTGCCCTGCACGACGTGCTGCAGCGCTGCGGCCATCGGTGACGGGCTGCCGGCGTTCGCCGATGTGATGAAGCCGGCGTTCGCCGATGCGATGAACGCGGGTGTCGCCGACGCACCGGCGCTGGCCATAACCGGGACGGCGTTCCACTCGTCGGTCACCACGCCGTCGACCGCGACGTAGAAGTACCCGATCTGCCCGACATGATCGATGTTCAGCGTCGCGGCATAGGAGCCGTCTGCCTGCTTCGCCGCTGTCACCATGTCGCCCGCCGAAGCGGCCTCGCCGGTCGCGGAGGCGTGCCACGCGAACTTCACCACGCCCGGGGTGCCGCCGGTGACGACGCCGCTGAAGCTGTCCTGTCCCGCGACGAGCGTGGCCGGCTTGGCCACCGAGACCGTCGCGGGCCCGCCCGGGAGAGGGGTCACGCCTGGATCGGTGATGGTCACCGGTGCGCTGTTCGCGGTCACGGTCGGGACGGCGGTGTTGTCGACCACGCGTACGGTGTCGCCGGACCTGCTGAGATGCACCTGCGCGGTGGCGTGGCCGTTGCTCAGCGCTATCGCCTGGTAGCCGGTCTCGACCGCGCCGCTGGCGGTCAGCACCTCCGCGTAGACGCTCCCGGTCAGGTTGGTCGTGCCGATCGTCTCGGTGACGGTGACGCCCGCGCCGACGGACGCCTCCTGCACGGTCCCGGGCGCGGAGAGCGAGATGGTCGGCGTCGTGGACGGGACGGCGACCGGAACGGCGTTCCACTCGTTGGTCACGACACCGTCGACGGCGACGTAGAAATACCCGGTCTGCCCGATATGATCGATGGTGAGGGTGGCGCCGTAGGAGCCGTCCGCCTGGCGGGCGGCCACCACCATGTCGCCCGCCGAAGCGGTCTCGCCGGTCGCGGAGGCGTGCCACGCGAACTTCACGATACCGGGGCTGCCGCTGGTGACGGTGCCGCTGAAGCTGTCCTGTCCCGCGACGAGGCTGCCCGGCTTGGCGACGGAGACGACGGGTCCGGCCGGCGGCGGCGCGACCGGGTCGATGATGGTCACCGCGGCACTCCGCGCGACCACCCCCGGATTGGCCAGCCTGTCCTGCGCCACGAGGTAGTCGCCGCTCCGCGCCAGATGCACCGAGAAGCTGCCCTTGCCGCCGGTATCGAGCGTCACCGCCTGGAAGCCGGTCTCGACCGCACCGCCCGCGGTCAGCACCTCCTCGTAGATCGTGCCCAGGCCGGGTGCGGAAACCGTCTCGCTCACGGTCACGCCCGCGCCAGGTGCGGCTTCCTGCACGGTTCCGGGTGCCGACAGCGCGATGCTCTGCGGCACGGTCGAGGTGAAGCTCCGGCCGATCGAGCTGCCCGCCAGCGCTTCCGCGCGGACGAGGTCGCTGCCGGCTAGGACGCCGTTATAGGCCTGGAACTCGCCGATATCGGGCGGCGGCACCCCGTTCTCCTGGGTGGGACTGACGCCCACCGGCGGCGCGAAGCCGCCGCCGATCATGAAGTCGCTGGCGGTGAAGGCGGCATTCGAGGTGATCGCCATCGTCTGTATCGTCTGGCCGTCGAGACGGTAGCTGAGCTGGCCGCCGCCCTTGATCATGGTCAGCACGTGCCAGCCGGCGGTGATCGTGCCGCGCGCGTTCACCGCCGCGAGGTTGCTGTCGGTGAGGCTCGATCCCTGCACGCCGGAGACGATGTTGCTGCGTATCTGGACGTACTGCAGCGGCAGGCCGCCGGGGGAGCCGGGCGCACCCCAGATCGGACCCGCGGCATAGCTGTACGCGGTGTCGAGGTTGAGCGCGATGATCGTCGTGAAGGCGCCCTTGCCGGCCAGGCTGCTGCTGTCGGCGAGGTTGACCAGCGCCGTGCCTGCGGTGCCGTTGACGCCGCCGGCGGTGAGCCACTCGGTCGCGGGATCGTAGCTGTTCGGGCTGATGTGCGTCGCGTGGAACTGCAGCACGCGTCGGGTGCCGTCGGCACCGGAACCGTCCGCGATGACGACCGGGTTGCCGCCGCTCGCGGCGGTGGCGGCACTCTTGGCGGTCAGCCAGAGCGCGCGGTTCAGCGAGTCCGCGACGATCTGGACGGAAGCGCTCGACCCGCCGGCGGCGCTGGCCGGGTCGTTCGGGTTGAACTCGAACACCGCCGCGGCGCCGGGCGAGGTCGACAGCGTCTGCGGCGTCCAGGCGGTGGCCGTGCTGCCCACCGAGGTCGCGGAATGATCGCGCACCTGCGGCGTGTACGACCCGGCCGCGATGCCCGCCGGCACGGTGAAGGCGAAGCTCCCCGACGAGAAGCTCGGCGACGGCGCCGCGACCCAGCCGGAGCCGAAATTATAGTCCAGCGCCTGCGGGCTGCCGACGTAGGTGCCGGTCAGCGTGATCGCCGCGTTCGGCGTGGCCTGAGCGGGCGTATCCAGTGTGAGGGACGTCGCGGGCATGAACGGGACACCTGCAGGAGCGGGGGGACGAAGATGGGCACGTCCGTCCAGCGGGCGACCATGGTAGTCAATATCAATTCAAGTAATGAAGCGGAAGAGGGCGGATAACCCCCGTATAGATATGCGGTCGTTATTAACGATGAACGTGTTGGCGCAGGATCATGTCTGCCGCTTCCGCCCAGCCATCCTCGTCATGACCTGCGACTACATGGCCGGCGTGCCGCTGCACGGACCCGGGTGCGTTGCCCATGGCGAACGACAGCCCTGCCACCTCGAACATGGACAGGTCGTTCGGCATGTCGCCGATGCATGCCACGGCCTCCATCGGCACGCCGAGCCGTCCGGCGATCCGCCGCGTGGCTCGGCCCTTGTCGGCGTGCGGATGGGTCACGTCGACGTAGTAGTCTTGCGAGCGCTGCACCGCGGCGTCCGCGCCGAGCGCCTGGCGCAACGCGACGTCGGCCTGCGCCACGCGCGCATGGTCGAGCGAGGAGCCCATGATCTTGTGGATCCCGCGCAGCAGCGGGGTGAAGTCGTCGACCACCTCCCAGCCCATGCTGATCGAGCGCTGCTCGCTGGCGATGTAGTGCGCCTCCGGGTCGCGCAGGTACCAGCGGTTGCGGGCGAACACCCACACGTCCAGCCCGGCCTGCTCCAGCATCCGGATCGCCGTCGCGGCGGCCGCCTCGTCGATCACCAGCTCCTCGATCACGCTTCCGTCGGCCTCAAGGATCACCCCGCCGTTGAAACCGGCGCGCGGGGTGTCGAGGGCCAGCGGCTCGATCAGGCAGTCGAGCCCGGCAGGCGCACGCGCGCTGACCAGCGCGAGGCCGATGCCGGCCGCACGCAGGCGGCGCGCGGCGGCTAGGGTCGAGGCTGCGAGACTGCGGTCGGACCGCACCAGCGTCCCGTCCACGTCACTGACCAGCAGCCGGATCGGCAGGCTCATGCGTCCGGACGTGGCCGGATCGGCAGGCTTTCCATCGCCGCCACGGTCGAGGCAAAATCGCGTATGCCGAAGTCCGAGCCCAGGCCGCCGGCGACCAGCGCGCCGCAGGTGGTGGCGAAGCGGGCCGCGCGCTCCAGGTCCCAGCCATTATGCAACGCCGCGATCAGTCCGCCGCTGAACGCGTCGCCGCATCCCGTGGTGTCCACCACGCGTATGTCGTGCGCGGGCAGGAAGAAGCGGCCCTCGTCGGCCGCCGAGACGTAGCAGCCATCCCCGCCCATGGTCAGGATGCAGTTGCGCACGCCTAGGTCGTGGAAGTACCGCGCCGCCTCGCGCGGATCCTCGCGCCCGCACAGCGCGGTGGCCTCCTCGATGCTCGGGATGAAGTAGTCCACGTAGGCCATCGCGTCCTTCATCTTTTCCATCAGCGGCGCGGTGGCGAAGATGAGGTCGAAGGTGGTGATGCGACCCGCCGCCTTCGCGGCCGCGAGCAGGGCGCGGGTCGGCTCGCCGTCCATGCGTCCGAGCAGGCCGTTGCCGCCCATATGCACGAAGCGCGCATCGAGCACTTCGGGATAGTCCGCGGCCTCGATCATCAGCACGTCGGAGGCGCCGCGCACGTGCAGGCAGGGCCGCTCACCGTTCGGACGCACCGCCAGGATCGACGCCGCCGTGTGCACGCCCGGATGACGCTGCATCGCATGGGTGTCGACGCCGAAGCCCTCCAGCGTCGACAGCACGAAGCGGCCCTTCTCGTCCTCGCCGACCGCGCCCACCGCGAGCGCGTTCATGCCGAGCTTGGCGCAGTCGATGATGGTGCCGCCGGCGGTGCCGGCGACGGTCAGCCTGATCTCGTCGATGAAGTCCGCATTGCCACCCTCCGGGATGCGCGTCACCGGGCGGCCCTGGACGTCGATGCAGTACAGCCCGATTGCGCTGACGTCGTAGCGGAAGGGCTTGGCTGTCTCGGACATGGATGATCCTGTCTGCAAGCGTTACTGGCCAGTCTGCAGCCGTTATTGAATTGTGTAGCCGCCGTCGACCACGAGGTTCTCGCCGTTGATCATGGCGGCCGCGCCGCTGGCCAGGAACAATGCCGCCAGCGCGATCTCGTCGGGCTGCGCGAAGCGGCCGGTCGGGATCTTCTGCTTGAAGGCGACGCCCTTCTCGCCCTCCCAGGCCTTCCGGCCGAGCTCGGTATCGACCACGGTGGGGCTGATCGCGTTGGTGTTGATGCCGCGCGGCCCCCATTCGAGGGCGAGGATCTTGGTCATGCTGACGATCGCGGCCTTGCTGGCGCTGTAGGCGACATGCTGGTCCAGTGCGACGAGTGCCGCCTGCGAGGCGATGTTGACGATGCGTCCGTGCCCGCGTTCGAGCATGTGCCGCCCGACCAGCTGCGACATCATGAACGGCGCTTTTAGGTTCACCGCCAGCGTCAGGTCCCAATCGGTCTCGGAGAGGCTCTCCGCCGGTCCCAGCCGCACGATGCCGGCATTGTTGACCAGGATGTCGATCTTGCCGAGGCGCTCGACGATGCTGTCGACGGTCTGCTCCAGCAGCCTGGCGTCGAGCAGGTCGACCGCGCAGCCCATGTGGCCCGACCCGGGCAGTTGCGCCGCGACCGCCTCCACGTTGGCAGCCTTGTCGATCAGCGCCAGCCTGGCGCCGCGATCCGCCAGCGCGGTCGCGGTCGCGTAGCCGATGCCGCTGGCGCCGCCGGTGACGAGGGCGACCTGGCCGGTGAAGTCGAAGGCGGATTCGAATGTCGTGCCGGACATGGCTAACTTCCCTATTGATGCGCCGCCCGGCCCTGCGGCCGGGTGGCGACCTGCTTATACCGGCGGCCCTTTGGGCTGACCGGTATGCACGTGGGGTTGGCGGGGCGGCCACGTGCCGAAAGCGATCCTGATACCGGTCGCCCAATAAGGCGACTGGTATCAGGTATTACTGCTCGGCGTACTGGCCGGAAACGAGGTTCTTCTTCACCAGCGCAGGTAGGTCGGCGATGAACTTCTTCGGGTCGCCGAACATCTGCTGGTAGTAGTGCGAGACGTTCTCCTTGGTGATCTCGGGCATCACGAACATCGCGAGCACGGGTATCTGCCTGCCCTGCACGTGGTCGATCGCCACCTGCGTCGCCATGCCCAGCTCCAGCGGGCCGTCCTGCAGGTTGGTCTCGAGCTGGTTGCCCTCGCGCACCGCGCGCATGCCGTCCTTGATGCCGTCGACACCGGTAACCGGGATCTTGCCGGCGAGGCCCTTCTCGCGCAGGGCCTGGATGGTGCCGATCGCCATGTCGTCGTTCTCGGAGATCACGCCGCTGATCTGGCTGCCGTAGCGGGACAGGAAGTCCTGCGCCACGCTGTAGGCCTCGGTACGCTTCCAGTTCGCCGGCTGGATCGCCAGCAGCTTCACGCCGGGGGTCTTGGCCAGCACGTTCTTGATGCCCTTGGTGCGGTCAATCTCGCCGGACTGGCCGAGTGGGCCCTGCAGCACCACCACGCCGCCCTTACCGTGGATGGCGTCGACCAGGTGCTGCGCCTCCTGTTCGCCGGCCTTCACGTCATCGGGCCCGACATAGGACACCGCGTTCTTCTGCGCTTCCGCGTTCACCGTCAGGTTGGTGGTCACCACCGGGATGCCGGCCGCCTTCGCCGCCGCAACCTGCGGCGCCAGCGTCGCGGAGTTCACGGCCGCGATCACGATCACGTCCACCTTCTGGTTGATGAACTGCTGGATCTGCGAGATCTGCGAGTTCACGTCCATGTGTGCCGAGTTCCACAGCACGGAGGCCTGGTTGGCCTTGGCCACGGACTCCACGCCGAGCTTCCCGGCGGCGATGAACGAGCTCATGTCGTAGACGGTGAAACCGATCACCGGATGTGCGCGGTCGGCGAGCGCCGGCGCCGCGACGGCCAACCCGCCCAGCATGGTGCATCCTGCCAAAGCGGCCTTCATCGAGAACCTGGTCTGCACGATAGTTTCCCCCCTTGATGTTTTCGTTCAGTCTTCGGTGCGGTGCGTGATGCTGTCCACGAACACCGCGCCGATGATGATCAGGCCCTTCACGATCAGCTGGTAGAAGGGCGAGACGTTGATGATGTTCAGCCCGTTATCGAGCACGCCGATGATCAGGAAGCCGAACACGGTGCCGACCAGCGAGCCGCGCCCGCCCATCAGGCTGATGCCGCCGATTACCGCCGCCGCGATCGCGTTCAGCTCGTAGCCGGTGCCGGTATTGGCGATGCCCGCGGTGGCGCGCGCCGCCAGCAGCACGCCGGCGATGCCGGCCAGCACGCCGGAGATGGTGTAGACCGCGAAACGCGTGCGACGCAGGCTGACGCCGGCGACGCGCGCCGCATGCGCGTTGCCGCCGACGGCGTAGATGTGCATGCCGAACTTGGTGCGCGCCAGCACCACCCAGGAGACCGCCACCACCACGATCATCACCACCACCGGGATCGAGATGCCGCTGATGGTGCCCGACAGGGACAGGAACTGATCGGACAGGCCGGAGATCGGCTGGCCCTCGCTGAACACGAAGGCGAGCCCGGACGCGACCGTCATGTTGCCCAGCGTGGCCACGAACGGCGGCACCTTGGCGAGCGCCACCAGCAACCCGTTGAAGGCGCCGATGGCGCCGCCGGCGAGGATGCCGAGTGCGACGGACTCCGCGCAGCTCGCGGCGCCGTCGTTCTGCGCGAACAGCGCGGCGGACACGCCCGCCAAGCCGACGATGCTGCCGACCGAGAGGTCGATGCCGCCGGTGAGGATGACGAAGGTGGCGCCGGTCGCCAGCAGCGCGTTCGCCGCCACCTGGATCAGGATGACGTTGATGTTCGATACCGTCAGGAACGAACGGTTCGAGATCGCCAGAGTCACCAGGAACAGCGCCAGGATGATGACCAGCGAGTAGCGCAGCGCGAACCGCCCGATCGCGCGCGCATCCGGTGCGCGACGCGCCGGCGCGACCGCCGCCTCAATGAGCTGCATCCTGCTGCCTCCCCATCGCCAGACGCAGGATGCGCTCCTGGTCCAGTTCGTCTTTTTTCAGCTCGCCCATGATCCCGCCGCCGCGCATGACCAGCACGCGGTGCGACAGGTTGATCAGCTCCGGCATGTCCGACGAGGCGAGCAGGATGGCAACACCCTGGGCGGCGAGGTCGTTGATCAGCCGGTACAGCTCCGAGCGCGCGCCGACATCGATGCCGCGCGTCGGCTCGTCGAGGATCAGCACGCGCGGCGCGCCGGTCACCAGCCAGCGCGCGAGCGCCACCTTCTGCTGGTTGCCGCCGGACAGGTGCCCGACCCGCTGGCTCAGCGTCGCATACATCACGCGCGTGCGCTTGAGCACGTCCAACGCCTTGGTGCGTCGCGACGCGTTGCGCATCAGCCCGCCGATGCCGGTGAACTGGTCGAGGTGCGGCAGCGTGATGTTGTCCAGGATCGACAGCGAGGTCACCACTCCGGCCAGCTTGCGGTCCTCCGGGACCATGGCGATGCCGCGCCGGATCGACTCCGTCATCTGTCCCAGCTTCAGCGGGCTGCCGTCGAGCGTCACGCTGCCGGTGGCGGGGCGCAGGCCGAAGATCGCCTCCAGCATCTCGCTGCGTCCGGCCCCGACCAGGCCGCCGAAACCCAGTATCTCGCCCGGGCGAAGCGCGAACGAGACGTGCTGGTCGTAGCCCGACACCAGCAGGTCCTGCACCTTCAGGACCGGCTCGGCGATGTTGTGCTCCACCTTGCGGTCGGGGAACAGCTCGGTGATCTCCCGCCCGACCATGTCGGAGATGATCTCGCGCTCGGTGAGTGCCGTGGTAACCTCGTGTCGTATGATGGCGCCGTCGCGCATGATCGCCACCGTGTCGGAGATCGCCTCGATCTCTTCCATGCGGTGGCTGGTGTAGAGGATGCAGGTGCCGCGCGCGCGGAGCATGCGTATCACCCGGAACAGCTGCTCGGTCTCGCGCGAGGACAGCGACGAGGAGGGCTCGTCCATCAGCACGATGCGTGAATCCCACGACGTCGCCTTGAGGATCTCGACCATCTGCGTCGCCGCCACGCCGAGCAGGCGCATCGGCATGGCAGGGTCGAGGTCAAGCCCGACGCCGGCCAGCATGGCGGCCGCCTGCTCGGTCATCGCGCGCCGCTTGATCAGGCCCAACGGGCCGGTGGTCTCGTGCCCGATCAGCAGGTTCTGCCACAGCCGCATCTCCGGGATCGGCGCCAGCTCCTGCGGGATGATCGATACGCCGAGCGCCTGCGCGTGCTTGGGGTCGAAGCGCCGGATCGGCGTGCCGTGCAGCGAGAGCGCGCCGCCATCGGGCGTGAGCTGGCCGGAGATCAGCTTGAACAGGGTCGACTTGCCGGCACCGTTCTCGCCCGCCAGCACGTTGACGCTGCCGGTCATGAAGCGCACCGAGATGTCGCGCAGCACCGGCACGCCGTCGAAGCCCTTGGAGAGCCGCTCGCAGGCGATCGCCTCCACCGGGGCCTCTGTCGGCGCTTCCTGGGCTTCCGCCGTGCTCATCGCATCATCGCCGCGACGTTGCCGCCATCGACGGTCATGACGTTGCCGGTGGTGCGCTCCAGCAAGGCGGACGTGACGAAGGCCTGCGCCACGTCCTCTGCCCTGACCTCCTGGCCGAGCAGGTTGCCGGCAAGGTAGCTGTCCTCGCTCACGCCCCTGGCCGCGGCCCGCTCGGCGATCATCTCCGGCGAGAGCAGGCCGGAGCGGATGCGGTCGGCGTTGATGGCGTTCACCCGTATGCCGTCGCTGCCATGCTCCAGCGCGTACTGCCGCACCAGCGCCAGCAGCGCCGCCTTGGAGGTGCCGTAGGCGCCGAAATCCGCACCCGGGTTGACCGCCTGCTTGGAGACGTTGAACAGCAGCACACCGCCGCTTCCCTGCTCGCGCAGGATACGAAGCGCGGCCTGGCTGACGCTCTGGTGCGAAAAGAAATTGAGCTCGAAGCCGGCGCGCAGGACCGTGTCGGGCAGGTCGGCCATCATGCCGCCATGCGCGGCGCCCGCGTTCGACACCACGATGTCGATGCCGCCGAAGGTCGTGGCGATGGTGGCGAAGGCGCGATCGACCGAGGTCACGTCGGTCACGTCGCAGGCCAGTGCGATGGCCTGTCCGCCGATACCGTCGCGCACCGCCGATGCCCGCTCCTGGTCGCGATCGAGGATCGCGATCTCCGCACCCGCCGCGGCGAAGGCGCGCGCGGTGGCGGCACCGATCGAACCGCCGCCGCCGGTCACGACGACCACCTTGCGCGCGAGCGGCTTCTCGGCGCCGCGTCCGAGCTTGGCCTGCTCCAGCGACCAGTATTCCATGTCGAAATGGTCGGCCTCGCTGATCGAGGCGAACCGGCCGACCGCCTCTGCATCGAGCACGGCATCGATCCAGGCCTCGGCGATGTCGGCGGAGGCGACGGCGGCGGCGGCACTGGCGCCGACGCCCACGATGCCGAAGCCGGGCAGCGCGAACACCCGCGGCAGCGGGTCGAGCTGCCGGCGTCCGCCGCCGGCGCGGGCATCGTTGCGCGCGAAGTAGGCGTCGTAGGCGGCGATGAAGGCGTCGATGGCCTCGCGCGCGGCCTGCCGCCAGGCGATCGGGCCGCCGGCGTCCGGCGCCGGCAGCAGGCAGGGCTGCGCCTTGATGCGTATCACCTGCTCGGGGGTGGCGACGCCGCGTCGTGCGTAGTCGGGCAGGCCCTCGCCGTCCACGAAGCGGCGGATGCGTGCGCTGGTGCGGGTCGAGAGCAGCCAGTGCGCCGGCGCTCGCGTGCCGGCCGCGTCTGCCAGCAGCCCGCGCAGCATCGGCAGCATCCGCTCGGCCGGCAGCAGGCGCGTCGGCAGCCTGACCGGATGGAACAGGGCGTTCGAGTGCTCGTGCGTGGCGATGAAGCGCTCCGCCGTCCCGACCAGCTCGATCATCAGCTCGTAGGACGCGCGCGCGGTGTCGGCGAAGGTGAAGATGCCGTGCTTGGCCAGCAGCAGCCCCTCGACCGTGGGGTCGCGCTCGTAGATCTCGGCGGCGAGCTTGGCGAGCCGAAACCCCGGCATGATGTAGGGCACGCAGGTGACGCGGCTCCCGTAGAGGCGCCGGCAGACGGCCTCGATATCGGGCAGCGCCGCGATGGCGGTGGAGGTGACCGAGTGGGTGTGGTCGATGAAGGTGTGCGGCAGCCAGGCGTGCAGCAGCGTCTCCACCGACGGGTTCGGCGCCGCGGTGTCGAGCAGGTTCTGCCGCTGCGCGTTCACCATGTCTTCGTCGGAGAGGGCATCCAGCCGGCGCAGGCGATGCAGCGGCTCCAGGCGCACCGCGGGATGCCCATCAGGCTCGATGGTGGCGAGGTCCCTGCCGCTGCCCTTCACGCAGAGTACCGGGACTTGCTCGCCGAACAGGTCGGGCAGGCTGATCTTGACCGAGGTGTTGCCGCCGCCATGCATCACCAGGCGCGGCACGCGTCCGAGCAGGCGCGCGCTGTAGGTGCGCAGCGCGAGTGCGGGATGCACGCCATGGGCGGTGTAGTGGTCGACCGTCCGGCGAGCTTCCTCGTCGGACCAGAGACTATCCATCGTTCCTCGCGGCGAACACGAAGCTGGTCTTCCAGCCGGGCTGCGCGCAGGCTATTCCTTGACTTTGACAAATGTCAATCGCCGCCGAAAAAAGACAAAATGCTGCAGTGCGGGAGAAACCATGTCGAGGAAACACGCGGCCGGAACTGCGATCCGGCGTGCATCCGCGATCCCGACCGAGTTCGACGGCGACCCCATGGTGTGGGCTGCCTGGCTCTATTACGAGGAGGACATGACGCAGGACGAGGTGGCGCACCGGATCGGCGTATCCCGCGCCAGCATCAACAACCTGCTGCAGGGTGCCCGCGAGCACGGCGTCGTGGAGATCTCGGTGGCGTCGCAGCATCTGCGCACGGTCGGCCAGGCGCGCCGGATCAGCCACCGGTTCGGCATCGAGAACTGCCTGGTGTTGCCGGACGATGGCGGGCGTCGTCCGGATTTCGAGCGCGTGGGAGCGGCGGGCGCGCGCTTCCTGGCCGAGCGCCTGCAGCCTGACGACGTGCTCGGGGTGTCGTGGGGACGCACGGTGCTGGCACTGTCGGGCGCCCTGCTGGCCAAGGCGCTGCCCGGGGTGTCGGTGGTGCAGGTCACCGGCAGCGCGATCGGCACCTATCGCTTCTCCGCCGAGTTGTGCGCATCGAACATCGCCAACCGGATCGGCGCGCGCTGCATCCACCTGCACGCACCCGGGATCGTATCGCATGCGGACGTGAAGCGGCTGCTGATGCGCGAGCGCGCCCTGGTGCAGCAGTTCCAGATCATCGCGACCTGCAACCGAATCGTGTTTGGCGTCGGCAGCGTCGCTTCCACCAGCACCGCGTTCGACAGCGGCTTCCTGACCGAGGCGGAGGCGCGTCCCTACATCGAGCGCGGCGCGGTCGCCGTGCTGGCCGGACGCTTCCTCGACGCGAACGGCGAGGCGGTGCTGGACGAGCTGGACGAGCGCATGATCGGCATGACCGTGGACGAGATCCGCGCCGTGCCGGACAGGATCTGCGTCGCCGCCGGTGCCGAGAAGGTGGCGCCGCTGCACGCCCTGCTCGCGGGCGGCTTCGTGACCAGCCTGGTCACCGACCAGCCGACCGCGATGGCACTCCTGGAGGAGGCGGCCCCCGGTCCTGCGACCTGAAGCCGCCCGGGTGTCAGTGCGGCAGGGTGAGGTATAGCCGTCCCAGGTCCGTCAGCTGGCCAGGGCCGCCGAGCAGGCTGTCATAGTGGGCGTCCGGGCTGACCCGTCCGGTGAACCAGGCATAGCGGAACACGTCGGCGCGGCCCTCCAGGGTCGCCACCATGGAGGTCATCTGCTGCTCCTGCTTGGCCAAGGTGTCGATCTGGGCGCCGTCGTTCTGGCTGTGCCAGTTGGCGAACTCGGTCACCCAGATGAGCTTGTTGTACTTGCCCAGGCGGTCCAGCTGGCCGGCCAGTCCGTAGTCGTACCAGTGGAAGCCGAGATAGTCGATGCTCGGCTGACGGCCGCCGTTGGCCGCCTCGTAGGCGGCGTAGAACGCATCCAGCCAGGCCACGGGGTCGCTGTAGTTCGGCATGGTGCCCCAGGTGATCTGCGGCCCCACGATCTTGACGCCCGCCGCCGCGGCGATCGCTTCGTAGCGCGGCCATACCTGCGCCGCCTGCTGCGGTGTCAGGTAGGCCTGGCCGCCGACGTTGGGCTCGTTCATCACCAGCAGGTAGTGGATCGTCGGGTGCGCCTGGAGGAAGCTCACGACGGCGGTGGAATCGAAGTTGCCGTTCCACAGCATCGGGTAGTAGTCCATCTGGTAGCGGGTGAGGTAGTCCGTCGGCACGTTCCCGTTCGGCGTGGAGGCCCAGTTGTACCACCAGCTCACGCCCGGAGAGAGCGCCTGCAGGTCGAGCTGGGACGCGAGGTCATAGGCGACGCCTCGCTTGGCGCTCTTTGCCGGAGTGGCTGACGCGGCTTCGGCGGTGGACGCCGCGAAGTTCGTGCCACTGCCTGCGGGAGCCGCACCGCTCGCATGGCTGGAAGGCGCCCAGAGTGCTGCCAGGACGACGAGTCCGCCTAGTCTGATGCTCATGAAGATTGCCATCCCTTGAATAAATTTGTTGCATCCAGTTTCTGCTTATAGAAACCTAAAATGCGTTTCAACCAAGCTGTCCATCAGTTGGTAACAGAAAGATCTTCGAGCCGCGCAACAACATTACTGATCCGTTATAAATTTAACTAGGACAACATTCCGCGTCCAGCTTCAGGATCATGCGGTGCGACGGTGCACGCGTACCTTGACCCATCTGATCACGGCGACGGGGCGGCGATGCGTGAACTGGCGTCATGCACCGACATCCTCCTGCGCAGCCTCGAAGATCGTGCAGGCTGCACGGCCATGACGATGCAGACTAGGTGGCTCCGGGCTCCGCGTCTTGGTGATGAAGACGGGTACGCGAGGTTGCATGGTGCATGATACGCCCGGAGGCGTCATCTCACCACGGCGGCACATAGCAGGTTGATTTTCCGGTGCCGACACTCGGAATTGAACCGAGGACCTACTGATTACGAATCAGTTGCTCTACCCCTGAGCTATGTCGGCATCCGGGAGCCGCCCTATACAAAAACCCTCGCTTGGCCGCAACATGAACGATGCCGATCGGGCATCGACGACATAAGTTCATGTTCTGTTCGAGTTTCACGTATTCTGACCTTCTGCTCCCGACCTTCTGCTCCCGACCTTCTGCTAAGGTGCCTCTCATGTCTGCAAGGCTGACTCTTTCTTGAC
>JAABUQ010005906.1_pt1 | contig 19049 bp, 16 predicted proteins | sample 5560001 | NCBI WGS metagenome assembly JAABUQ01 (sample SAMN10711888, study PRJNA513371) | rock metagenome | isolation source: Antarctica rocks | place: Antarctica: Victoria Land, Finger Mt nord | collected 2015-12-18
AGGTGCCGACGACGCTGCTGGCCCAGGTGGACAGCAGCGTGGGCGGCAAGACCGGGATCAACACGGCGCAGGGCAAGAACCTGGTCGGCGCCTTCCACCAGCCGCGCCTGGTGCTGGCCGACACCGGGACGCTGGGCACGTTGAACGGGCGCGAGCTGCGGGCCGGCTATGCGGAGGTGGTGAAGGCCGGGCTGATCGGCGACGCCGGGTTCTTCGAATGGTGCGAGGAGCACGGCCAAGCCCTGGCCCACGGCGACCGGGACATCCAGGCGGAGGCCATCCTGCGCGCCTGCGCCTTCAAGGCCGCCGTCGTGGGCGACGACGAGCGGGAGGAGCGCCCGGCGGATGGCCGCGCCCTCCTGAACCTCGGCCATACCTTCGGCCACGCGCTGGAGGCCGAAGTCGGCTATGGCGGCGCGCTGCTGCATGGGGAAGCGGTGGCGATTGGCTTGGGCCTCGCGTTCCGGCTGTCGGCGCAGTTGGGCCTGTGCGCGCCGGGCGATGCGACCCGGGTGGAGGCGCACCTCGCCGCCGTGGGCCTGCCGAGCGAGATCGGCATGCTGAACCGCCGCTTCTCCGCCGGGCGCCTGGTGGCCCACATGCGCCGCGACAAGAAGATGCGCGACGGCGCGCTGCATTTCGTGCTGGCCCGGGGGATCGGGCGGGCGTTCACCAGCTCGGACGTGCCGGCCGGGACGGTGGTGGACCTGCTGCAGGCGGCGGGGTGCGAGGCGTAGCGGTCCCGCTGCGCTCACGACGCCGGCGGGGCGTTCGGCTGCACCGTGACGGAGAAGGTTATGCCGATGGCATTCGGCTCAAAAGTGACGCTGAAGCTGTCCGACCCCGTGTAGCCCGGCTGCGGAGCGTATGAGACCGCCGCCTGCCGCCCGGCGGTGATCAGTTCCGCCGTCGCGCGGCCATGGGCGGGCCGGCTCGTCACCAAAGCCGCGTTGAGCACGATTTGCAGGTCAGGGTTGAACAGCGTGAGGCTGCATGCCTGCCCGGTGTTGCCGACCGTCATGCCGGTATGGACCGACGTCAGGCGCAGGATGAAGAATTTCTTGACCTGGCACGGCCCGCTGACGGTTTGCGGCTGCAGCACGCCTTGGTCATTGGTGGCCAGGCCGGCGCAGGACTCGCACCATAATGGGACCAGGAGCAGGAGGACCGAGCGGCCCAGGCGACCGGTTGTCGGCATCAGTTGCCCCGCATGTACCGGATGATGTCAACAAGGCCGGTCAGGGAAACGGGCATCACCAGCAGGCAGAACGCCAGGAGCACGATGATCCAGGTCGCGGCGTTGCCGTCGGGCGTCCCGCGGCCTGGCGGCCGGTCCTCTCTTGGAAAGTCCGTGCCGTCGAATGGCATGCGTTTCCTCCCTGGCGCGTGGGCGTAGCCTAGCATTGACGTAAGGCGTCCAAGGCCTCCTGTCCATCCGGCCGCACCGCATGTCGAGTACGCCCCCTACGCCCGGTTCAGCAAGCCCAGCACCGCCAACGCGAACGACCCCGGCGCTTCCTGCGGCACATTGTGCCCGACGCCTGGCACCACCTGCCGCGTATAAGGGCCGGTGAAATGGCGGGCGTGCCCCTCCGACTGTGCCGCCGGCCCCACGCCGTCATCGCCGCCGTGCAGCACCACTGTCGGCACGGTAATGGCAGGGCGCTGCGCCAATCGCTGCTCGATCTCAGCTACTGCCGGGTCGCCGGGGGCAAGGCCGAATCGGTGGCGGTAGGATTGCACGGCCACATCGACGAAATCCGGGTTGTCGAATGAGGAAGCGGTCCGTTCGAAGGTCGCGTCGTCGAACATCCAGCCCGGCGACCACAGCCGCCACAGCAGCCGGCAGAACGCCCGGCGATCCGCCGCAAGCCCAGCCCGGCCGCGCTCCGCATGCAGGTAGTATTGGTACCAATACCGGTGCTCCTGCTCCGGCGCGACCGGCTTGGTGGAAGCGGCGGCGTCCAGGATGTTGTAGCCCTCGCCCGAGACCAAGCCCCGCACCCGCTCCGGCCACAGCGCCGCGACGACGCAGGCCGCGCGCCCGCCCCAGTCATAGCCCCCCAGTATGGCTGGCCCCAGCGCCAGCGCGTCCAGCAACCCCAGCAGGTCGGCCCCCAGCGCCGCCTGCTCGCCGGAACGCGGCGTTTCGTCCGACAGGAACCGGGTCGGCCCGAAGCCGCGCAGGTAGGGCACCACCACCCGGCACCCTGCCTGTGCCAGCGCCGGCGCGACGGCGTCGAACGCCCGAATGTCATACGGGAACCCGTGCAACAGCACGACCGGAACGCCATCGGGCGGCCCGGCCTCCTCGTAGGCGATTTGCAGGTTGGCCGTCTCGACAAACCTCATCGCACCCTCCATGGCCAAGCCGCCCATCGGCAGCACACGCGCCAGCATCGCAGCGCCTCCGGCCTTTTGCCATCGTGCAAACGGTTGTCTGTATTGGCCGTTCCATATGCCCGGCAAATTTGCCGCTTGTGTAGGCATATGCCTAAAATAACATCGACCGACCGGTCAGTGCGTTTTATTGCGGCAACCCGCGTCCCCTGGCATATTGCTTGCTCTCCCTCAGGAACCACACGGGATAGCGCCCTCGATGACCCACTACACCTGCCGTTGCGGCGGCACGCACCTGAACTGCGACGCGCCGGAGCCGCTCGCCCTCGCCGTGCGGGTGGCGGCCGAGCGGGCGGCGTTCGGCGGGGAGGCCGGGCGGCGGCGCGTCATCGGCGCCTTGGGCGCGGGCGTCGTGGCGGCGGCCATGGACCGGGTGCTGCCGATCTTCCGCGTGCAGGACGCGATGGCGCAGGCCGTGGCGCAGCCGGCCGCCGCGCCGGAGAAGAAGGATCTCAAGGTCGGCTTCATTGGCATCACCTGCGCGACACCGATCATCATGGCGGCGCCGATGGGCTTCTACGCCCGCAACGGCCTGAACGTGGAGGTCGTGCGGACCGCCGGCTGGGCGGTGGTGCGCGACAAGTCGCTGAACGGCGAGTACGACGCGTCGCACATGCTCAGCCCGATGCCGCTGGCGATCTCGATGGGCGCCGGGTCGACCCCGATCCCGTGGAGCGTGGCCGCCATCGAGAACATCAACGGCCAGGCGATCACGCTGGCCAACAAGCACAAGGAGCGGCGGGACCCACGGGACTGGAAAGGCTTCAAGCTCGGCATCCCGTTCGAGTACTCGATGCACGCCTACCTGCTGCGCTATTACCTGGCGGAGGCCGGGCTTGATCCCGACCGCGACGTGCAGCTCCGCCTGATCCCGCCGCCGGAGATGGTGGCCAACCTGCGGGCGGAGAACATCGACGGCTTCCTGGGGCCGGACCCGTTCAACCAGCGCGCGGTGTATGACGGGGTGGGCTTCATCCACCTGCTGACGCGGGAGCTGTGGGACGGCCATCCCTGCTGCGCCTTCGCCGTGCCGCGGAAGATGGTCATGGAGGCGCCGAACACCTTCCAGGCGCTGCTGCGCTCGGTGATCGAGGCGGCAGCCCACGCCAACAAGGCGGAGAACCGCAAGGAGATCGCCGGCGTGATCGCCGGGCAGAACTACCTGAACCAGCCCGTGACCGTGGTGGAGCAGGCGCTGACCGGCACCTACGCCGACGGCCTCGGCAACGTGAAGCGGCAGCCGGACCGCGTGAGCTTCGAGCCGTTCCCCTACCAGAGCATGGCGCTGTGGATCATGACGCAGATGAAGCGCTGGGGGCAGGTGCGCGGCGACATCCGTTGGCGCGACGTGGCGGAGCAGGTGTACCTGGCGACGGACGCCGGGGCGAAGATGCGGGACCTCGGCGAGACGCCGCCCGCCAGCGCCTACCGCCCGCACAGCATCATGGGCAAGACCTTCGACCCCGCCGATCCCGACGGCTACGTTTCGAGCTTCGCGATCCGGCGGGCCTGATGGCGCTGCGCGTCCGCTCCGCCCTGCTGCTGGTGCTGATCCTCGCGGTCCTGCTGGGCGCGTGGCAGTTCGCCGCGACGCCCGCCGCCCCCACCGGCCCGGCGCTCGATCCCGAGTACGCCAAGCTGCTCGGCACGGCGGCGCAGGGAGGCCAGCAGACGCCCATGCCGCGTCCGTCCGATATCGCGGAGCGCGCCTGGCATCTCCTGCGCGACCCGTTCTACGTGCATGGGGCGAACGATCAGGGCATCGGCATCCAGCTCGGCTGGTCGCTGCTCCGGGTGCTGACGGGGTTTGGCCTGGCGGCGCTCGTCGCCATCCCGCTCAGCTTCCTGATCGGCATGAGCCCCGTGCTGCACGGCGCGCTCGACCCGATCATCCAGGTGCTGCGGCCGGTCAGCCCGCTCGCCTGGATGCCGCTCGCACTCTATACGATCCGGGACAGCGGCACGTCCGCCATCTTCGTCATTTTCATCTGCGCGATCTGGCCGATGCTGCTCAACACCTCCTTCGGCGTGGCCTCCGTGCGGCGGGAGTGGCTGAACGTGGCCCGCACGCTGGAGGCCGGGCCGTGGCGCACCGCCTTCGCCGTGATCCTGCCCGCCGCAGCGCCGACCATCATGACGGGCGCCCGCATCAGCATCGGCATCGCCTGGCTGGTGATCGTCGCCGCCGAGATGCTGGTGGGCGGCACCGGCATCGGCTACTTCGTGTGGAACCAATGGAACAACCTCGCCATCGCCGATATCGTGGTGGCGATCCTGGTGATCGGGCTTGTGGGCATGGCGCTGGATCAGATGCTCGGACGCGCTGCCCGGGCCGTCGCGTGGCGGGAGTAGTGCCGCGCCCCTGGCTGAGCGTCGAGGGCATCGCCCGGCGCTACGACGGACGCCCGGTGTTCCGCGACCTCTGGTTCGGCGTGGAGCGCGGCGAGTTCGTGGCGTTGATCGGCCATTCCGGCTGCGGCAAGACGACGATCCTCAACATCCTGGCCGGGCTGGAGGCGCCGGACGCCGGCACGGTGATGATGGACGGGCGGCAGGTCGCCGGCCCGGCGCTCGACCGCGCGGTGATCTTCCAGTCGCATGCGCTGCTGCCGTGGCTTTCGGCGCTGGGCAATGTTGCCTTCGCCGTGCGCAGCCGCCACCGGGGCTGGCCGCGGGCCAAGGTGCAGGACCATGCGCGGCGGGTCTTGGACCTTGTAGGACTGTCGGAAGCGGCGGAGCGCAAGCCCGCGGAGCTATCGGGCGGCATGAAGCAGCGGGTCGGCATCGCCCGCGCGCTCGCCATCGAGCCGTCGCTGCTCTTGATGGACGAGCCGTTCAGCGCGCTCGATGCGCTGACCAGGGGCACGCTGCAGGACGAGGTGCTGCGGCTCGTGTCCGACGCCGGGCAGACCGCGTTCATGATCACGCACGACGTGGACGAGGCGATCCTGCTGGCCGACCGCATCCTGCTGATGACCAACGGCCCCGACGCGCGGGTGGCGGAGGTCGTGGTCAACACCTTGCCACGCCCGCGCGACCGGCAGACCATCCACCGCACGCCGGGCCACCACGCATTGCGTACCCACATCGTGGACTTCCTGGTGGCCCGTTCCCGCACCCTGGCCGGCGTCCGGCCGGAGGGCTGGGACGGTCGCCGCGTGCCGGAGGTCCGTCCCGCCATTCCATCCATCGAGGAGACGATCAGTTGAACGACGCGAAAACCGCCCTGGGCCTGAAGATCCGCGGCATCAAGAAGCAGAAGGGCTGGACCTGGGCGGAGGTCGCCGGGAAGCTCGGCTATGCGCCCGTGTGGACCTGCGCCGCCTGTTTGGGCCAGATGAGCATGGCGCCGGAAACGGCGGAGAAGGCTGCCACCCTGTTCGGCCTATCTGAGGAAGAAGCGGCGCTGCTGGCGGAGGCGCCATACCGCGGCTCGCTCCCCACCGCCGTGCCGACCGACCCGCTGATCTACCGGTTCTACGAATTGGTGTCGGTGTACGGCACAACGTGGAAGGAGATGATCCACGAGGAGTTCGGCGACGGCATCATGAGCGCCATCGACTTCGACATGACGTTGGACCGGCAGCCCGACCAGAAGGGGGACCGGGTGAAGATGACGATGTCGGGGAAGTTCTTGCCGTATAAGCGGTATTGAGCGGGCCGGCACGGTCATGGCGGCCCTTTCTATGCCGCCCGGTCCGAGTCTGGGTCAGCCATCTCCAGCGCGCGTGTAGCGAGCGCGACCGTGCGCGGGATCGGCTTCTCGCCTTGTTCATAGTAGGCCACCATGCGTCGGCTTAGGCCAAGCGCCCGGGCCGCCCCGTCGAGGGTGTAAGCCTTGCGCTCCCGCCAGGCGCGGAACGCCTCGGCGGTCAGGGTTTCTCCGGACTGCTCCTGCGCCAAGCGCCACAGCGTGTCCGCCGCCATGTCGATCTCAGACTGACGCCCTGCGTCTGGCTCGTCGGTCCAGGCCACGTCCGTCCCATGCTCCCCGACGCGGACTCGGCGGAACAGCGCCTGGTTCTCGCGAAGCGGGACATACACGCTGAAAGCGCCAGCAAGGCCGGATATGTCCACCAGGCTCTCGCCGCCGTGCTGCCAGTGCACCTGCAAGGTCAGGGGCACCTTGCCCGGTGTGACATCGGCAATATGCGGCAGCATCCTTTTTGGCACGGCGACCCTCCTTGGTCATCCTCGCTCGTTCAGCTCGGCCCACTTCAACGCCAACGCTTCCCTACACTCGGCCGCCCACGCCATCGCCTCAGCGATTTGAACCGGCCGGGCTTGGCCGGCAATCATCGCCAAATCCGAGATGCGGACCAGCACTTGGAAGTCCGGCCCGACAACATGGAAATGCGGCGGTCGTCGGCGTACATGCGAAGGCTGACGGACCAAAGCGTTGCAGGGTCGGCACTCAATAGCATCCCCATTTCACGATGCAACCATTGCACCACGGGCGATGCAGAAAGCGCAAGTGCGATTGGTGGCCAACGGGCTGGTCCGCCTGAAACCAACCCTCAGCGACGCTGCCCCCGCAACGCCACCAGCAGCAGCGTCCCAAGCGCCGCAATGTCGAACAGCCCAATCGGCACCCGGCGCGCGGCGGAATGGGCGATCACCGTTTGCACCGGCGACGGCGGCGGCACGGAGGGCGCGGCGTCCGCCGGCTCCTTGCGGGCGGCGAAAGCTTCGGCGCTGCCGTGATGGCTCGCCCAGACTTTGGTGAACTCCGCCCCCAACAGGAAGATCTGCGACGAGTAGTAGATCCACAGCAGCACGACCACCAGCGCCCCCGCGGCGCCGTAGCTGCTCGCGACCGAGCTGCTGCCGATGTACAGCCCGATCAGCGTCTTGCCGACGGTGAACAGGAACGCAGTCGTCACCGCGCCCACCCCCACGTCCTTCCAGCGCAGCTTGCGGTCCGGCAGGATTTTGTAGATCGCCGCGAACAGCGCCGAAACCATCAGGAACGAGATCGCGAAGTTGGCGAGGTGCAGCAGCGTCTCGATCCCCGGGACGATGCGGTTCATCGTGCTGCCGAGCGCCGTCAGGCCCGCGCTCACCACCAGCGACACCAGCAGCAGGAAGCCGAGCGTCGCCACCAAGCCGAGGCCCGCCGCCCGCGCTTTCAAGATGCCGGTCACGCCGGTGGGCGCCTGCGCCTTCCAGATCAGGTTCAGCGATGCCTGCATCTCGCCGAACACGCCGGTCGCCGTGATCAGCAGAGTGACGACGCCGATCACGGTGGCCCAGATGCCGCTCGACCTGTTGCCGGCGCTGGCGATCATCGCCTGCACCGCCTCCGCCGCCTGGTCGCCCATCATGCCGCGGAGCTGCCCGACCATGGCGCCCTGCGCCGCGTCCTCGCCGAACACCAGCCCGGCAATTGCGATGCAGATGACCAGGATCGGGGCGATGGAGAAGATCGTGTAGTAGGCGATGGCCGCCCCGCGGCTCAGCGCCTCGTCCTCGATGTAGTCGGCCACGGTCTCTTTCAGCATCGACCAAACCCTGCCCAGCATGGCGCCCGTCAACCCTGTTTGGGCGCCGCGGCCCCATGCCCCGGCTGCCGTTCAGAACCGGGAACGATCACCAGGGCCAACGGTTGCAGGCTACTTCGCCCCACCCTTTGCCACCAGCGGGCAACCGTCCTGCCCCATTGGCCGGAACGCCAGCTCGGGCGGGATGGTGGAGACCAGGGTGTACAGGTCCCAGCGCGAGGCGGACTCTGCCTTCGATTTCACGCGGAACACATACATCGCGTGCACCGCCCGCCCGTCCGGGCGCACCGTGACAGTGCCGAACAGCGGGTCCTCGATGGGTGCCTGGCGCATCGCCTCGACCACCCGCTCGCCCTCCACGGTGCCGGCGAGCCGTGCTGCGCGCAGGTAGGCCAGCACGGAAGAATAAACGCCGGCCTGGTTCTCGGTCGGCACGCGGCCGGGCATCCGCTCGGCGAAGCGCCGGGCGAAGGCACGGGTGGCGTCGTTGAGGTCCCAATAGAACGCCTCGGTCAGCAGCAGGCCCTGCGCCGCCTCCGTCCCCAGCGCGTCCACGTCGGTGATCTGGGCGAACAGCCCGGCCAGCGTCGCGGTCCGCGTCACGCCGAACTCGGACGCCTGCTTGGCCGCGTTGATGAAGTCGAGGCCCGTGGAGGCGAACGCGACCACCTTCGCCCCGGACGACTGCGCCTGGAGCAAGTACGACGAGAAGTCCGTCGTGCCCAGCGGGTGCCGGACCGACCCGGCGACCGTGCCGCCCAGGCGGGCCAGCGCCTCCGTCGTGTCCCGCTCCAGCGCCGCGCCCAGCGCGTAGTCGAAACCCACGAAAAAGAACGGCCCCACGTCCTTCAACGTCCGCGCCGCGCTGTTTCCAAAGGCCCAAGTATCGAAGGTCCACTGCACCGTGGTCGGCGCGCAGAACTTGCCCGTGAGGTCCGAGGTGCCGACGTTGGTGGCGATGAAGGCCCGGTGCCGCTCCCGCAGCACGTCGTTGACCGCGAGGGCCACGGACGAGTTCACCGCGTCCGCCACCGCCGCCACGCCCTCCCGGTCCACCCAGGACCGCACGATGGCGCTGCCGATGTCGGGCTTGTTCTGATGATCGCCATAGACGATCTCGACGCGCACGCCCGGCGCTTCGCGCATGAAGTCCTCGGCCGCGAGTTGCGCCGCGACCACGGACCCGCGGCCGGACTGGTCGCCGAACGGGCCGGACTGGTCGTTCAGCACGCCGATCTTGAGCGGGCTGGGAAGCTGCGCCGCCGCCGGCTGCGCGGCGAGCAGCACTGCGGCCAGCATGGCGAGTGTCAGGCGCATGGCGGCAGGTCCTCCCGGCGCTTGGCGGGCGCCTGCGGGCCTTATACCCGGAGGCGTTCGGGAATGGACAGGCCAAGCTGGTTCGGCACGTCCCACACCTCGCGCACCGCCCGCAACGGACGGAAGCCGGCGCGCAGGTAGCCCGGCAGCGCCCGCGGGTGGTCGGCGGTGCAGGTGTTCACCGTCAGCGCCCGCGCGCCCTCGGCAAAGGCCGCGTCAATGGCCGCGCGCAGGAAGGCGGTGCCGAGGCCCAGCCCGGTGGCCATCGGCATCAGGCCGAAGTAGCTGAGGTTGATCGCCGGGCTTTGCCGCCGGTCCAGCTCGAAGAACCCGGCCGGCTCGCCGCCCCGGTACAGCACGGTGACGGACACCGCCGGGTCACGCAGCAGGGCTTCCAGCGCCGCGTCCGAAAGCGAGCGGCGCAGCCACCAAAGGTACGGGCCGCCGACCGTGCCGTAGAGGAAGCGGTAGAACGGCACGCTGCAGGCGGCGAGGGTCACGAGGCCGCATGTGTCCGGCAGCCGCCGGGGCGGATCGGCCGGACGCTGGTCCATGCGGAGGAACGTGACGGTGACGACCGCCCGGCTGGTCGGCTGCACGTCCCGGCCCCTGCTCAATCGTCCAGAAAGCTGCGCAGCTTGCGGCTGCGGCTCGGGTGCTTGAGCTTGCGGAGCGCCTTGGCCTCGATCTGGCGGATGCGCTCGCGGGTGACGTTGAACTGCTGGCCGACCTCCTCCAGCGTGTGGTCGGTGTTCATGCCGATGCCGAAGCGCATGCGCAGCACCCGCTCCTCCCGCGGCGTCAGGCTGCTCAGCACGCGCGTCGTCGCTTCCCGCAGGTTGGCCTGGATCGCAGCGTCGAGCGGGATCACCGCCGCCTTGTCCTCGATGAAGTCGCCGAGATGGCTGTCCTCCTCGTCGCCGATAGGCGTCTCGAGGCTGATCGGCTCCTTGGCAATCTTCAGCACTTTCCGGACTTTCTCCAGCGGCATCCCCAGCTTTTCCGCCAGTTCCTCCGGCGCCGGCTCGCGCCCGATCTCGTGCAGCATCTGCCGGCTGGTGCGGACCAGCTTGTTGATCGTCTCGATCATGTGCACGGGGATGCGGATGGTGCGCGCCTGGTCGGCGATGGACCGGGTGATCGCCTGCCGGATCCACCACGTCGCATAGGTGCTGAACTTGTAGCCGCGGCGGTACTCGAACTTGTCGACCGCCTTCATCAGCCCGATGTTGCCTTCCTGGATCAGGTCCAGGAATTGCAGCCCGCGGTTGGTGTACTTCTTGGCAATGGAGATCACCAGGCGCAGGTTCGCCTCGATCATCTCCTTCTTGGCCCGCGCGCTGTCCCGCTCCCCGCGGCTCACCGTCGCGTACACCCGGCGGAACTCGCTGATCGGCAAGCCGGCCTCCGACGCCACCACGCCGATCTTGGCACGGATTTCCTGCACGCCGTCGATATGCCGGGTGACGAAGCCCTTCCAGTGCTTGCCGGGCAGCGCGCCGATACGCTCCAGCCAGTTCGGGTCCAGCTCGCAGCCGCGGTACTCGCGCAGGAACTCTTCCCGCCCGACCTTTGCCGTCTCCGCCATGCGCAGCAACTGGCCTTCCAGCCCGTTCAGCCGCTGGCTGATCTGCTTGAGCTGGACCACCAGCTCCTCGATCCGGTTGTTGTGCAGCCGGACCTGCTCGACCCGGCCGACCAGCTCGTCACGCTGCTTCTCGTAGGTGTGCTCGGACCGGAGGTTCATCTCCTCCCCGGCAGTGATCGTTTCCAGCCGCTTGGCCTGCACCTTGTGCAGCTTCTTATAAAGGCCCTCGATTTCCTCGAAGTTCGCGAGCACGTCGGGCTTGAGCTTTTCCTCAAGCGCCGAAAGCGACATGCCGGGACCTTCGCCCTCCGCGTCCTCGTCCAGGTCCTCGGCCGGCTCGAACGCCTCGGCGACGACCGCCTCGGGCTCGGCCGGCTCGCCGGGCGCCGCCTCCTTGGGGCCGCCCTGCGTCGCTTCCAGGTCGACGATGTCGCGCAGCAGCATGCGCCCGGCTTTCAGGCTCTCGTGCCAGGTGATGATGGCGCGGAAGGTGAGCGGGCTTTCGCACAGGCCGCCGATCATCATGTCGCGCCCAGCCTCGATGCGCTTGGCGATGGCGATCTCGCCCTCGCGCGACAGCAGCTCGACGCTGCCCATCTCGCGCAGGTACATCCGCACCGGGTCGTCGGTGCGTCCGAGGTTCGCCTCATCGACGTTGCCGGTCGGCTCGTCGGCTTCCTTCTCGTCCTCGCTGTCCGCCTTGTCGGCCTTGGCCGGGGCTTCCGGGTCCTCGGTCTCTTCGCTTTCGACGACCTGGATGCCCATCTCGCTGAGCATCGCCATCACGTCCTCGATCTGCTCCGAGCTGTTCTGGTCGGACGGCAGCACGGCGTTCAGCTCGTCAAAGGTGATGTAGCCGCGCTCGCGGCCCTTGGCGATCAGGCGCTTGACGGCGACCGCGTTGGTGTCGAGCAGCGTGGTGTCGCCGTCTTGGTCGGCGGGCGCTGCGTCGGCGGTCGCGGCTTGCTTGGTCGCCATGGATTAGGGCACTCCAAAAATGCGTGCGGCGCGGCGTCCCGCGCGGCACATCAGGGTTCAGCCTCCGTGCCCTGGTCGGGCGCGGACAGCGCGTCTCGTGCGGCGCAGAGCGCGATCAGGCGGCGCTGCGTCGCCTCGTCCGGTTGATCGATGAAGGCCCGGCCTGCCGCCGCCACTTCCTCGTCCAGCCGCGAGCGGTGCATCAGCCCAAAAATATGCCACCAACCGGCCTCTGCCTCCGCGGGCATGGCGTCGGCGTGGGCACAAGCCGGCAAGGGATAGGGCGCCGACGACAAGGCCTGGGCCGTCTCCTCCGTTGCACCAGATGCATGCAGGTGGGACAGCAAGGTTGCAGAATCAAGCACATTTCGCTCGGAAGCATGCAGGACCGCGTCGCGCAGCCGCGACATGGCGGGCGAAAGCCCGAGGGCCGCAAACGCCTCCTCGGTGTCGCGCAGCAGGTCCGGATGGCGCAGCAGAATCGCCACCAGGCAACGCCCACGCTCGGCCTGGGTCGCGTCCAGGGTGGAGGGCGTGCGCGTCGGCCGGGCCTTGGGCGGGGCCGCTTTGCCGGGGCGCTTGCGGCTGGCGTAGAACCGGTCCAGCAGGGCGCCGCGGTACTCGGCGGCGAGCGAACGGTCGGCGATGCGCCCCGCCGCCGCGACCAGCCGGGCGCGCAGCGCCGCCCGCTGCTCCGGCGTATCGCCGCCGCCCTGCTCGCGCACGAAATCGAACAGCGCCTCCGACAGGGGGCGGGCGTTGCGCAAGATGTCCTGGAACGCCGCCGGGCCGCGCTTCCCGATCAGCGTGTCCGGGTCCTCGCCGCCCGGCAGCGCCGCCAGCCGCAGGGTGCGTTCGGGCGTCAGCAGCGGCAGGCACAGCTCGGCCGCGCGGGCGGCGGCGCGGGCGCCGGCAGCGTCGCCGTCGAAGCACAGCACCGGGTCGGGCGACAAGCGCCACAATTCTTCGAGCTGCTCCTCGGTCAGCGCGGTGCCGAGCGGCGCCACCGCGCCCACGAACCCCGCCTGGTGCAGCGCGATCACGTCCATGTAGCCTTCCGCCACCACCAACCGCTGCCCCGTCCGCACCCCGGCGCGCGCCAGGTCGAGCGCGTAAAGGTTACGTCTCTTGGAGAACACCGGGCTTTCCGGCCCGTTGATGTATTTCGGCTTGGCGTCGCCCAGCGTGCGCCCGCCGAAGCTCACCAGCCGCCCGCGGCGGTCGCGGATCGGGAAGGTGACGCGGTTCCAATACAGTTCGCGCGGCGGCCCGTCCTCGGCCTCCCGCAGCAGCCCGGCTTCCAGCATCCGGGCCGGCTCCACGCCGCCGCGCGCCAGCTCGGCCGTGAGCGCGCCGCACCCGTCGCCGCTCCAGCCCAGGCCGAACCGCGCGATCAACTCGGGCGACAGGCCGCGGCGGCGCAGGTAGTCGAGCGCCGCCGCCCCTTCCGGCTCATGCAGGCGGCGGACGAAGCTTGCCTGCGCCAGGTCGAGCACGCCGTGCAAATCCAGGCGCTGCCGCTCGGCCTCCGCGGCGCGTGGCGATGGCTTCGGCACGTCCAGCCCGGCCTCGCCCGCCAGGCGCTCCACGGCTTCCGGGAAGGACGCGCCCTCGCTTTGCATGACGAAGCTGATGGCATCGCCGTGCACGCCGCAGCCGAAGCAATGGAAATGGTCGTCATACACGTGGAAGCTCGGCGACTTCTCGCCATGGAAGGGGCAGCAGCCCTTCCAGTTGCGGCCCGACTTCGACAGCTTGACCCGGCGTCCGATCAGCGCCGTCAGCGGCGTGCGCGCCCGCAACTCCTCCAGGAAGGCCGGCGGCAACGCCATCAGGCGGACAAGCGCGCCCGCACCAGCGGCCCGGCCCGGCCCATGTCCAGCGCCGCGCCGTGCGCCGCCTTCAGCGCCGCCATCACCCGGCCCATGTCTTTGGGAGTGGCCGCACTCGCCGCCGCCACCGCCGCATCCACCGCGGCCGCCAGGTCCGCGTCGCCCATCTGCTGCGGCAGGAAGCCTTCGATCACGGCGATCTCCGCCTCCTCCTTGGCGGCCAGCTCCGGACGGTTGCCCTTTTGGTAAAGCTCAACCGATTCACGCCGGGACTTCACCATGCCACGCAGCATGGACATCACCTCGTCGTCGGGGATGACGGTCACGCCCTTGGGCCGGGCGGCGATGTCGAGGTCCTTCAGCCGGGCAAGGATCATGCGCAGCGTGGAGGTGCGCGCGGCGTCCCCGGCCCGCATGGACGCCTTCAACCCGTCGCTGAACATCTCGCGCAATGCCATCGTTTCGATCCAGTGCTGTTGCAGCATGTTTATATAGAATGCTGAGTTTCCAAGGAGAAGCGGGTCCGGAAAAAACCTCCGCTTTTCTTGCCCTGCGTTGCCCCCATGTTGCCATGGTAAGTTTTTTCCCATACGCTGCGGCCATGGCCAGCATCGACGACATCATCGACCAGCTTGGCGGTCCCGACGCGGCGGCCCGGCTCACCGGCGTGGGGACCGAGGCGGTCCGCAAGTGGCGGCAGTCCCGCGCGGTGCCGAGCAAGCATTGGGCCGCGGTGATCGCCGCGACCGGGCTGCCGCTTTCTGCCCTGTCGGGCGTCCCAACCCAGGAGGCCCCCATGCCCGAACCTGTCCCTGCCGCGTCCGAGACGCCCGACGGCGCCACCGCGGCCCTCGCGCTGGCGGACGGCACGGTGTTCTGGGGCCGCGGCTTCGGCGCGCATAGTCCCGGGCGGGTCGGCGAGGTCTGCTTCAACACCGGCATGAGCGGCTACCAGGAAACCCTGACCGACCCGTCCTATGCCGGCCAGGTCATCACCTTCACCTTCCCGCACATCGGCAACACCGGATGCAACGCCGAGGATCTGGAAGCGGCGACGATTGCCGCCCTCGGCCTCGTGGTGCAGCAGGACGTGACGGAGCCGAGCAACTGGCGGTCCACCCAGACGCTCGACGCCTGGCTGCGCTCCTGCGGCGTGCCCGGCATCGCCGGGGTGGACACCAGGGCGCTGACCATCCGCATCCGGGACGCCGGCGCGCCGCACGGCGTGATCGCCTTTCCCGCCGATGGCCGCTTCGACCTCCCGGCGCTGCAGGCGCGGGCGCGGGACTGGCCGGGGCTGGAAGGCATGGACCTCGCGAAGCAGGTAAGCTGCACGCAGACCTACGCCTGGGAGGAAGGCACCTGGGCCTGGCCGGACCGCCACGACGCCCCGCCGCCCCGGCATCACGTCGTCGCCGTCGATTATGGCGCCAAGCGCAACATCCTGCGCAGCCTCGCCGCCGCCGGGTGCCGGGTCACGGTAGTGCCGGCGACGGCCAGCGCCGAAGACATCTTGCGCCATGCCCCTGACGGCGTGTTCCTGTCGAACGGCCCTGGCGACCCGGCCGCGACTGCAGCCTACGCCGTGCCGGCGATCCAGGGCGTGCTGGACCGCGGCGTGCCGCTGTTCGGCATCTGCCTGGGCCATCAACTGCTCGCCTTGGCCTTGGGCGGCCGGACCTTCAAGCTCGACCGCGGCCACCGCGGCGCGAACCAGCCGGTGAAGGACCTGGCGACCGGCCGGGTGGAGATCACCGCGCAGAACCACGGCTTCGCGGTGGAGGACAGCAGCCTGCCGCCCGGCGTGCGCGTCACCCACGTCAGCCTGTTCGACGGCAGCAACGAGGGCATCGCCTGCGACGACCGCCGGGCGTTCAGCGTGCAGTACCACCCCGAGGCCAGCCCCGGCCCGGCGGACAGCCAGCACTTGTTCCGGCGCTTCGTGGCGATGATGGAGCAAGCCTGAGCATGCCCCGCCGCACCGACATCCACTCCATCCTCATCATCGGCGCCGGCCCCATCGTGATCGGCCAAGCCTGCGAGTTCGACTACTCCGGCGCCCAGGCCTGCAAGGCCCTCCGCGCCGAGGGCTACCGGGTGATCCTGGTCAACTCCAACCCGGCCACCATCATGACCGACCCGGGCCTGGCCGACGCGACCTACATCGAGCCGATCACGCCGGACATCGTCGAGAAGATCATCGCGCGCGAAAAGCCGGACGCGCTGCTGCCGACCATGGGCGGCCAGACGGCGCTCAACACGGCGATGCGGCTCCATGCCAGCGGCGCGCTGGCCCGGCACGGCGTCGAGCTGATCAGCGCCCGTGCGGACGTGATCGACCGGGCGGAGGACCGGCTCAAGTTCCGCGACGCCATGAGCGAGATCGGCCTCGAAAGCCCGCGCAGCGCCATCGCGCACAGCATGGTCGAAGCGCGCGAGGCCCTGGCGACGACCGGGCTGCCCGCGGTGATCCGCCCGAGCTTCACCCTGGCCGGCACCGGCGGCGGCATCGCCTACAACCGCGCGGAGTTCGAGCAGATCGTCGCCGGCGGCCTCGACGCCAGCCCGACGGACGAGGTGCTGATCGAGGAAAGCGTGCTCGGCTGGAAGGAGTACGAGATGGAGGTCGTGCGCGACAGCGCCGACAACTGCATCATTGTCTGCGCCATCGAGAACGTCGATCCCATGGGCATCCATACCGGGGACAGCGTGACCGTCGCCCCGGCGCTCACGCTCACCGACAAAGAATACCAGGTCATGCGCAACGCCAGCATCGCCTGCCTGCGCAAGATCGGCGTCGATACCGGCGGCTCCAACGTGCAATTCGCGGTGAACCCGGCCGACGGGCGGCTCGTGGTGATCGAGATGAACCCGCGGGTGTCGCGCTCCTCGGCGCTGGCGTCCAAGGCGACGGGGTTCCCCATCGCCAAGATCGCGGCCAAGCTCGCGGTCGGCTACACCCTGGACGAGCTGGCCAACGACATCACGTCCGTCGTTATCGACGGCAAACGCATCGGGTCGACGCCCGCGAGCTTCGAGCCGACCATCGACTACGTCGTGGTCAAGATCCCGCGGTTCACCTTCGAGAAGTTCCCCGGGACCCCTGCCCTGCTCACCACCAGCATGAAGTCGGTGGGCGAGACCATGGCCGTCGGACGCAGCTTCGCGGAGGCCCTGCAGAAGGGCCTGCGCAGCATGGAAACCGGGTTCAGCGGCCTCGACCCGGTGGAAGCGCCGGGCGACGGCGGGCACGATGCGTTCCGCGCCGCCCTGTCCACCCCGCGCCCGGACCGGCTGCTGATGGCGGCGCAGGCGCTGCGGGCGGGGCTGTCGGTGGAGGACATCCACGACGCCTGCAAGTTCGACCCGTGGTTCCTCCGCCAGTTGGAGCGCATCGTGCAGGCGGAGCGCGGCGTCGCGTCGTCCGGGCTGCCCGGCGACGCCACGGCGATGCGGCGGCTCAAGGCGATGGGCTTCTCCGATATCCGCCTTGCGGAGCTGGCCGGCAGCACGGCGGAGGCGGTGGCCGCCGCCCGCGCCCGGCTCGGCGTGCAGCCGGTGTACAAGCGCATCGACACCTGCGCCGGCGAGTTCGCCTCCGCCACGCCCTACATGTATTCGACCTACGAAGGCGGCTTCGGGGCACCCTCCTGCGAGAGCGCGCCCACGGACCGCAAGAAGGTTATCATTCTTGGCGGCGGGCCGAACCGCATCGGCCAGGGGATCGAGTTCGACTACTGCTGCGTGCACGCCGCCTATGCGCTGCGCGACGCCGGGTTCGAGACGATCATGGTCAACTGCAACCCGGAAACGGTCAGCACCGACTACGACACCTCCGACCGGCTGTACTTCGAGCCGCTCACCGCGGAGGAAGTGATCGCCCTCGTGCGCAAGGAGCAGGAGCGCGGCGAGGTCCTGGGCTGCATCGTGCAGTACGGCGGGCAGACGCCGCTGAAACTGAGCCAGGCGCTGTCCGCCGCCGGCATCCCGATCCTCGGCACCAGCGCCGACGCCATCGACATCGCCGAGGACCGGGAGCGGTTCCAGGTCCTCTTGCAGCGTCTCGGCCTGCGGCAGCCGGAGAACGGCACCGCGCGGTCGGCGGCGGAGGCAGAGGCGATTGCCGAGCGCGTCGGCTACCCCGTGGTGATCCGCCCGTCCTACGTGCTGGGCGGGCGGGCCATGGAGATCGTACACGAGCGCGCCGGGCTGCACCGGTACATGCGGGAGGCCGTGCGGGTGTCGGGCGACAACCCGGTGCTGATCGACCGCTACCTCAACGACGCCATCGAGGTGGACGTGGACTGCATCTCGGACGGCCAGACCGTCTATGTCGCGGGCGTCATGGAGCACATCGAGGAGGCCGGCATCCACTCGGGCGACAGCGCCTGCTCGCTGCCGCCCTACTCGCTGTCGCCCTCCACGGTGACGGAGATCAAGGCGCAGACGGAGGAGATGGCGCGGGCGCTCGGCGTCGTCGGGCTGATGAACGTGCAGTACGCGATCAAGGACGGCGTGGTGTTCGTGCTGGAGGTCAACCCGCGGGCCTCGCGCACCGTGCCGTTCGTGGCCAAGGCGACCGGCGTGCCCATCGCCAAGATCGGTGCCCGGGTGATGGCCGGCGCGCGGCTCAGCGAGTTCCGCCTGGACGACCAGGCCATCGCCCCGCACGTCGCGGTGAAGGAGGCGGTGTTCCCCTTCGCCCGCTTCGTCGGCGTCGACACCATCCTCGGGCCGGAGATGAAATCGACCGGGGAGGTCATGGGGCTGGACGCCAGCTTCGAGCGGGCTTTCGCCAAGTCGCAGCTCGGCGCCGGGGTGAAGCTGCCGGACGCCGGCACGGTGTTCCTGTCGGTGCGGGAGGGCGACAAGGTGGGCCTCGTGCCCATGGCCCGGCGGCTCACCGACATGGGCTTCTCGATCCTCGCGACCCGCGGCACGGCAGCGCGAATCCGGGACGCGGGGCTGGCGGTGCGGGTGGTGAACAAGGTGCTGGAAGGACGCCCGCACTGCGTGGACGCGATCCGCTCCGGCGAGGTGCAGTTGGTCATCAACACCGCAGGCTCCGCGCAGTCGGTGACGGACAGTTTCGACATCCGGCGCAGCGCGCTGTTGCATGGCGTGCCGCATTACACCACCATTGCCGGGGCGCGGGCGGCGGTGCATGCCATCGCGGCGCTCAAGGCGGGGACGCTTGAAGTCGCACCGCTGCAGTCTTACTTCCGCGGATCATTTTAGAGTGGTTGCGGCCACTCGAACTTAAAAGGACGGGACGGCGCATTTTGCAGAAGTTTCCCATGACCGCTCCCGGCCTGCTGCGGCTGGAAGAGGAGTTGCGGCACCTGAAATCGGTGGAGCGCCCGTCGATCATCCGCGCCATCGCCGAGGCGCGCAGCCACGGCGACCTGAGCGAGAACGCGGAGTACCACGCGG
>JAABUQ010005907.1_pt1 | contig 19048 bp, 16 predicted proteins | sample 5560001 | NCBI WGS metagenome assembly JAABUQ01 (sample SAMN10711888, study PRJNA513371) | rock metagenome | isolation source: Antarctica rocks | place: Antarctica: Victoria Land, Finger Mt nord | collected 2015-12-18
CCTGCCCCCCGTCACCGCCGCTCTCCCCACCCCGGTCGCTCCGCCCGTAAACGCTCCCCCCACCGCCCCGCCCCTGACCGCCCCGCCCGTCACCCCCGGCCCGCGCCCGCCGGCGACGGGAGCCCCGGTCAAGGTGGCGGTGCCGGCGGTGACCGCCCTGAGCACCGATCAGGCCTGCGCCGCGGTGGTGGCTGCCGGACTCACCTGCGTGTCCGCCGACCGGGGCCGGGCCCCCGCCGGGACCCAGACCGGCGTAGTCGTCTCCCAAAGCCCGGCGGCTGGCGGCCTGGTCGATGCCAGGACCACGGTCACGGTGTCGTACTTCGCCACCGCCGCCTTGGTGACCGTGCCCGATGTGACCGGCCAGAGCCCCGATGCCGCCTGCGCGGCGCTCAGCCAGGTCAACTTGACCTGCACCCGAAACGGCACGCCTAATGCCCCGGTAGGCACCAGAGCCAACCAGGTGACGTCGACGTCACCGCCGGCCAAGGCCACCGTGGCCCCGGGTACCTCGGTCACCGTCACCTACTACTCGTCGCTGGCTCCCGTGGCAGCTCCGGCGTGCACCAGTCAGCCGGTTGCCGCACTGTCGTGTGCCCAGGCCGGGATCACCATCGTCCAGCAGGTTCAAGAGACGGCCCTGCCCATCGATTGCACCGTCACCTGGGGCCAGAGTGTGGCGGCCGGTCAGCCCATGAGCCAGGGCGACACCCTGGTGGTGTGGCACGACGCTGACTGCCTCCAGCCCCTCAACCAGTTCCGCCAGACCACCCCATTTCCCAACGTGCACTTCCTGACCCGGGGAGGCGCTCCCAACGCCTTCTACACCGCGGCGGGGCAGGTTGGATCGGTGTATCGAGACGCCACCAAGCCCGGCTTGAGCGCCCTCATGGAGTTCACCTACAGGGGCGAGCATCACTACTTCACCACCAACGCCGGCTTCAATGATCCTGGGTGGTCCAAGACCGGGGTGGTGGTGGGCTACGTCTATGCCTCCGACCCCGGCAATGGCGCGGTGCCGGTGTACGCCAGGAACGACAACCCCCGTGGCGTACCCGGCGAGTACCAGTGGTCGCTCAGCCCGATCGGCGCCGTCGTGTTCTACGAGGGCCGCTAGGGCCGTCGATACCCCTCGGCCGGCGCCGGGTCGGACCGTTTATCCTGACGGCCATGGCCGAGCACTACGACGCCCAGACCGTCGAAGCCACGTGGCAGAAGCGATGGGAGGACGAGGGCGCCTACCAGGTGGAAAACGACGACCCCCGGCCCTCGTCGTATGTCCTCTGCATGTACCCCTACCCGAGCGGCCCGGCCCACATGGGCCACGTGCGCAACTACACCTTCGGCGACCTGCTGGTGCGCCACCGGACCATGCAGGGCTACGCCGTGCTCAGCCCCATCGGTTTCGACAGCTTCGGCCTGCCGGCGGAAAATGCCGCCATCAAGACCGGGGTCGATCCCCGGCAGTTCACCGATGCGCGCATCGTCGAGCTCGAGGTCAGCTTGAAGCGGCTGGGGGCGAGCTATGACTGGCGACGCAAGGTCTGCAGCCACGACCCGCAGTACATGCGCTGGAGCCAGCTCATCTTCGAGCGCTTCTTCAAGGCCGGGCTGGCGTACCGAAAGGACGCCGCGGTCAACTGGTGCCCCGGTTGTCAGACCGTCCTGGCCAACGAGCAGGTCCTGGCGGACGGCACCTGCGAGCGCTCCGGTGACCCGGTGGTGCACCGTGAGCTGACGCAGTGGTTCTTCAAGATCACCGACTATGCCGACGAGCTGTTGGACGGCCTCGAGGACCTGGAGTGGCCCGAGCGGGTCAAGATCATGCAGCGCAACTGGATCGGCCGCTCCGAAGGAGCCGAGTTCGATCTTGCCGTCGCCGGCAGCGAGGAGGTGATCAGCGTCTACACCACCCGGCCCGACACCGCCTTCGGCATGACGTTTGTGGTCCTGGCCCCCGAGCACCCCTTGGTCCCCGCCCTGACCACCGACGATCAGCGGGCGCAGGTCGAGGCATTTGTGGTCCGGGTCAGCAACGTCTCGGACATCGATCGCCAGTCGAGCGAAGGCTCCCCCGACAAGCGGGGCGTGTTTACCGGCTCGTTTGCCGTGAATCCCTTCACGGCCGAAGAGGTGCCGGTCTACCTGGCCGACTACGTGCTCATGACCTACGGGACGGGGGCGATCATGGCCGTGCCCGGCCAGGACCAGCGCGACTGGGACTTTGCCGGTGCCCACGGTCTGGGAAAGATCCGCACGGTCGAGCCCCCGCCGGGATGGGAGGGGGAGGCCTACACCGGCTCCGGCCCGGCCATCAACTCGGCATGGCTCGACGGTCTGGAGGTGACCGAGGCCAAACGCCAGGCCATCGCCTGGCTGGAAAAGCAGGATATCGGGCGGAGCAAGGTCAACTACCGGCTCCGGGACTGGCTGGTCTCCCGACAGCGCTACTGGGGCTGCCCCATCCCGGTGGTGTATTGCGCAACCGACGGGGTCGTTGCCGTCCCTGAGGAACAACTGCCGGTGCTGTTGCCCGAAGACGTCGAGTTCCGACCCACCGGGGAGTCGCCCCTGCGCCGCCACCAGGAGTTCCTGCACACCACCTGCCCGGTCTGCGGCGGGCCGGCCGAGCGCGAGACCGACACCATGGACACGTTCGTGGACTCCTCGTGGTACTTCCAGCGCTTCACCGACCCGTGGAACAGCTCTGGGCCCATCGACGCCGAAGCAGCCAAGCGGTGGTTGCCCGTCGACCAGTACATCGGAGGGATCGAACACGCCATCTTGCACCTCCTCTACGCCCGCTTCTACACCCGGGCGCTGGCCGATCTGGGTCTGGGCCCCGCAGAGGTCCGGGAGCCGTTCACCCGGCTCTTCACCCAGGGAATGATCACCATGGACGGCTCCAAGATGTCCAAGTCCAAGGGAAACAGGGTGGCCCCCGAGGACTACTTCGAGCGCGACGGGGCCGACGCCCTGCGGCTCTTCCATCTCTTCGTGGGCCCCCCGGGGGACGGCTTCGACTGGTCCCGCCAGGCCGACGAGGTAATCGACGGGTGCCATCGGTTCCTCTCCCGGCTGTGGCGCCTGGCGTTGGACGACGTGGCCCACCTCGAGATCTCCGAGCGCGCCGGCGGCCCGGCCGACGTGGCCCAGGACCGCACCACCCACCGGCTCATCGACCGCATCGACACCGACTTCGAGCGCTGGTCGTACAACACCGCGGTGGCGGCCTCCATGGAGTTCGTCAACGGGCTGTATCGCTACGCCCAGGGCCCGGGCGGGGCTCGGCGAGCGACCCTCGACTTCGCCATCGACACCCTGCTCCTGCTGCTGGCCCCCATGACGCCGCACGTCACCGCCGAGCTGTGGCAGCGACGTCACCCCGAGCGACCGGGCGTGCACGCCCAGGCCTGGCCACGGGCCGATCCCGCCATGGTGCGCGTCGAGACGGTGATCATGGTCGTGCAGGTCAACGGCAAGATCAAGGACCGCCTCGAGGTGGCTCCCGACATCGGTGACGACGATGCCCTGGCCGCAGCCATGGGGTCGGAGAATGTCGTAGCCGCACTGGGCGGACTCGAGCCCACGAAGCGGATCGTTCGCCCGCCCAGGTTGGTCAACCTGGTGGTCTAGACATCGTCCGGTCTGGTTCAGGTCTCGTTGCGCAAGAAGCGCTCGAGCTCCTCGGCCAGCTCGTCGCCCGAGGGCAGATCGCCCAGGTTTCCTGCCGCCTTGTCGGGCTCGGCGTCGAGTTGGGCCTCGAGCTGGCGGACCATGGCGGCATGATCCTCACTGCCGGCGATGAGCTGCTCGATCTGGGAGAAGGTGGCTCGGCCCGACGAATGCAGGGCCTCGGTGTCGGTCTCGATCTCGGTGAGCCGGCTCAGCTGCTCGAGCAGGGCGGCGGCCGCCGCCGGGTAGGGCATGGCCGAGGCGTAGTGGGGGACCCGGGCCCACAGGCCGATGGCCGGGACGCCGGCGTCGGCAAAGCCGCGCTCCAGGCCGGCCTGCACGCCGGCGGGGACATCGAGGGTGGCGGGGATGAACCCCACCTCCTCGGCCAGGTCCTCGTTGCTGGCCGTGGCCGCCAGGCGCACCGGGCGGGTATGGGGCACCGGGGCCGGGAACGCCCCCAGGCCGATCATCATCTCGACGCCCAGGCGCGAGGACAACGCCACGGTCTCGTTGATGAAGCGGTGCCAGCGCATATCGGGCTCCGGTCCGGTGAGCACCAGCACGCTTCGTCCCGTGCGGTTGGTCGCCACCTGAAGGGTGATCTCGGGCCAACGCAACTCGGTGGCGACCCCGTTGACCACTCGGAGCACGGGACGGCGAGCCCGATGGTCGATCAGCTCATCGGCGTCGAAGGTGGCCACCATCTCGTGAGGCATGGATTCGAGAAGGGCCGACGCCGCCGTCGAACCGGCCAAGCCGGCATCGACCCAACCCTCGAGGGTCACGACCAGAACAGGTCGCTCCAGGCTCGGCCAGGAGTGGATGGTGGCCAGGTCGGTCATGATCAGAGCATTCTCTCAGGTCTGCCCGCTTTAGCGGTGGTGGCTGCGGAGGGCCGGTAGCCTCGGGGAAGTGCCCTGCAGGCCCCACCGAACCGTAGGAAGGACAGAGCCGTATGGACGTCACCGATGCCAGCTTCGAGGTGGACGTGCTGGAGCGCTCCGCCTCGCTCCCGGTCGTGGTCGACCTGTGGGCGTCGTGGTGTGGCCCGTGCCTGACGCTCGGACCGGTGCTGGAGAAGGTCGTCGACGAGACGGCTGGCGCCGTGCAGCTGGTCAAGGTCGACGTCGACGCCAATCCCCGGGTGACCGCCACCTTCCAGGTCCAGTCGATCCCCGCCGTCTTCGCCATCTCGCAACGCAAGGTGGTGGACAGCTTCGTGGGCGCCCTTCCCGAGTCGGCCATCCGCCAGTTCGTGGCCAAGCTGACCCCCGAGCCCACCGAGGTCGAGCGCCTGGTCGTGGCCGGTGACGAGGTGTCGCTGCGCCGGGCCCTGGAGCTCGAGCCTGCCAACGACACGGTGGTCCTGGCCCTGGCCGGCGTGCTGGTCGCCTCCGAGGAGGCGACGGCCAAGGCCGAGGCGCTGCGGCTGCTGGCCCGGATCCCCGAGACGCCCGAGACCCGGCACCTGGCGGCTCAGGCCCGGGTGGGCGACGAGGTCGGGCACGGTGGTGGCGACGATGTCGGGGGCAAGCTCGACGACCTCCTCGAGCGGGTCAAGGGCGACGAGGCGGCCCGTCAGGAGTTCGTCGACCTCCTCGAGGTCCTCGGCCCCGACGACCCCCGCACCGCCCGGTACCGCAAGGCCTTGACCACCCGGTTGTTCTGAGCTCCTCGGCGTGTGGCTCGACCTCGGCGGCCGCCGCTTCGACCTGGAGACCAAAGCGCTGGTCATGGGCATCCTCAACCGGACCCCCGACTCGTTCTACGACCGGGGCGGCTACTGGGGCCTCGACGCTTTCTACCGGCGGGCGGAGACCCTGGTGGCCGAGGGTGCCGACCTCCTCGACGTGGGTGGGGTCAAGGCGGGACCGGGACCCGAGGTCAGCGAGGACGAGGAGCTGGAGCGGGTGGTGCCGGTCATCGCTGCGCTGCACGACCGCTTCGAGGTGGCCCTGTCGGTCGACTCGTGGCGCGCCGCGGTGGCCGCCGAGGCCTACCGGGCGGGGGCGGTCATGGGCAACGACATCAGCGGCTTCGCCGACCCCAGCTACCTTGGTGCCGCCGCCGCCGCCGGGGCCGCGGTGGTAGCGACTCACATCCGCCTGGCGCCGCGCGTCCGAGATCCCGACCCCCACTACGACGACGTGGTGGCCGAGGTGTGCGCCTTTTTGACGGATCGGGCGGCCCGGGCCCGGGCTGCGGGCATTCCCGAGGGGCGCGTGGTCCTCGACGCCGGGCTCGATCTGGGAAAGACCGCGGCCCAGTCGCTCGAGTTGCTGCGGGCATCGGACCGCCTGGCCGCCCTCGGTTACCCGGTCTTGGTCTCGGCGTCCAACAAGACGTTCCTGGGCACGGTGCTGGGCGTCGACATCGATGGCCGCGGTCCGGCGTCGAGCGCCGCCCACGCCCTGGGCATCACCCTCGGGTGCCGCCTGCTGCGGGTCCACGACGTGGGGGCCGCCCGGCGGGTGCGCGACACGTTGGCCGCGGTGGTCGCATCGCCATGAACGCCTCCGAGGTTCTAGTCGCCCTCCCCCGACGGTGGAGCGGCGGTGGCTGAGCGCCGGGCGGTGCACCTGATCGACGGTGACGACGCCGTGCTGGTGGCCGAGGCGGCCAGGGCCAGCATCGACGAGGCGGTGGGCGACGCGGAGCGCAGCTTGGTCCTGGAGGACTTCAGAGACGACGAGATCGACCTGGCGTCGGTGGCCGATGCCGCCGCAACTCCTCCCTTCCTGGCCGACCGGCGCGTCGTGGTGGTGCGAGACATCGGCCGCTTCGACACCGAGGAGGTGGCCCCCTTGGTGGCCTACCTGGAACATCCGCTGCCGACGACGTCGGTGATCCTGGTGGGAGGCGGTGGTCGCGTGGCCCCCCGGCTGATGGCCGCCATCAAGGCTCAGGGCCACGTGAGCGGCACCTCGGTGCGGGGCAAGGAGGCCAAGACCTGGGTCCATGACCGCATCAAGGCGGCACCGATCCACCTCGACGGCCAGGCGGCGGCCATGATCGAGGCTAATTTGGGTGAGGACGTGAGTCGCCTGACTGCCCTCCTGGAGCTCTTGGGCCGCGCCTTTCCCCCCCGCACCCGGCTGGGCCCCGATGACATCGAGCCCTACCTGGGAGCCGCCGGGGCGGTGGCCCCCTGGGACCTGACCGATGCCATCGACGGGGGCAACACGGCGGCCGCCCTGAGCGCCCTGCGTCGGCTTCTGGAGGCCGGCGAGCGCCATCCTCTCGTCATGCACGCCGTCATCGCCCGCCACATCGGGTCCCTGCTCAGGGTGGACGGAGCGCTCATCACCACCGAAGAGGCGGCGGCCAAGGCCATGGGTATCACCCCGGGACGCAGCACGTTCCCGGCCAAGAAGGCGCTGACGTCGGCCCGCCGCTATGGCTCCGCCCACATCGCCGAGGCGACGGTGCTCGTCGCTGACGCCGAGGTGACTCTCAAGGGCGGCCGGGGCGAATGGCCCGGCGAGGTTGTCCTCGAGGTTCTCGTGGCCCGGCTGTGCCGATTGGCCCGTGCGCCGCGGCGCCCGGCGCGGGCCCGGCGCTGAACCTGGCCGGCTCTTCAGCCTTCGTCGACTGCGTCGCCTGAAGTGCTGAGGGCGTTGATCCGACGGACCAGGCGCGACTTCCGGTTGGAGGCCTGGTTCTGGTGGATGATGCCCTTGGCTCCGGCCTTGTCAAGGCGCTTGACGGCCAGGCGAAGGTCGTCGACCGTGCTCTCCGCCCCGGTCTCAGCCGAATGCACGGCCCTTTTGACCCGGGTCTTGATCTCCGAGCGGGCACCCTTGTTCCGGACGCGTCGCAGCTCGTTGGTCCGGTTGCGCTTGATCTGACTCTTGATGTTGGCCATGGGTCCTGCCCGGGGTTGAGGTAACCGGGTCAAGCTAGCAGGCCCGGTTCGACCTGGCCCTTCGGCCGCCGCCAATGGCAGCCGGGTACGGTCATGGTGTGTCGGACCACGGGGATGCTTCGGCGATGGCACTGACCTGGAGCACGCCTTCGCCCCGCCTGCGGGTCCTGCGCCGCTGGGAGGTGGCGGCCACCACCACCGCCGCCCTGCTGGTGGCCGGTGCGCTCACCTTCAGGGCCGGGGGCGTCGCCCTCGCCGTGGCCGCCGGGGCGGTGGTGGGGGCCGGGTTTCTGGCCGACGTTGCCGCTGGGCGCCGGGTGCGCGCCTGGGGCTTCGCCGAGCGGGCCGACGACCTCCTGGTCAAACGGGGGGTGATGTTCCGGCGCATGTCGGTCATCCCCTATGGGCGCATGCAATACGTCGAGGTCACCGCCGGACCCCTGGAGCGCTCCTTCGGTCTGGCCACCGTGCAGATGCACACCGCGGCGGCGGCCAGTGACGCCCGGGTTCCCGGCCTGCCCGCCGCCGAGGCCGCCCGGCTGCGCGACCAACTCACCACCCGGGGCGAAAGCCAGGCCACCGGACTGTGACCGAGCCCGTCGCTCACGCCCCGGACGTGGCACCGGGTCCCCACGCCGCCGGTCCGCCGCCGGCCTCGTTCGCCGGACTGCGGGGGGAGTGGCAGCGGCTCCATCCCCTCTCGCCGCTGGTGCGCGCCGGCCGGGGCCTCGTCGCCGTGGTCATCATCTTCGTCGTCCCCTTCGGGGGCAACCAGCACGGTTCGCTGGGCAACGATCTCGGCCATCTGGCCGCTCTGGTCCTGGTCCTCGTCGTGGGGATCATCTCCTGGGCCGTCACCCGGTGGCGGGTCGAAGATGGGGTCCTGCGCATCGACAGCGGCCTGCTCCGGCGCACCTCGGAGCGTTTCCCTCTGGGCCAGATCCAGGCCATCGACACCGTCCGCCCCGGGATCGCCCGGATCTTCGGGCTGGCCGAGCTTCGGATCCGCCTGCCCGGGGGCGGCGCCAGGGCCGGTCGCCTGGCCTACCTGGCCAATGCCCAGGCCGACGCTCTTCGGGCCAGGCTGCTGGCTCTGGCCCACGGCGTCGACCCGGGCACCCCCGCGCCCCCCGAGAGCGCCCTGTTGACCGTCCCTCCCCTGAAGCTGTTGGCCTCCATGTCGCTGAGCGGATACGGCCTGGTGCTGGAGCTCATCATCGCCGGCCTGGTGGTGCTGGCCGTCGTCGACCCCGCAGCGGTCGGTGCTGCGCTCAGCGTCGGAGCCGCCGGTCTCTTCGGCCTGGTGGTCGGACTCGGTCGTCGCTTCAACGGCGATTACCGCCTGACCGTGGCCGAGGCCCCCGATGGGTTGCGACTGCGTTCGGGTCTGGTGGAGACCTCGGCGGAGACCATCCCCCGGGGCCGGGTCCAGGCCGTGCGGATGATCGAGCCGCTGGCTTGGCGACCTCTTGGCTGGTGCCGCCTGGAGGTCGACGTGGCCGGGCAGAAGTCCAAGGGACGCCAGGACCGTTCCCAGGCCAAGGCGGCCCGGGCCCTGCTGCCGGTGGGCTCCCACCGCCAGGCTGCGTTCCTTGTCGGTCGGGTCTTTCCCGACCTGCCCACCGAGCGTCGCCCGCCGCCGTCGCGGGCCCGGTGGAAGTCCCCGCTGCGGTTCCGGTTCTTGACCTTCGGGGCCAACGACCGCTACGTGCTCACCACCAGCGGGCGGGTCCGGAGGGTGACCGACTGGGTCCCGCTGGCCAAGATCCAAAGTGTTCGCAGAGTCCAGGGACCGCTGCAGCGGTGGATGGGCCTGGCCAGCATCCATCTCGACACCGCCGGACGGCGGGTCCACGCCGTGGCTCGCGACCGCGACGGGGCCGAGAGCGACGCCTTGATGGTCGACCTGCCGGAACGCTGCCGCCAGGCGAGGCGCCGAGACGGGGTTCGGGGCGGCGCCGGCTGACGGGTGCCGGCCTCCATGGGCCAGACTGGAGCTCAGCAGACCCCGGTGCCCACCCGGCGGCCCCCCCGAGGAACTCGTTGCCCGCTGCTCCACCCTCCGATCCCCACCGAAGCCCCGGCGGCGCCGGCGTCGATCTGTCCCACATCCGCAACCTGAGCATCGTCGCCCATGTCGATCACGGCAAGTCGACGTTGTCGGACCGGATCTTGGAGCTGACCGGTGCCGTCAATGCCCGGGACATGCGGGCCCAGTACCTCGATTCGATGGACATCGAGCGCGAGCGCGGCATCACCATCAAGGCCCAGAACGTCCGGGTGGGCTGGAAGGGTACGACCATCCACCTGATCGACACCCCCGGACATGTCGACTTCGGCTACGAGGTGAGCCGCAGCCTGGCCGCCTGCGAAGGGGTGGTGCTGTTGATCGACGCCGCTCAGGGCATCGAGGCCCAGACGTTGGCCAATGCCTACCAGGCCCTGGAAAACGACATGGAGATCGTCGCCGCCTTGAACAAGATCGACTTGCCGGCCGCCGATCCCGATCGATACGCGGCGGAGATCGAGTCGGTGCTGGGCGTGCCGCGTGACCAGATCCTGCGCATGTCGGCCAAGACCGGCGAGGGCGTGACCGACCTGCTCGACGCCATCGTGGAGCGGATCCCTCCGCCCACCGGAAGCCTGGAGGACCCCTTGCAGGCCCTGATCTTCGACTCGTACTACGACCAGTACCGTGGGGTGGTCAGCGCGGTACGGGTGATGAACGGTCGGCTGGTGTCGGGATCGAAGGTCCGTTTCATGCAGACGGGAAGGACTCACGAGCTCGAGGAGATCGGGGTGCGCACCCCGGCCAATTCCCCGGTCAAGACGCTTGGACCCGGGGAGGTGGGCTACCTCATCGCCGGCATCAAGGAGATCGGCGAGGCCCGCAGCGGCGAGACGGTGACCGATGCCGCCCTTCCCGCCTCCCAGCCCCTCGAGGGCTACGCCGACCCCAAGCCCATGGTGTTCTGCGGCCTCTACCCGATCGACGGAGACGAGTTCGCCCTGCTCCGAGAATCACTCGAGAGGCTGCGCCTCAACGACGCCTCAGTCACCTATGAGCCCGAGACCTCCGGCGCGCTCGGCTTCGGCTTCCGGTGCGGCTTCCTCGGCCTGTTGCACATGGAGATCGTCAGGGAACGCCTGGAGCGTGAGTTTGGCCTGTCGCTGATCGCCACCGCTCCGAGCGTCGAGTACCGGGCGTTGGCCACCAACGGCACGGTCATCGAGGTCCACAATCCTTCCGAGATGCCCACCCCCGACAAGCTCGAGGGCATCGAGGAGCCGTTCTTGCAGACGACCATCCTGGCCCCCACCGAGTACACCGGAACACTCATGGATCTCTGCCAGAGCCGGCGGGGGGTCATGGTCCGCATGGAGTACCTCTCCGCCGAGCGCCTCGAGCTCGTCTACCGAATACCGCTGGCGGAGATCGTCGTCGACTTCTTCGACGCCCTCAAGAGTCGCACCAAGGGGTATGCCAGCTTGGACTACGAGCCCGCCGGTTGGGATCGAGCCGATGTGGTCAAGATCGATGTGCTCCTCAATGCCGTGCCGGTCGATGCCTTCAGTGCCATCGTCCACAAGAGCCAGGCGTCGGAGTACGGAAAGCGGATGGCCGAGAAGCTCCGCCAGCTCATTCCCCGCCAGATGTTCGACGTGCCCATCCAGGCCGCCGTCGGCGGGCGGATCATCGCCCGCGAGACGGTCAAGGCCAAGCGCAAGGACGTCCTGTCCAAGTGCTACGGCGGAGACATCACCCGGAAGCGCAAACTGCTCGAAAAGCAGAAGGAGGGCAAGAAGCGCATGAAGAACATCGGCCGGGTGGAGGTGCCCCAGGAGGCCTTCATCCAGGCCCTGCGCCTCGAGGACTGAGCCCGTGAGCGCGCCCGTGGTGTGGTGGATCCGCCGGGATCTGCGCCTCAGGGACAATCCGGCCCTCGACGCCGCGGCCGGCGCCGGCGCCGTGGTGCCCCTCTTCGTGGTCGACGAGGCCCTGTGGGCCCGGTCGGGCGACGTCCGCCGGGCGTGGATGGTTCGATCCCTCGAGGCCCTCGACCGGGCCATGGCCGGCCATCTCGTGGTGCGCTGCGGCCCCCCGGCGACCGAGGTGCTGGCCGTGGCCACCGACGTCGGCGCAGGCGTCGTGCATGCCGCCGAGGACTTCGGCCCCTACGGCCGTCGCCGAGACGCCGACGTGGGCATCGCCCTGGCCCGGGCGGGGGTCGAGGTGGAGTGGACGGGCTCGCCCTACGCCGTGGAGCCGGGAAGCGTCGTCAAGGAGGACGGATCGCCCTTTCAGGTCTTCGGCCCCTTCCACCGGGCGTGGGCCGCCCGGGGCTGGCCCGCCGCCGCCCCCCCGGCCCCGGTCACCTGGGCCGACGGCGGGGAGGGGGTGGCCCTGCCCGACGCGCCGCCGGTGGACGCCGAGCTGCCCACGGCCGGCGAGGAGGCCGCCCAGCGGCGCTGGGAGGAGTTTCGCGACAGGGCCCTGGAGCAGTACGCGGCCCGGCGCGACGAGCCCGCCGGCGACCATACGTCGCGCCTGTCGCCGTACCTGCGCTTGGGGGTGCTGCACCCCCGGACCCTCCTCGCCGATCTCGACCCGCGCCGGAAGGGCCATGCCGTGTATCGAAGCGAGTTGGCCTGGAGGGAGTTCTATGCCGACGTGTTGTGGCACCACCCGGGAAGCGCCCGCCGTAGCTTGAAGCCGGCCCTGGCGTCGCTTCGCGTCGACCGGGGCCAGCAGGCCGACACCCACTTCGAGGCGTGGGCCACCGGCCGCACGGGATACCCGATCGTCGACGCTGGGATGCGCCAGTTGCTGGGGGAGGGTTGGATGCACAACCGGGTTCGCATGATCACCGCCAGCTTCTTGGTCAAGGATCTCCACATCGACTGGACCCGGGGCGCCCGCCACTTCATGCGCCACCTGGTCGACGGTGACCTGGCCTCCAACAGCCACGGTTGGCAGTGGGTGGCCGGCACCGGCACCGACCCCGCCCCCTACTTCCGGATCTTCAACCCGACAACGCAGGGCCTGCGGTTCGATCCCGACGGCGACTACATCCGTCGATGGGTCCCCGAGCTGGCGTCGCTGCCCGCTGCGGACATCCATACGCCGTGGTCAGACGGAATGCTCCCCCTGGGCGGCGCCGGCTACCCTCCGCCCGTCGTCAACCACCAGGCGGAGCGCAGCGAGGCCCTGGCCCGCTATGAGGCGACCAGGAGCGAGCGTTGAGCTCCCGCCGGGGCGCTTGGCATTTCAGCTCGCGGCGGTGAGGGAGCGAACCTGCTCGTCGCTCAGCTCCAGCGCGGCTGCCGCGCAGTTGTCCTCCAGATGGGCCACGCTCTTGGTGCCGGGGATGGGGAGCATGACCGGCGAGCGGCGCAGCAGCCAGGCCAGGGCCACCTGGGAGGGCGAGGCCCCCGTGGCCTGGACGATCTCGTCGAGCGGACCTCCGGGCTGGGCCAGCGCACCCGAGGCGATAGGGAACCAGGGGATGAAGCCGATGCCTTCGGCCTCGCAGTAGTCGACTACGTCCTCGGACTTGCGCTGCGTCAGGTTGTACTCGTTTTGCACCGTGACCACCGGCACCATCTCCCGGGCGGCTCTGATCTCGTCCACGGTGACCTCCGAGACTCCGACATGGCGGACCTTGCCCTCCGCAATCAGGTCGGCCAGAAGCCCGAACTGCTCGTCGGCGGGGACCTTTGGGTCGATGCGATGCAGCTGGAACAGGTCGATTCGCTCCAGGCCCAGCCGTCGCAGGCTCATCTCGCACTCCTGGCGGAGAAACTCGGGCCGGCCCACCGCCAGCCACTGGCCCGGACCCGTGCGGGCCAGGCCTGCCTTGGTGGCCACCACCAGATCGTCGGGGTAAGGGTAGAGGGCCTGGCGGATCAGCTCCTCGCTGATGTAGGGCCCGTAGGAGTCGGCGGTGTCGATGAAGTCCACGCCGAGCTCTACGGCCCGCCGCAGCACCTCGACGCAGCTCTCGGGGTCCTCGGGCGGTCCCCAGATCCCCGGTCCCGTGAGTTGCATGGCGCCATAGCCCAGGCGATGGACGGTCAGATCCCCGAAGCTGAACGTCCCCGAGGACGCAATGGGGCGCGGCACGGTTTCGGGCACGGTGACTCCTTTCGAGCCGAGCGGCTCGGAGCAGTAGAGGAGGTGCGTTGCTTTACCCCAACCGGCCCGAGTTCATGTCCGGGAGGGCTGATCCGGCCCAGCCCTGAGCGGGCCAGGGGCCGTGCCCCGGTATCGTGGGGGTCCTTGCCCATGCTTGATGAACGCAAAGCAGCAATCCTGCGCGCTGTTGTAGAGGAATACATCGAGACCGCTCAGCCCGTGGGATCCGCCCACGTGGCCCAGCGCTCCACGCTGGCTGTGTCGTCGGCCACCGTTCGAAACGAGATGGGTGTGCTCGAGCGCGACGGCTACCTCATCCAGCCCCATACCAGCGCCGGGCGGATCCCCACCGACAAGGGGTACCGGTTCTTCGTCGACTCGCTGGCCCCCGGCGTCCTGCGCCCGGCACAGAGCCAGCAGGTTCGATCCTTCTTCGCCAAGGCCCACGGCGAGTTGGAGCGGATGTTGGCCGACACCAGCCGGCTTCTGTCCACCCTGACCGACTATGCCGCAGTGGTCGTGGGGCCCTCCCACGAGGTGGCCAAGATCCGCTCGGTGCAGATCGTGAGCCTGGCCCCTCGCCTGGCCCTGGTGGTGGTGGTGCTCTCCAACGGCGTGGTCGAGAAGCGAGCGCTGGAACTGGCCGAGGATGGCGACGAGAGGGCCTTCGAGGCGGCCAGCAGGCGGTTGGCGGGCATGCTGAGCGGGACGCCGTGGGGCGCGGCGGTCTCCGCCCCGGCGACCAGCGACGACGATGCCGTCGACCAGGTGGTCAGGGCTGCTCTGGGGGCGCTTGGTGGGCCGGGGGCGGGGGACGGTGGCCAGGTCTTCGTGGGGGGCGCGTCGCGCATGGCGGCGGCCTTTGACGCGGTGGAGACCATCCGGGGCGTCCTTGGCATCCTCGAGGAGCAATATGTGATGGTCGGCCTCCTCTCCGACGTGCTCAACCGCGGCCTGTCGGTGTCGATCGGCACCGAGCACGGGGTACCGTCCCTGGCCTATTGCTCGGTGATCGTGGCTCCCTATGAGGTTGAGGGCGAGCAACTCGGTACGGTGGGGATTCTCGGCCCGACCAGGATGCACTACGACCAAGCACTGGCCGCCGTGGCCGTGGTCAGCCGGCGCCTGGGTCGGGCCCTGAGCGAAGGAAGCTAGTGGCACTGGACTACTACGAGGTGCTCGGGGTCGGGCGTTCCGCCACCGAAGCCGAGATCAAGCAGGCATACCGCAAGCTGGCCCGGGAACTGCACCCCGACGCCAATCCGGGCGACGCGTCGACCGAGGAGCGCTTCAAAGCCATCAACCTGGCCTACGAGACGCTGCGGGACCCCGAACGCCGCCGCCACTACGACACGTTCGGCGCCGAACCCCGCGGCGCGGCGGGAGGCCCGGGCGATCCGTTCGGCTTCAGCGGGGCGGGAGGCGGGGGCCTGGGCGACCTCTTCGACAGCCTCTTCGGCGGGAGCGCCGGTCCCTTCGGGGGCAGCGGCGGCGGCCGGCGCTCCGGCCCCCGCTCGGGCGAGGACGCCGAGGCGGTCATCGACCTCGACTTCGCCGAGGCCATCTTCGGGACCGACCACACCCTCGAGGTCCGCCTGCCTCAGGCCTGCCGTACCTGCGGGGGCAGCGGCGCCCGTCCCGGCACCTCACCTACCCGGTGCTCGACGTGCAACGGCATCGGCGAGGTACGCCAGGTGCGCCAGTCGATTCTCGGCCAGATGGTCACCGCCGGGCCGTGTCCCAACTGTGGGGGCACCGGCCAGGTGATCCCATCGCCGTGCCAGGACTGTTCGGGACAGGGCCGTCGGGTTGTCAGCCGGTCGCTCACCGTGGAGGTCCCCGCCGGCGTCAACGAGGGAGCCACGCTGCGCGTGCCCGGCCAGGGCGCAGGAGGACCCCGCGGCGGCCCACCGGGAGATCTCTACGTGCATCTGCGGGTGAAGCGCCACCCGAGCCTGTCGCGCCACGACGACAATCTGGTGACCTCGCGGCATGTGGCCCTGACCCAGGCCGCCCTGGGCACCGAGGTGGACCTGGAGACCCTCGACGGGGTCGAGCGACTGACCATCCCGCCCGGTACCCAGAGCGGGGGGGAGCTGCGGATCAGAGGTCGGGGCGTTCCCCATCTCCATGGGCGCGGCCGAGGTGACCTGGTGGTGACCATCGTGGTCGACACGCCGACGGAGTTGTCCAGCGAAGCCGACCAGCTCCTTCGGGCCCTGGCCGCCGAGCGCGGTGAGGACGTGGCCCCACCCGACCCCGGGCTGATGTCGAAGATCCGCAGCGCCTTCAAGTAGCGGGCGTGCCTGCGCCTTCGCCTGAACCGGCTCCTCATGGCGAAGCCCGGCGCCGCTCCGACGCGCACCTCTTCGTCGGTGACCTCGACGCGCCCGTCGTCGACGAGCGCGACCTGCACCATCTGTTGCGGGTCCTGCGCCTTCGCCGCGGCCAGAGCGTCAGCGTGGCCGACGGCTCCGGGCGGTGGCGGATCTGCACCCTGCAGCACACCTCGGGTTCTCCGCGCCCCCAGGCCGACTTGGAGGCGGCGTCGGAGGTCTTCGCCGGCCGGCCCTGCCTTCCCGAGCTCACCGTGGCGTTTGCGCTCCCCAAAGGAGAGCGACCGGAGTGGGCCCTGGCCAAGCTGACCGAGTTGGGGGTGGACCGCATCGTTCCGTTGGTGGCCGCCCGTTCCGTCGTCCGCTGGGAGGACCGCCGCGCCGAGCGGCACCGGCTGCGGTGGGCGGAGGTGACCCGCCACGCCGCCATGCAGAGCCGGCGCCTGCGCCTGCCCGTCATCGAGGACCCGACGGAGGTCGCTACGGTGCTGGGACGGGACCGAGGCCGGGCCGCGCTGGCCCTACCCGGTGGTGACCCGCCGGGACTCTCCCGCCCGACGGTGCTGATCGGACCCGAGGGTGGGTGGGCGCCCGACGAGGAGGCCGACGCGCCGGCCACGGTGGGGCTGGGTCCGCAGATCCTTCGTACCGAGACCGCCGCAGTGGTGGCCGCGTCGCTGTTGGTGGCCCTTCGAGGGGGCGTGGTGGACGAGCGGCACCGAGGCGGGGAAAACCACCCAACGTAGTTGTTTCGTCAGGTGTCGGTTATCATTGTTGCCTGACGAGAGGATGGTCGTGGCCGAAGGTATGACAGAGGTTTACGCCAAACGGGTGGGCGAACGACTGCGCCTGGTGCGCAAGCAGCAACGGCTTTCCCTGCAGGCCGTGGAGGCGTCGTCGAACCAGGAGTTCAAGGCGTCGGTCCTCGGTGCCTACGAACGCGGAGAGCGCGCCATCTCGGTACCCCGGTTGCAGCGGCTGGCCCGGTTCTACAACGTTCCCGCCGATCAGCTTCTGCCCCGAGCGCCGGGCGAGGAGGGGTCGGACCTGGACCCACCCGACGTGACCGCCGCTCGGTCTGCGGTGGCGGGCAAGGTGACCATCGATCTGACCCGCCTGGATCCGTCGATCACCCCCGAGCAGAGCCTCATCGGCCGGTACCTGGGCACCATCCAGGTGCAGCGCCAGGACTTCAACGGTCGGATGCTGACCATACGGGAGGAAGATCTTCGGGCCATCGCCTGCCTGCTCGACACCCGGCCCGACCTCATGCGTCGCCGGCTCGAGGAGCTGGGTCTGCGACGCTGATACAGACGCCGCCGAGCGCGCATGCCGATCCGCCCTTCGGCGTGTACGTCCACATCCCCTTCTGCACCCGGCGCTGCGACTACTGCGCCTTTGCGGCATGGTCGGATCGGGGCCATGCGATGGAGCGCTACGCTCGGGCCTGCGTCGACCATGCCGTGGCCGCCTACCTGGCCCCGGCGTCCTCGGTGTTCTTTGGGGGCGGGACGCCTTCCCTGCTACCCGCCGAGCTGTTGGTGGCCATCCTCGAAGCCCTGCCCCGCCGCCCGGGCGCCGAGGTGAGCGTGGAATGCAACCCCGAGACCGTCACCCCCGCCCTCCTGCGGGCCTATCGCCACGCCGGGGTGACCCGCTTGTCGTTGGGGGTCCAGTCGATGGACCCCGACGTGCTCGGATCTCTGGGCCGGCACCACGATCCCGCCACGGTGCGCCACGCGGTGGCCGCAGCGGGCGACGCCGGCTTCGCCGAGAACTACAGCGTGGATCTCATCTTCGGTGCGGCCGGCGAGTCGATGGACCAGTGGCGCCAGACCCTGGACCGGGTCCTGGCCCTCGAGCCCGCCCCGGCCCACGTCAGCGCCTACGGCCTGACGGTCGAGGCGGGTACACCCCTGGCCGCCGACGTGGCCCGCCATCCCGATCCCGACGACCAGGCCGACAAGTACGCCGTCACCGACGAGGTGCTGGGCGAAGCCGGCCTGGCCTGGTATGAGATCTCGAACTGGGCCCGCCCCGGTGCGGAGTGTGATCACAACCGGCTCTACTGGCGCCAGGGCGAATACCGGGGGATCGGTTGCGCCGCTCACTCCCACCGGGTGCTCGGCGACTCCACGGCCAAGCGATGGTGGAACGTCCGCACCCCGGAGCGCTATGCCGGACTCGTCGAGCAGGGGAGAGATCCCGAGGCGGCAGCAGAGGTGCTCGACGTCCAGGCCCGCCGCTCGGAGTCCCTCATCCTGGCCCTGCGCACCCGAGACGGCGTTCCATCGTCGGCGCTGGCCGATGATCCGGTCCTCGACGGCCTGGTCGAGCTGTCCGGCGACCGCAAGATGCTGACACTTCGGGGGCGGCTCTTGGCCAACGAGGTGGCCGCCCGCCTACGAGTCTGACCACCATGGTCGACCACCAGGTGACGGCGCGACGCAGTTACAGGGTGCGCCGGCCGGCCCGCCTCTTCCTCGTCAGCACCGCCTGGGTGGCCATGAGCAGCGCCACGATCACGAAACCGGCGCCGGAGAGCTGGGCAAACAGCGGGCTCACGTGGCCGCTCTGCTCCTTGAAGCTGAGCGGGAGGGTCGAGGGCGGCACGCTGAGCGGGCCACCGAGCGCGGCGACGGTCGTCGTGGTCGCCGGCAGTGTCGTGGGGGCGTCGGTCGAGGTGGAGAACGGCGACGAGTCGGAGCTGGGTGGCGAGCGGGTGAAGCCGGTGGTCGGCGTCGGAGACGTGCTCTGGGGTGGCGTTGTCCGGGTGGTGGCCGACGTGGCCGGCGAGGTCGTGGCCACGGAGGGCGACGGGGGGCGGGTGTCTGTGGTCGTCGCCGGAGTGGTGACGTTGGTGGTGGCCGCCACGGGGACCACATTGGTCGGGCGACCGGCCGCGGGGGCCGCAGCCGGGCTCAGCATGGCCGCCACCAGCAACAGGGTCAGCGCTCCCAGGGCGGCGCCAGCCAGCGCCCCGGGCCGGCGCCCTCCGCGCCGGCGCCGGCGCCGGGCGCCGGCGCGCTCGCC
>JAABUQ010005908.1_pt1 | contig 19046 bp, 16 predicted proteins | sample 5560001 | NCBI WGS metagenome assembly JAABUQ01 (sample SAMN10711888, study PRJNA513371) | rock metagenome | isolation source: Antarctica rocks | place: Antarctica: Victoria Land, Finger Mt nord | collected 2015-12-18
TCGCCCGCTTCCACGGCCAGGCGCCTGGCCGCGCACGAGGCGGCGACGCCGTGGCGCCAGAGACGGTCCATCGCCGCGGACGCTGCCGGCGAGGGCCGCGGCCACCAGGGGCGGTCGGCGACCAGGACCAGGGCGTCGGTGGTCCCGAAGCCCCGCGCCAGGGCCCAGCCGGGGTCGACCTCCAGCGCGCGCGAGGAGCCTTCGGCGGGCGGGCGGAGCAGCCGCCGGGCCGTCGAGGGGCGCAGGGGCAGCCCCTCCAGTCGGTCGATCCGGCGGCGGAGGTCGCTCGGCGGGTCGGGGGTCGTGCGCAACGCTCCGGGCTCCTTCCCGAGGGCGCCGTCCCGCCTTCCAGGCGGGGCGATGCGAAGCGAAACCTGGCAAAGCTGGCCGGATCAGCCGGTCGGCCCGGTCTCGATGTCCAGCAGGCGGCAGGTCCGGCGGATCAGCTCGTCGATATCCAGGGGCTTGTGCAGGAAGTCGTCGGCACCGGCCGCGCGCAATTCGTCGATCTTCTCTTCTTCGACCATTCCCGAGATGCAGATGATCTTGATGTCCGACATCGTCGGGTCGCCCTTGACCAGCTCGCAGACCGCCTTACCGTTGATATCCGGCAGCATGACGTCCAGGATCATGAGGTCCGGGTGGTATTCCTTGGCCAACATGCCGGCGCCAAAGCCGTTGTTGACCACGCGGGTCTCGAACCGGGCGTCGCCGGCCAAAACCTCCGCGATCAAGTCGACGACCCCCTGGTCATCATCGACGATCAGGATGCGACGGCGACCGCTCTCCAGGGCGTCGGTGGGGATGCCGTTCTCCCTCATGAAGCGGAAGAGCGCCTCGCGCGGGATGCGCCGGAAGCGCGAGCCGGGGACGCGGAACCCCTTGAGCTGGCCCGAGTCAAAGCAGCGGATAATGGTCTGCTGACTGACCTTGCAGATTTTGGCCGCTTCGCCCGTCGTGAACACGGTCTTCATGGTCGGGTACGCCCTAATCTAGCGAGCACTGTGGGCTCGGTCCCCCGTTTGGCCCGATGGACCCCGATCCTCCGAGGTCCCAGCCGGGCCCACGTCATCCTCCCTGACGCCACCCGCTCGCGACGACCCACGCCCCGGATTCCCGAATCCCCGAGCGCCATCGCCGACCTGCCGCGTTCGCTCATGCCGAATCAGTAGATTTTACGGAACCTAACAGGTTTGCCGAGCTTACCGGCATCCCCAATTATAATTGCCGAGTCAAGCGTGTCAACCCGATTACACCCAAGTCCCCAAGAGTCGACTATCTCCTAGAAGGGACCCAACTTCCGGCGAGGGGGAGGTTATGAGGTTTGCTGGAGGGATGGGGGGATGGCGTCGTCTCGGTGGTCTTGTCGCGTTCCGAGGGCATATTGTGCCGGGTCGATCGTTCCGATACATTGGCGGCAAGCGTTGTTGAACATGGTCATCCTCCACCAGGCCTCGGGCATCGAGGACCAGATGATCCGACTCACCGGACCGGGAGCGCGCCTCTGCGACGGCTGGGATCGTCGCGAAATCCTGCGCGTAGGGAGCCTCGGGCTGCTGGGTGCGGGGCTGGACCTCCCGGCCCTGGCCGCCGCGGCGCCAGGGCCGGGGGCGGCGCCCGGCGGTGTCGCGTTTGGGCGGGCGAAATCGTGCATCCTCCTGTTCCTGATGGGGGGACCGCCGCAGCACTCGACCTGGGACCCCAAGCCCGATGCCCCGGCGGAGGTTCGCGGCGACTTCGGGCCGATCGCCACCAACGTGCCGGGCCTTTCCCTGTGCGAGCTGCTGCCGCACACCGCGAAGGTCGCCGACAAGCTCTGCCTGCTGCGGGCGGTTTCCACCGGCGACAACGCGCACTCGTCCAGCGGCTACTACATGCTGACGGGCCGGCCGCACACGCCGATGAACTTCGAGAACGCCAACCCCGGCGCTCCCAACGATTCCCCCAGTTTGGGAGCCCTGCTGGGCCGCGTCGGCCCGTCGCGGGGCGGCCTGCCGCCGGCCGTCACGCTGCCGCACCGCATCTCCAACACCGACGGCAGCGTCTGGCCGGGCCAGGACGCGGGGCTGCTGGGGCGCTCCAGCGACCCCTGGCTGCTCCACGCGAGCCAGACGCCCGAAGGCTACAGTATCCAGGAGATCGCCCTGCCCGCGGACCTCGACCACGACCGGCTCGGCCGTCGCGGCGACCTCCTGGAACGCCTCGGGCGTGGGCTCGACGCACTGGACGGCGACCGGGCGGCATCGCTCCTGGACACGCGGCGGCGGCAGGCGTTTGACCTGCTGCGTTCCTCGCAAGCCCGCCGGGCCTTCCGCCTCGACCTGGAGCCGGAAGCCTCGCGAGTCCGCTACGGCGAGACCCCCTTCGGCCGCGGCGTGCTGCTGGCGCGCCGGCTGGTCGAGGCCGGGGTCCGCCTGGTCCAGGTCAACTGGTACCGGGGCGCCGACGAGCCCCCCGCGAACCCCTGTTGGGACAGCCACACCAACGAATCCGCGCGTTTGAAGGGCGTCCTGGCGCCGCCAATGGACCTGGCCTTCTCCGCGCTGCTGGAGGATCTCGCGCAGCGGGGGACGCTCGATGAGACCCTGGTCATCTGCATGTCCGAGTTCGGCCGGACCCCGCGTCTGGACGCCAACGGGGGCCGGGGCCACTGGGGCTCGGTCTTCTCCGTCGCCCTGGCCGGCGGCGGCGTCCGGGGCGGCCAGGTCTTCGGAGCCTCGGACAAGATCGGCGCCTACCCCCGCGACGGGAAGGTCCGCCCCGAAGACCTCGCGGCCACCCTCTTCCACTGCCTCGGCCACGCCCCCGAGACCGAGTACCGCGACCCCCTGGGCCGCCCGCTGCCGATCAGCCGCGGCGAGGTCCTGCACGCCATCCTGTAGCGCGGGGAACCGACGATGGTGTACCCTCACATTCAGCCCCCCTGAAGCGAGGAATCAGGCGGCGGGCTCGGAAACATCTTGGGCCTCCAGTTCGCGGAGTGCCTCCGGCGCGAAGTCCGCACCATTCGGCCAGACGACCGTGCCGCGGACCGGGTCCAGCGTCGCCAGGGCGAAATAGTCAGGGTCCAGCAGGGGCTCAAAGATCGGCCCGGAGAACAGAGGACGGATGTCGACATGGCGACTCGTCCCGTCGTTGAAAGACAGCCGCAACGAGTGCGGGCCGCAAACGCGAGCCTCACGGATGCGCAGGATCAGGGGTATCACTCCTCTCATGGCTCGACGCGGCTCCCGATCCTGGGCGCTTCAGGTAGACGAGCAAGGTAGCGATGTCGGTGGGATTGACGCCGCTGATCCGGCCGGCCTGGCCGAGGGAGATCGGCCGCACCCGCGCGAACTTCTCGCGGGCCTCGGCGCGGAGCTGGGGAACGGCGGCGTAATCGAGGCTGGCGGGCAGGGCCTTGTCCTCCAGGCGGCGGAAGCGGTCGACCTGCTGCGCCTGGCGCGTGATGTATCCGCCGTACTTCGCCTCGATGCTCGCCTGCTCCACCGCCGAGGGGTCCCCGGCGAACTCGGCCAGCGCCGGGTGCAACGCCAGCAGGTCCTCCCAGGTCGTCGGCGGGCGGCGCAGGAGGGTTTCGAGGGATTCGCTCCGGACTCGCACCGTGCGCAAGACCTCCTGGAGATCGTCGATCCGCCCCTTCCGCGCCTCGAACCGCGTCCAGCGGTCGTCATCGACCAGGCCGATGCGACGGCCGATCTCGGTCAGGCGGAGGTCGGCATTGTCGTGCCGCAGCAGGAGCCGATACTCGGCGCGGCTCGTGAACATGCGATAGGGCTCGTCGACCCCGCGCGTCACCAGGTCGTCGATCAGGACGCCGAGGTACGCCTGCGAGCGGTCGATCATCAGGGGATCGGCACCCGCGACGGCGAGCGCGGCGTTCATCCCCGCGATGAGGCCCTGCGCGGCGGCCTCCTCGTAGCCGGTCGTCCCGTTGATCTGGCCGGCGAAATACAAGCCCGCGACGCCCTTGGTCCGCAAGGTTGGGTCGAGCTGGGTCGGCGGGGCGTAGTCATATTCGACCGCGTAGCCGTACCGCATGATCTCGGCGTGTTCCAGGCCGGCGATGCGGGCGATCATCGCCTCCTGCACGTCGCGGGGGAGGCTCGTGGAGATGCCGTTGCAGTAATATTCGAGCGTGTGGCGCCCCTCGGGCTCCAGGAAGATCTGATGCCCCGGGCGGTCGGCGAACCGCACGACCTTGTCCTCGATCGACGGGCAGTAGCGGGGCCCCGTGCTCGCGATCTGGCCGGTATACATCGGGGCGCGGTGGAGGTTGGCCCGGATCAGGTCGTGGACCTCGGGCGTCGTGGTCGTGATGTGGCAGTCGAGCTGGGTCTGTTCCACCTTGGCGGTCAGGAACGAGAAGGGGACCGGCTCGGCGTCGCCCGGCTGGGGCTCCAATCGCGAGAAGTCGATCGTCCGACCGTTGAGGCGAGGGGGGGTGCCGGTCTTGAACCGCCGCAGCTCGAAGCCCAAGGCGCGGAGGCTGCCGGAAAGCCCCTCGGCCGAGGTGTCGCCAGCGCGACCGCCCTTCGTCTTGACCTCGCCGGTGTGCATCAGCGCCTGGAGGAACGTCCCCGTCGTCACGACGACGGCGCGGGCGCGGTAGTCGACCTCCCCCCGGCAGCGGACGCCCGCGATCCGGCCGTTTTCGACCAGCAGGGACTCGACCATCTCCTGGCGCAGGGTGAGGTTCGGCTGCCGCTCGACGGTGAGCTTGGCCAGCGCCTGGTACGCCTTCTTGTCGCACTGGGCGCGGGGGCTGTGCATCGCCGGCCCCTTGCCCCGGTTCAAAAGGCGGAACTGAAGGGCCGTCGCATCGGTGAGGCCCCCCATCGCGCCGCCGAGGGCGTCGATCTCGCGGACGATTTGCCCCTTGGCCACGCCGCCGATGGCCGGGTTGCAACTCATCTGGCCGACCGCGTCGCACTGGATCGTCAGCAAGGCCGTGCGCCGGCCCATCCGCGCCGACGCCAGGGCCGCCTCCAGCCCCGCATGGCCGGCGCCGACGACCACGATGTCATAAGTATACGGCTCAATTGTCGAGGGTCGCATGGATGGAGTTTCCGCCAGTCGGATCGGGATCAACACCGCTTGCGGACGCCACTTCTCGATCATACCGGCCGCGACGACCGCCGCGGAAGCCGGGTCGGCCTCCCCCGCGAGCTTCCCCGGGCAGCAGCTCACCTTGGGGGCCACGACGAGGGGTGAACCCATGACGGGACCGGATGGAGATAAGACACTTCGGTCATTTCCTTGGGTTCGTCTCGCGCCGGCGAATTTTGGGAAAGTCACCCCGGTGGCTGGTGCGGGTAGGTAGGCCCTCCCGACCGCCGATCGTCCAGGACCGCCCGAGATTGGCTTCGTTTCGCGCCGGGAGGACGGCCGGCGGGAAACGGGCTGGCGGGGGCCCCTCGATCACCGTACGGGGCCTTTCCAAGTCGAATCGCCGCGAGGAGAATTTCCGCAACTCGTTTTGCCCAAAGAGATACCACACGAGATTGGGTTCGTTTCGTAGGACGGGGCTTGGGTTCGTCTTGCGCGGGCGGTTGGGGTCCGTTCCGCGCCCGGCCGTGATCTCCTGAAGGCGTCAACCTTGGCGGCGGAGCGTCGGTCGGGATCATCGCGGATCGCCTCTTGTGGGTGTCGACTTCGATCGGGATTGCGGGGCTTGCGCGCGATTCGGCGAAGGCGTGACGGTGCGGCACCCCGGGAGTCTCGGCCCCGGGTCGTGCCGCGATCATCGAGACGGCTTCGGCCCCGAGATTAGATCGCGAGCGGAGGGAATTCTCGCGCAGATTTCCCGGAAGCTGATGCGTAGTCAGCGGGGGCTATAGACGGGAGCACCTCAGTTGCCCGATGTGTAATCAAATTGTTCTGACCCGGTTTCCGGCTCGAGCATCCCAAGGAGAGGGAGACGCGTTTGACGGGCGAAAAATCCGACGCCGCGTTCAATCGGTGGAAGGACTTCCTCTTTTTCGTCGTCGCCCTGGGTGGCGGCGAGCGCGGTTGGCGTGACATGTCCTTCACTCCGAACGGCGGGCGCCAGGTGATCAATACCCGACTCCGCGAGAGGAAACCGGGGCGAGCGCGGTGCTTTCAGGGGGAGGGGGGCCAGCTTGGTGGTTCGGGGGGGATATCCTCCAACTCCGGTTCGGGGTGCTCCACCGGGAGTGGATTCCAGGGACGCCACATGGCCCGCCTGAACCTCGCCGCCTGCCCCGCATGCCATGCGACATACGGGATGCGCCGGGCCGCGTCATGAGTCATTGACCAACGGCAACTCGGGGTGCGTTCCGCCAGTGCGAGCGTTAACCGTACATTCTCCCTGATCTGCAAAACCTCCGAGGCGTGGCACTCGGCCCGCCACCGGCAATAGGACCAACGACGCCTCGCCTCCACGGCCCACAGTGTCGTGGCGACCAAGGCGACCAGGATCAGCAGACTGCGTATCCGGAATCGAACAGGCGAGAGTTGCATAGCCATCTCCGCCTGGGAAACTGAGATTGCGAAGAGAGTATCATACACGTTTCGCGGGGTGGCCGAGACAACTTGTTGAGGCCGTCCGACTCTTCGAGGAATCACATCCGAGGCGGGAACCGGGAAAATAGGCAAGCGCGGAGAGGCGGCCTCACATGCGTCATGCATCCGACCCCGACTCCGCCAGATGCTTCTCGATGGATGCGAAGGCACCCGAAGTTCCAGGTCCTTCCGGTCAGATGGCCTGAGGCGAATCATCGGACGGCCTCAACGAATTGTCTCGGTCACGCGGAGACAAGAGGTTGAGGGTCCGGCGTGAACCTTGCGAAAAGCGAAGGTCCCATCGATCGCCTCTTGCGGCCTCGCCGCGACGATCGCCGTCGGGAAGAGGATCCGCAGCGCCTCCGCGATCCGCTCGATCTCCCAACCCGGGGAGACCTCTGGCAAGAACGTCGCCCCATATGCCGGCGCCGCCATCCCTCCGAGCGCAAGGCCCAACGCGATGAGTAGGCGCATCGAGGAACCTCCATGATCCTGCTCGGTCGCGTGCGATCCGTTCCGTGACCGCGGATCCTACCCGAACACCTCTACGCGAGCCCCCGCGGTTGGTCGTGGCGCGGCTGCTTGCTAGAATGGCGGCCGACGACCGAGAGCCAACACCCATTCTGACCGACGCGGGAGTTGCCGCCGTGACCGAGACTGGACCCTTGCCGACCGCCGACGCCCACCGCAGCCCGTCGTACCCCCAGCGCGTCCACATCCGGGAGCGCGCCCACTGGCAGGCGGTCCTGGCGAAGTGGGAAGCCCGCATCGACTCCGCCCGCCGCAAGCTCGCCGACCCCGGCAGCGCAACCCCGCAGGACGGCGGCCACCGCCTCCTGGCCCAGATGGCCGGCGCCCGCGACCAGATCGCCGACGCCGTCGCACGCCTGCCGATGGAGGTCGGCGAACTCTACGAGGAAGACAAACAACGCGTCGAGACCGCCGAGGCCGCGCTCGATCGGCTCTTCCACCGCTGGGAATCAGCCTGAACTTCGGCCCCGTTTTGAGTGCGGCGAGAGACCTGCGAGGACGCCCGTTGAGCATCGACGCGCCTTCCACAAAGCGTCAACGCCCGCCCAGGGAGAAAGGGCGGTGCGGCGCCCCACCCCGCTTGGCACGGAGGCTTGGCCGGGGTGTGTCCTGCGCGAAAATCAGGCGATCTCTGCCTCCCAGACCATCGGATCGGCGATGGCATGGCAGTCGGCACACAGGAACGTGACGTTCAGGGGCTCGTCGTAGTTCCAGTGGTGGCGTTGCAGGCGGTAGTGGCGGCGGCACCAGGCGCAGCCCTTGGGGCGCGTCAGGAGGCCGAGTTGCTCGGCGAGGGCGGCGGCGTAGCGGGCCGAGCGCGTGCGGAAGCGTCGGGGACGCGTCGGGTCGAGGCTGAGTTCCATGTGACGGCGGAGGCGGGCGAACTTGGCGTGCTGGCGGTTCCGTCGACCTTTTTTCATGTCACGTTACCCGCGTTGGAACCCTGGAGCCACCCGGAACGGCGACACACAGACGGCGGTTCCCACTCCATCGGCGGAGCCCCAGAACAGGGCCATCCGACGACTCCTGGTAACTGTCCCGACACCGCAATTCTACGGCAAGTTCAGTACCGCGTCCAATAATCGGCGAGTTTCTTGTGGAAACGGATACTATGGGAAAAATCGATTGTGGGAGTCCTTTCGATTGAATCGGTCGTGACGGAATCGAGGTGCTCACCTTTGACGACGCCAGCGCGTCGGGCCGAGGACGCTTGGGGGCTTTCCGCGCGATGGCGGGGCGGCGGATGGAAACGGGAGGACCTGATATCAGGCGGCGTTTCTCCGTCAAGCGTCCGCCGTCCCCCGACCCTTCTCAGCGGTTCGCGAAGTATTCACGGGCCATCAGCGCGGCGCCGAGGATGCCGGCGTCGTCACCTAGCTCGGCGGGCTCGATCTTGATCAAGTGATCGGGGTCGACCAGGATCTGCGAGTGAGCGGCGGCCCGGATGAGTTCGAGATAGGGGGCGCCGAGGGCCTCGACCACGCCGCCGCCGACGATGATGATCTCCGGGCCGATCAGGTTGGCCAGGCCGCCCAGGGCCAGGCCGAGGAAGTGGGCGGCGCGTCGGACCTCGTTGACTGCGACGGGGTCTTCGGCCGCGAACGCGGCGGCCAGCTCGCGGCTCTTGAGGCGGCTGGTCTTGGAGTGGACGTGCTCCGACAGCAGGGTGGGCGTCCCCTTGCGGATGGCCTTGTACACGCGCCTGGCGATCGCGGAGCGGCTGGCCAGCGCCTCCAGACAGCCGCGACGCCCGCAGCCGCAGCGGGGCCCACCGGCCTTGACGACAATGTGGCCGATCTCCCCGGCGTTGTCGGTCTTGCCCGCCACGACCTCCCCGTTCATGACGAGACAGCCGCCGATGCCCGTGCCGACGAAGGCCGCGAGGATGTCCTGGTAGCCCCGCCCCGCCCCCAGGCGGAACTCACCGTAACCCCCGACGCGGACGTCGTTGCGCAGCAGGACCGGCCTGTCCAGAAGTCGCGACAGGTTGAAGCCCAGGGGGTATTCCTTGACGTTCAGGTTGGCGCTGAAGAGGATCACGCCGGCCGCGGCGTCCAGCGGGCCCGGCGAGCCGACTCCGATGCCCAGTAGCTCGGCGGCGTCGACGCGGGCGTCCGCCATCGCCTCGCGGGCGACGCCTGCCATCGCGGCCAGGATCGCCTCGCCCCCCTCCTTCGCGGGCGTCGCGCACTTGGCGCGGCCCAGGATCGTGTTGTCAGCGCCGACGACTCCGACGAGGATCTTGGTCCCACCCAGGTCGATCCCCAGTGCGGGGGCACCCCCGTCCTGCACAACCGCCATGCGATCTCTCCCCAACTGAGGGCCGCCCCAAGCTTTTCGGCTCCCGTCAGCCGGCTCCGGTCGAGCGATCATAGCCGATCGGTGTCGCGTCGGCGAGCCGTCGGCCCGAACCATTGGGACTCAGCGGGGGGCTTCCTCGGTTGCCGGGATCAGGGCCAGGACCCAATCGTGCCCGTGGGCGGGCGCCTCGCGCCGAGCCTGGCCCTCGGCGTCGGCCTTGAGGGGCTCGGCGGTCGTCGTGGTGCCGGCGACGGGGTCGAATTCCAGCACGCGGTACGACTTGCCGGGGGTCAGGTCGCGGAGGACGACCGCTCGGGCATCAAGCATGTAGAAAACGCGAGGGCCGTCGGCGAGGCCCAGGGCCAGCGGGGGGAACGAGCCCGGGGGCCGGACCGGGCCCCAGGGGGCCATGCCGGCAGCGCCTAGCTCGGCGGCCATCGCCCAGGCTTGGTCGTCGAACTCAGGGTCGCGCCAGCCGGGGGCCTCCTCGCGGCTGGCCCGCCACCGGGGATCGGTGCCGAACCGGACGGCCTTCCCGGCCTCGAACGCGGCGAGCAGCCCCGCCGGGTTCTTGGGAACAGGCGCCGGAACGTTCTGGGCGCGGATCGCGACGACGTTGATCCCCTCGCGCAGCGCCGAGGTTACGTTGAGAGGCTCGGGGCTGTATCCGCCGCCGGCCCCGACCTTCTTGCCGTTGACCCAGGCCGTGAAGCGGTCGTCGGCCGCCACCATGAGCCGTGCCAACGGGATCGGCTGCCCCTGCCCCTTCGGTAGCTCGAAGGTGCGGCGGAAGTACCGGAATTCGGCGGGGGCGTCCTTGGCGGGCTCACCTTCGGGGAACCAGACCCAGCGGCCGAGGCCCTCGGGCCAGGTGGCGTCGCCGCCCTCCCGGGCCACCCACTCGGGATGGGGCGCGAAGCGCTGCCAGGGGAACTGCTCCAGGAACGTCTTGCCGGCGCCCACCTGGGTCGAGCCTGGCAGATTCATCGCCTCGTCCCAGGAGATCTTGCCGTAGCTCCCCCCATGTGGCGAGGGGCCGTGGGGCTGGTCGCGGCGGTTGCATTGCCAGATGCCATTGGCTCCATAGGTGTGGCCCGCGGTGCCCGAGGTCATGCAGATCCAGAACATCGCGCGAGTCCACTCCGTCGGCAGCTCGTCCATGAGCCGCTCGAAGCTGGCCTCGCCGTTGATGACCGGCATGACGGGTTTCGCGGCGTACGACCCGCTCGCGGCGTTGAGGGTGATGGGCGCGGCCTCGCGGCGGCCGTGGGGGGTCTGGAGCATGTCGAAGTCGAGCAAGGCCGGGTCGTCGACGGCGTGCCGGGACGTGTAGAAGTTGATGGCGGTCGGGTGGATCGTCAAGGGGCGGCGGAAAGGGTCGGTGTCGCGGACGTAGCGGACCACGACCGTCCAGCCGCGGACCTGCTCGCGGTCGTCGTAGGGAAAGCCCTTGGCGAGGTAATACGGCAAATTCGCCTCGCCCGCGACGCACCAGGTCACGGGCATGGCGCCGTAGCGAGCGATCAGGTAGCGCCAGTGCTTCTTGGCCTTCTCCTCGCCCATCCACGGCAGGAAGTATCCCCACATGCCGGCCAGGCACGGCGAGATGCCCTGCTCGACGAGATGCCCGAGGCGGCGGTCGACGTCGTCGAAGAACTCGGGCCGGATGGCGGCGTAGTCCTTCTCCCAGGGGAAGCCGGCGTCGTTGGCGCCTCGGGGGTCGAAGGGCGGCATGTCGGGGTAGAGGCCGGCGACAAGCTGGACGACGTTGAACCCCTTGGCCTTGCGGTCGGCCGTCAGCGTCGCGAACTCCTCAGGCCAGCGGAGCCGGTTGCAGAGGCCCATCCACCAGGTGTCGCCCAGCCAGAAGAAGGGCGTGCCGTCGGCATACGTGAAGTGGCGGCGGTCGTCGCCCACCCGGATCGGCCCGTGCTTGTACAAGGGGTTCTCCCCTTCGTAGGCGACCACGTCGACCTTCCCCTCGACGCCGTGGAGGCCGGCGTCGGCGGGGTCGCTACACTCCGCGCGATAGCGGTGGGCGCCGACCTCGCCCGAGGCATACCGCGCCTTCCAGGTCTTCCCCCCCGCCCAGAAGGCGGGCACGCGCAAGGTCCGGCCTCCCGGTGTCTGGAAGACGACGTCGAGCGCGACGCTGTTAAAGGGGTCGGGGTGGTCGGCCTTCGCCGTGAACGCGACCTCGGCCGGCACGTTCGCGGCGGTCTGGCCGAGCAGGACTGTGGCGATCAGGGCGGAAAACATCGGGCTCGCTCCGGTGCCGGTGGGGGGTGGGGGAGGAGCGTTCAGGCTATCGCGGGGGCCGGGGGGTATCAAGACGGCCGAGGTGAGGAGGCGAGGGAGCCAGGTGCCCAGGCGCTGTTTGTCGCGGCCGGGTCGGGTAGCATGCTGCGCCCCGAGTCGCCCTGGCACGGCCGGCCCAGGCTCGTCGCGGGCTTCCGCGAGAACGGATAAATGGGGGATTCATGGCACGCTGCGATACCTGCGGGACGTCGATCCTCTTCGGGGGCGTCCGCGACGACGGGTTCCGCTTCTGCAACGTCCAATGTCAGGAGCGCGGGGGCCTGCTCAAGGCGGCCAAGCGGCTTCCCGAGGAGTTGGTCTCGCATCAGGTGCAACTGGTCCACCGGGGGGACTGCCCGAAGTGCGGCGGGCCCGGCCCGGTCGACGTCCACACGTCGTACACGGTCTGGTCGGCGGTCGTGCTGACCTCTTGGCGGGAGAGGCCGCAGGTCTGCTGCCGACCGTGCGGCAACAAGTCGAGAGTCGTCGGGGCCTTCACCTCAATGCTGTTCGGCTGGTGGGGCATCCCTTTCGGGCTCGTCATCACCCCAGTCCAGATCTTCCGAAACGTCGCCGGCCTCGTGTCGCCACCCGACCCCGAGACCCCTTCCGCCCAGCTGGAGAATGAGGTGAGAAAGCACCTGGCCACCCACCTTGCCAAGGCGACTCCCCTTGCGGACGAAATCTGACAAGGACCCCTGGCCGCAACCCGGCGACCGGGTCGTCGAACTCGCCTCGTTGGCGCGGGCCTCGGCGGCGTTCGTCGTGGCGGGGTGCCGCGGTGGTATTGCTGGTCTCATCATTTCCGGCCTCGCGTCATTCAGTTAATCTCGACGGGGTGGCAGTCGAGTCTCGCGTGAACCACTTTTTGTTTGATTCGAGCGTTCCAGGAAAACTCACGACTCGAATTCCACATGGTAAACTGATCTTTGCGAGCGAGTTCAATGATACCCGCCAGCGGTGGTCAATTGACGGCGCTATCATCTCTGGGGATCGTCGGATGAGCAGCCCATCGACGAGGCGGACCGTACAATTGGTGGACGCCCTGGCCCCGCTTCGCCCATTCCTCCAGGCTTATGTCTACCGCGACTATCCGGCGGTGTTACTCGACGATATTGAAGCATCGTGGGCAGACGCCCGAGAGCGGGCGGCGACCGAGGAGCTGGCTACTGGGTTGGCCCCGCTGGAACACTCACATTGGGATTGGCGGACCAAGATCGATAGTGTAGAAGCGGGCCACCACATGTTGGTGGTCGTTGAGTGCCAGGCGATCCCACAGGGGATCATGGCGGTGCTCCGGACCCCCAGGCATTCCAGCGATTCCGGCGAGCCAGTCGTTTACATCGATTATCTGGAATCAGCGCCCTGGAACCTCAAAAGCACGACGAGCCGGCCCCGATTCCTGGGTGTCGGTACGGTTCTGATCGCCGAGGCCGTTCGCCTCAGTCTCGAAATGGGGTTCAACGGCCGGATCGGGCTGCACTCGCTCCCGCAGGCTGAGCCGTTCTACAGGACCCGTTGTCGGATGAGTGAGTTTGGCGTGGACCAGGACTACTTCGACCTGGTCTATTTCGAATACACCGGCCAGCAGGCGTCCGAGTGGCTGGCCGCCATCGGGGAATCTTTATGACTCTCATGATTCCTGAAGAGCGTTTCCGGCAGGCCGCGGAAGCTGAGGGCGGTATCCCCGTGTCGGCCGGTGCCCGAGTCGCGCACGTCCGCACGGCGGTCGAAGCCGGCCGCCACTTCCACGTCGACCTTTCCGGCGTCCCGGAAGACGAGCGTCAGGCAGTCGTCAACGAAATCAGGCAACTGGTGGATCGCGCCAGTGCCCAGCGCACGGTGAATCCTGTGGATACTCAACAGTCCTCGGCCGACAGGAATGGCTAGAGGCACGCAGGTCGGTTGACGCCGAGGGTCCCTATCGTCGCGCTCACGCCAGCAGCTTCTTGACGACCTCGCCGCTGACGTCGGTGAGGCGGAAGTCGCGGCCCTGGAAGCGGTGGGTCATGCGGGTGTGGTCGAAGCCCAGCAAGTGCAGGATCGTGGCGTGGAGGTCGTGGACGTGAACCTTCTCGTCGACGACGTTGAAGCCGAAGTCGTCGGTACGGCCCAGGGTGACGCCGGGCTTGATGCCGCCGCCGGCCATCCATAGGGAGAAGGCGTTGGGATGGTGGTCGCGGCCGTCGTCGCCGCCCTGCACCATCGGCGTGCGGCCGAACTCGCCGCCCCAGATGACCAGGGTGTCGTCGAGCAGGCCGAGCCGCTTCAGATCCTTCACGAGCGCGGCGCTGGGCTTGTCGGTCTTGCCGCACTGCTCCTTGAGGCCGCCGGTCAGGCCGCCGTGGTGGTCCCAGGCCTCGTGGAAGATCTGCACGAACCGCACCCCGCGCTCGACCATCCGGCGCGCCAGCAGGCAGGCGTTGGCATACGAGGATTTACCGGGCTCGGCCCCGTACATCTCCAGGACTTCCTTGGGCTCGCCGGAAAGGTCCATCAGCTCGGGGGCCCGGGACTGCATGCGATAGGCCAGCTCGAAGGAGTTGATCCGCGTGGCAATCTCCGGGTCGCCGACGGCGCCGAGGCGCTGGGAGTTCAGCTCGCGGAGGGCGTCCAGCGAGTCGCGCTGGATCGGGTCGTCGATGCCGGCGGGATTGGACAGGAACAGGACGGGGTCGCCCTGGCCGCGGAAGGCGACGCCCTGGTGGACCGTCGGCAGGAAGCCGCTGCCCCAGTTGCTCGAACCGCCGCTGGTGCCCTTCTGGCCGGTGCTGAAAACGACGTACGCAGGTAGGTCCTGGCTCTGGCTGCCCAGGCCGTAGGTCGTCCAGGCCCCGAGGCTCGGGCGGCCGAACTGGGTCGAGCCGGTGTTCATGAAGATCTGTGCCGGCGCGTGGTTGAAGGCGTCGGTGACCATCGACTTGACGATCGCCACGTCGTCGACGATCTCGGCGAAATGCGGCAGGATCTCCGAGACCTCGGCGCCCGACTGCCCATACTTCGCGTACTTGAACTTGGGCGCCAGCAGCGTCGAGCTGGGGTTGATGAACGCCGCGCGGTAGTCCTTCAGCAGTTCCGCGGGCGGCAAGGTCCCCCCGAACTTGGTGAGCTGCGGCTTGTGGTCGAACAATTCCAGGTGGCTCGGCGCCCCGGCCTGGAAGAGGTAGATCACGCGCTTGGCCTTGGCCGGGAAGGGCGGGAGCTTCGGCGCCAGCGGATTACCCGAGGCGGATTCCGCCAGAGCCGATCTCGTGCCGCCGAGCAACGACCCCAGGGCGATGGTGCCGAGGCCGACGCCGCATTCCTGGAAGAACCAGCGGCGGGTGTGATGCTCGCGGCAGGCGTCCGCAATCCGCTCGAAGTGGTCCACGGCGCGGTCCTCAACTAATTTTTGGGAGGTACGACCTGATAATTGAGACGCTGGATTCCCCACCTCTTCAGAATCGCCTCGGCCTCGTCGATTGTATGTTCTCCTTCCTCCGGCCCACAGGAGACATCGCATTGCCAGAGAGGTTTAACAAAATCATTTTTTTCAGATTGATAATTGTAAGTTATTGAAATGCTTTCGCCTAGGAATCCCGAATCAGGGTCAACCCCATGATTTTTTTTCCCGCTATAGTATGTGTCGGTTTCCTGGTCGGGATTCCCGTCCGCGTCGAGGAGGATCTGCTTCGTCGCATGCATGGCCTTGCCCGATGTTCCCGGGTAGGTGACTGGGTCCTGGAATGGTGGATTCACCCAGTCGATCTGAGTTCTGAGGGCCGAATACACCGTCCAGTTTCCTGGGACGATAGGCAGCTTTCGCTTGATGCGATCTTGGTTCATCTTCGCGGAATATTTTTCGACATTGGGGTTCCCCGTCAAAACTCCGCAACCAAAGCACGACCAGCTCAAGAGCATGGCAAGGCTCAATCCCTGAATCCTTCCAAGAATCGCCAATCTCCTTGCCATGGGAACATTTCCTCCCGACACCGATGAAAATGCCCGTCATTCCCTGGTGATCGTCTCGTCGAGGTTCAGCAGCACGCGGGCGATGACGGTGTAGGCGGCAAGCTGCGTCGGGTTCGCGCCCCCGGGGATGTCGGCGGGCTTCTCCGCCTTGCCGGTGGCCGTCTCCCAGGCGTTCGCCCAGCCCTCGGCGAACCGCTTCGCCTGCTTGTCGAGGAGCTTCGTCAGCACGGCACGCTCGGAGTCGGTCGGCACGCGGCCGACGCAGCGGCGGAAGGCATAAGCGATGCGGTCCGTGTCCGTGGTGCCGCCGTCGGCCAGGGCGCGGCGGGCGAGCGCCCGCGCGGCCTCCATCGCGAGGGTCTCGTTGAGCGTCATCAGGGCCTGGATCGGCGTGTTGGAGCGCGTTCGCCGCACGCACGAGGTGTTGCCCTCGGGCACGTCGAAGACGGCGAGCATCGGGTACGGCGTCGACCGTCGCCGCCATGTGTAGACGGCGCGACGGTAACGGTCCGGCCCGGTCTCCTCGACCCAGGGGAACGGCGAATAGCTGGCCGGCGGCTGGAACAGGAAGGCCGGTGCCGGCGGCATCACGCTCCGCCCGCCGATGGCCGGGTTCAACAGACCGCTGGCCGCGAGCTGGATGTCGCGCACCACTTCCCCGTCGACCCGCAGCCGCGAGCCGCGGCCGATCAGGCGGTTGTACGGGTCCTGGGTAAGCTGCTCGGGATCGACCTTGCTCGACTGGCGATAGGCGGCCGAACCGACGATGGTGCGGTGCAGCGCCTTGAGGCTCCAGCCGCCGTCGATGAACTCGCGCGCCAGCCAGTCGAGCAATTCGGGGTGGCTGGGAGCCTCGGCCTGCATGCCGAAGTCCTCGGAGGTCGCGACCAGGCCCGTGCCGAAGTACGCCTGCCAGGCCCGGTTGACCAGGGCGCGGGCCGTCGTCGGCGAGGCGGGGTCGACCAGCCAACGCGCCAGGGTCAGCCGCGATGGCGGGGCGTCGGGTGGGAGCGAGTGCAAGAAGGCCGGAACGCCCGGCGTGACCGCGCGGCCGGGCTTCAGGAAGTCGCCGCGCTTCAAAATGCTCGTCTTCCTCGGGTCGTCGCGCGCCTGGAGGACCAGGGTCGTCGCGCCCTCGGGATGCTCGTTCCAGAGCGTCTCGATCCGGTCGTTCTCCGCCTTCCACTCCGGGACGGTCGTCCGCCAGTGCGAGAAGAGGGCCGCGACCTGCGCCGGCGATCGCGCGTCGCGCGCGACGGCCAGGATTGCGCGGACGCGAGCCGGCAGGGGGTCGGCCGTGGCGTTGTCGGCGTCGGTGACGGCCAGACGGAAGCGGCCGAGGTTGGCCGACTGGAGGTCGTCGCTGTTCCAGCCGCCGTGGTTCTGGGCCAGGGCGAACGTCAGTTCGGTCCCCTCGGGATTGGCGATGGGCGACTCGGCGACGAAGACGGCCTGCCGAGGGACGTTGCGCCTTCCGGCGCCGGCGTCCATCCCCCAGGCGGTCTCGTCCTTGTCGTCGATCGCGAACGCCGCCGGACCAACGACCCGCTTGCGGTTCGACTTGTCCTCGAAGATCGACTCCAGGGGGGTCTCCGGCTGCTCGAAGTCGGCGGTGGCCTTGGCGAGCTTGACCTTCGCGCGCTTGTCGGGCGTCTTGAGGGGCGCGGCCTCGACGCCGAACTCGGTGAGGTCGCACGTCCCCTTGAACGACCGGCCGGGCCCGGAGGCGGGCAGGTTCGCGTCGTTGATGAGCTCAAGGCGGAAGGCGGTGATCTTCGGCAGGGCCACCTTCACCGTCACCTTGGCCGTATGCTTGGTGGGGGCGTAGCCCGCGGCCCGGTAGGAGCCGTCCTCCAGGAGCAGGTACTTCTGCCCGCCGGTGGAGATGTCCTCGAAGGGGGCCTGCACCACGGTCCACTTCACCACCGCGACCGCGCCCTGGCTGTCGGCCCAGCGGTCCATGCGATCGCGCCAGTCGGGGGTCGACTCGCGGAGGTGGGCCTCGATCTCACCGATCCGCCGGCGCACGTCGGCGACCTTGCGTTGCTGCTCAGGGTTGTAGACGACGCGCGTGGGCTCGTCGTCGTTGTTGAGGAAGGCGAAGAGGCGGAAGTAGTCTTCCTGCGAGGTCGGGTCATATTTGTGGTCGTGGCACTGGGCGCACTGAATCGTCAGACCCAGGATGCCCTTGCCGATGGCGTCCATGCGGTCGAACATCGCCTCCATCCGGAACTGCTCGGGGTCGACGCCCCCCTCCTCGTTCTGCATCGAGTTGCGCAGGAAGCCGGTCGCGACGAGCTGGTCCTGAGTCCGGTCGGGGAGCAGGTCGCCCGCAATCTGCTCGACGATGAACTGGTTGTAGGGCAGGTCGCGGTTGAAGGCGTCGATGACCCAGTTGCGGTAGAACCAGATGTGGCGCGGCTTGTCCTTCTCGAAGCCGTCGCTGTCGGCGTACCGCGCCGTGTCCAGCCAGTGGCGTCCCCAGCGCTCGCCGTAGTGGGGAGAGGCCAGCAGCCGGTTGACCAGGGCGTCGTACGCCCCCGGCGTGTCGTCGGCGAGGAAGCGGTCCACCTCCTCGACCGTCGGGGGCAGGCCGACGAGGTCGAGGCTCAGGCGGCGGATCAGCGTCGTCTTGTCGGCCTCGGGCGCGGGCTTGCGCTTCTCCGCCTCCAGCCTGGCCAGGACGAAGCGGTCGATCGGGTTGCGGACCCACGCCGGGTCTTGCACCTTGGGCGGCTCGGGCCGAACCGGGGGCGCAAAGGCCCAGTGGGTCGACGGCTCCGCCTTGGCGAACTCCGAGGGCCAGTCCGCGCCGTGGTCGATCCAGGCGCGGAGGATCCCGACCTGCCCGGGCGTGAGCTTCTCTCCTTTGGGGGGCATGACCTGCTCGGGGTCGTCGCTGGCGACGCGTGCGACGAGCGGGCTCTCGGCCCCCTTGCCGGGCAGGATCACCGGCCCCTCGGCCCCGCCGCGCAGGGCGGCGGCCTTGTCGTCGAGCCGGAGGTCGGACTTCCGCTGCTTCGGCCCGTGGCAGCCGTAGCACGATTTCGCCAGGATCGGCCGGATGTCGCGGGCAAAGTCCACCGCCGCGTCGCCCCCAGCGCGTGCCGGTGCCGCTATTACCGGGGCGAAGACGGCCGAGAGCCCGAGCAGCGCCCGGGAGGCGTGTTGTCGCATGATGGTTCGAGCCCGCGTTCAGGACGGGGACGCGAAGTCCCCCAGGGGAGGACCGGGGTGGTGGATGGTATTCTAAGGGAACGGATCGGGGCCTGGCTACCGTCTTCCCGCACGATCAGGGATGCCAAGGGGAAAAGGTTTCACTTGGGATTCTGAAGAGGATAGGAGTGACGCGGCAGGCCCAAGGGTCGGGTGGGTCGAGTGCCACGAGGCCCACCGCCCCCGCGGCAGGAGGTCGGTGGGCCTCGTGGCACTCGACCCAC
>JAABUQ010005910.1_pt1 | contig 19042 bp, 17 predicted proteins | sample 5560001 | NCBI WGS metagenome assembly JAABUQ01 (sample SAMN10711888, study PRJNA513371) | rock metagenome | isolation source: Antarctica rocks | place: Antarctica: Victoria Land, Finger Mt nord | collected 2015-12-18
CCCCCAGGCAAAGCTCTGGGACAGAAGGGAAAAGGTTTGGTCATGCAGGGGGTGAAAGGGATGCGTGATGGTAAAGCTTTGCTCGCCATTCGTGTTATCAGGTGTAGTTGACAGTTTGTTCAAACGGGCAAGTCGAGGGTCATGTGCATAGATTGAAGTTGTTAAAGCGTCAAATGTATGGAAAAGCGAGCTTTCAGACGTTACGCAAGCGGGTGCTCAAGCGCGCCTAGCAAAACCTCCCAAGGGGATCATGATCCCGTATCATCAACTTCGCGGAAGACCCATGATCCTTGACGTAGTTGGGTAATGACAGTGGCACCGCTCGCTTGCTCATTCTCTCCGAACATTCCAATGCAGAGAGAGCAGAGTATGGGATGGGGAACCACCTGTTGTGACAAGAGATTGCTTTTAGAGGCTACAGAGCATATACTAGAGGCGAAAAGAAGAGTGTGTCTGTTCCACTCATTTTTTGTATGGAGTATGTTGAAGGCTTGTGAGGAGGTATGTGGTGATCCAAGCCGACCCGATCATTTTCATTCATGGTCTGTTTCAGACGCCCTATGCGTCGAGTGTGTCACCGTTTCTTGCACCGCATTCTGTCTCAATCCCCGACCTACCGGGGTACGGGACGAAGCAGTCATACCACCCTAGTGATATTTCCATCACTGCTGGAGCCGACTTCATACACAAGCACATTCATGTTCTCGGATACGACAAGGCTCATCTTGTGGGACACTCCGTTGGTGGAGCGGTCGCGGTTGAGGTCGCGAGTCGCTATCCAGAGGCTGTTACTTCCATCATCAGTGTGGAAGGAAACTTCACCTTGAAAGACGCCTTTTGGTCCCAGCAACTCGCACATATGGACGAGCGTGAGGCCGATGCTCTGCTTGAATCCTATCGCGCCGATCCTCGTGGATGGCTCGCAGGTGCTGGGATCGATGCAACCCCGGGACAAGTCACTCTTGCTACGCAGAGTCTGGCTGCTCAACCTGCTTCCACCCTACAAGCGATGGCAACCTCGGTGGTGCAAGTCACCGGAGATGCATCCTATCTTCGCAAGGTTGCCTCTCTCCTCGAGAGTGCGCTTCCGTTCCATCTCGTCGCAGGGGAACGCTCACGTGATGGGTGGGATGTGCCTGAGTGGGTCCTTCAACAGGCGGCGAGTGTCACAATACAACCCGGCGTGGGACACATGATGATGTTGGAGGATCAGCACGGTTTTCTGTCACTCATTCGTGAACTTCTCTCGTCGTAGAGGAGTGAGGCTGTCGCGGATTTTCAGGTGCATCCCCTACAGAGGAAACGTTTCGCTGAACAACAGGGGCTGCGTGACCTCACCAACCACTTTTTTCCTCTGTCTTGAAGTGTAGTCAGGGAGCCGCCTCACGAGATGCCATTCCACCTCGCTCGGTTGCCAGAGATCAAGTTGTGGTGAATGGTATCTGGTCTCAAAGTGGAGTGGTTCTCCAATGGTTCGCACATGTTTCTCATCAGGCTGGTACTGAACTGCGTACTGGGAGAGCGGTTCATCCCCATACTCCACCGTTAAATGTTCTTTAGAAAGCCAGATCGTCGCCTTCCGCTTGGCAAGACCACGTTCCCCATAGAGCTTCCAGTGTCGAAATCTGAAATAGCCATGCTGGTTCAATCGGCGTACAAAGCGTGTTGAGTAGAAAACATGATCGAGTTGCTCTGGTCGCCATACCTTTCCTTGCACCCATCCGAGAACTTCTGCTGGAGAATGCCGATTGTCCTCACGATGGCGATGTGTCCAGTGAACTTGGAAATTGTAATCTGCGACCCAACGGTCATGCTCTACCCGCATATCTTCCCAGGTTTTCGCTTTTTTGAAGTGATAATCTCCCATGCGTCTTTGTATATTGATTATGTGGAATTGTATCAGACTCAAAAAACCCCTGTCAAGCCCTACTCTCGTCCTCTTCATCTTCCCAGGGATCACCATAGACATCAACATACGCTCGATCAATCGCAGCATCAATCTGATCTTGCAGATGGCGGGAATATTGCGCCTGGAGTGTTGCCATGTCCTGGTTCCAGTCAGCTAGAGAAGCTACTAATTCCAGCCATCGTTGAGCCACGTCTTCATCATCGACTCCATACTCGCTGATGGTTCGTCCGCTCAGGAGGTGTGTGAGCGTATACACCTCTTCATCCTCTTCATCCTCGAGGTGATAGGCTAAACCACTTCCAATACCGACTACAGCATCAATGGTCTGGCGTCCTGCCTTTGTTTCAATAACAATTTGTTGTGACTGAAATTCCATGGGTGCCTTCTCCTTCAGACCTGGAGATGAACAGGAGACACGTAGGGCGAAGCAAGTAACTGATCAATCGCTCTCGCGATGTCAGCCGCTCCTGCCCCCTCGATGACCACACCCAGTTCGTGATTATCCATGAGTCCACGCCGAGAAAGATTCGCTGATCCCACCAGGGCATACTTCCGATCAACCAGGATAATCTTTGCATGCAGATCTGCTTCGTCACTCTGCGGGGTAAAGGAGAATACCTGCGTCAGGTGAGAGAAGCTACGTTGCAGCTCGTGGCATTTCCTTTGCACGCCAGCTGGCTGGAGCGCGAAGCGATTAACTAGCAGACGGACCCGGATGCCACGTTGAAGTACTGTCTCAAGTTGCTCAAAGAGCATGGCTGCGGCGCTGCTGACGGCATACGCCACAATCGTTACTTCGTCATTTGCCTGTTCAAAGAGCCGATAAAGGGCTGATTCTATTGATCCCAGTCCGCTTCCCATCCACGCGCTCCCGCTCACAACTACTCGCACATTCGCCTGCTTCATGGTAGATTCTCCCGTAGTAGCGTGCGATCCAGCCGCGTATTGCGATGTTCACAGGAGGTTTCTGAGACCAGTTGACAGGCGTAGCAGGCGGCCCCATTATATTTCCCCTCGCCAAACTGTTCCTCACCACAGAGGGGATCATTGGAGCAGGCATCGATCAGGTTCAGCGCTCCACGCAACACGCGGTCAAACTGCGGAACCAGGGCGATCATCCCTCCCAGCGTACCATCTCCTCCCGGTTGTGCTGTGTAGAGCAAGATGGCACCTCGCGCCTCGCCGGTTGCCTCATCAATGTCGATATAGACCCGTTCACGTACCGCTGCTGAAGAATAGCCAGAGTCAATGGACAGCGCATTGATCAAGCGATGGGCCAGCGTGTGCCACCAGACAAAGACCGGGTGTAAGAAATCGCGGTCATCCTCCATCTGCAATCGCTGATGGAGTTCGGCTGGCTCACGCCAGGCATCAAACCAGACCTGGCTGTTCTTCAACGGAAAGTGTTGTCCTGCCACCAGCGACGCCGGGGCCAGATCGATAAAGATGCCCTCTCCATACAGTTCTACTCCCGGGTACCATGGCCGATTGCCCTCATCAATGTATTTGACATCCACGACCTTGCTTACCAGCGGGTCAAGCCGACGATAGCCTCTTTGCACCATCACCACGCGTAATCGAGAGGCAGGGGTGATCCTCAGCAGATGACTGCCAGGCCCTCGAAACTCCTGTATATCGCTCTGAATGACCTCAAACTGAGGCGGTCCACCAGGGGTACTGGATGGTTGTGGAGGTGCGCCAGAGGTTGCCGCCTGCGTTAACGCTTCAAACTCCTGGCGGCGCAGTGCGCGGTTGTCCTCAGGTAGCGCGCTGGCAGTCATCTGGCGGATTGCTGTCATAATTGCGTCTTCCGGGAAGCGGTCGAGGTCCGTTACCAGTGCCGGCCCAATGAATCCCGCTACCACCAGCCCGCCCAACCTTGTCAGCAGATCCTGTTTCGACTGCACTGGAACCGGACCTCCCGCAAGTACCAGGCGTACATACTGGGTTTCCAGCAATCGGTACAATGGTGTATCCGTCGGTGGGATAGTCAGAGCTGAGTAGAGTTCAGCCATGCGGATATTTGCGGCACCCCGTTGAATGATGCGTGCCTCAGCATCACATCCCAGACGCACATTGTCCCGTTCAAGAAAACGCCCGGAGCAGCGCCATGTCTTTGCATACGCGTAGCCAAGGTTCACCCGTCCCTTACACTTCGGGCAGACGATCTCGATGTTCCGTAAGGCGCTGCCGCTGCCCTTCCATTCAAGATAGGATGGCTGGCAACCCGAATTTCTGTGGTCAATGATACCTGGCCAGTTCACATCATCCAGGTGTCCTTTCGGGCAGACCTGCACGAAACGGATGGCTTCCCGGCGCACCTGCTTCCATGCCAGAGCATCGTGTGTATGAGGCTTACAGAGAGGACAGGCCCGCAGAGGTGTTTCATTAGGGCGTTTCTGATACAGCACATGGTGCCTGGTACACAGAGACCAGGTAGGAAAAGGAATAGTTTCATAGATCGGATGTGTATCAATGATGCCGAGTTCCGCATTGGAGGGAATGCGGACGATACTCGCTCCGTCCAGTAAGGCTCTGGAGAGACGGCGCTCGGTGATCTCGAATTTAACGGCAGGATGCTCCGTGGTAAAGATGCCAGCATGTTCCAGCCCCGGGATGATCCGTGGACCGGATGGGCCTTCAAGAATAGCACCTGGCCCATAGGTGGTAATAAATTGAGAGCGGCGAATTCCTTGACCTGTCATACCGGTGTTACTCCTTAAACTGTGTTGTCTCTTCCACATCGCGCAGTGACGTCGGGGCATTTTCAAAGGCCACCGGGAAGAAGCGAAGTTGATGCTGGGCATCGCCCAGGATGACTCCACGTTCCGGCTCGCGAACCATGGTTGGCTCCGAATAGACGAGCTGGTCAGACGCGGCTGCACTTAGATGGGCATGATCGTGCGCGATACTTTCCCAGCGATCCAGTTCAGATGCCACTTCTTCTTCGACGACTCCTGGCATCGGGCGTCGCCCCCCAGGCTGGGACTGCGCCCGCTGCTCAAAGACAGCGGGCAGAGCCCGTACCTCTCTATCTCGACGGTGCGCATCCATCAGGATGGCCTGAGAGAAATACCCTCTCTGGAGGCGCTGCTGAATACGCCAGGGTTCCTGAACAGCATGTCCATCGATCTGCTTTGCCTGACGAAGCAGCGCCACGGTCAGCGGGCCACAACCACGTTCGCGTGCGCGGGGCGCGTAGGGAGTAACGGTAATCGGCTCAACCGCTCGATGCAGCATGCGGTGGTATCCCGTAAAGAACTCATAGTGATCCAGGTCGCGGGGGCGACTCACACGGAAGAAGGAGACGACCAGTCCTCCCTGCTGGCGTCCAACGCGTCCGGTTGCCTGAATATAGGCAGAGGAGGTTTTTGGCTGCCCATGCACTACCATTAACCCCAGTCGATTCACATCAACGCCGGTTCCAAACATCGAGGTGGCCAGCACGGCATCCTCACTCCAGGGCTGTGCGAGGCGTTCCAGCATGCCTGGAAGTTTAAGGGAGTCTGCGCGGCTGGACAGTTCCATGGCCTGATCACTCAGATTCGTCACGCGCGTATCAGGCACAGGGCCCAGGCGCTCACGAATGTCCTGACGATAGAGCGCGGCAGCCCCGGCGAGTTCGCGCAGGGCGTTGAAGTAGCCAACGAGCGTCCAGAAGCAATCCAGATCATCTCTGGATCCGGCAAGATACCGTTCGTGGGCCGCCTGCAATAAGGCCGACCAGATACGCACAATAGGCGTCTGTGCGCCCTTGCCAGGAGCCGCCACTCCGATGTAGAGGCGACCGGCCTTGCTGCTTTCCAGGGGATGGCTTTCCTTTGTGCGGGCAAAAAAGCGATCATCCACTTCGAGTGCCGAGGGCGGAAACTGAGCGAGACGGCGATCAAAGAGCGCTTGGACCTGACTGTCTGCCTGGCGTACTGTTGCGGTTGAAGCCACATATTTTGGGCGGATCCGATGATTGCCTATCTGATACTCACATAGCGCATCAATCGCGGTCTCATAAAGACCGACCATGCTCCCCAGTGGACCTTCCAGCAGGTGTAATTCGTCCTGAATAATGAAATCCGGTGGTTGAAACGAGGCGACCGGTACGTGCAATGGATGGCTAGCGTCATACCCCGGTGGATGAGGCATGGGCGTTGGTTTGAGCGAAGTGCCGCTATCCGGCGGGCACCCCTCACGGTAGTATCCCCATCGTGCATGATAATGAGTAACGTGCCCGAACATGCTGCTGGCCTTCGATTCAAAGGCCAGTCTGGCAAATTTATCGACCGTCGCGATGACCATCGAGGGGCAACGATGGTAGACCTGGTCATCAGTGGTATAGGCGGGGATCGGAATGCGTCCCGCTATCCGGTCCTGCCCGTCGCGTCGCATGGGTTCCGGAATGTGCTGCCAGGTAAGCCCCTGCGCTGAGGGTAATAACCCTCCCAGCGAACTCATGAGACCTGGCCCGCTGGCGGTGACCCCTTTTGCCACAACACTGACCGGCACTTGCTCTGCCCATGCTTCCTGGTTCAGCAGACATTTCGGATCAGGGCAGTAGATCTCAAACGTATTGTATTTCGCGGTGGACTGCATGTTTTCATAGGAACAGAGGAAGTACCCGGGCCTCGTTGGCCGTGCTGCCAGTAATTGTGGGTTTTCCTGCGCTGTTGCGGACAGGCGCGGGATGATCGTCTGGTACCACCAGCGATCTATCGTGCGCGAGTCCAGCTGACTCCCTTCAGGAACGGTGAAGACGACCGAGAGGGTGTGCGTATCAGGCGCGCTATGATGTGCCAGTCGGGCGTCGTCCACACGAATACGGGGGGTGCTCAGGACGGAAGGAAATGGGGCCGTTCTGGTACGGCCGGTAAAGAGAAAGTGCAGCGTATGCTGGCCTAGACCAAGACCATCTTCAGGAATGGCCAGCGCTGCCTGACAGACGGGACAGGTGAGTACCTGGGCCGGATCGCCCTCAGCAGAGACTTTTTTCCCCTGGAGCTTTTTGCGCAACGCCGCGTCAGGGCCATCGTAGGGATGCCTGGAGGAAACGCCCTGCAGAATCTCTATAGCTCCGGCAATATGCTGAAACTGCTGCGATGGATTCTTGAATTCAAAGTCCTGAAGCTGATTGGGCGTCACGCCACCACCCACCCACATCCCTACTGAAAAGCGCATCCCGCCCCAGAGAAAACTGGTGGTATCAGGACACTGTTCGGGTCGCCAGCCGGTTGGTCTTCTTGCGTCTGCCAGGTGTGTTACTCTGAGCCATTCGCAGGCAGTGATGACGCCGAGTGCCCGGCGAAATTGTTGAATGGTGAGCAGACGCAGGGTATAGCGTGAAAGCACGCCGACGCCAGCGCCGGTTCTGTTCCCTGTGTTTTGCTGAATTGCTCGCCGGCGACGCAGTGCCAGTGTGAAGGCAGCAAGACCGAGATAGGCCTCTGTCTTGCCACCGCCGGTAGGAAACCAGAGCAGATCACAGATATCCCGATCATCATCCACCGGGTCGGCGAGTGCCGGAATATTGAGCAGAAGAAAGGCGAGCTGAAATGGACGCCAGGGAAACGCTTCTTTCCGCGACCAGAGAGATTGCAGGGCGATTGCCTGATTGGCAAAGCAGAAAGCCAGGCGCACGTCTTCGTCGTTAACGAGCCACTCAATCCCCTGTTGCATTCGTCCTGCGATCTGCTCACATTGGTCAAGGTTGGCGGCTGCCAGCGATTGCCAGTCCGATTTGAGACCGGCGACCTCCTGTCGTTGTGCCGTGATCCACTGCTCATATCCGCGAACCAGCGGCTCCAGGCGCTCGCGGATCTCTGATGGCTGCCAGGTCTGGGCCAGGGTAAGAGGATCAAAGATGGGCGATGTTCCTCCTGATGCGGGCCACCCTGTTTCAGGAGCTTCAATGGGATAGCAGGGCAGCAGTTCTGTCCGCACATCGGCCGGAGAAAACAACGACTGCTCAGCAGGTGAAAAAAGAACACGGTCCGTCCAGGCAAAGGGAGCGACATCTGGGGCAGCCAGGTGCGGATGAGGACGCTCCGGGTCGATGTCTTTCCAGGTTGCTCCACAGAGATGCCCTCGCGCAAGAGCGGCGCGTTTGCGGTAGAGCATGGCCAGTTGTGCATCCTCGTAAGCGAGCGGGTCGGTGGTGGCACCTGGAGGGGTGACCGCTACTGAGGAGAGATCAGTACCGGCGACGCAATGGACACGAATCTGGGGCTGAAAGACATATGCATCGGTTGGAGGTTTTTTGGGTGTGTCCTGATTGACTACGCGCTGGTTGACCAGATAGAGTGACACGCGGTAACTCCCGTCAGGCTGAGCGCGAACGTGCATAGACAGCTCAACGTCACTCCCGGTTGGCCAGGCAGGATGATCTGCGGTGGCGTCGACACCAGAGAGGACGAATTTCTCGGGGACACGCTGCCAGTCACCCTCTGCAGTTGGTGTATAGCGTGCCCAGGTGGCGCAGATATCGATGGATGGATGGGCACGAGAGGCAGTCACCACAAATGTGAGCCCGATCGATCGCGGCTGAGATTTCGGGTCAAGCGCGGGAGAAAAGGCGCTGGGAGACGCGATAACGACGCCTTCCCCCACCCCCTGACTCTCATCATCGCTCACTTCCTCGTTTGTTTCATCAACATCGGCATCCGGATCATCCTCCACGCGCTGCTCAAGCTTCGGGGCCAGAACGCCCAGAATATATTCGTTATGCGGATCTTGATCAGCAGGAAGATGTTCAAATGGTCCGTCTCGTGGCCCCAGTACATCCTTGACCAGGGCAATAACCATATGATCGCGTTCAGACATGAGCAGCCCTTTCTGGAGCACCACTTACCAGCAGCAACACCTGTAATGGCAGGGGATGAAGTCGATATGAATGTGGACACACCCGCGCGCATTATACTCCTTTTCGTACACTTCAGCTAGCTATTTCCCGTAATATATGCCAGACCCGTCGCACACTCCTGAACCAGTGGACAATTCGCACAGCGGGGATGAGCAGGTGTACAGATGAGCGCCGCGAGATCCAGGAGGTGATAGTTATACTCTCGAGGATTATGCTTATCCAGCAAATCCGAGAGGAGCTTGCGAATGGGCTGCCGACGTCGGGACTCTGCATGTGTCGCGACGCCAAACAATCGCCCGGCCACACGCACCGTATTCGTGTCGATAATTGGAATGGCCTGCCCAAAAGCAAAACTGCAGACTGTACTGGCAACGTAGTCACCAATGCCAGGGAGTGTCAGGAGCGTTTCATAGCCTGTCGGGACCTGTCCATCGTGCTCTACAACCAGCACCCGTGCCATTTGTTGAAATGCCGGAACGCGCCAGGCAAGGCCGAGTGGAAAGAGTATCCTGGCCACCTCTTCAGGAAGAGCACCTGCCAGCGTCTGTGCGTCGGGGTACCGGGCAATAAACTGGTTGTAGACAGGAACGACTTGCCTGGCCTGGGTGCGTCGCAGCATCAATTCAGCGATCAGGATGTGGAAGGGATTATCGGCGGTACGCCAGGGGAAAAGACGCTGGTGTTCCACACCCCAGGCGCGGAGATGCGCGTGAAACTGATGAACAGAAAGATGACGACCGTTGAGCTGAATGGTCTCTGTCGTCCCGGATGCAGGCTCTAACATCACTCTTTTCTACAGTTCCTCACTAGAGAATAAAAAATACGCTACTCGGGGGTAATATCTGTCATACTTGCATGAGCTGATCAGGCGTTTCCTCCCCTCCAGGCAACTGTGCCATGATGTACCTCGCCACAGTCCGCGAGAGTAATGGAGGAACAGCATTACCAATTTGAGCAAATGCGTTGGAGCGGTAACCGCAGAAGCGCCAGTGATCGGGGAAGCTCTGAATCCGCGCAGCCTCGCGCAGAGAGATCGTCCGCGGCGGCTCGGTCGCGGGATGAATGTAACGATAGCTGTCACGCCGAATATGGGCAGTGAGTGTCCACGAAGGCTCATCCCAGATCAGTTTCCGGTACTTGTCGCGAAAAATATCTGAGCGGTAGCGACGATCCACTTCCTCGATGTCAACATAGCGCTGGCCTTCCTGCATCCCGCGAAAGATCTTTTTGTCGTCTTCGCGGTGCGGTCGGGTCAGATGGTCAAACAGCAAATGCTCCTGGTCTTCTGGCATTGCACCTCGATACCAGCGATGTAACCAGCTCCCTGAACTCTCTTCGTATGGGATAGAGCGAGCAAGGTGTCCGTCAGCGACAACAGGAAGATCACCGATAGCAGCACGAAGTGACTGCACACCATAGAGTGTGCGTGCAACTCCCTCTTCGGGCCAGTTAAAGACTTTCCCGAGCGAGTGGTGAAAACCAATAAAGAAGAGCCGCGAACGGTTCTGCGGGACGCCGAAATTGGAGGCAAGCAGGATTCTCCGATCAACAGAGTAGTCGAGCTGCTCAAATTCTGCCTGAATGTGATCGGCCAATAACCCATCACCCTCCTCATAATGAGCGAGATCAGGCACATTCTCCATCACAAAGAAGAGAGGTCTGAGCGCTGCAACAGCGGCAAGGTATTGATGATACAGACGATTCCGTGGGTCCTGTTGTAGCTCAGTATGTCCCTTGAGCCGATCCCTGTGGCGAATGCGTCCCCTTCCTACGCGGCTGAAGCCCTGACAGGGAGGGCCTCCGATGATACCAGTGACCTGATGAATCCCATGCTCAGTGAAGAACGCGCGAAAATCGGTGACACCATTTAAATCTTGCACGACCACCCTTGCAGGGATGTGAGCGGCAAAGGTCTGACAGGCCCATTCATCAAAATCCACCCCTAGAACGGTACGAAAGCCAGCAGACTCAAAGCCCAGACTCATCCCACCTGCTCCACAGAAGAGGTCCACCACAGTGGGCTGATTATTCTCAGGAAGAACAGGCGTTTCCTCGACGAGAGGGGGGAGTTCGAGTCTATCACCTCTCGTTCTGGGTAAATCATATTCGGGTCGCTTCGTGCGGTGACCTGATGCGGTGTTCTCTGTGATAACACGTTCTGCCGGAATGACCATACTGATCCTCTACTCTACAATGATAATAAAAATAAAGATCCATCCTCCAGATCGTTTATGCTGTTTCCCTGAGCAGCTGTTCACGTATCTCTGCAAGAGTCAGCCGTTGCTCTTTCAGCGCCTGGATGCGTTCGATGCGTTTGAGAGCGGAAGCTCGATCAAACAGAAAAAAACCTCCAGGCGTATGATCAGTGACCTGGAGGAGTCCTTCTTTCACATAGTAACGCACCGTCGAGGGGAGCACACCAGCATCTCTGGCAAGCCTGCCGATGGTAACGAGACCGGTGACATGATTGGCTGTGCTCATAACTGCCCTCAGAGAATATAAACAATGAAGTATAACGTTACACTTCAAAGTATACTTGAATAACCAGGAGGCGTCAAGGGCCCTTGAGTATTAATGGATACTGTCGCCGAATAGACAAGCAGGGAAAAAGAAGGGGAAATGTGATATTCTCAGAGGAACAGAGACAGCGTGAACAGAAAAGAAAGGGGAGAGCAATGTCCTTACATCCGCAGCCGTTTGATAGCATTCCTGAAGAAACCAAGCGCGTCGCTCATGCGGCTTTTCCCAAAGGCAACCTCTATCTCACCTTGCGTGACACCTTGAGTCCCTTCTATAAAGATGAAGACTTTGCTTCCCTCTTTTCTCCCTATGGACACCCTGCCGAAGCCCCGTGGAGACTCGCACTGGTGTGTATCTTCCAATTTCTGGAACATCTTCCTGATCGTCAAGCAGCTGATGCGGTTCGCAGCCGTATTGATTGGAAGTATGTACTAGCTTTACCTTTAGATGATTCGGGGTTCCATTTCTCGGTTCTCGGAAAATTTCGAGCACGATTGCTGGCAGGAAGTGCTGAAACACAGCTTTTAGACCTCCTGCTTGATCATCTGAAAACCCAGAAGTTGCTGAAAGCTCGTGGGCAACAACGCACTGACTCCACTCATATCATTGCAGCCATTCGCAGTCTCAATCGTCTGGAAGGTGTGGGAGAAACCCTCCGTGCAGCCCTCAATGCACTTGCAACCCATGCTCCTGACTGGCTGAGTTCCATTACTCCTTCCGAGTGGTTTGATCGCTACAGCACTCGTATTGAGGAGTCTCGTCTTCCCAAAGGAGAAGAGGCGCGACGTGAGTATGGCAATCTCATTGGTGCTGATGGCTCTCGCCTGCTTACCGCACTGTTTGCAGATACCTCTCTTGCACCATTGAGAGCACTTCCATCGGTGAAAAATCTTCAGCGCACCTGGCTATACCAGTATTACGCGGAGGAAGGATACCTGCGGTGGCGTCAGGCGAAAGACCTTCCTCCTGCTGGAATGCGTTTCGACTCTCCCTATGACCCCGAAGCTCGGTACGGCAACAAAAGAAGCACCACTTGGACAGGATATAAAGTTCATTTGACCGAAACGTGTGATGAAGGAGAACCGCATCTGATCACGCATGTCGAGACAACACTTGCGATGATCACCGACAGCGAACTGGTTGTTCCGATCCATGAAGCCCTCTCCACCAAACAGATGCTCCCGAACCAGCACTTGATGGATGCAGGCTACACCGATGCTGAGCTTTTTGCGACAAGTCAGCCTGACTATGGAGTTGATGTTGTGGGTCCTATTCGCGCAAATGGGAGTTGGCAGGCCAAAGCCGAGCAAGGATTTGATCTGTCCTCGTTTTTCATCAATTGGGACACGAAGACCGTGACGTGTCCGCAAGGACAAACCAGTAGACATTGGACTCCCGAGCGTACTGCCTGGAATCAGGAAGTTATCGAGGTAGCATTTGCAAAAAAGGACTGCCTCACCTGTCCGCAGCGCGTGTTGTGTACGAAAGCGAAAACGGATCCTCGAACTCTTACGCTTCGTCCACAATTGCAGCATGAAGCCTTGCAAGCCGCACGCAAGCGACAAGAGACGGCTGAATTTCGTCAAGTGTATGCTAAACGAGCAGGGATTGAGGGAACACTTTCTCAAGGAATCCGTGGTTTTGGATTGCGCCACTGCCGCTATATTGGCCTTTCAAAAGCACATTTACAACATATTTTCACGGCGATTGCGATGAATGTCGTTCGGTCAACTGCATGGCTAGAAGGAGTTCCTCAAGCCAAAACACGCGTATCACGCTTTGCAACTTTACACGGTTGTGGGGCCTAACATTCGGCGACAGTATCTGCAAGGGAACAGAAAAGCGGTTTAGGAGGAAAAGGTACAAAGAGCAGAAGATACATACATTTGTTTCATCTTCTGCTCTTCCATCTAGAAAAACATCCTTTACGGCTCTTTGTCAGGTCGATCTGGTGTTCGCAACGGGCGATGTTGACCAGTAGAGAGGCTCCCGGGTAAATTGAAGTGGTAGGTGCCTGAGAAATTCACATCATCAAACGCTGTGTAGAACGAGATACACCTAAGATGCTTTTCCCCTGGAAACCGACCCACGACATCCTTTACTCATGTTGTCACTAATCGTTGCAATAAAAGCGCACTTGACAGGAGCTTCCGGTGGCTCTCCAAGCTCACTTTCTTCTCGGCTTCCACTAGTTTTATTGCAACAGAAGCTATGAATATGTGTCAAGCATCCTTTAGGTCGGTGTCTCCCCTGTGTCTTCGATGACTGTTGTTTAACTGACATACGTCCATCCTCCTTGTATTTCCTTATGAAAGGCCTCAATCCGGCCTTTCACCCATTGAACTTGTCACTTGCAACAAACTTTAAACACGGTCACTTGTTCAAGGGCGTTGTCTCACTAATTGCTCTAGACCAACCAATTCCGCACTCATGTCCCAGACCCGCTCTTGCAACGCCTCATCATAGGAAATGGGGACTGATGGCTCCTGCTTGCCCTTGATAAAGTACTTTCCGGTGACGCCTTCCACCTCTGGCGACGTTGCCAGGTAAAGTGCTGTCTGTGCTCCCTGCTCCGGCGTCTGGAGGAAGCGTTTAATAATGCCAACAAAGGGACGTGCAATTGGTGGTGCGACGTTGGCAATAATGTTGGTTGCCGTAATGCCTGGATGCAGGGCATTGACCGTGATGCCTGTTCCTGTAAGCCTACGTGCCAGGACGTACCCACACATCACCATGGCAAGCTTTGCCTGACCGTATGCCTCCCAAGGCTCAAACGTGTGCTCGCTCTGCAGATCATCCAGGTTGATTGTGCGCGTCATGGAATTGGATGCCACATTGACAATCCGTGCTGGTGCGCTGGCACGCATCGTCTCTAGGAGTAAATTCGTGAGCAGAAAGGCCGAGAGATGATTGATTGCCAGAATCATCTCTCTCCCATCAACGCTCATCTGTCGTTGCTGCTCGCTTGTATGAGCACCTGCATTGTTCACTAAGACGTGCAGGTGCGTATAGCGGTGCTGAAACTCGTCTGCGAGTTGACGAACGGCGTGTTGAGAGGAGAGGTCCGCCACCAGCAGATCGAGTGAGGGATTGCCTGTCACCGCTGCAATCTCTGCCTTGGCCTCCTCGCCACGGCGACGATTCCGAGAGACCATCACAACGGTTGCGCCTTGCCGGGCAAGTTCGGTGGCGATGGCTTTCCCCATTCCAGCATTCGCACCCGTCACGAGTGCAATTGTATTGTGCATCATTGTCTTTTCCTTTCTTTAACTCACGTGGTCAGCGCGAGAGCCTTGTGTACTGAGGTCGTATCGGTCAGGTGGTGGAGCATAAAATCAGCAACATCTGCCCGAGGAATGTGTGACGTGACGTGCATACGAAGATCAGAACCACTACGATACTGCCCAGTTCGTGATCCATGTGTCAGAAAAGATGGCCTGACGAGCGTCCAATCCACATCGCTCTGCGTGATTACCTTCTCCATCCGCTCTTTGTCCACCATTTTTTCTTTGAGTGAGGTCCAGAGCAGAAGATTGTAGAGATCGCAGTGATGACTTTCCGCTGCACCATACGCACTGACAACAAGCAGGCGACGCACAGAATACTGTGTCATTGCTGCCAGAATATGCTGAACGCCATCCGTACACAGCGAGACAGAACCTTTCTGATTCGTTCCCAACGCGCTCAAAACTGCGTCTTGCCCAACCACCGTTGCCTCGACTCTGGCAAGGTCGCGTACATCCCCTTGAAGAACTGTGAGGTGTTCATGCTGCACAGGAAATGTTGCCGGATTGCGTACCAGCACAGTGACCGTGTGACCACCTGCGAGTGCTTGCTCGACGAGATGACGACCAGTCCCACCAGTCGCACCAAAGATGCCAAGTTTCACAGTATACTCCTTTTAAATTTGATGCTATATTCATAAAATATAGTATCAAATTAATATAAAAAATCGGACAAAAAGGAGAGAAGGACGTGTATGGCGAATAGAGGTCATTCTCTTGGGAGAATGTTATGAGTCCAGTGTTCTCGTCCAGTTGGTTTGAATCTTTGTAAACAATTCAACGAGTATCAATCGTTCAGTCGGAGTTAACGTGGCGAGTATAGCTTGTGTTAACTCCCCGAGTTGATGCAGAAATGTTTCAAGAAGCTGCATCCCCTGCTCCGTCGGAGTCACAAGAAAACTCCGACGATCTCCACGATTGAGGGTGCGCGTCGCATAGCCCTGTTTTTCCAAACTGTCAAGAATGCGCGTGAGTTTACTCGGGTCTATTCCAGGCATCGCCTGAGCAATTTCCTTCACCCTGAGTGGCCCACGACGTGAGAGGAGAGAGATGACGTTCGCCTCTTCGGGAGAACACAGAGTCTCATTCTCGAAAAGTTGTGATGTGCGGCTCAAGGTCTCATTCAAGAAGAGCATAAAGTCGAGGACCGTTCGTGCCTGTGATGAAGCAAGTTCATGTTCCATTGGCACCTCTTTTCTCTTTTCATCTGCTGGCAAAGGCATTGTGTTGCACTCTTCGCTTACAGTCTAATACTTTCATTTCGATATTATATTAACATGATATTTATTATATGTCAAGAGATAACGAAGAAGCTACAAGAGAGGTTTCAAAAAAGGCCAATGTTGTTTACTGAAATGGAAAAGAAAAGCTCAAGGAGTGCTTCATGCACATTCTTTGGGGAGCTACTTCCTCAGAAAGAGCAAATCATCCAAAAACCTGTGCTTGTCTTGCCTCGATCTCCTCCGATAGAATCCTCTCCTCACCAGATGATCAGCGACGATACCCTCGGAACACAGCATAACCTCTTCCCTACCACCCTTGACCCAAGTCTCTTGGAGCATACTACTGATAGAGGTGAACTGGTAATTGAAAAAGAAGAGGCTTTAAACGTCTTATTGCATCATTTCCTCTTGTGACCGCTTTTTCCTAAACCACTTTTCTGTTCCCTTGCACCACAGACCCCAGTATCGAAAGCTGTCTGATCGCCCGCCTGAGCTGCGAGCACCAGGGCCGTTTGGGTTGGAAGCTGCATCAAGCTATCTGTTCCTCTCGTTTCATACTGCGTGGCTCAAGTTCTTTTCACGCGTGATTTAGGCATCGTGAGTCTGCTTTGAGTGAGGGGACTATCTCAACAAACGAACGGTTTTGAGAGACCTGATTGGGAAGCATCGATCAATCGGACCCCATGATGAGATTCTTGCGTGCAGTTTCCACCACTTCTTTCGTCACGACCGTGATTTGGTTGGCAACCAAGACATGTTCGACCTGCATCATCAGACGCTCAATCAAGCGAATATTGCCCCTGACGATGCGAAGAATAGTGGCGACGGCCTCCTGATCAGTAAAATCATTGGAATGGGTAGACACTCGATGACTCCAGCGCTGATCGAGGAAAAAACGTGTCTCCTCCTCGGATAACGCCTCCATTTCATGATTAAACCCAATTCGTGAATAGAGCTGCGGTGCGCGAGCAACACGCTTCTCTAGGCCAGGCATACCCAACAAGACCAGACCAAGCTTCCCACGGTCCGCAATATCACGAATCTGCTCTAGCCCTCCGTCCTTGAGTCGGTTGGCTTCATCAACCACCAACAGCTCAATGAGACGCGTATAACGGCGCGTCACCAGAAACTCTTCGTTGCCCTGATGCTGCTGATTGGCAGCTTCCACCAGATAGGAAAACGCCGCAAATAAGGTGAATACCTCTTTTTCGATGCGCCCAGGAGCCCCTGTCACCGGAGGCGTGTAGAACACCGTTCGGCACTCCCGGATGGAGGCATCCAATGGGGCAGAAGGGAAGGCTAAGGGTCGGTAGGGATAGAGGCCATCCACGGCATTGCGTCCAGTGAAGGTAATCAAAGGTTCTGGTAAGAAAGGCTCGATCAGGTTCCATTGAGCATAATACGTGGCTGACTCAGTTTTTCCGGTACCAGGAGGCCCATATCCCAGACCGACCACGCGAGCACGCCGACACGCATCGCACATCTCGGCAAAGCGCCGATAGCCTTTCGTCACCACAAAGCCTTGAGGCTTCTCCCCGTTGTGATTAGTCATTGATATACCTCTTGAGTTGTGGCCGTGTTTCGACAGGCACTGGTTCAGCCACCAGTGTCTTCGGCTCCGGTGTTGGTTCATGATGGATTTCCACAAACCGATCCACCATAGCAGCCCGTGTTGAGAGTCCATCTCGGACCTGTTTGCGGCGAAGAGACCTTGCCTTCTCAATCTCCTTCAGGCTCACTGTTTGTCCCGAGAGTTCCTGACAGATGGCCCGACACACAAAGCGATCCTGATGAAATACCCGGATGACAGCCAGATCGGCGGGGTCGTATCGAATGGTGACCTCTTCTTTGACATAGCCAGCGAGCGTCGGATCAATATAACGGTATCCTTGAAAGCGGATACCATCCTGTTGTACATGGCGTGTTTTAGCCACCAATAAGAGCAGCAGATCAAGCTGTTCGAGCGATTTGGGCGTTCGTGGCAGAAATCCCCCTGCTTCCCAGCGCTCCTGGGGCTTGTATTTGGTTTCGACGTGGACTCGATAATGATAGTCTTCGAGCAACCAGGTCCGAAAGCGTTGCTCAAAAGCTGGTAATGTCAAGGTTGCCTTCACCCCAGTTGATCCTTTTGGGGCATAGCCTAGTGTATCTTGCAGCAGGAGTTGTTCGACGCTTCGGAAAAAGCGTTCGACTTTGCCACGGCCGCGAGGAATCCCGACTTTTGAGAAAACGAGTTCCATTGGCAGGTCAGCCGCCACCTGCTCCATATGCTTTGACGTGAAATCGGACCCGTGGTCGCTGTAGAAGACCGTCGGAATGCCGTAGGCATGCCAACGAGGATCTTCTTTGTGACAAATCGCTTGACGAAGCGCGAGCGCAGTAGTGAGCGCCGTCGATGGCTGAAAGCTGAACCGATAGCCAACGATCATGCGACTGTAGTCATCTTCGATGGCCGTGAGCCAGGGCTTGTCTGTCTTGCCGGCTTCATCAAGCAGAAGAATGGGGAGCTCACAATGATCTGCTTGCCACATCGCATTGGCATGGGACGACTCTCGCCGATACAGGAGATCAAACTCCTCACGGTACTCCACCGCTCCCTCGTGAGCCAAGGTTACCAGCGAGGGACTGAGGTCTTTGATGATTTGGCGAACTCGATCATAGCTGGGTGGTTTCCACCCCTGTTCTTGGGCAATGGTGGTGACTTGACGGTGAATGGAGGCCATCGAACGGGGAGGTTTTTGTAAGGCCAATCCCTCAATCAACACAATCGCCGCGTCTTCCAGCTTACGAGACTTCCCTTTATCTGAGCGGGTGATATTGTTTGCCAACCCTGCCAAGCCCTTCTCTCGATAGCGTTTGATCCAGAGTTGTACCGTACTGGGTGCGTTCTTCGAGGCACGTGCTACCTGCGCCCGGGACACTCCTTCTTCGAGCGCAGGGCGGATAATGGTAAAACGTTCTAATGCTTGTGCTCTTTGAGCCTCAGAAAGCGTAGTGAGCGGGAAAAAGGCTTCTGCCACGATACATCACTTTTCGTGCAAAGGGAACCAACAACATCATCTCTCTTGAGTATATCTGATCAACAGAGTAATTGCAAAAAAATCAACAGCTTAATTCCCAAATTTACACCTGCGTCCGCCCTGACAACCGGGGAATCTGTGCCAATTGCCGGTATCTGGTTCCCCATTACAGCAGTCTATCCAAGGCCAAGACCTGGCGAAAACTCTACGTCCTGCAAGCCAAACTCCATGATGAT
>JAABUQ010005911.1_pt1 | contig 19042 bp, 19 predicted proteins | sample 5560001 | NCBI WGS metagenome assembly JAABUQ01 (sample SAMN10711888, study PRJNA513371) | rock metagenome | isolation source: Antarctica rocks | place: Antarctica: Victoria Land, Finger Mt nord | collected 2015-12-18
CCCCACCCTACATCTTTCGGCCCACCAAAGCTCGGAACCGAATCCTTGCCAACCATCCTACCGGTAGGTAGGATAACGGCATGATCGCCACGAACGAGACGCGGGAGCGGATCCTCGACGAGGCCCAGAACCTCGTCCAGACCCTCGGCTACGACGGGTTCAGCTTCGCCGACGTGGCGGGCCGGGTCGGCCTCCGCAAGGCGAGCATCCACCACCACTTCCCGACCAAGGTCGACCTCGGGGTCCACCTGGTCGCCCGGTTCCGCCGCGACTGCTCGGGCCGGCTGGCCGCCGTCGACCCCGAGGGCGACCCCCGGGCCCGGCTCGACCGCTTCGTCGGCCTGTTCCGCGAGACGCTCGCGCTGGGCCGGATGTGCCTCTGCGGCGTATTAAGCTCGGGCTTCGCCGGCCTGCCCGATCCGGTCCGCTCGGAAGTCCTGGCGGCCCTCGGCGAGATGGAAACCTGGCTCGCCCGGACGATCGCCGACGGCCGGGATCGGGGGCTGTTCCGGGCCTCCGGCTCGCCCCAGCGGCAGGCCCGGGTCTTCCTCGGCGGCCTCGAAGGGGGCATGCTCCTGGCCCGGGTCCACGGCGACCCCGAGCGGTTCGAGGAGGCCGCCCGGGCGCTCCTGGACGCGCTCCTCGTCCCGCCTCGGTGACGGCTCGCGGCAAGATCGTTCTGACTTCGAGGGGCATCGGCCCGGGGCCGAAGGAGGTCCGGCATCATGGCAAGGCTGGAGCGGAAGCACTCGCTGGCGACCCGCGCGTTCCACTGGATCAACGCGCCGGTCCTGCTGGTGATGATCTGGAGCGGCCTGCTGATCTATTGGGCCGACGACGTGTACCGGATCCGCTGGCGAGGCCAGGTTCTCATCAAGTTCTTTCCCGACTGGTTCTACAACGCCTTGAACGTGCCGCATCGCCTGAGCGAGGGGATGGCCTGGCACTTCGCGTTCATGTGGTTCTTCGCCATCAACGGCCTGCTCTACGTCGGCTACACCTTCGCCAGCGGCGAGTGGCGCTACCTCCTGCCCAACCGGCATACCTTCGCCGAGGCGTTCCAGGTCGTCCTGTACGACCTCAAGATCCGCAAGCGGCCCCTGCCCAGGCGGAAGTTCAACGGGGCCCAGCGGCTGGCCTATACCGGGGTCGTCACGATGGGCGGGGCGTCGCTCCTGACCGGCCTGGCGATCTACAAGCCGGTGCAACTGGCCTGGCTGACGAGCCTGCTGGGCGGGTACGAAGAGGCCCGGGTCGAACACTTCGTCCTGACCCTGGGCTACGTCGGGTTCTTCATCATTCATATCACGCAGGTGATCCGGGCCGGCTGGAACAACGCCAGGGCCATGATCATCGGCGTCGAGCGAGTCGCCGACAAGGAGCCGAGCTATGCCGAATCCGAGCGAGCCGAACTCGTCGTCGACTGACGCCGAGGTTTCCCGCCAACTCGGCCGGATGACCCGGCGCGGCCTGGCCATCGGCGGGTCCGCGATCCTGGCCGGCCTGGCCGCCCGCCGCTGGCTCTTCGCCCAGCCCACCGAGGGGGACGTGATCTGGCCGCTCCGGCGGACCTTCCAGCTCGACGAGCGGATCTCCCGGGCCACGTTCGACCCGTCGAGGCTGGCCCCCACCTTCGACCCCGCGAAGGCCCGGATGCCCCGGACCAACGGCCGTTATGGGCTCGACCTCGACCTCGTCCCCGACCTCGACGCCTACCGCCTCAAGGTCGAAGGCCCCGGCGGCTCGAGGTCGTTCACCCTGGCCGAGATCAAGGCCCTCCCCAAGCACGAGATGACGACCGAGTTGAAGTGCATCGAAGGCTGGAGCACGATCGTCCATTGGGGCGGCGCCCGGCTCGCCGACCTCGCCGCCCGGACCGGCCTGGCCTCCCGAGACCCGGCCCGGCCGCTCGCCGGCGCCTGCGACTTCGCCTCGCTCGAATCCCCCGGGCGGGCCTACTACGTCGGCCTGGAGATCCTCGCGGCGCTCCACCCCCAGACCCTGCTGTGCTACGAGATGGAGGGCGCGCCCCTCACCCCGAACCACGGCGCGCCGCTCCGGCTGGCGATCCCGCTCAAGTACGGGATCAAGAGCATCAAGAACCTCGCCTCGATCCGGTTCACCGACCGCCGACCGGCCGACTTCTGGGCCGACCGCGGCTACGACTGGTACTCCGGCCATTGATCGACCGTTCGACCGTCGGGAGGCACGTCAGGTCGCCGGCCCCGCCGACGACCCATGAGGAGAGAGTTCGAGCCGGCGCGGCCCGGACCCTCGACCCTCAAGCCCCCAACCCCGAGGACGCACCATGAGCCTCCGAGCCGCCGCCGCCTGCTCCTACGCCGCCCTCCTGCTGGTCGCCTCGATCGGGCCGGCGAAGGACGAATCCGCCGCCGACCCGCCCCGCAAGGTCCTGGTCGAGCTCTACACCTCGCAGGGGTGCGACTCCTGCCCCTCGGCCAACGACCTGCTCGGCCGGCTCGCCAAGCTCGGCTACGGGCCCGACAAGGTCGTCCCGGTCGCCTTCCACGTCGACTACTTCAACACCCCTTGGGCCGACCCGTTCTCGGACCAGGGTTTCAGCCGCCGCCAGATGTCGTACAACTCGGTCCAGAAGCGGAACGACCTGTACTTCACGCCGATGATGATGGTCGACGGCCGCTACCCGATGCTCGGCTCCAACAAGCCCGAGGCCACCGCCGCGATCGCCCGGTCGCTCAAGGGCAAGGCCGGCGTGAGCTTGAAGCTGAACTTGAGCGGGCCCGCGACCGGCAAGGAGCTCAAGGTCGACCTCGCCCGGGCGACCTCCGAGGTCGACGGCCGCCCCTTGCAGGTCTGCGTGGCCGTGACCGAGGGGCCGATCGCCACGGTGGTCCCCTCGGGCGAGAACGCCGGCAAGACCCTGGTCGAGCCGGCCGTCGTCCGCTCGTTCGCCTTCAAAGACCTCAAGCTGGGCGGTCGCGAGCCGAAGTCGCTCAGCTTCCCGGTCAAGCTCGCGGCCGACTCGCGCGGCGAGCGGGCCCGGGTCTCGGCCTGGGTCCAGGACTTCGAGAACGGCAAGGTGTATCAGGCCGAGTCGATCCCCTGGGCCTCCGACGTCAAGGCGACCGCGGCCCGCTGAACGTCGACGGCCACCAACCCCTTCAGCGGCGGACGGCCCGTTCGCGGCCTTCGGTCGCGCGGCGGGCTTGGACGTCGGCGTACTCGTCGCTGCCCAGGAAGAACGAGGGGATGTCGTCGCGGGGGCGGGCGAGGTTCCGCCCGAGCCAGTAGGCGACGTCGCCGTCGGTGGCGGGCCGGTCGAGGATGTCGCGGTAGAGCCCCCGGACGAAGCCGGGGAAGTCCCCGCCCTGGGCGTCGTAATAGCCCCGGGTCGCGAAGTACTTGAGGTCGGCCTTGCTCCGCTTGAGCCGGCGGTTGATCAGGCGGTTCCGGGGGTCGTTGAGGTCTTCGAACCGCTTCATGTCGGCCGTCGCGGTCAGGCCCACCCGCATGTCGAAGGTGAGCCGCTCGGGCAGGCCGCCGTGGGCGAGGATGGCCAGGATCATGTGCGAGACGACCAAGGGGGCCAGCCGGGCCGTCCGGCGATACAGGGCGATCCAGGCGACGCCGGCCAAGGTGGTGATGGCCACCAGGGTCGGGCTCGGCAGGTGGATGATCCCGAACAGCGACGCCGCCAGGACCATCCCCACCGGCTTGCTCCGCGTCAGCTCGAAGCAGCTCGGCCAGAGGAAGAGCTGCAGCGCCAGCTGTTGGATTAACGCCGCCCCGAACTTGCCGACCAGCCAGTTGGCCAGCTTCAACGGCGGCTTGTCGAGGAAGAAGAACTCGAAGGTCTCGTTCGAATCCCCCACCAAAGCCGCCGCGCCCATCAACGTCGCCGAGAGCGCGAGGGCCACCGCCCCCACCTCCAGCCAGGCCCGGGCCGCGCCGACCTCGGCCACCTCGCCCTTCCATCCGGCCCGCCAACGCCTCCGGCACGAATGAGCCACCACCGCGACGATCGCGCCGTAGACGATCACGTTGAGCCAGGTCGGCCCCTCCGAGCGGAGGTGCCAGAGCTCCAGCTCCAGCAGCCCGACGACGGCGACCATCTCGGTCAGGGGCCGGGTCCGCTCGCGGAGTGGGGCCACGAGCCCGAAGTCCCTGGCGATCGATGCGGATTCCATCCTTCGCAGTCCTCGTCCGCCGGCGGGTCGTCGCGTTCCGTCCACCCGGAGGTATCGGCGATCCTCGCGAAAAGGTCCAGCCGAGTTCGTCCCCGGATGACACCCTCCGGGCCGAGGCGGGCCGCCGTGGCCTCGATTTCGTCGCCGGTTTGCCAGGCTCAGGGCTCCAGCTCCCGCCGGGCACAATGACGGAGCATTTCTCCTCCTTGGTCTATTTTTGGCTTATTTTGCCTTTCGGGGCGATGTGGTCGGGGTCGCGCTCCGGGCCGAATCATGGCTCCAGCGCCCTCCGGGCCAGGACCAGGGCCCCTTCGACCGGGTGGGCCACCGGGGCGGCCTGGACGTCGTGGCCGAGCTCGATCAGGCGGTGGATGAGGACCCGGGAGACGGCCTTGCAGTTGAGCAGGAAGCTCCCGGCCATCGCCAGGGGGAGCACCCCCCGGCCCGGCTCCAGGCCGAGCGCCCGGGCCGTGGCGGCGACCATCCGGGCGAGGTCGGCGCCGGCGGGTTCGAGGACCTCGGCGAAGATCGAGCGGTCGTCCTCGCTCGCCGCCACCACGGCCGGGGCCAAGGCCGCGATCCGGGTCCGGTCCACGCCCTCGCCGTAGACGGCCGAGACCAGCTCCGACGTGTCGGCGATCCCCAGGGCCTCGCAGAGCCGGCGGGACAGGGGATCGGGGCCGCTCGGGCCGCTCGGCTGGCGGCCGTCGGCGACCCGGGCGACCCGGCGGAGGCCGGCCAGGGCCACGCTGTAGGCGCTCCCCTCGTCGCCCAGGAGTTGGCCCCAGCCGCCGGCGCGGGCGGTCCGGCCGTCGGGCCCCCGGCCCACCGAGATCGAGCCGGTCCCGGCGATCACGCCCACGCCCCAGCCTTCGGGCGTCCCGGCGGCGACCACGAGTTCCCCGTCGTTCACGACCCGGACCGGCCGGCCGGCCCAGGCTTTGGGCCGGGCCCAGTCGTCGAGCCAGCGGCGGTCGTCGGGCCGGTCGAAGCCGGCGAGGCCGAGGCAGGTCGAGTCGATCGACCCGAGGTCGAGCCCCGACTCGGCGAAGGCCCCCGCGATCGCCAGGTCGAGCGCCGAGCGGGCCGCCGCCGCCCCCACCGCCTTGATGTTCGACGGCCCGGCCGCGCCCGAGCCCAGGACCCGCCCCTTGCCGTCGGCCAGGCGGGCGACGGTCGACGTCCCCCCGCCGTCGACCCCCAGCAGCAGCGAGGGAGGGCGGCTCATGAAGCGTCCAGGGTATCGCGGACGTTGTATTCGAGCTTCCAGCGGCGGTCGTCGCGGGTGCTCCGGCACCAGAGTTCGAGGGTGCCGACCTCGGTGACATGGGCGTGGAGGCGGACGGGGACGGCGTCGCCTTCGGTCTCGCCGTCTTCGGCGACGAGGGCGGTCTCGAGCGGGGCGAGCTCCTGGAGGTCTTCGGCCGACCAGCGGTCGAGCAGGTCGCCCGGGGCGTCGTCGCGGCGGGTGGTCGAGCCCAGGAAGCGGAACTCGGCCGGCTCGCCGACGATCAGGCCGAACTCGGGGCCGGGGACGGCGGCCTCGGTCCCCTCTTCGGTCCCGAGCTTGAGCACGCAAAGCGCCTTGATCGGCGGCTTGACCCCCGGCACGGCCGGCGCCGAGGTCTCGATCCCGACGTAATAGGCCCGGGGGACGCCGCCTCGGATCCGGATCCCCTTGCCCCGGCGGACCAGGCCGTAATACGCGGCGCCGAGGGCGACGGACAGGTCGAGGTCGGCCGTCTCCAGGCTCGGGACCGGCTGGCCGGCCCAGGATCCGAGGACCCCGAGGACCCGGTCCCGCAGCTCGGACGCCTTGAAGACGCCGCCGTTGAACAGGACGGCCGAGGGGCGGACGAAGCCCCCCTCGGTGTGGAGCGAGCCGGCCTGCCGACCCAGGAACCGGGCCAGGTGCCGTGTGATCGCCGGGTCGCCGGCGTAGGGCAGGCCGATTTCCAGCAGGCCCACCCGCCGACCCCGGGTCGGGGCATCCGTCGGGGCGCAAGGGGGGAAGAAGCCGTCGAGGAGGACGGCGTTGAGCATCGCCCGGGTCAGTTCGGCCTTGAGCGAGCCGCCGATCACCTTCGACCCCCGGCCGAGGATCGCCACCGGGGCGGAGCTCTTACCGGGGCCGGCGAACAACGTCTCCTTGGCGAGCCGGCACGCATGGCCCAGCGCGATCCGCTGGCCCGGGTCGAGCCCCTGCATCGCGTTGGGCAAGGTGGCGGCCACGGCGTGGGCCAGGGCGAGGTCCATGTTGTCGCCGCCGAGCAGGATGTGCTCGCCCACGGCCAGCCGGGTCAGGGCGAGGTCACCCCCTTGGTCGGTCACGGCGATCAGGGTGAAGTCGGTCGTCCCGCCGCCGACGTCGCAGACCAACAGGAGGTCGCCCACCTTGACCTGATTCCGCCAGCTCGCCCCTCGCGAGGCGAGCCAGGCATAGAAGGCGGCCTGGGGCTCCTCCAGCAAGGTCACGTCCTCCAGCCCGGCGGCCCGCGCGGCCTCGACGGTCAGGTCGCGGGCGACGGCGTCGAACGACGCGGGCACGGTCAACAGGACGTCCTGCTTCTCCAGGCGGTCGGTCGGTTTCGCGCCCAACGCCTTGTTCCAGGCGTCGCGGAGGTGGGCGAGGTAGGCGGTCGAGGCTTCGACGGGCGACACCTTGGCTGCGTCGTCGGGGGCTCCCCAGGGGAGGACCGGGCCCTTGCGGTCGATCCCGGCGTGAGACAGCCAGCTCTTGGCCGAGCCCACCAGCCGCGCCGGGACCTTGGCCCCGTGGTCCCTGGCGAAGCTGCCGACGACCCGCTCCCCCCCTTTGGACCAGGGGAGGTCGAGCGCGGCCGGGGCGAACTCCTTGGGCCCGGCGAGGTAGAGGAACGACGGCAGGATGGGCCGGTCGGCGACCTCGCCGGGGCCCACGACCTGGGGGATCGCCAGGAGTCGGATCGGCGGGTCGGCCTCGGCCCCTTCGGCCTCGGCGTAGGCCAGGGCGGAGTTGGTCGTCCCCAGGTCGATGCCGACGACGAAGCGGGACATGGGCGTGGGTCCTCCTCGGCCGACCGATCGATCAGGAAATCTCCACCTCGGCCGGGGCCAGGACCGAAGAGTCGTCGCGGGCGCCCGGGAGCGCGGGCAGGTGGACGGCCTCGACCCGCCAGCCGTGGTGCTTGAGCACCCCCCGGAACGGCGGCGACCCCTGGACGTTGCCGGTCAGGCGGATCGACGCCGGGTCGAAGTTGGGCGCGATCGTGACCTCGGATTCCTCCGCCCCCGGCAGGATCGGCGAGACCGTCAGGTACTCCTTGAGGGCCTTGCGGCACCCCCGGTGGATGTCGCGGACCGCCGCGCCGACCTGGGCGTCGGTGTAGGCGTCGATCTCTTCCTGGAGGAAGTCGACGAGCCGCCCGTCGCGCTGGAGGACCGCCAGGACCCGCAGGTCGGGCCCGCTCGGCGCCTTCACCAGCAACCCCTCGACCCGCCCGGCGAACTCCGGCTCGGTCCAGCTCTTCCAGAGGGCCCGCAAGCCCAGGACGAATCGATTCAAGGCCAGAACCCCCGTCGCCCCCGCCCAAAATCCGGCCCGGTCCGGGCCCACTCCTCCTAGTTTATCCCGCCGGCCGGTCCCAAGCAGCGCTTTCCGGGACTTCCTCCCCGTTTTTGGCCACTCGGCCCAGGCTCCGGCCCTCCCGGCGAAGGCCGAATCGTCGACGTTGGCGAGCCGATCCGGCTTCGGGGCCTTCAAGCGGCGACGGAGGGGGCCGGGGCGAGGCGGCGGAGGAACCACTGATATTCGGCCTGGCCGTCGAGGTCGTCGAACGAGTCGGCGGCTTCGAGCAGGGCGGCCATCCGGACGAGCTCGTCGCGATGGTCCTCGCCGTCGTAGTCCCCTTCGTCGAGGAGCAGCTCGACGCACGAGAGCGCGGCGTCCCGGGCCTCGCCGAAGGTGGCGTAGTGGTCGTGGAGCTCGGGGTCGATCCGGCCTTCGGCGTCGAGGACGACGGTGTCCACGGAGTCGATCGGCAGGTGGACGAAGGGCTTATCAGGGTATGGCATCGGTGGGGTCTCCGCCGGAAGTGTCGGTCGGGAAGTGGGCTTCCTTGCCGGTCGCAAGGGTGCATGAGCAGGTACGCCGCCGGGCCGGATCCGGTTCGAGGAATCCGAACGGGAGGAATTCGCCGGGGTGCCGCCCTTGGGTCTGGAGATCCACCGACTTGTTCGCGGGTGGCTGGGGACCGACCCCCGGCACCCAAGATTCATCCCCTATCATCCCGAGTCAGGGGCTTCACCCTCCGGCCGGGCTCGGCCGGGGTCGCCGGGGCCGTCCGCATTGTGGATCGGGCGGTTTCCTTCTATGTTGGGGGGGAGCGAGGCGACCGCGACCGGGATCCGTATTCGTGCCGAGCGAGGGAGTGAAGGCTTTGTCGAGAACCGAAGGCAGCCAGGCGGGCGGACCGACCCCGACCCATTGCGACTTCTGCGGCCGGACCACCGCCGAGGCAGGCCCGATGGTCGCGGGCAATGCCCTCGTCCAGAAAGGCTTGCGGCCCAACGACGCCCACGTCTGCGCCGATTGCGTCGACGCCTGCGAAGGTCTCTTCCGCCGCCGCGACCAGAAGGAGGTGCCGGCCGGCAAGCTCCCCAGGCCCCGCGAGCTCGTCGCCCACCTCGACGACTATATCATCGGCCAGGACCGGGTCAAGCGGACCCTGGCCGTCGCCGTGATCAACCACTACAAGCGGGTCTGGGCCTCGTCCAAGCCGATCGAGGACCCGCTCTTGAAGGACGTCGAGGTCGCCAAGAGCAACGTCCTGCTGATCGGCCCGACCGGCTGCGGCAAGACCGCCCTGGCCCAGACCCTGGCCCGACGGCTCAACGTCCCCTTCGCCATCGGCGACGCCACCACGCTGACCGAGGCCGGCTACGTCGGCGAGGACGTCGAGAACCTGATCTTGAAGCTCGTCCGCGAGGCCGACTTCGACGTCTCGCTCGCCGAGCGCGGGATCATCTACATCGACGAGATCGACAAGATCGGCAAGACCAGCCAGAACGTCTCGATCACTCGCGACGTTTCCGGCGAGGGGGTCCAGCAGGCGCTCTTGAAGATGCTCGAAGGGACCGTGGCCAACGTCCCGCCCCAGGGGGGGCGGAAGCACCCGGAGCAGGAATACCTCCAGGTCGACACCAGCCAGATCCTCTTCATCTGCGGCGGGACGTTCGTGGGCCTGGAGGAGATCATCGCCAAGCGGCTGGGCCGCAAGATGATCGGCTTCGGCCGGGGCAACCTCTCGACCGACAAGGAGATGGAGCGGAACGAGCTGGTCGCCCAGGTGACGCCGGAGGACCTCGAACGCTTCGGGATGATCCCCGAGCTGGTCGGCCGCCTGCCGATCATCAGCACGCTCGACCAGCTCTCCGTCGAGGATCTGGCCAAGATCCTCGTCGAGCCCCGCGACGCCCTCCTCAAGCAGTACCAGGTTCTCTTCCACCACGACGAGGCCACGCTGAAGTACACCGACCCCGCCGCCCTCGAGATCGCCCGCCTGGCCAAGGCCCGAGGCACCGGCGCCCGCGCCCTCCGCTCGATCATGGAAGGGCTGATGCTCGAGATCATGTACGACCTGCCCGACCGAGACCCCGGCCAGACCTACACCCTCACCGACCGCGTCGTCCGCGGCGAAGCCTCGCTCTTCGACCAGGCCGCCGCCTGAACGAAATCCGGCCCGGCCGGCCCTCGGATGGGGGCGGACCGGGCCATATCGATTTGTTGGGATTGATGTATCAGAGAATCAAGGCTTGGCTTCGCCCTTGGCCTTCTTGGCCTTGGCGAGCAGGTCGGGGATGATCTCTTCGAGCTTGCCGCGGGCCTCGACGGAGGCGAGGTTGCCCTCGGCGTCGACGGCGAAGACGGTCGGGATGGCCTGGATGCCCCAGTTGGTGGCGAACTCGGTGGCCGGGGTCTTGCCCTCGTAATACTGGGGCCACTGGATGTCGTTCTTCTCGACGAACGCCTTGAGCTGCTCGAAGCCCCCTTGGTCGCGGGGGGCGTCGAGGCTGACGCCGACGAACTCGACCCCTTGGGGCTTGTACTCGGCGTAGAGCTTCTTCATGGTCGGCATCTCGGCGACGCAGGGGCCGCACCAGGTCGCCCAGAAGTCGACGATCACGACCTTCCCCTTGAGGCCGGCGGCGTCGACCCGCGACCCTTTGATCGCGTCGTTGAAGTCGATGGCGAAGGGCTTGCCGACCCCTTCGGCCTGGCGGCGGGCGGCGGCGATGGCCTTGACGGCCGGGCTGTCGGGGTAGTCCTTCTCGATCCGCCGGTTCAGGGCCTCCTGCTTCGCCTTGTCCGGCTCCTGCTCGGCGAGGGCGCCGAGGATCATCGCCCCGCGCGGGTCCTTGGGGGCCCGCCTGGCGAACTCCTCGAAGGCCGCCATCAGGGCCGCCGGGTCGGGCTTCTTGCCGCCGTTCTGGAACGCGAAGACGACCTTGAGGAAGGCGGCCTCGGCCACCAGCTTCTGGTCCTTGCCCTTGGCCAGGACGTCGGCGACCTCGCCCTTGACCGTCTCGGCGCCCGCGCCGGGCATCGAGCTCAGGGCCTGCCAGCGCTCGGGCATGAGCGTGGCCAGCTCGGGGCTGTCCGGGTGCGTCTGGTACAGCTCGCCGATCAGCGTGGCCTTGCGCATCACCGCCTTCTTGAGCACGGGGAGGAAGGCCTGGACCTTCTCCCGGTCGGAGCGGTCCTTGGGGGCGAGCTGGGGGACCTCGACCGCGTTGATGTCGGCGAGGATCGCCGGGGCCGGTCGGTCGGCCGCCCCGAGCGAGAGCAGGCCCGCCGCGGCCAGCAAGCCGCGGAAGGCGAGGGCCGCCGCCCGCTTGGACAGAGTCAAGCTCATGGATACCCTTCGCTGGGGACTGGGAGATCGGCCCGGGTGCCTCCGAGAATCGGCCCCCGATCGCGCCCTGACGAGGCGCCGACGACCCACCAAGGATAAGCCGGGGTCCCTCGGCGGGCAAGGGCCCGCGAGCGGCCCTCGCCGACCGGACGTGATCCGATGTTCGGATCTGGATCGGTCAAGGCGCCGAGAGGTCTGCCGCGCTCAGGGATGTGGCCCCTTGGGGCCGACGGGGGTCTCGTCGGCGGGCAGGACGGTCTCGGCCTCCTCCTCGACGCCCTCGGGCGTCTTCGGGAGCGACCGGGCGGCCCGGACCGAGAGCCAGGTCGTCGGGGCCAGGACCAGGGCGAAGCCCACCAGGGCCGGTGGCGTCACCCCCCGGCCCCAGATCGCCACGTCGAAGCCGAGGGCGAAGATCACCTGGGTCAGCCCCACCACCGCCACCTTCCCCGGCGCCCCGCTCGAATACGCCCGGGTCAGCAAGACCTGGCCGAGCGTGCCCGTCACGCCCACCCCCAGGAGCATCCCCAGGGTGCTCGGCGCCCAGAAGCCGGGCGAGAGCGCCGTCCCCCGCGCCCCCAGCCAGGCCAGGGAGACCAGGCTGGCCACGCCGGCGAAGTGGGCCACCACCGCGCGGGTGTCGAGGTGGCGGACCCGGTGCAGGCCCATCATCGCCACGGCGCTGGAGAACGAGCTGAGCAGGGCGACGCCGGCCGCCAGGCGGTCGCCCGAGAGGTGGGGCCGCTCGATCAGGGCCACCCCGCCCAGCCCGCAGGCCACGCCCAAGCCCACCGCCAGCCCCGGCCACCGCCGGGCCAGGACCGCCGCCAGCAGGACGACCCAGAGCGGCTGGACGTTCATCAGCGTCACCGCGTCGGCCACCGGCAGCTTGGCCAGGGCGTAGAAGTTGCAGACCAGGCTGAAGCTCCCCGCCAGGCTCCGGACCCAGAGCGCCCGGGGTCGGACAAGGGCCAGCGGCGCGCCGGCCAGGCGGGCCAGGGTCGCCGCGGTGGCCAGCATCATCAGGGCCCGGACCAGGGCGACGACCAGCCAGTCGCACCGGGGGCCGAGGGCGTGGGTCAGCGCCCCCATCGTGGCGAAGCAGAAGGCGCTGCCGATCATCGAGGCCGAGGCCCGGTCGAACCGCAAGGGCGGCGCGATCCCCGTCAAACCGCACCCCGATCCGGCGACTCGATCGCGTAGAGCCAGCACCGGTGGTTCATGAACTGGACGATCCGCTCGGCCTTCAAGCCCGACTTCTCGGCCACCCGCCGCGAGGCGAGATTATCCCGGTGGATGATCGAGACCAGCCGAGTCAGCCCGAGGGGGCCGAACCCGTGGTCGCGGATCGCCGAGGCGGCCTCGGTGGCTAGGCCCAGGCCCCAGTGCGACCGGGCGATCAGGTAGGCGATCTCGACCTCCTCGGCCCCCCCGAGCGACTGCGGGAGCAGGCCCGACCGGCCGATCAAGCGGCCGGTCGACCGTTCGAGCGTCGCCCAGAGGCTGAACCCGTGCTCGGCCTGGAGCGCGATGCAGCGGTCGAGGTCGCGCCCGGTCTCTTCCAGGGTCCGGGGGCCCGAGGGGAAGTAGCGCATCACCTCGGGGTCGGATTGGATCGCCGCCAGGGCTTCGAGGTCGCCCGCCCCGAGGTGCCGCAAGACCAGCCGGGGGGTCTCCAGGACGATCATCCCGCCCCCCTCGCCCGTCGCGATTCCATCCGGACCCATCCCCTTCATCGCCCGACCGTCGGCCCCGGACCCTCGACGGGGATTATACCAGAGGACGCCCTACGTCGCCCGGATCGGCCTCCTCGCCCTTCGGCCCGATCGCCAGCGAGATCGACCCCCAGGGGGCGGCGAAGCCCTCGACCCCGGCGAAGTCGACGTCGAGGGCCAGGACGTTCCGATCCGGCAAAGGCTCGTCGATCGGGATCGACCAGGGGGGACCGCCGGCGGGGGCTAGCGGCCGGTCGACCCCGTTGAGCGTCACCCGGAGCAGGCCGGGGACGTCGGCCAGGTCGAGCCGGAGCGACTCGCGGGCCGGGTCGTGGGGCGGGCGGCCGAACCGGCGGATCAGGCGGAACCGGCCGGACAGCTCGCCCGGCCCGGGGCAGGGGAGGGACACCCGCCCCGGCGGGCCGGCGCCATCGCCCCCGATCGTCGAGCGGTCCCAAGGGCCTCGGATCCGGATCCGGTGGTCGGGCATGGACGGGGCGTCCTCCGGCGAGGGGGCGGATCCGATCTGGTCTGGCCAACGGCCGGCCGGAGCGATTATAGTCGGATCCGACGCGCGGACGACCTCGAGGGAGAGGGCGGAGGAATCGCCCGATCGTTTCGACGCCGGCCGGGTCCGACCTCCGCTCGCCGGGACCGGGCCGGGCGTCGGCCTCTCCGCCCGTCGAGGCGTCGCGCCAGAGCCCCGGCTTGAGCCCGTCCCGGATCGCCCATGACCATCGGTCCATTGCACGCCGAAGCGAGAACCCGGACCCTGACCGGCGTGCGGATCCTGGGGACCGGCCGCTACCTGCCCGACAACGTGGTGACGAACCACGACCTCCTGGCCTCGCACGGGTTCGATCCCGAGTGGATCGTCAACCGGACCGGGATCACCGAGCGGCGGTTCGCCCTGCCCCACCAGGCGACCAGCGACCTCGCCGTCCACGCCGCCAACCGGGCCTTGAAGGACGCCGGGTGCGACCCCTCGGAGGTCGACCTCCTGGTCGTCGGCACCTTCACGCCCGACATGGCCTTCCCCTCGACGGCCTGCCTGGTCCAGGACCGGATGAAGCTGAACTGCCCGGCCTTCGACGTCCAGGCCGCTTGCGCCGGGTTCGTCTACGCCCTGGCCACGGCCTGCCAGTTCGTCGCCGCCGGCACCAGCGAGCGGGCCCTGGTGATCGGGGCCGACTGCAACAGCCGGGTCATCAACCCCAAGGATCAGAAGAGCTTCCCCCTCTTCGGCGACGGCGCCGGCGCGGTGCTCCTGGCCCGGGGGTCCGCCGATCAGGGGATGCTCGCCTATCAACTCGGCTCCGATGGCTCGGGCGGCGACCTGCTCAACCGCCCGGCCTGCGGGAGCCGGATGCCGCCTTCGGTCGAGGCCCTGGAGCAGGGCTTGCACTACCTGACGATGGACGGCCGGGCCGTCTTCAAGTGGGCCGTCCGGATCCTGGCCGACTCGTGCCAGGCCGTGCTGGCCAAGGCGAGCCGGACCGTCGAGGACGTCCGCTGGTTCATCCCCCACCAGGCCAACGTCCGGATCATCCACGCCGCCAGCGACGTCCTGGGCTTCCACCGCGACGTCGTCTACAAGAACCTCGAGCGCTACGGCAACACCTCGGCCGGCTCGATCCCGATCGCCCTGGACGAGTTGATCGAGGAGAAGCAGGTCCGCCGAGGGGACCTGATCCTCACCTCGGGCTTCGGCGCCGGCCTGAACTGGGGCACCGCGCTCTGGCAGTGGTAAGCCCGACCGCCCCGGCTCCCCCTCTTCCGCGGAAAAGGGCGAGCCGGGGCGGCCGAGGTCGTCCCAAAAGGGGGGGCGGCGCCGCGCCTGGTCCGCCGCCCGATCTCGGGGATTACACCCGCTTCGGCGTGGTCGTGGCCGTGGTGTTCGCCCTCGGCCTGGGGTGGGCGGTGCTGAACCGGGAGTAGAAGCCCGATCCCCGGTTGCCCAGGGCCGTCAGGCCGGTGGCCGTCTGGTAGACCGAGCCGGTGATGGTCCCGGTGATCGTGCCGTCGCCGGCCTGGCCGCCGTTGTAGTTCCGGTTGACCGGCCGGTAGCTCGCCGAGATCGCCGTGTCGAGCAGGCTGCCGTTGAGCCGGACCGGGCCGATCTTGCTGGCGCCCAGCGACCCTTCGGCGCCGCCGAGGCCGGAATAGTAGTTGTACCCGGACTTGATCTCGCTGTTGGTCAGGTCGCCGACGATGTGGGTCGAGCCGATCGAGCCCGCCGCCGCGATGACCGAGGTCGTGACCGCCACGCCCGGCCGGACCGCGTACTGGGCGTACTGGTTGAGGCCCGCCTGGATCAGCCGGGGGTCCTGCGGGTATTGCTTGAACGTGTTGGCCGGCGCGATCGTGAGGCTGCCGATGTTCCCCTCGGTGACGATCTGGCCGCCGACGTTGCCCGAGGCGGCGTAGCCGTTCATCGAGGCCGGGGTCCCGTAGTAGATCGGGTTGGTGCTCACGCCGATCGGGTTGCCCAGGCCCCGGGCCAGCCGGACGCTCTTGATGCTGCCTCGGGAGTCGATCGCCAGGGCGTCGGTCGGGCCGCCGACGGTCACGGCGCCGACGTGGGTCAGGCCGCTCAGGCTGTTCTGGAACGGCTGGGCCGACCGCGAGAACGTGGTGTTGGTGAGCCCGCCGCTGGCCCGGATGTGGTCGATCGCCAGGGCCTGGACCGCGGTCCGCCCGGTCGTCCCGACGACCGGGAACTGGTATTCCAGCGAGGCCGTCTGGGTCGGGATGAGCTGGACCGGCAGGAACAAGAAGCCGCTGTTGATCGCCGGGGAGAGCGTGCCGAGGTCGGGCTGTTGCGTGACCGAGACCACGTCGAAGCTGGCGAGGGTGCCGTTGACGAAGAGCGTCACCGTCGGCGAGGTGAGCGGGCCGGTCGGGATCGTGCCGGTGCCGCCGGGGGCGAACGCGAGGTCGTCGTAGGACGTGTTGTAGATGTGGTCGATCCGGACGTTGGGGTGGACCGTCAGCGGCGTGGTCGGGTCGCCGATGGCGACCACGATCGGCTGGGGGTTCTGCGACAGCGGGAACCGGGCGTCGATCCCCTCGAACGACAGGAAGCCGACGCCGCCGTGGAGGAAGACCCCGGTGGTGGCGTTGAGCCCGGGCTCGCCGGTGGTGGTGATCGACTCGCCCACCGGGGTGAGCGTGTCGGTCAGGAGGAAGCCGTTGAGGGTGATCGACTTGACGCCGTTGATGGCCTCCAGCCGGTTGAACCGGACGGTGCCGAGGGTGGTGATCTGCTGGTAGTTGCTGATCGTCCGGTACGACTGCTCGACCTGGCCGGTGACGACCGTCGTGTTGGGGTCGGTGCCGACCAGGGTGATCGTGTTGAGGTCGTCGTCGAGCACGCCGTCGGCCGGCGTGGTGTCGGTGACGATCGCATAGCCCGGCCCGGTGACCCGAATTTCCCAGCGGTTGCCTTGCCGGTCCTGACCGGTCAGGTACTTCCCCTGGTTCTGGTAGCTGTTGAGCGTCGCCAGGCTGCTGCCGATCGGGTGCGCGATGTACGCCCCCGGCACCCGGCCGGGGTTCAGCGGCGCGGGGACTTCGGAGAGCGGATAATTCTGGATCGCCAGATACGGGCTCTGCGCGAGCAGTTGCCGGCCCTCCAGGGCCTCCAGGTTCGACCCGAACCGGCGCCTGGCCGGATCGAGTCGGGCGGATCGCCGACGCGAGGAACTCATCGAGGGAGACTCCCTTCACCGACAACCCGCCCCGGATCGGCCCCGGGCCTCGAATGGCCCCGGCGGACTCCGGACCCGGGCCGCCGTCCATGTCTAGGATGGGCCGACCTTGGGACGTTCTCGCATCGCGGGCCGAAGGCCAAGGCGCCCCCGGGACCTCGTCGGGGCGACGACCCCGGACGCCCGGCCCGCTTCGGATGGAGAGACGACCTTTGTCTTCGACGCCACCTGAGACCAGACTTCATGCGGCCTGGCGGTTTGGGGAGGACGGGTTGTCGAGCGAAGCGGGGGAAGTGATTAGAACGCCGGCAGCGGTGGGAGCAGTTCGACCGCTTCGTCCCGATCCCCGGCGATGACGAAGAGGTCGACCAGCCGCATCACGCGGAACAGGTCGAGGACATGGGGGTGGATGTGGAAGAGGACCAGCCGCCCTTTCTGGCCGTCGACCCGGCGCTTCAGCCCGATCAGGAGGGCGATGCCCGAGCTGGAGAGGAAGTCGACCCCGGCCAGGTCGACCGCGACCCTGGGGCTCTGCCGCTCCTGGATGCTCTGGTAGAGCGGCTGGCGGACCCCGACGGCCTGGCCATCGTTGAGGGCGTCCGGGTCATCGAGGGTGATGGTCAGGACCCCACCGTCCTCGCTCATCTGGGGCGGCCTCATCGCTCGACTCCTCCATCCCACCCCGCCCATCGAGCCAACCCGAGAAGGCCCCGACTCCGGCAGGGTCGGGCCCAAGATCCACCGATCGGGGTCCGATCTCGAACTGAAGGGTTCCGGGCCGCCGATCGCGGGGTCGACATCGTACTTCTTCATCTTAACCGAAGCGACCGCGCCCCATGAAGCCCTCGCCCCGACCGGGTGCGCCAGCGGATTCTGGCAAGGGGCCAATCTTCTAGCGCCGCCTCCCCCCACCCCAACCCTCCCCCGCGAGGGGGGCGGGGCCGGAAATGCCCCAGGCCCGCGCATCCCGCCCCCTTCCGCCTCGTGGGGAGGGTTGGGGTGGGGGGGCTTGCCTCGAGCCAGAATCCGCCGGCGCACCCGGTCGCGCGGTTCGGCTTGAATCGCGGGCCGTTCGTTGGTATTTTGACTTGGCTCGCCCCGCCCGGGATGGGCCTGATTTGGGGAATGGTGTAACGGTAGCACGAGTGACTCTGACTCACTTAGTCTAGGTTCGAATCCTAGTTCCCCAGCTCCGCGAAGCCCCGGCACGACCAACCGTCGTGTCGGGGCTTTTCGTTTCCCGGCGGACGACCCCTCCATGCTTCGGGGCGACGGCGGCCTTCCGCATCTCCTCCGCGGCGGACGTCACCCCGGCCCCTTGGCCTTGGCGATCGGGACGACCCTGGCCCCGATCGCCCGGGCGTAATCGTCGGGGGCGATCAAGACTTGGAGGCCGCGGAGGCCCGCCGAGATCGAGATCACGTCGAACGATCGGGCCGACTCGTCCAGATAGGTCGGATAAGCCTTCTTGCAGGCGAGGACCGTCACCCCGCCCCGGATGTAGCCGGTCAGCGGCTCGACCTCTTTCAGCGGGACCATGTCGACCTCCTTGTCGCCGGACGCCCTGGCTAGGGCCTTCGGGTCGAGCTCGCGGTCCCCCGGCACGACCGCCAGGCAGACGCCGTGCTTGTCGCCCCGGGCGACCAGGGTCTTGAACACCTGCTCGGGGGGCAGGCCCACCTTGAGGGCGACCGCCTCGGCCGACAGGTCGTCGAGGTCGACCTGGTAAGCCCTGAGCTCGAACCGGACGCCCAGGCGCTCCAGGAGCCGGACGGCGTTGGTCTTCGCGGTCGCCACGATCGGACCCTTTCCTCGACCGGGATGCTCGCCTCGGTGATCGGCCCCATCGCGGCTCCCAGGAGGATTGCAAAGTCTCTAAACGGTGGCTCCGATGAGCTTGAGGGCTTTGCGGAGCTTTCGTCCCAGGTGGTCCGCCCGGGCTCGGAGCGACAGCTTCTCCGGCAGCCCGGGGGCCACTCGCAACGCCGCCAACGCGGCGTCGCGGAGCAAGGCCAATCTCTCCGCCAGGCCCGGCCGGACGCTCCATTGCCGGTCCTCGTCCCACCACCGGTCCTTGACGAAATGCAGCCCGTTCTCGATCGACCAATGGCCGCGAACCAGCCTCATCAGGCGGCTCGGGCTGACCTCCTCGGCCCCCAGGCTCGTGATCAGGTAGCGGCCCTCCACGACCCCGGTGATCCCCCGCCTGGTCAGCTCGGTGTCGACCCTCAAGATCAGCTCGATGCCGGCGAACGCGGTCGCCTCGGAGATGTAGCGGACCTCCTCTGCTTCCTCGACCCAGAGCTTTCGAGTGAACACATCCGCCCCTTTTTTTCGACGCGCCTCGCGTCCGGCTCGCGGCCGGCGACATCGCCCAGGCTGGTCGTGATCGCCTCCAGCAGGTTCGGCTGGTTGTCCTTGACGGCGAGCAGATAGTCGTGATCGGCCGGCAGGATCGCGCCGGCCAGGGGCCGTTGGGTAAACAGGGCGTCGCCGGCGAACAGCCGGATCGAGGGGTAATGTTCGAGCAATTCGGCCAGGCCGGCCTTGAGGAC
>JAABUQ010005912.1_pt1 | contig 19041 bp, 14 predicted proteins | sample 5560001 | NCBI WGS metagenome assembly JAABUQ01 (sample SAMN10711888, study PRJNA513371) | rock metagenome | isolation source: Antarctica rocks | place: Antarctica: Victoria Land, Finger Mt nord | collected 2015-12-18
GACAGGCCATGACATGCCGGCCGTCGTATCGCGCGGTTGCCCGAAACGAACCGTCCCAAGGCCATCTGCATCGCCTGGTCCGATGCAGATGGCTCGATGGGTCAAGAGCCTAGAACTTCACGCGTGCGCCGACGCCATAACGGCGGCCATAGCCCTCATAGTCGGCGACCCGGTTGGGGGTGCCCCAGTACCGAAACGCCCGCCGGTTGTTGAGGTTGAGCGCTTGCGCAAAGATGGTGAGGTTCTTGGTAAGGTTGAGGTTCAGGCTGGCATCCAGCTCGCCATAAGACGCCACGATCAGGTCGTTTTCGTATGGCTGCCCGTTGAGTGTCACCCTGTTATGCTGCGTGACGTACCCGTTGCGCCAATTGTAGGCGACCCGGAGCGCGATCGGACCCTTCTCGTAGAATCCGATCAGGTTGTAGGTCACCGGGTCCCGGTCGACGTAACCATTCTCCTTCGAGGAGCCGCCGGAAGGATGCGCGTAAGAATAGTTCGCCTGAACGCCGAGACCATCAAACGGCGCGGGCAGCATATCGAAGCTATACTGGCCCGAAACCTCGACGCCGATGATATCCTGCGACAGCAAGTTCAACGGCTGGGTAACCGTCCAGGTCTGCCCGGCGATCTGCTGGGTCGTCGTGCCCGTATACTCCAGGTTAGAAATCGACTTCTGGAACAGCGCAACGCTTAGGAAGTTCTCCTTCTGGTGCCAGGTGACCGCCGCATCGAAGTTCCAGGCCGTCATCGGCTTCAGATCGGGGTTGCCCTGAGCGATGCTCAGCCCTCCCGCTCCCTGACGCGCATTGACGCTTTGGTTGATGAGCAGGTTGTAGAGCGTAGGCCGCGTAATCGTCTTGGCAACCGCCACCTGCACCATAACGTTGGGGGTGATGTTGTCCTTGAAGTTGGCAGCCGGCAAGACCGCCCAGTAGGAGCCACTCTGCGTATGGGGTTCCGCCGCCGCATAGGAGACCTGCGGGTACCCAGCCGCGGTATAGCTGACGCCGGTGATGGCCTCGTAGACGCCTACTGAATCCGTATTGGTATGGGTCACGCGCAAACCGATGTTGCCCGACCAATCCCTGCTCCCGAAGGTGGCTTCGACGAAGCCACCGCCCGTTCGCTCCTTCACCGTACCGCTCGCGCCCTGGTTCACCACCACGCCGAAGCCGCCGCCATTGGCCGCCAGCTGCGCCTGCTGGTCGGGCGTAAGGGTGGACGTGCCCGCGGACGATAGCAGATAATTCCGAACCTGGGCGATGCTGAAGCCAGGAAACGGCGTCGTGAACATGCCGGTACCGAACAGGTTACTGGCATCGCTCACCGGGGAATACAGGTTCGTCGGCAGCGCCAGGCCCTGGAAGAGCGCGATGATGTTGTTCGGAGTCTTGACGGTCACCAGCCCCTTGGTGCGCTCCGAATAGTTCCCGCCCGCCTGGATGCTCTTGAAGACCCCCGAGTCGACCTTGTAGCTCATCATGAGGTCGCCCTGATAGATCTCGTCGCTGAAGTCCTGCCCCTCGAAGGTATGATAGGCGGTCAGCAGATTCGAAGAGGGCGAAAGGTCACCAAGGCCGGTGAAGGTCGGAAGATTGTTCGGCCCGAGGGAATAGACCGCATTCGGCAATGCGCCGTAGTCGGACTCGAACCACGACTGATTGCCGCCGTTATTGTTGGTAGCGCGTGACCAGGAGCCATCAAGCGTCATCGACAGACGTGACGAGGGATTGAACTTCACATTGACGCCGGTTCCTTGGTTTCGGCCAGCTCCGGGCGGATGTAATTGACGATCGCCGAATAGCTGGTGCCGCCGGTGTAACCGGTGATGGTGCCATCCCTGCCAACGGTAACGCCGCTCGACTGGTTGCTGTTGCCCGTGAGAAGCCCTGCGTGTTATCGTTCACGTCCAGCTTGGAATAGAGACCGTCGAGCGTGACCAGCAGCGTGTCCGTGGGCCTGACTTGCACCACCAACTGGCCCGACGTGCGCACACGGTTGGTCTGATTGACCTCGAATTCCGTGTAAGTGGGTCCGAATCCCTGGACACCACCCGGCACGGTCGTGGTGTTCACGGTCTGAGGGTTTTGGTAGCCATCCGAATAGATGCGCTGGTTTTCCACCTGTCGATTGATGTGAGAGATCGACAGAAGGATCCCCAACCGACCATCGGCGGTCTTCGTGCTGAACAGGGCGGATCCCTGCGGCGAAACCTTGCCACGCTGCTCGTCGTAATTGCCTTGCGCGGAGACCACGAAGGTGTTCCCCTTGAAATCCAGCGGGCGGGCAGTGATCATGTCGACCGTCGCGGCAATGCCACCCTCTGGCTGCTCAGCGGTGACCGACTTCGACACGTCCACTCGGCTGATCAGTTCGGCGGGTAGGATGTCGAAGTTGAACTCGCGACCGTTGGAATCGGTGGCCAGCACGCGCCCGTTATAGAGCGCAGTCGTGAATTCGGGATTGAGGCCGCGCACCGTGATCTCGGTGGGCTCGCCGGCAGTGGCATTGTTCCCGTTGACGGTCATGGTCGAAACAGCGATGCCAGGAATACGTTCGATTGCCTCGGCAATATTCTGGTCGGGCAGCTTTCCGATGTCCTCAGCCACAATAGAGTCGACGATGTGATCCGATGCCAACTTCACCTTCAAGGCTTTGTTGAGGCTGGCACGAAAGCCGGTCACCACGATATCAGGCGCCGGTTCGGCATCGGTCGGTTTTGCACTTGTCGGTGTGGCTTGTACGCCCGCCGACGGGTCGCCGCTTGTCGCTGCAGCCTGAACGCTGGCCGACGGCTCGACACTCTTCGTCGTGGCTTGTCCGTTGGAAACCTGCTGCGCCTGCGCGGCTGTGGCAGAAAGCGAAAGCACACATGTCGTGGTCAACAACGCAGCGACTGAAATTCTATTGCTCTTCATGATGCGATTCCTCTCCTTTTAGTGATCGCAGGAGCGCAGCAATGGTTCTTGCGCCATTGCTCTGGCGCTTTGCGACTCGATACTTTCCGGTTACCTCCGCTCAACTGCCGCCCAGGGGTAAGGACGTCAGTTCGTGGCATTATTCTATTTAGGTGTACCTGCCCGTATCCGCATTCCTCCCCGCCTGTGCCGAAGCCGGGTGTATCAGGGAGTGCGATTTCTGACGGGTAGTGAGACCCGGATTGCGACTCGTTCGATCAACCGGCTAAGTTGGTTTAGTATCTTCTTTCCCTATAAATCAGGGAAATTACCGGTCAATAGTGAGCGCTGGGTTCAGTGACGGCCCGAACCAGCCAGTCCGCTTTGTCCCATCTCCGCCGGAAGCGGGTGACGGGACGCCACCAGAGCCCGCCGTGCCCGTTCGGCCTTTTTCAACAGCCTCGAACGTTTCCAGGGTGCCTCCCAAAGCCACCCCATTCGGTGTAAACGGTCGCGATAAATGGCGGTTTCTCGTCGCGATAAATGTCGCGCGTCACAGCTTGCGCCTCCGCAGCGCAACGGCAAAGAAGGGGACAAAGCAGACCGTCTGTTTGCGGGCGAGAATCGGCAGAAGCGGACCTTCATCGACGGGCTTGCACCGGCCACTTCGCGCCCACGCCGGAAGGTCCCCCTGCTTGCTGGGCCTCCCATAGCGGGCGTTCATTCAGGATCGTGTCAACAAGTAGTCCAGCATTCCACACCCGATGCGCGGGCCAGCCCTGCGCGGGAACGACCGGGCAATCCCTTGAGTAGGCGCAGCATCGCGTGTACCGGCGCATTCGAATGCAGGAGAATGCATGGCAGAGTGGTTGAAGCGCGCCGCGATGGGCGAAATCAAGGCGGATCGCGATCGGCAGGTCCGCGACGCGGTGGAAGCGATCCTCGCCGACGTATCGGCGCGCGGCGATGCTGCGGTGCGCGAGCTTTCGATCAAGTTCGATGGTTGGGACCGCGACGGGTATCGGCTGACGGATACCGAAATCCAGGCGTGCATCGATCAGCTGAGCGCGCAGGACGTGAACGACATCACATTCGCGCAGACCCAGGTGCGCAACTTCGCGCAAATCCAGCGCGACAGTATGAGAGATGTCGAAGTCGAAACCTTGCCCGGCGTCGTGCTCGGCCACAAGAACCTGCCGATCAACGCGGCGGGCTGCTATGTTCCGGGTGGCAAGTATCCGCTGCTCGCCTCCGCTCACATGAGCGTGATTACCGCCAAGGTCGCGGGCGTGTCGCGCGTCATCACCTGCGCGCCGCCCTTCAATGGGAAGCCTGCTCCCGCGATCGTCGCAGCGCAGGCGATGGCTGGTGCGGACGAGATTTATTGCTTGGGCGGAATCCAGGCGGTCGCGGCAATGGGGCTCGGCACGCAGTCGATCGCGCCGGTCGACATCCTTGTCGGTCCCGGCAACGCCTATGTCGCCGAAGCCAAGCGGCAGCTGTTCGGGCGCGTCGGCATTGATCTGTTTGCCGGACCTACCGAGACCCTGGTGATCGCCGACGACAGTGTCGACGGCGAAATCTGCGCGACCGATCTGCTCGGCCAAGCCGAGCATGGGCCTGACAGCCCCGCCGTGCTGCTGACCACATCGGCAAAGCTCGCGCGCGACACAATCGCCGAGGTCGAGCGGCTGCTTGCGATCCTGCCTACCGCCGAGATCGCACGCCGCGCGTGGCAACATTTCGGCGAGGTGATCGTCGCCGAGGACGATGCCGAGATGGTACGTGTCGCCGACGACCTCGCCTCCGAGCATGTGCAGGTGATGACGCGCGATCCCGACTATTTTCTGAATAACATGACCAACTACGGCGCGCTTTTCCTCGGGCCACGCACCAACGTCGCCTATGGAGATAAGGTGATCGGCACCAACCACACGCTGCCAACGCGTAAAGCCGCGCGCTATACTGGCGGACTTTGGGTGGGCAAATTCATCAAGACCTGCACTTACCAACGCGTCACCACCGATGCGGCGAGCGCGATGATCGGCGAATATTGTTCGCGTCTGTGCGCTCTGGAGGGATTTGCCGGGCACGGCGAGCAGGCCAATATCCGTGTCCGGCGCTACGGCGGGCGCAACGTGCCCTATGCCGGCCGCGTCGAACCGCTGCCGATTACCGGCTGAGGCTATGGTCGGCCTCCCGCGCACGCCAAGCTTCCGCTTGGACGGTCGGCGCGCGCTGGTGACCGGCGCGGGGCGTGGAATTGGGTTCGCGCTCGCGGCGGCGCTGGCGGAGGCGGGCGCGCACGTCACGCTTGCGGCGCGGAGCGCCCGCCAGATCGAAGCAGGTGCGGCCGCGATGCGCGAGGCAGGGGGCGCAGCGGATGCGATGGCTCTCGATGTGCTCGATGTTGGTATAGTGGCGGAAGCGATTGCGAGGGCGGGCCCGTTCGACATTCTGGTCAACAACGCGGGCACCAACCGTCCCAAGCCGATGCAGGACGTGGCCGCCGAGGACTTCGACGCGGTGGTCGATCTGAACGTCCGCAGCGCCTTCTTCGTCGCGCAGGCCGTGGCGCGCGGGCTGATCGCGGCGGGGCTGGCGGGATCGCTCATCCATGTTGGTTCGCAGATGGGGCATGTGGGCGGCGTCAACCGCTCGCTCTACTGTGCATCGAAATGGGCGCTCGAGGGCATGAGCAAGGCGTTCGCGCTCGATCTGGCCGGTTACGGCATCCGCTCGAACACGGTCGCGCCGACGTTCATCGAGACCCCGATGACGAAGTCCTTCTTCGAGGACCCTGCCTTTAAGGCGGGCGTGCTCGCAAAGATCAAGCTCGGTCGGCTCGGCACGGTGGAGGACTTGATGGGCGCGGTCGTGTTCCTCGCCTCCGACGCATCGGCGCTGGTGACGGGCACGAGCCTGATCGTTGATGGCGGCTGGACCGCGGATTGACCAGCTTATGCGCCGCACTGCACCTAGTCTCGACTCGAGGAACGCCATGGCCGCAGATCGCATCCTGACCACCCATGTCGGCTCGCTGCCGCGCAGTGAGGCGGTCACTCGGCTGCTTTTCGCGCGCGAGCGCGCGAACCGATCGACGAGGCCGAGTTCGAAGCCGAGGTGGGGGCGGCGGTTGACGTTTGCGTCGCGCGGCAGGTCGCCGCGGGGATCGACCTCGTCTCGGACGGCGAGATGTCGAAGATTTCCTACGCCACCTACGTCAAGGACCGCATCAGCGGCTTCGACGGGGATAGCCCGCGCACGCCGCCCGCCGACCTCGAAGCCTTTCCGGGTTTCCTTGCGCGCCAGGCGAAGAGCGGCGGCACGCCCACCTACCGCCGCCCGCGCTGCATCGGGCCGATCGCATCAGTCACGCTCGCGCCGCTTGAAGGCGACATAGCGCGGTTGCGCCGTGCGACCGACCGGCATCGGTCTGCGGTGGCGTTCATGAACGCGGCTTCACCGGGCGTGATCGCGCTGTTCCAACCCGACGACCATTATCCGACGCAGGACGCGTATCTGGAAGCGCTCGCCGAGGCGATGCGGCCCGAGTATGAGGCAATTATCGCGGCAGGCCTGATCCTTCAGCTCGACAGCCCGGACCTCGGGCTCGGTCGCCACATGATGTACAAGGATCGCAGCGATGCCGATTATTGCGGGCTGATCAGCCGTCACGTCGAGGTTCTCAACCATGCGCTGCGCAATGTGCCGGGCGACCGCGTGCGGATGCATGTGTGCTGGGGCAATTACGAAGGACCGCATCACTGCGATGTCGAGATGGGTGTGATCCTGCCAGTGCTGATGACTGCCAAACCGCAGGGCCTGTTGTTCGAGACTGCCAACCCGCGCCATCAGCACGACTGGAGTTACTTTGCTGAACTGGGCGATCGGCTGCCCGGTGATCGCGTGCTGATCCCGGGCGTGATCGACTCGACTACGAACTTCATCGAGCACCCCAAGGTCGTCGCGCAACGTATCGAGCAGTTCGCCGCGATCGTCGGGCGCGAGCGCGTGATCGCGGGCACCGATTGCGGCTTCTCGACCTTCGCCGGCTTCGGGGCGGTCGATCCCGATATCGCCTACGCCAAGCTTGGTGCGCTCGCCGAAGGCGCGGCGATCGCGAGCGACCGGCTGTGGGCACGCGCGGCGTGAGCGGCCGCCTGAAGGCGCGGCTTGCGGCGGGCGAGACAATCGTGGGCAGCTTCGTCAAGACGCCGTCGCCGATCGTCGTCGAGGTGCTGGCGCTCACGCCGCTTGATTGCCTGTGCCTCGATGCCGAACACGCCCCGTTCGACCGCGCGGCGATCGACGGGTGCGCGCTGGCGGCGCGCGCGGGCGGCATGGACCTGCTGGTTCGTGTGCCGTCCGCCGCGCCCGAGCACATATTGAACGCGCTCGATTGCGGCGCCACGGGCGTCGTTATCCCGCACGTGCGCTCGGCGGACGAGGCGCGGGCGGCGGTGCGGGCGAGTCGCTATGGCGCGGGCGGACGCGGCTACGCCGGCTCTTCGCGCGCCGCGGGCTACACCACGCGCAGCATGCCGGCACACCTTGCCGCGAGCTCGGATACCGTTGTGATCGTGCAAGTGGAGGATCTGGAGGCGGTCGAGGACATTGATTCGATTGCGCAGGTGGAGGGAGTGGACGCTCTGTTCGTCGGCCGCGTTGATCTCACAATCGCGTATGGGGCCAAAAGCCAGGACGATCCGCGCGTGTTGGCCGCAGTGGAGGCGGTATGCGCGGCCGGTCGGTCGCACGGTCGCCCGGTCGGCATGTTCCTCGCGCGGGTCGAGGATGTGCTGTTATGGCGAGAGAAGGGCGCAAGCCTCTTCCTGCTCGGCTCCGACCACGGTTTCATGCTGGACGGCGCGCGGACGCTCGCGGCGAAGGTGAAGGGCTGACGCGCGGTCAGGCGAGGCGGGCTGATCTGCCCGCGATGAACTGGCCATTGAACAGCCGCCGTTCGGCAGGCACGTTCGGGTCCTCGATGCGCTCGACCAGCATGGTGACGGCTGCCTCGGTCATGCGGCGAACGGGCTGGCGGATCGAGGTGACGTTGTAGCTCGTCCACGTCGCAGGGCCCGAGCCATCGAAACCCACGACCGACATATCATCGGGAATGCGCAGACCGAACGCGTCGCGGCCCGTATCGATCGCGCCAATCGCCATCAGGTCGTTCGCGCAGATTACCGCGTCGTAGCGTTCGTGCTCGGCCATCAGCGCGCGCAGGCCCTGGCCGCCGCTATCGTAGCTGAAATCGCCGCGCGCGACGGGAACGTCGTTGATGCCGGCCTGCGCCAGCGTGGCCAGGGCCGCCTCGCGTCGCTCCTCGCCAACCGACGAGTCCTCGGGGCCCGCGATCACGCCGAAGCGGCGGTGGCCCGCCGCGAGCAGGCGCTGAGCGAGTTCGCGTTCGCCCGAGACAGAGTCACAGCTGACCGACGCTGCCGACCCGTCCGACGATGTCCGGTTATAGAGCACGAGCGGCACGCGATGATCGTCGAACAGCCGGATTTGTGCGTCGGACAGTCGCGCCGCCGAGATCACGCCATCAACGCTGTGCCGCCACACCTGATCTAGGACTTCGTCGACCTCACTCTCGGCATGAAGCGAGAACAGGAGCACGCGCAGATCGCGCGCCATCAGCCGCTGCGACAGTTCGGCCAGCACCTCGGGATAGTAGAGGGTGGTGAGGCTGGAGATCAGCACCGCGACGAGGTTGGTGCGGCCCGAGATCAGTCCCTGCGCGAGTGCGTTGGGCCGATAGCCGAGTTCGGTCGCGACCTTGATGATGCGCTCGCGGGTGGCGGGGGCGATGCTCGCACCCGGCAGGAAGCAGCGCGACACCGCCGATTGCGACACGCCCGCGCGACGTGCAACATCGTAAGATGTCGGCCGACGATTGCCGGCGGGGCGCTCGAGCGCAACCGGCTCCGCCTTGGCTGTTCGTTCGCGATCCTTCGCCATGCGCTTTGCTCTCGACACCGCACCAAGTTCTTCGCTGCATGGTATCGACTAGCAGCCGACGCAACCGCCCGTGACATATGCATTCGGATGCACTACACATGCTCTATGACCGCCGAAGAGGCAGTACGCTGCCGGCTGCGAGTTGGAGATCGGACAATGACCATCGGCGCTGCGCCAATCGGATTTGAGGCCACCACCCATTACGTGAAAGCGCCGACGCGCGATCCGCTCGCAGATACGGGCGAAGTTTCGGATCTGGTCGCGGCGATCCTGACCGACGTGCGCGCGCGGGGCGACGCGGCGGTGCGCGACTACTCGCTCCGTTTCGACAAAATCGAGCTCTACCGTTTCGAGGTGACGATCGCCGAGCGCGAAGCCGCGGTGTCGGCGCTCGATCCGCAGACGCGCGCCGACACCGAGTTTGCAATCGACAATGTCCGCCGCTTTGCCGAGGCGCAGCTCGGCACGATTTTGCCGCTTGAGGTCGAGCCGCTGCCCGGCGTCCACCTCGGCCACCGGGTTATTCCGATCGAGCGCGTCGGTGCCTACGTCCCCGGCGGTCGCTTTCCGCTGCTGTCAGCACCGATCATGACGATCGTTCCTGGTAAGGTCGCAGGCTGCGACGAGGTGATCGCCTGCCTGCCGCCCAACGCCCACCTAGCGATGATCGCGGGCTGCCATCTTTCGGGCGCCGACCGCATTTTCCGCATCGGGGGCGCGCAGGCGATCGCGGCGATGGCTTATGGCACCGAAAGCGTTCCGCGCGTTGACAAGATCATGGGGCCTGGCAACGCCTTCGTGAACGAGGCGAAACGTCAGGTGTTCGGGCCGGTCGGCATCGACCAGCTCGCCGGACCGTCCGAAATCTTCGTGGTCGCGGACTTTACAGGGGACGCCGAAATGATCGCGACCGATCTGCTAGCCCAGGCCGAGCACGACGTGCGCACGCGTGTCGGCCTTATCACCACCGACCGCGCGCTTGCCGAAGCGACCGCGAACGAGGTGACGCGCCAGCTCGAGACGCTCGCCACTGCGAGCATCGCGGGCGTAAGCTGGGCCGATTACGGCGAAATCGTGCTGTGTGAGCACGAAGCAGCGATGATCGCCTATTCGGACCATGTCGCGGCCGAGCATCTCCAGGTGCACACGCTCGATGCGCACGCGTTCGCCAAGCGGCTGCGCAATTACGGCTCGCTGTTCATCGGCACCAATGCAAGCGTCGTCTATTCGGACAAGACGGTAGGCACGAATCACACGCTGCCCACCATGGGGGCGGGACGGTACACGGGCGGGCTTTGGGTCGGCTCATACGTGAAGATCGCGACGCACCAGTGGATGGAGGAGCAGGGTGTCACCACCATTGCGCCGCCTGCCGTGCGCCAGAGCGCCAGCGAGGGATTGGACGGCCACCGCAAGGCGGCGGCACTTCGCTATGAGCGGCAGCAGGCGGCGCATCTCGTCTCGGCCTGAACGGGGGTCAGGCCGCCAGCGGCATCGAGGCGAACTCCGGCAGCGCAGGGTCATCGGTGCCGCGCACCACGAAGATCTTGCACGTTCCCGAGGCGGTGTTGCGGAACGCGTGGAACAGACCGACCGGGACGGAGAGAGTGTCGCCTGCTCCGAGCAGCAGCCGCCCGTCCGCCCAGTTGAATTCCACCATCCCCTCCTGAACGAACAAGACCTCGACCTCGTGGCGCGCGTGCATCGGCACGTAGGCACCCGTTTCCAGGGTCAACTGGCGCAGGTTGAAGCCGTGCGGCCACCAGCCCACGATCGGTCCGGGTTTGAAGCCGTCGCGAGTCGCGCGTGGCACGATCAGTGCTGCTTCCTCGACCCCCGCACGGGCAAGCGGCGAGGCCGGCTCACCCACGACAGCGTCGGCGCGAACGACGCATTGCAGCAGCTTGTCCATCGGTGGCGTACGGAGTTCGGCAACACGATCCGCATCGAGCCCGGTCTCCAACTCGATATCCTTGAGTTCGTAGTCGCCGCTGGTTGTATCGATCAGCCGACCGCCCTTGGCGAGTTTCAGCCCGTGGTCGGCCGCCGCCTCGAACACCGCGGGTGCCCAGGTGACGCGGCCCGGATCGTCATCGCCCAACACGAACCACAGGAAGCCCTTGCCCTGATCGAGCTTCTCGAAGCCCCGGAACATGCGCGTGGGTACCGTCGCGACATCTCCGGGGCCGATCTCCAGCGCGCCATCCTCGCGGTTGGGGCCGAACAGCAATCGCCAGCGACCCGAATGGACGACAAAAACCTCGGCGGTCTCGTGGCTGTGCTGCGAGTTCACGCACGCGAACGGCTGGCGCGCGCCGCCGATATTGAAGCCGTGGCGCTCGGTGATGTGGACGTGCTGGCCGGGATCTTCGGATACGCCCGGGCCGATGATCGTGAAGTTCTCCTTCGCGGTCGATCCCGGCGTGCGGGTATCAATGAAGGCGGTGCGGCTTGGGATAAGGTCGGCGTAGCGGACCAGCCGCGAGTTCATCATCTCGACCGATACCGTCGTCACCTCAAACTCCTCGTCCTTGCCGACCATCGAGCGACAATGTCGTTGCATTCGAATGCGGTTTGCACTAAATCATTGGCTTGCGTGGCGCAAGGCGCCGTGCGCCGCGGAACGGGAGACACGGCGTGGACGACGCTGAGCAGCTGGTCGACACGCGAAGCCGCTCCGCTGTCGCGCGCTCGGTCGCGCCCGGCGGTCTGGGCGCGCCAGAGCGCCTGCCCATACTGCTGCTGCCGGGCACGCTGTGCGACGATCGGGTTTTCGCTCCGTTGCTTGCACGGCTTCCAGCGCGGGCCGCTACCGTCCCGACGGTCAGCGGTGCGCACCAAGCGTCGAAGTTCGCGGCGGCGGTGATTGCGACCGCGCCGCCGCGGTTCGCGCTGCTCGGCTTCTCGCTCGGCGGCATCATCGCGCTTGAGATCGCCGCCACAGTGCCCCAGCGCGTCGCGGGGTTGGCGCTGATCGGCAGCAACGCGCGGCCCATGGACGAAGCGGCCAGCGTGCATCGCCGCGAGAGTGCGCGGGCGGCGACGAAGCGCGGATTCGGCGCGTTCGTGCGCGACGCATTATGGGCCAGCTATGTCGGTCCCCGTGCCGCCGGGGATGCCGCATTGGAGGCGCTGATCGTGGACATGGCGGAGAAGACGAGCCCCGCCGCCTTCGAGGCACAGTTAGAAATCGCGCTTACGCGCGCCGACGGTCGGACACGCCTCGGTGCGTTGACGATGCCTTCGCTCGTCCTCGCCGGCGAGAAGGACGCAATCTGTCCGCCCTCGATGCAGCGCGAGATGGCGGACGCCCTATCCGATGCGAAGCTCGCGCTGATCCCCGGCGCGGGTCATTTCGTGCTGCTCGAAGCGCCCGGTCCGGGCGCGATAGAGGTTGCGGCGTGGCTCGACCGGATCGACCGGGAAGCCCGACCGATGTTCAAGGCCGTCCCGTCGGTGACATTTAGCAAGGAGCTACCATGAGCGATTCGAACGACAAGCCGGACAAGGTCATGAACATGGCGAGCAAAGACGAGGATTCCCGCCTTTCGGGGCAGGTCCTCCAAGTCGAACGGCGCGACTTCGTCGAACTGGTGCCCGAGAACCGGCCGCATGCGCAATCGCTGCGCGGCTTCGATGACGTCTACACCGACATCGTCGATTACGTCGTCCGCTGCACGCACAGGATCTGGGACGAGCGCGACGTGGGGCTCATCTACACGCACTATACGCATAATTGCGTGATCTATGGCGTGCTCGGCACCATGTACGAACGCGAATCGGTGGTGCGCGAGACGATCCAGCGCGTGGTAGAGCTACCAGATCGACGCGGCATGGCAATCCAGGTAATCTGGCGCGGTAACGACGTGGACGGCTTCTACACTTCGCACATGACGCACGGCACTGGGCGCCACACCGAGTATGGCATGTACGGAAAGCCTACCGGGCGCACGTTCGTCACACGCACCGTCGCGGACTGCATGATCGTCGAGAATAAAATCTACCGCGAATGGGTGGTGCGCGATAACATGGCCTTGCTCGTCCAGCTCGGCATCGATCCGCACGCCCACGCGGCCGCGACTGCGCGGCAGAAGTTCGAAAAGGGTGAGAGCGTGCTCGAACTTTCCGAGAACCGCCGACTGCTCGGGCAATATCCGCCCGAGAGCGAGGCCGACATCTCGATCGCACACAACGAGACCGAGCGCGAGGTGCTACGCTGGCTCCACCACATCTACAATCTGCGAATGTTCGGGAAAATTCGGGATATCTATGCGCCCACGGTGCAGTGGCACGGTCCGTTGATGCGCGAACTCTATGGGATCGCCGCCGTCCTCCAGCAAACGATGCGCCTCGTGGCGCTAATGCCCGATTGCGCGTTCGTGCCCCAGCATATCTGCTCGATCCCGAGCGAGGAGGGGGGCGAGAAGCTGGCGATCCGCTGGATCATGGATGGCCACCATCTGGGTTACGGTACGCTTGGCGCACCTACGGGCCATAGGATGGTGGTGATGGGGATGACGCACCTGCACATCATCGACGGCAAGATCGTTGACGAGTGGGTCGTCTATGACGAGCTTTCGATGCTCGTGCAGATCAAACTCGGCGAGCTTCAGGCGGCTGCGTGACCGTTGCGGAAGGGCAGCATAGGTCGGGGGTATAGCGGTAGTCGGTAACTTGCTCAACTGCTGCCGCGATCAGCAACAAGTCGTTGTCGCCAAAGCGGCAGCCGAGCAGTTCGAGGCCTATCGGCACGCCGTTGCTTGCCCGGCCGACTGGCAACGTGATCGCGGGTCGACCGCTGTAGGCGGCAAGCTCGGAAGCCCAGCCGCCGTCCGGATTTTCGAGGCTTGTCGGAAAGACCGCCGAGGTCGGATAGGCCATCGCGTCGAGTCGGTACGCGTCCATCGTATCCTGCAAGGCCATTTTTAACACATTGCGCCGCGTTTGCAGGACTTCGTAGGCGTTCACATCCTGCGCCCGAACTCGCCGCTCCATTGCTTGACGGTATTCGGGCAAGTGCGCGGAGGAGCGGACGATCTGTGCAAGCGAATGCGGTGCGCCCGAAATAAAGTTGGTTTGTAGATAAGTGTCAAAGGCGGAAGCGAACTCGTGATCTACGATGTCCACCGGGCATGTGGGCAGCACGTCTTCGGCCAGCGAGATCGGTTCCAGCACGGCACCAGCGCGCGCGCCTTCGGCTAGCGCGGCATTGCACGCCCGCGCGATCTCCTCGCATGCCCCGAAGGCCTGCCAAAGCACGCCGATACGCCGACCGCGCAACGTCGGAAGCAGCCCGCCCTCCGCGCGCCACGACCCGAATCGTACGCCGATCATCAGCTCGGCCAGCAGCACCGCGTCCTCCACCGAGCGCGCAATAGGACCGACCGTGTCGGCGGTAGGCGCGAGTGGCGCGGTGCCGCTCGTATCGATCAGCCCGTGGGTAGGCCGAAACCCAACCAACCCGTTGTAAGCGGCGGGCGTTCGGATCGAGCCGCCGGTGTCGGTGCCAAGGCCCGCCATGGCGAACCCTGCCGCGACCGCCGCTGCCGTCCCCCCGCTCGAACCGCCCGCCGTCACTGACGGGTTGAACGGATTGCGCACATCGCCGCCGATCGAGCTTCGCGAGCGGATTTCGAAGCTGAGTTCGGACATATTTGTCTTAGCCAGAATAATGGCGCCGGCCGCACGCAGTCGCCTCGTCTGTTCGGCATCCCGCCGGGGCATGGCGGCGGCGAGCGCGATACATCCCGAACTCGTCGGCAGCCCGTACACATCGATATTATCTTTGATGACGACTGGCAGCCCGTGCAGCGGACCGCGCACGCCCGAGCGCGCGCGCTCCGCATCGAGTGCGCGCGCGTCGGCATCCGCCTCCGGGTTGACGCGGATTATCGCGCCAAGGTTGGCGCCCTGCCGGTCATCGGCGGCGATGCGTGCGAAGGCTTCATCGATGAGCGACGTTGCAGTAATCCGACCTTCGGCGATCTCCGGTGCGATCTCGGCGATAGTCGGGAACGGAGCGGCGGATCCCACTAGGTGCGCGCGGCGTGACGCACGAGCGTTTCGGGCTGAAGGAGCCAAATGATCGCGGCCAGGATAAAGCTGCCCGCGCCCGCGAGCATGGCCGCGGCCAAGCCGAACCGCGACGCGATGGTAGCCGTGATCAACGGCGCGAAGAAGCTGATCACCCGCCCCCAGTTGAAGATTGAACTCGCGGTCGCTCGCAGATGCGCTGGGTAGAGTTCTGCCAGCCACGGCCCCCAGATCACGCTGCAACAGATCGTCGCGCCATAAAGGAATCCGACCGCGCGCAGGAGCGATAGCTGCGTCGGAATCGCGAGGTACAGGATGATCGCGCCCGCCGCGACGAAGAAGCCGAGCGCGTTGAAGCGCCGGCCCAATCGGTCCGCCGCCCAACCCCAGACGAAGCCGCCGATGATGTTCCCCGTAAACTGCCAAGCGACCAACTCGCCCGCGACGGCCGCGTCCAGGTCGCGCGCGCTAGTCAGATAAGTGGTGAGCCAGCCGCTGAACGCTTGGTAGCCAAAGAAATTCAGGCCCGTCATGGTGGCTAGAAGCAAAGTCTGCTTGCGGAACTCGGGCCTGAAGAGTTCGGCGACGGGCAGGCGATCGCCGCTGCTTCTGGCGGTGCGCGCGAACCGCGGCAGGAGCAGGTAAACTGCCGCCGCGATCAGCACAGCGGGGACGCCGCCCGCCCAGAACAGCAGCCGCCAATCCCGCCCGCCGATGAAGCCGAGCGCAAGCCCAAGCGCGATGATCGACGAACTGAACGCCACGTTGAGAATACCCGCGAGCCGCCCACGCACGCGTGCCTGAAAAAGCGTAACGTAAATACTAACTCCGACCGGGAACGATCCGCCCATAAACAGGCCAAGCACGAAGCGCTGCGCCAGCAGCTCGGGGTAGTTTGCCACGCCGACACCGACCATCAGCACGAGCCCATAGCCAAGGATCAGCCCGGCCAGCACCTGCCGTCGATCGAAGCGGTCGGCGAGCTGCCCCGCCACCACCGCGCCTACCAGCGCGCCCGCGCCCTGCGCCGAATAGGCCGATCCAGCCTGGATCAGGCTGAGATTTAGCGAGTGGCGAAAAAATGGACGGAGGACATCGACCGTGTTCCACGCCCATCCGTAAAGAAACTCAGCGCAGAGCAGCAGCCCAAAGATAAACACACGACGCCACTGCGGCAGATCGAGGACGCCGGGACCATTCTGCGCGCAACCATTCTGCAGCAGCCCCTCCGCATCCGATCTCTCAGGCTGATCGATGATCGACAGTTCCGCCACCCGCCCCCCTAAGCAGACCATTGTCCCGTTCGCCGCACGTCTACCGCCTGCTGCGCCGCATCAAAAACGCAGCAATCAAAACTTGATGCCCGCCCGGACGCCATAAGTAGCGGGTGGCCCATACGACACTTGGACACGCTCGTTGCGCCCGACGACACCGCTAAATACGACGGGCACATCGGTCACGTTGTTGCCGTATCCTTCAACGTAGAGTTTGCTCGACTGACTCGTCCAGCGTAGCGACAAATCAAACTGATCGTAGCTGCCTTGACGGTCAAGCGAAGTATTGTAATCGGTAGTAAAATAGCTGCTGCTGTGGAGCCAACTCACATAGGGCGCGATCGTGCCCCTGTTGCCGAGATCGATGTCGTAATAGACTGCGACCGTGGTCTTAATCCGGGGCGACATCGGAATGCGTCTTCCCGCCAAATCGACCGACACGGGGTCTTGCCCGTTCGAAGCACCGTAAAAGTTGTTTCCGCTGATGTATCGCGTGTACTTGGCATCGAGATAGGCCGCAGTCAGGTCCACGTGAAAACCCGTGTATGGCAGCGTCTTGATCGCGATCTCCGCACCCCTGCTTTCGGCTTCGCCGGCACTGCCGAAGTAAGAGACCTGCGGCGTGTAGACGTTGATTTGCAGGTTGCTGAATTGATTGTAGAATAGGCTGAGATCCGTCTGCACCTTGCCATCGAGGAAGCGGTTCTTGGCCCCGAGCTCGTAAGCGTGCACCTTCTGCGGCGCGTACGAGCTTGGGATCGCGGTACTGCCGCCGGTATCGTTGACACCGCCCGATTCGAAGCCGGTCGATGCTGTGAAATAAAACATATTGTTGCGGTTGGGCGTGTATTCTAAGCCTGCGCGCCAAGTCGTGCTGTTGAAGCTCGGAGAACCCGAGGTCCGGCTGTAGGGCGTCGTGAAGATGTATGTGTTCGGCACGCCGTCCGCATAGTCCGCGAACTGGAAGCTTTTTGTCTCGTGCGAGTAGCGAATACCACCGATGACCCGCAGCCGCTCGGGTACGACGAAGTAAGAAGCCTGGCCATAACCCGCATAGGCGTCAGTACGCAGGAACGCGTCAGCCCTGAAACCGGGAACCGTCAGCTCGGGTGCCGTGATCTTCTGCTGGTAAGTCTCATTCACCACGTCATGCAAGTAGAAGCCGCCAACGATCCACTGAAAAGGTTTTGTCGCCTTGGATGCGATCTGAAACTCCTGACTCGTGGTCTTCGAACTCGTGTTCGGCTCCTGGATGCCCGAGCCGAAGCCGCGTTCGGGGGCGGAGAAGATCACGCTGCTCTGGTCGTTGTCGGCGCTGCGGTGCGCGCGGAAGAAGGTGTAGCCGGTGATCGAACGCAGGGTGACCGGACCCAGATCGTAGGAGATCGTGCCCGAGACGTAGTTCTGAAGAATATGTTCGAACGGCTGATAATCCCAGTCGTTCGTGTAAGGCCCGGGCGTGACCGGAACGCCGATATCGACGCCGTGGACGATCGCGGTGCCGTTATGGACGGAGGGGTTAACGGCGTATGGGGCGCCATTGATCGACTGGTACCCCGTCGCCGGATTGATCAGCGTGCCCGCCACCTTGTATCCATAGGAGCCCGCGCCCGCGTCGTCGCGCTGCCAATGGCCCGCATGGATATCGACCTGTAGCGCGCTTGTAGGCGTCCATTTCGCACTGATGCGCTCGGCATTCTCGTCGTCGTCGTTGATCGACACGCCCGGCGTCGTCGCCGAGTGCACATAGCCGTCGTGGTGCATATAAACGCCCGCGACGCGCACCTGCAGCGTGTCACTGATCGGGAAATTGATGAAACCACCGACGCGGCGTTCGGAGTAGTTGCCAAAATCGACGTCGAGGCCGGCACCCAGTTCCTTGGTCGGCGGAGCGGTAATAACGCTGATATTTCCGCCGAAGGTGTTGCGGCCGTACAACGTTCCTTGTGGCCCGCGCTGCACCTCAATTCTTCCAATATCGAACAGCGGGATGCTCTGCTGCTGCGTGCGGCTTTGATAGATACCGTCGACGTAGAAGCCGATCACAGGGTCGTTTTGCGCGCTGACGAGGCTGGTACGCACGCCGCGGATGGCGGGGAACGAGTCCGAGCCTTGCTGACCCCAGGTGAATCCGGGTGTCACGAACTGGAGGCGCCCGGCGTCATAGATATGCGCGCGCGACAGGTCGGCGGAGGATAATGCGGTGATCGCAATAGGCACGTCCTGCAGGCGTTCACTGCGGCGCTGGGCGGTCACAATTATCTCGCCCGAAGCGGGCGCTACGCCGCCCGGCGCGTCGGCGGGTTCGGCCGCGCTTGCCGCGGCCGCCTGCGCAGCGGCTGATCCTGCCGCGAGCGATGAGAGCATGGCGAGCGCGGATACGGTGACGAGGAAGCTTGGGCTCGGCGCGCCCTTATTCTCCATCCCCTTGGCCTGCGTGCCTCCGCGAATTCTGTGCGCGCGCATACGACGTTCCCCGTCAACCTGGCGGAGCAAGCGGTCCCGCCCGTTGCTCGTCCACAACGAGAGACTGAATGCATTCGAATGCGGCTGTCAACGCATATTTAGGTGAGGAGAACCGAAGCCGGATAAGGAACCTCAGCCTCTCAGCGCCTAGACGCTTGATGCCGAATATGTACGCTGTGCGAATTCCTTTGCAGCCGAATGCACCGAAGCATATTTATGGGGGATCAAGGCTTAGGAAGATGCCGTCGGTAATGGCGACTTGAATGCAGCGCTTGCCTAGCACTACTTTGGCAGACTAGCTGTTGGGTCCGCCGTAAGCGGCTTATTGCAATGCGGGCATCGCGTTGGTGGCGGCCGTGCGAAGAGGTCGAGGATCGCCTGTCTGACAGCCGGCATGCTCG
>JAABUQ010005914.1_pt1 | contig 19035 bp, 19 predicted proteins | sample 5560001 | NCBI WGS metagenome assembly JAABUQ01 (sample SAMN10711888, study PRJNA513371) | rock metagenome | isolation source: Antarctica rocks | place: Antarctica: Victoria Land, Finger Mt nord | collected 2015-12-18
CTCAAAACACTGCGGCATTGCCGATGGCACTTGCTCTTTCACTTACGTTGCTCCTGTCGAGACTGACGTAAAACTGACTCAGTGCCTATATTCTAAGTCAATTTTGATGTCATTTGCTACAAAGTCCTACTAGTTAACTGTCTCTGTCAAAAGCGCAACTGAAGTAGCCGTCGGTAAAGATGCCTTAGAGCCATGACTGGGGTAGGCACCCCAGATCATAAAACCTACGCCTACGGCGGCTATTCCTAAACCTAAGTACCACACTCGCCGCTGCCGTAGCAGAGCAGCTACAGCACCCAAAGAAATACCAATTTGCAGGGCAGCTACACTGTGGGCGAAGGATTCATGCTGTTGCAAATTTACACTGGCCTCAGTTTCTAGCTTATGGGCTTCAGCTTGACTATCGTCCTGTCCTTGTTTAAGTTTGGCAATTTCTGCTGTAACAGCAGGAGAAACAGGCTTTTGCAGAGCTTGCAAGATAGCTACGGTTGATTCATCCAGGTGACGCTTGGTGCCTCTTGCCTGGTATAAAGCCCACTGGTCAGTGGCGCGAATCTGGGCTAACATTCCCTCATTAGCCAAGTAGCCAGCCTGCATGGAAGTGATCGCAGCTAGTGCTGAGAGAATTCCAGTCGATAAACCAATTTGGTTAATCCAACGGCGATTTTGCGATTCCTTAGCCCGCTCCTCTAAAAGTTCTTCTTTAACATCTTTAAGGGTGTCAGCAGCCTGCTCTACCGTCTCATGCGGTTCTGGACCAAAATCATCAGTCATTTGGGTTACCTAATCCTGTTGGTGGGCAAATTGGTAAGCACCGACCATAGACAGCGCGATCGCAACTACCAGCAAAACCGGCACCGTGTACCAAGGGAACTGCGACATCGGTAGATAGGCAGCTGCACGAAGTCCAATGCTAGTATAAGTTAGGGGCAGCAGATAAACAATCACCTTGAGAGCAATTGGTAAGGCAGCTGGGTTAAAAAACGTGCCTCCCAAGAAAGACATAGGGACGATGACAAAGTTGTTGTACAGACCAACGGCTTCGAGCGATCGCACACTCAATCCCACAATTACCCCTAATCCAGAAAAAACAGCACAGTTCAACACCAGCAATAACAGAAACAGAGGGTTGAGAAAACTCCAGACTTTGTGAGTGAACAGCACCGCTAATAGAATTACACAACCAGATGTGATCAACCCCCTGACAATCCCCGCCAGCATTTTACCAAAGTGTAGAGCTAGGGGATGTACAGGAACTAGCAGCATCTCCTCAAAGGTTTTGGTGAACAGGCGATCGCCGCAAATCGAAAACGTCGTGCCACTGAAGCTAATCGTCATCGACGATAGCGCCACCATTCCCGGCAAAATAAACTCTAAATAATTACTACCAACAGCTGGCTTGGGTACTGAGCTTCCTAGTCCCAAGCCAAAAGCGAGAATGTAGATCAGTGGAGACAGCAGCCCAGAGGTTGCAATTGGCAGAATTCGGACACGCAAATCTATCCATTCTCCCCAAAAGATGGTGAGGCTGTCTGCGACAAGGGTTTTAAGATGGGAGCCTTTGAAGGTTTTGCCCATCTGTAACGATGATTGCGACTTCACGAGTTTAAGCTACTGAAATATCTGCTTAATTTTTAGTTTATTCTCGAACAATCAATTTGGGTGAAGACTCGGCATACTGGTAGAAGGAGAGCAATTGTAATTACCCCCTGCCAAGGGTTGTAAAACTAGCTAAGCAACAATGAGACGTAAATTTTCTACTAAAACTACTGATACTAAACCCCCATCCTCGAAATCTCCTGCTTTCAATTACACCTCCATAGCAGTTCTGGCAGGGGTGTTGATTTTGGGAATTGGTATTGGCGTTGGCTTTAGCTCTACAGCAACTTTAGACCCAAAAAACGTGGCCTCCCGTGAATTTATTGACCGCAGTGCACCGAATCCTGAGTTGTGTGTGCAGTACGGAGCCAGCGCTATGGTCATGGACACCCGCCTGTTTGTGACGTTGAACCCCTTCAATGTCTATGTTTCTCAGCCCAGTATGCGTCCTGGTTGTGTGCTGCGTAGCAATAACTGGGCTATTCTAGAACAGCGAAAACTAGTGACATCGGATCAGGTGCGCGAGTGCAAGAACCGGATGAACACCTTTGCCTACACTGGCGACTTGGGAAGTTCACCCGATATTAGCTGTATTTACCAGAACGACGCCGCCAAGAACTTCTACGAGACTCAGCCAGGAGCAGTCGGTACACCATCGAGAACGGACAATTTCTAATCGAGGAGTCAGGAGTCAGGAGTCAGGAGAGAGTAACGATGAAACCGTTGCATAAACTGAATTCCAAATCTTCATTCTGACTCCTGGCTCCTGACTCCTGACTCCTATTAACGGCTGGTAGATTTATTTCTCGGATGATTGAGCCCGAGGTTCTCGCTGGGCTGTAAACCCAATCTCCCCTGGAATAGAACTTACATTCATCTTACCTTCTAGGTTTTTTCCCTCGAACCGGCCTTGAATGTTAACCTGGCTGGGGTGATTATCCTGGGGAGCTGTGGTCCCTGCTTGAGGGACAGCGTTATTACAGATTTTTGCTTTAGAAGCGCCCGATATACTCACCTGTTGATTACTCAGCCGCCCCGATAGGGTAGGTCTCTGCTTAGCAGGTGTTGCCTCTTTCCCATTGGTATTTGGCGACAAAGATGCATTCAAGTAACTACCCGATTGCTGAATGGTTAACACCAGGGGGTTAGATTTGAGACAGTCAGGCTTTTGGGCAAACAAGATAGGATAGCGCCCCTCAATCGCAGCAGGAGCCTTAAGATTGGTTTCCCCGTAGCGAGTTACAACTTCAAATAGCACCACGACTAAGGCGATCGCGCCGCCATAAAATGCCAAGGACTTAAAGTTAAAGTGGCTCATTGTACTTCGACTCCAGGCTGAGCTGTGTTAGTAGTCTCCCGCTTGTTATCACCAAGCACTGATGCCAAGTTAGAGGTGACCTGACTATGACGGCGAGTAATCAGGATTGAGGAACGGCACTGAATGGCTAGTTGATCTGTATATCTCCCCAAGGTTTGACGCTGTATTCCCCAAGCACGGCTGGTGCCAGCAATAGTGAGGTCAACGTTTGCCGATGCTTCTACTGCAGCATTGATTGGTGCTGCTTCGACAATCTTGAGCTCGATGCGATCGCGCACCGTCGCTGGCAATTGCTCCATCATTGTGCTGAATTCGTCGTCCAATTCAGTGTGAGTTTGATCGCTACCAGCAATCCGCAAAACGGTGAGATGGCGATGCTCGCCATTAACCAGCAGTCTTAAGGCAATTTCCAGCCCCAACTCATCATGAATATTGGCAGAGTAAGGCACCAACAAATTCTCTAAGCGCTCTCCTCCCCGGTCTACAAACACCGCTACATCCACTCTTGCTGTGCTAAGAATTTGACCTACTCGCCCACCTAGCCGGTTGCTACTAAAAGCTGGGCGGTGCCATCCTAACAGAATCAAATTAGCCTGGTCGAGGGTGGCAATCTGTGCTGTCGTCCGTGCAATATTGTTAGTTGTCCGGACAATGGGATGCACCATCTGCCGGGTTTGTGGAGGTTCCAGGCTTTGAATCAACTCTTCAAGACGAGACCGCCGCTCTTGAATTAATCGCTCTGCTTCATCTGGGGTACTTCTGAAGGCATAGTCATCGTTCAGTTCAACTAAGCTTAGAGGATGAACGACTGCGGGTTGTAACCGATTGCCAGCGATCGCTACTGCCAGCTGCATCAAACCCTTTTGCGTACTGGGATTTGCCACCGGTACCAGAATCCGATAAGTAGCGGCAGCATCCTTTAGACTCGGTTCTGCCTCGGACGGCTCCTCTAAATCTAGCTTGATGAGTTCTTTCGGATACGTCCACTCCAGCAGGGGCGATGTCATAAACGTTGTCACCAGCGCCATGATCACCAGCATGGTAAAGAGCAAGGGCGATATCACCCCGAGGTTCAAACCAATGTTGAGTACAATCAGCTCAGTCAAACCACGGGTATTCATTAACCAACCCAATGCTGAGGCTTCTCGCTTCTCGATCCCCCCAACGCGAGCTGCTACATATGTGCCGATGTATTTGCCACCAATTGCCACTGCTACAACGGCTGCACACAGTAGCCATAATTCGGGCCGGTTGAGCAGGCCGATTTGGGTCTTTAGACCGCTGTAAGCAAAAAAGACCGGCAGCAAAAATGTCAGCACAAAGTCCTCGGTTTTCTGAGCTACCTCCCGAACCAGACCGGCATTTTTAGGCATTACTGCTCCAACGAGGAACGCCCCAAAGATGAAGTGAATACCCATCGTCTCAGTCAGGATGGCAGAAGTTACAACGCACATGTAGATCCCAGCTAGGACGGACTGGGTGAGCCGCCCGGTGCGCTCGTAGTGGATGGCAACTCGCTGGAGAAACCAACGCCCCACCGTTACCATAAATGCAATGTAGAGCAGAGCTTCCACAATCGTGGGGAAAGCGGCGGTCATGCTGTTGGTGTGAGCCACAGCGATCGCCAGCGCCAACACACACCAAGCTGTCACATCATCTACCGCCGCACAAGTCAGCGCCAATGTCCCCAACCGCGTATTTTGTAAGTTGTTCTCAGTAATAATCCGAGCCAGTACCGGAAAGGCCGTAATCGACATTGCCGCCCCTAAGAATAAGGCAAAGGCGGTAAATGAGACACTAGCATTCGATACTAAAGGATAAAGTAGCAGTGCTAGCAGAGTTCCCAGAGAAAATGGCACCAAAATACTGACATGGGAAACCAAAACTGCTATCTCCAACTTACCGCTGAGGTATTTTGGGTTTAACTCCAGGCCAATGAGAAACATGAAAAATATCAGCCCTACCTGAGACAGCACATTCAGGAAGGGAACTGCTGTGGCTGGGAATACAGCTGTTGCTAAATCAGGAGCAAGCCAACCGAACAAAGACGGCCCCAGCATAATCCCAGCAATAATCTCGCCAATTACCAGTGGTTGCTTGATCCACCGGCATGCCACACCCACCAGCCGCGAAAGAGCAATAACAATTAGCACTTCAACGAGAACGAGAATTACATTTTGCATAACTTCCTCTAAGTTGATAATGCTGATAAATGCTAACTGAAGTTACTTGGCTGCATTAAGCACTCAATTCTCTCTTCTATTGCCTGTTTTGTAGTGAGGGCGTTAGGAATGCCGAGTACGGGGCAAGGAAAATCATAACCTAGTTCCTGAATAACTGGATGCTCAACGGAGCTACAGCCTAGGAACAGCAGAGCTGCCGCTTCGACTTCAACAACTTTTCTCAGTTCTGTTGAAACGGAACCATGACGTAGATGAGTTTTGAGGTTTCCTCCCCACTCTTGCGCCAGATAGTGAGCTTGCTGGAACCGGTCTGTTTGCTCAAATAATTCAATTTGGTTGTGATTTACCACATGAACGACTTGGACAATTACGGGCTTACGAGTCACCAACCGAGTCTGATGGGCAATCCATAAGGTTAAATCTAAAGCAGTATGGCTGTTGGGCGAAGTATCATAACCAACAACTAAGTTGATTGCTTCTTCCGAGTCCGTCTTGACAGCAGGAGTTGAAGCTACACCCGGCAGCAACACCATCTTTTCAGATAGATCATTCCGGTCTAGTGTACCTTGGAGGCGCACTAACATGGGCTTGATATTCACAGTTGTAACCTCTATTACACTCAACGAACAAGAGGTGGGTCAACGGACAGTCGTCAATGAAGTTGACGGTGATATCCGCAAGGAGACCCCCAACGACAACTGCTATCAAAAGCTTTCGTCTTTGGTGCTCCTTCCATTGCCGACGGAGTTAGCTGACGGGCTAAGACTGGAAGGTGTCTCTCTCGATGTGAGATTCGCCCCAATGATTGGTTCCTCCGCTTCAAATCTCGCTTTAAAGTCACCAAATGACCAACTTGAATTGAATTAGGCTACCCCACTTAATCACTAAATTATATTGATCTGCATAAATAGTCAAGCGCTTGCCGGCAGATGCCAGACGTTGATTGTCCCATTACCAGTAACACTTACAAGTGTTTGTCCATCCGGGCTGAAGGTGACGGAATTGACATATTCTGCATCTCCGACGATGTACCCAGTCAGGGTGAAGAACGCTTCGCCTGTGCCCAGATTCCACAGTTTGACTGTTTGATCGCCACTGTCGCTGGCGAGGGTTTTCCCATTCGGACTAATAGCGACAGAAGTAGCTACGCTTGAATGTCCAGTGAGGGTACGAATCAGCTTACCTTCTAGATTCCACAGCTTAATTGTCCGAGCACCATTGCTACTGATCAGGGTTTGTCCATCCGGGGTGATAGCAACGGCAAATACACTGGAAGCGCCAGTCAGGGTATGGAGCAGTGTGCCTGTGTGCAGATTCCACAGCTCGATTGTTCCACCATCATTACCACTAACTAGGGTCTGTCCATCTGGGCTGATGGCGACAGAATTAACATCACCTGAATGCCCAGTCAGGGTAAGCAGCAGTGTACGTGTGGGTAGATTCCACAGCTCAATTATTCCACCATTCCTGCCACTGACGCAGGTCTGCCCATCCGGGCTAATGGCGAGGGAATTAATATGGGTTGAATGCCCAGTCAGGGTAGCAAGCAGTTTGCCTGTATGCAGATTCCATAGTTTGATTGTCCCATCACCACTGCCACTGACGAGGGTTTGCCCATCTGGGCTAATAGCGAGGGAATGAATATGACCTGAATGCCCAGTCAGGGTAGTAATCAGTTTACCTGTGCTCAAATTCCACAGCTTGATTATCCCATCACCACTGCCGCTGGCAAAGGTTTGCCCATCCGGACTGAAGGCGACAGAATTAAAGTTGGCGAAGTTCGGCTTAACTGGTTCGATAGCGATGGCATGAAGATTACGTGAAAGCCCAAGGAGGGATCTTTGGAGAAACCTACTGCTAGGCAGGCTGTTAATTACAGGTATCGGCTGAGACGGAAAAACCTCATACAGAACGTAGCCAAAAACTTGAGTTAGCAATAAACCAAGCAAAAGGATTGCACCGATTGCCAGCAATATGATTTTAGGCTTGACACGCCGCCTTCTTCGTCTAGTTGGCGGCACATAGATCCGAGCATCATTAGGTCGTAAGTTCCGTAAGTCATACAGTACCTCGTCTGCAGATTGGTAGCGCTCTTTAAAGTGGGAGCGCACCATCTTGTCTAAAATTTTTGCTAGCTGAGGGCTAACCTGTCCCGGCTCGTGCCAGATGACTTCGCCATCAGGATTTTCCTGTAGTTGATTTGGGGGTACCCCAGTTAATGCTTCAATTGCTGTCATGCCCAAGGCATAGATGTCACTGTTAAAGCGTGGCTTACCCCTAGCTTGTTCATTCGGCATATAGCCTGGTGTCCCAATTACCCGCGAAAAGGCTGTCTGCCCTTGACCATTTACGATCTGGGTGTGGACTTGTTTAATGACTCCAAAGTCAATTAAGACAATTTTTCCGTCTTTGTCTCGCCGCATTAAATTACTGGGCTTGATGTCTCGGTGAATGACTTGGCACTGATGCACAAAAGTCAATACCTCTAGCACATCCAAAAGAATGTTGATCACCTCAGGTTCTGACAGTCGCTGAGTTGAGATCACTGTACTGAGAGGATAGCCTTCAACCAGTTCCTGCACCAAATAAAATTCTCGGTTTTCGGCAAAATAGTCCAGCAGATCGGGACTCTGGTCGTGTCGGCCCAACTTTTCTAGAGTTTTTGCCTCAGAGTCAAATAAACGTTTTGCCTCTCGTAACGTATCTGGGTCATTGCTGCCAGGGTGCAGGCGCTTGACAACACACTGCCTCCCCATTCTCCGGATGTCTTCAGCAAGGTAGGTTTCACCATAGTACCCGCGCCCCAATTGACTGATAATTTTGTAGCGCCTATCTAGTATTGTTCCTAACATCGTGTCTACTCCTTGCCAGACGCCAGTTTGTCCGCGATCCGCGTTGTCTCTGGCAACCTGTATTTCGGCGTACAGCGCAACACATACTCAATTGCGGTTGGTAAACTCACCCGATGACCACTAGAGATATAGAGGGGCTTTGTACCAGTGCGCGTCCTTAGCACTGCTCCTATTGTTTCACCCCGATGCCGCAATGGTTGCCAACTGCCTCGTGAATCTGGCACTTCCTCATGTTTACCAATCAGCAAAGACTTGGCCACACCGATTGATGGCAAGTTCACAATTAACCCCAGATGGCAGGCGATGCCGAATCGGCGGGGATGGGCGATGCCCTGACCGTCACATAAGAGCAGGTCTGGGATCACTTTAACTTTTTCTAAGGCATCTAGTACAGCTGGGATTTCCCGAAATGATAAGAACCCAGGCACATAGGGAAAAGAGGTTGGACGCCTAGCGATCGCACAATCTTGCAGTTGTAAATCGGGAAAACTCAGCACCGCCACCGCTGCACGGCTGATAGTACCACCTGCCTCAAAGCCCATATCCACGCCAGCTACGTACTGCACTGGTTCGAGCCGATCTTCGGTGATTATCTCTCCTCTAAGCTGTTGTTGGATTGCGATCGCCTCCTCGACTGTGAGGGGCCATACATGACGCTGGGAAATCTTCATTTTACTGTGTTGTTATCTCAACAGCCCCTAGACTCATTTATGGGGTTCTCCTGTCTTCTGACTCCTGACTCCTGACTCCTGTTCATTTGGCACTGAGCTTAAGAATCCAAAATTTGTAAAACTAGTGAGTATGGCTTCTGTGGAGGTTCCTAAGATATGTTGACTAAGCCCAAAAATCGAGATATTAGCGCGATCCTGGCTTTTACTGGGATAATAATACCGATCTGTGGATTACATAAGTTTTATCTTGGGCAACCGCTGTGGGGGCTTTTGTATATACTACTGTCTTGGACGCCCATCCCTCATATTGCTAGCGCAATTGAGGGAATTTGGTACTTAGCCCAAGACCAAGAGGAATTTGATCGTAATTTCAATCCTAGTCTAGAATCGGCGACTTCAAGACCGGTGGCACCGCCTCAGGTAAGTGAAATCGCAGATGCTATGCGTCAGCTCGATCACCTCCGCCAGGATGGGCTGATTTCGGAGTATGAGTTTGAGCAAAAGCGCCGGAAGCTTTTGGATCGGATTATTTAATTATTAGTTTCCCTGACCCCTTACTAGACAATGGCATTGCAGAACTGGCTACTCTCGACTGCTCGACTACGCCAACTGACCCCTCAGTCCCAGGCACTCCAGACGCGACTGCTGAATGACCCCTACTATCGACTGCAATCTACGGCAGAAATTGCGGCAGCGGCAGCGCTAGGCATCCAGATTGATGTGAATCAAGCTAGTATAGACGATTGGCTAAGGCTACCAGGGTTGTCAATTCACCAAGCGCGATCGCTGGTTGAACTCTGTCGCGCTGGGGTTCAGTTTTACTGTCTGGAAGATATCGCTGCGGCCTTGAGTTTGCCATTGCAGCGACTAAAGCCCCTAGAGCCAGTTCTGAGTTTTTGTTACTACGAAGAAAATCTTTGTAATAAAGTCCTGGTTAACCCTAACACCGCAACCGTTGAAAATCTCTTGCAAATTCCAGCTATTGACCCATCTCTAGCCCAGGCAGTAGTGCAAAATCGCACGTCAGCTGGACCCTACCAGAACTTAGCTGATTTCCAACGGCGGTTGTTGCTACCCGGTAGTCTCACTGCCCAGCTGATGCACTATCTACATTTTTGAGCTATTCCGTTTAATTACCTTCAATCGGAGGGGGAGTAGGGAATGGGCAATGGGGAGTGGTGAAAATTTACATAGAGATTATGCTAGTGAAGTTTCTGACCCTACTCCCTACTCCCTACTCCCCACTCCCTCCTTCCGAATAAAACCAATTCGGTCAAGAGGCCAAAAGCGGAACCAGGCTCGACCGATAATATTCTGTTTTGGCAAAAAGCCCCAGATATGTGAATCGTTACTGTCATTTCGGTTATCGCCCATCACAAAGAGTTCCTCGGCAGGAACTCGCTTTGGTCCCCACTGATAGGCAGGTGGTTCTGTAATGTAGTCCTCCTTGAGGGGCTGACTGTTGAGGTAGACCTTACCTTTGGCAATGCTAACGACCTGACCAGACTCGCCGATGACGCGCTTGATGAACGCTTGATCTTTGGCATATCCCAGAACTTGCAGTTGCTGGGGAGGTTCAAAGACAATAATATCTCCGGTTGCTGGTGGTCGAAACCGATAAGAAATTTTTTCCACCACTAAGCGATCGCCCAAATGAAGGGTCGGTAGCATCGAGTCGGAGGGGATGTAGCGCGGTTCGGCTACAAAGGTTCGGATCAAAAGTGCCAAACATAATGCGATTACGACGAGCTGAAGATTTTCCTGCTGGGAGCGCCATAGCCGCAACCATAGAGGAGCTTCTGTCGAATCTTTTTCCTTAAATGTCATAGAGCTTGTCAGGTTGCTGCAAAAACTTCACACAAATACCTTGATCATTTTGGCGCTAAACCAAACATTGTGAGCAACGCTGCCTCTGCCCATTTCAACGCTTGCAGGGCCAGAAGAAGCTATTTTTTTCAGCTAGAGCATGCCGCTAGCAACTGTCAATAGGCGGGAATCTAAATATAAAGCACAAAGCGTGTCGCTGAGTAACTATACCAAATATACTGCTCAGCTTGTCGGTGAGGGCATTGCTTCAAAACTATCTATGGAATTGATTAAACTGTTGGGTGTCAATCACTCATTTTGGTAGTTTGAGGAGCACGGTGAAAACAATTGGGCTAATCGGTGGTATGAGTTGGGAGTCCTCGATTGAGTATTACCGAATCATCAACGAGACAACTAAAGCCAAGCTCGGTGGGTTGCACTCTGCCAAGAGTGTAATGTACTCAGTTGACTTTGCAGAAGTGGAAGTCTTGCAACATCAAGGGCGTTGGCAAGAAGCAACAGATTTGATGATTGAAGCTGCGAGAAGTATAGAACGTGCAGGAGCAGATTTCGTAGTTCTTTGCACAAACACAATGCACAAATTAGCGGGAGAGATCCAAGCAAGTATTCAGATTCCTTTCCTTCATATTGCCGATGCAACTGCTCAGAAAATCCGGTCTGATGGTATTCAGAAAATTGGCTTGTTGGGAACTCGTTTTACAATGGAACAAAATTTCTATAATGTTTAACATTGCACTTCCTGGGCCCAAACAATTCTGGTCAAGCACACTCAAGAGGCTTGCTAATGCTTTATTTAGAAAAAATGCTTATTTGTTAAACTACTTACTTTGATAGAGTTATTTTGTTAATCTTGTTACAAAAAAATATATTTAAGCAAGCAAATCTACCTTTGGTAGACGTTTAATATCTGTAATTAGTTAAATGCTTAACAAGCGATAAAAAGGACAGTACTCTGATCAGCTTTTATTCCTTTCCCAAACTAAGAGCATTAGTAGAGTAGGCAGTGCTCACCCTACAGCAATATCTTTAACTAACCTTCCATCAGGAAGGAATTAAAACAGATTTCCCCCAACAGCCTGGGTCAAATGCTGTACAAGGGGGAAATCACGTTATTCGCTTTCTTCCGTTTGCAGACAAAGTTCTAAACAGTTTTAAAACATCTCCCCGCGAATAATTGGGGTTTGAGTTGCGGCGTTGCTTTGGCTCGGTGCCAAGGTGAAAGCATAAATTACGGGGATTGATCCTACTGCAAAGGAACTTAAAACAGCTACGAGAACCACCATGAATTTCTGGTAGGCGGTTAATACTGGGGTGCCAGTATCAGAACTTGACAACTGACTATTACGAACTTCTGGGTAAGCAGTATTGTCAAACGATGGGTCAAAGAACTTCATAATTTTCGCCTCTTACGTAATCTCGGTAAGTAAGATGCGTTCCTTCGGGAAAATCCCTACTTCCGTCTCCCACAAGGGATTCTTTGTAGCCAAAAGGACAACTAGTGGTTACTTTGCCTCAAAGGAGATGAACGTTTTTTATTTCTGTATCTATTCTAACAGAATATTAGAGGACATCATGTATTAAGCTTCGTGAAGAGAGCGCTCGCGCTCTCTGCCATAAGGTTTCATACGTTGGGTGCGTAAAATCAATTACGTAGTGGAGGTCACTTGCGGTGGACGGGTTTCCCGGCATAAGCAAAGTGACCGTGTTGAACATACTTTTTGTACTTGTTCAAAACACCGGGGGACATAAGAGTGTCAGCCTGCGGAGGGTACTAGATCGCTGGGCACTTGGACCTTAGAGGGTGCTGGGTAAGAGCCGAAGAAACAGTCCGCGACAAACCGTGAGGTGGAGAAGCCTTTACCATACCCGTAAGGGTTGGTGGAGGAGAACGTCACTCTCAAAGGCTTGTCGTTCCCAACATTTCTCATTCCCAACATTTCTCGTTCCCAGGCTCCAGCCTGGGAATGTATGGTTTGAGGCTCTGCCTCTGGTCGCAGATCAGGAGTGGAGGCTGGAGCCTTAAAGAGAGCATTCCCAGACCGAGCCTGGGAACGAGCTGGTTATTGCCAACGCAAACTAAGCAATCTCATTGGGGCGGAGATTGCTTCACTCCACAGCATTACGTTCGCGACGGACAGAAGTCGGGTTCCCCAGCGGAGAAAACTGGCGTCGCCGAGACTACTTGTAGCGAGGCACAAGGCGTCCGATCTTCTTGCCCCTACTTTTAAGTACGGGGTATCCCTTTCTGCCTTCTGCCTTGTCCCGAAGGGGCTTGACTACAGAAGTTGACCCGGCATTCAGTATAAATTATGACTCTTGAATCAGCTATGGCGGCAGTTGTCTTGCGCCGTACTAGGAGAGCCGACTCAGGACGTAGTCAGCCATATTAATCAATGCCTGCTGGGATTCTGAGGGCTGTAAACCAGCCAGATGCTCAACAGCCATCTGAGCGTGGTGAGCTGCTAATTCATTAGACCGTTCCAGACCCTGACTATCTTGAATTAGTGCGATCGCTTGTTCTAAATCCCCTTCCTGGGCGAACTCTCGTTCAATCAGCACTTCTAAATAAGGTTTCTCTTTCAGGCAAAACAATGCCGGTGCAGTCAGGTTACCACTTTTAAGATCCGAGCCAACTGGCTTACCTAATGTGTCGGCCGAACTAGTGAAGTCCAAAATATCATCCACTATTTGGAACGCCAAACCAATATGACGCCCATATTCGTATAAATGCTTAGCTGTTTCCTCAGATACATCGCTGAGTAAACCAGCCGCCTTAGAACTGTTGGCAATTAAAGAGGCGGTTTTGTAGTAGCTCTTCTCCAGATAAGTATCAATCAACAAGCTCGTATCAAAGCGATTCATTCCCTGCTGGATCTCTCCTGCCGCTAGATCCATGATCACTTCTGCCAGCAGTTTGACCACCTCCAAGTTGTCTAAATTGGCCAGATACCAGGAGGATTGGCCAAATAGGAAATCTCCCGCTAATATTGCCACACGGTTGCCAAACAAGCTATGAACGGTGGGAACACCGCGACGCATGTCAGATTCGTCCACCACGTCATCATGTACCAGGCTTGCTGTGTGAATCATCTCCGTAATTTCGGCCAACCTTCGGTGACGGGGGGTGATATCTTGATCCAACATCGTTGCCCGTGAGATTAAAAGGACAATCGCTGGTCGTACCCGCTTTCCCCCAGCTCCGAATAAGTGTTCTGCCGCTGCAGAGAGGATGGGGTGACGCGTACCTACTAACTGGATTAAGTTCTCTGACAGCAAACGCAGGTCTGCTTCAATTGGGGAAAAGAGGGAGGTCGCTGAAGTCATGAATGAGCCGACTCAGGCTTTAGTTACGAAAGTTTACACACTCTGTAATTATTTTAAGCTAAGCCTTCAGTATAAGGAAAGGAGCTTAGTCACGAGATTCTAGCGGCAGTGCAGGTGCTTGCACTTGGGACCAGTACACAGGTTCAACCGCTGGGGTGTAGCCCAGCCACTGCACGGACGACTGGGCAAACTGTTCTGGACATCCACTAACGCAAAAGCGAGTCGGTCTTGGCGCGTGGGTATTTTTTAATCCCAGCAGGTCAAGCTCTTGAGCGGCAGCTGCTACAACATGAACAGCTGGGTCAACCAACTTTACGGTTGGCGGCAGTAGCGATCGCAGTACTGGTGCTAGATGGGGGTAGTGAGTACAACCATAAACTAATGTGTCAATTTGCTGCGCCAACAGTGGGGCCAAATAGTACTGTGCTACCTCACTTGTATAAGGTTCACTGATGCGGTTCTGCTCAATGAGTGGTACGAAATCTGGACAGCCGACTTGCCAGACTTGGACAGTCGCATCAATTTCAAGAATGGCACGCCGGTAGGCATTGCTGGCAGCAGTCGCTGAGGTGGAAATCACACCAATTCGCTTACCTTGCTGCACGGCGGCTCGTGCTCCTGGCAGAATGACCCCCAGAGTCGGCAGAGGGAATTCAGACCGAACTGTCTCTAGTGCTAGGGCGGAACTAGTGTTACAGGCCATAATCACCATTTTTACGTGCTGCTGTAGCATCCAGCTAAGGATCTCGCGCACGAACTTTAACATCTCTGCCTGGGAGCGCGTGCCGTAAGGGAGTCGTGCCGTATCCCCAAAGTAAACAATTGATTCATTGGGGAGTTGACGGTAGAGCTGGTGCAAAACAGTGAGGCCACCCACGCCGCTATCGAAGATTCCAATTGGGGCGCGCTGCGGTTCTTGACTGGGCAGAAGGGAAGGAGTGCGGTGGAAGGCGTAAAGGTAAGACACAGGTGAATGAACAACAAACTACAGGGGATTGGGAGCGTCAGAAGTTTTGCTGAATGTACGTGAGGATACCGCGCGCGATTGCTTGAGCCATTTGACTCTGGTAAGCCGGGCTCGCCAATCGAGGTGCATCCTCAACGCCGCTCACGTAACCGGTTTCCACTAAGATAGCCGGGATTGAATTATTCCTCAAAACATAAAACCTTGCGTGTCGTACTCCCCGGTCTGGCTCGTCTATGCTCTGCAAAATGCTCTTTCTGACCGTCTGGGCTAGACGCAAACCGCTTTCAAAGTAATACACCTCTAGACCACTCACATCCGGGCGGTTATCAATCGAGTTGGCGTGGATACTGACAAACAAGTCGGCATTCAATCGTTTAGTCATGTCAACCCGTGGTCCTAGGTCTACGAAATAATCAGCCGTGCGAGTCAGAACCGCTTGCACACCGTGTCGCTCTAGTATCGCCGCTACCTGTTGACCAATTGGTAAGATGATGTTCTTTTCTTGCAACCCCCCAATGCCAACGGCTCCAGAGTCTTTACCTCCATGTCCTGGATCAATAACTACGATAATTCGCTCCTTTGGCACACGGGGTTGCTGGGGTGGCGGCGTTTGGATACTTTGTACTGCGGAGGGAAAGGAAGGAGCCGTTGGCCAACCTAAGACTGTAGAAGAGCGTTGTAACTGTAGGGATAAGATCTGGGAAGTGGGCTGATTAAGTTCCCCAATCCGTACACCGGCAGCCGGCTGCACCGAAATCACCACAGTAGTGGGGTCGGTCTGCTGCCAACGCACCTTGATTAAAGGGCTGTTAGCATAAAGAGTTGGTCCTTTGAGTTCGCGTGCCAGCTGTGCACCATTAAGAGTGATGCGGTAGAGGCCATTTGACGGGTCCCAACCACTATGGTACGTTAAGGGTTGCGAAGATCTCATCAGCAGTTGAGTCCCATCCAGCGCCAGCTGCAGAGATTGAATCGTTGCTACCCATGGCGGTGCTTGACGTGGTCGGGGCGGAACGAAACTAGGCTGGCTAAAGGTGCTTGGGGCTTGATTCTCAGTTTTAGCGACCAAGCTACGGCTGGGCAGCACCACCACCCCACCAAAAGGATTAGCTCTTGCCTGCCAATCTGAGCTATTTTGATCTACCTGCAACGTCATGCGGACAACTGGTGGTGAAGTTTGAACCTGCGATAGGTAAATGTGGTTGACGCCATAAAAATTCACCGGCATCTCGGACGCCGGCAAAACTGGTGATAAAGTCGCACCAATAATGTCGACCTTGATAGTGGCACGATCATCGCTCCGACTCATCTTAACTTCGGGAGTTCCTCTGCCCAGAGTCCGAATGAAAAAGCCATCTGGCGTAACTTGTACCTTCTCAACTTGGAGCAGCGCCTCAGGGGGGTCTACAGTCGTTCTTTGGAGCAACGAGCTGGTAGCTGGGGCTCCATCAGGCGTCACCACCATAAAGATTTTCTGTTTGGCAGGGGGACGGGCGTTGCCATCCAACGGTTGGCGTGGGGATAAGTTGGGACTGGGATTATATGCTGCTAGGCGTTGAGGTGCCGGTAACTGTACTGTCCACTGCTTGGGGGAAGCTCCCCGAAAGTGCACCTGCTGAGGGTTAAGCGTATAACCCGGACTCAATTCCACTACCATGCGAGTCGTATTGCCATCAACCTGCCCAACTCGTAACGAGTGAATTACTCCTTTAAAGCGCTCATTTACAGTTGGACGCTTTAGGGTTGTCCCCGGTAAATCAATCACCAAGCGGGTCGGGTTGAAAACCAGCTTTGCCTTGGGTTGAACCCGTTCATCTGTCTTAAATTCCAGCCGGTTCTGACCGGCACTTAAACGCCAAGATTGCAGTTTCGCCGCCTGAGCGGGAGACGATAACAGAAAAATACTCAAAGTACTGGGTAATAGCCAGTAGAATCTCACGGTGCTTTCTCCTGATACGCATGTATCCCAGCGGTTAACTTATTAGCGCTGTTTCACTCCACCCCACGCTGAAACCTTTAGATTCGATGCCGGCCTTGAGTATACATTGGTATAAGCACACAGGATAATCCTGCTTTGAAACATACCACGACACTCTCTCATCCGCCCTAACTCTAAATCAATTTCAGTCTAAATGTGACAGCTTACACCAACCAGCAAGCCACAATCAACACTCTACGACTGAACAGAAGTCAGGAGTCAGAAGCCAGGAGTCAGAATGGCTCCTTTTAAACTGACGGATGAATCAATCGCTTTGTTGCCCCTGGATTTAACCAGGTTGAAGAACAAAAGCGAAGCATCTTGAATAAAATCCTTGGATTCATCCATAGGTTTCCTCCTGACTCCTGACTCCTGACTCCTGACTCCTTTCATTTCATCACCCTATTTATATATAAACTAGATGTTAAGATAACTCCCTTTTCAAGGATTGAAATTAGAATCTTGGGTAGCCTCAACTCCTTGGGGCTTAGTCGGAGCAAATGGCATTGAACCTGTACCCGCCTCCATTGCCAAATCCGGTTTGGTTTTGACCACTGTTTCCGATAGAAACACAAATCGTAACAAAGGAGGCGCTAAAAATGTAGTCAAAATAACCATTACGATGATTGCCGCTTCTAGTGGTTTCGAGAGCACACCACTGGCAGAGCCAACACCGGCAAACACCAGTCCTACCTCGCCGCGTGGAATCATTCCCACACCAATTGCCAGACGATTGATTTGGGGTTGACCAAAAACGGCCAAGCCTGTTACAACCTTCCCTAAGATTGCTACTGTAACTAAAAAAATTGCAATCAATAGACCTTCCCGATTGCTGGGAATCGCTGGATTTAGCACTCCTAGATCAGTTTTGGCACCAACAGTTACAAAGAAAATTGGTACCAGCATATCGGCAATGGGCAGCACCTGCTTTTGTAGCTCTCGACGCTTATCCGTCTCATCGAAGACCAAGCCTGCCGCAAAAGCTCCCAGGATAGCTTCTAAATGAATGGCGGCTGCAATATAGGCCAGAATGAAAGCGAAAATGAGTGCTGGTATCACCAGCTGACCCCGCGTCTGAAGTTTGTCGGCGATCGCCACAAATGATTTGTTGAAAACGCTGCCCAGCAGAATCGCACCAACCAGGAAAACAGTGGCGCTGATGATCAGATAGATTACGTTGCCGACGTCCACCTCCCCGGTTTTGGCCAAGCTGGCTACCACGGCTAGGACAATGATACCGAGGACATCGTCTAGAACTGCTGCACCAAGAATGATTTGACCTTCTTTGGAAGTGAGGCGCTGCAGTTCTGATAGCACCCTGGAAGTAATACCAATACTGGTCGCAGTCAGAGCGGCTCCAGCAAAAATAGCTGGAATAACTGGTACACCAAATAAAGTAATTAGCCCTATAGTGCCAGCCCCGAAGGGTGTAACTACCCCCACGACTGCTACAACCGCCGCTTGGGGACCAACGGCAAGTAGTTCCCTTAAGTTTGACTCCAGCCCAATTTCAAATAGTAGGATAATCACACCGAGTTCGGCTAAAACGGCAACAACCTCACTCTGAGTTTGAAAGACCCGAACTGCCGCCTCGGAACCTAAGCCCGTAGTAGCTTGGAGGAAGGTCATGATTAAAGAGTTAGAACTAACTGCTCCACCTTCTGGAAACACCAGCAAATGCAGGGCAGATATACCCACCACTACACCACCAACCAGTTCGCCTAAGACTGGTGGTAAGCCCAGTCGGTTAGAAAACTCCCCTCCTATTTTGCTGGCAAGGTAAATCACGACTAAACTCAACAGCACTGTCGCTAGAACTAGTGAGCCACTGTCTAATGAGGTCGCGGTTGCCAGCAGGGGTATGTCTCCCCAAAGAGGGAATGAGAAGTGCGATGTGAAGATAGTCAAAAGCGGCAATTGCATCTAACTCCATTGGGTACGCAGAAATCATCCTTTTTACTGTACATAGCCTTGTTAAAGTTTGTTACAAACAATAACTAGTTTGTATATAGCTAAAACACCTGCGACAGAGACGTATAGCGTCTGATCAGACATTCTGCCACCAATAGGGTTAGTTTTCGCCTAATTCAATCCCTCTGACCAAAGAAGGGCAGGAGGGCAGGGGAGGCAGGGGGGCAGGGGAGGCAAACCCCATACTTAAAAGCCTTGTCATTACCCACATTTCTTATTATAGCAATTGAAGCAAAGATTAGGACATAATATGATGATGGAGTAAGCAGAAGCTAAAAATGCCAGTCCCCTACAGCTATGACTTGAGACAAAAAGTAATAGAGGCAATAGATGCAGGCAGAAAAA
>JAABUQ010005915.1_pt1 | contig 19034 bp, 17 predicted proteins | sample 5560001 | NCBI WGS metagenome assembly JAABUQ01 (sample SAMN10711888, study PRJNA513371) | rock metagenome | isolation source: Antarctica rocks | place: Antarctica: Victoria Land, Finger Mt nord | collected 2015-12-18
GCGGCAGGGTCCGCGCATTCTCATGGACGTCCATCCGGGGCTCCGGGTTGTGGGGGGTCAGCCTCGCAACCACAGCTTCTCAGCCCAGCCCCAGAGGGACAACCTCCATAGCAGCGACATCTAGGCCAGGCCGGCCTGGCGCTTGGCGGCGGTAAGGGTGTTGCGCAGCAGGCAGGCGATGGTCATCGGGCCGACCCCGCCCGGCACCGGCGTCAAGGCGCCGGCGACGCCGATCGCCTCGTCGAACACGACGTCGCCGACCAGGCGCGTCTTGCCCGCAGGCGTCATGATACGGGTGATGCCGACATCGATCACGGTGGCGCCCGGCCTGATCCAGTCGCCACGTACCAGGCCCTGCTGGCCGGTTGCCACCACCAGGATGTCGGCCTGCCTAGCCAGCTCGGCGGTGTTGCGGGTGTGGATGTGGGCGATCGTGACGGTGCAATCGGCGTTCAGCAGGAGCTGGGCCATCGGGCGGCCGACCAGGTTCGAGCGCCCGATCACGACCGCGTGCAGGCCGCGCAGGGCAGGCAGCTCCGCCTGCAGCAGCAGCAGGCAACCCAGCGGCGTGCAGGGCACCAGCCCGTCATGGCCGAGTGCCACGCGGCCGACATTGACCTGGCCGAGGCCGTCGACGTCCTTCTCCGGATCGATGGCATCCAGGATGAGGGCGCTGTCGATGGAGGTCGGCAACGGCAGCTGTACCAGGATGCCATGCACCAGCGGATCGCCGTTGAGGCGGTCGACCAGGGCGAGCAGCTCCGTCTGGGTGGTGTCGTGCGGCAGCGTGTGGGCGAAGGAGCGCATGCCCACCGCGCCGGTCTGCCGAGCCTTGTTGCGCACATAGACCTCGCTCGCCGGATCGGTGCCGACCAGCACCACTGCCAGGCCGGGCACCAGGGCGTACACTTGCGCCAGGCGGCCTACCTCGGCCGCGATGTCGGCGGAGAGGGCGGCCGCGCGCTGCTTGCCGTCGATCAGGCGGGTCTGGATCGGTGTCATGAGGATCGAGTGGACCTTGCATCGGCTGGGCAGCAGGATAAAGAGCGTGACCCGGAGCGGCAGAACTTTTACCGGGGCGCGGAGCGGCAAGGCTTTACATGACGCAGATACGAAAGAATTTCGGCAGCGACAATGTCGGACCGGCCGACCCGAGGGTGATGGAGGCGGTGCTGGCCGCCAATGCGGGGGTCACCGGCTCCTACGGCGCGGATCCGTGGACGGCACGGCTGGACCAGCTGATGTCGGAGCTGTTCGAGACCGACACGGTGGTGTTCCCGGTCGCCACCGGGACCGCGGCCAATGCCCTGGCGCTGTCCGCGCTGGTGCCGCCCTTCGGCTCGATCTACTGCGACGAGGTCGCCCACGTCATGAACGACGAGGGCGGCGCTCCTGAATTCTTCACCGGCGGCGCCAAGCTGCTCACCCTGCCCAGCCCGGACGGGCGGATCGAACCCGGTGCGCTGGAACGCGCGATCACGCGTCGGCGCGTCACCGGCGTGCACCAGAGCCCGGCCGCGGCGATCAGCCTGACCCAGGCCACCGAATGGGGGACCGCCTACGCCACCGATCATGTTCGGGCGCTGGCGGAGCTGGCGCACGGGCACGGGCTGCGCGTGCACATGGACGGCGCGCGCTTCGCCAACGCGCTCGCGCATCTGCACTGCACGCCTGCCGCGACGACCTGGAGGGCAGGGGTGGACGTGCTGTCGCTGGGAGCCACCAAGAACGGCGCGCTGGCAGCGGAGGCGGTAGTGTTCTTCGATGCGGACCTGGCGCAAGACTTCGCCCGCCGGCGCAAGCGGGCCGGCCATCTGCTGTCCAAGCAGCGCTTCCTGAGCGCGCAGCTAGTCGCCTATCTCGAGGACGACCTATGGCTGCGCAACGGCGCCCGCGCCAATGCGGCTGCGCGGCACCTGGCGGAAGGCCTGTCCGCGCTGCCGGGTGTGGCATTGACACAGGTGGTCGAGGCCAACGAGGTGTTCGTCCTGCTGCCCGAGCGGCTGATCGCGAGCCTGGAGCGGGCTGGCTACATCTTCTACCGATGGGCGGTGCGGGAGGGCGATGCGGGCGGCATCGTCCGGCTGGTCTGTGCCTTCGACACCCACGCCCAGGATGTGGACGCACTGGTCGAGGTGGCGCGCGAGAGCGTGTCGTGAGGCCTGCCGGAACCTGAGCCCTGAGGCTCGGTACCGCCAGCGCGCCTGGAGTCGATAAAGTAGTCAGGTAATATCGAGCGAGTTGTTTACGAAATATTATCTCAGATAATATTAGATGCCGGCTGGCCACGCAGGCTGATTATTTGTACCAGGATCTTTCTTCGACGGATGTAGGCTGATAATTATTTATCTATCGTAACAAAAACAAAAGCAGGATCATGGCTGTAATCACTACGACGGACCCGGTCTTCGGCACGGTCGCGCAGAAAACCAATCTCGGGTTCATGGCGGACGTGGTCCGTCTCATCAACGAGTCGCCCAATCTCGTCGCCGAGATCAACGCGCTCGACGGCACCCGTGCCGCCAACAATGCCCAGGCCACGATCAATCTCCAGAGCGCCAGCGGCCAGGGCGGCAGCACCTCCTACCATTCGCCGCAGATCAACATCAGCACGCTGGTCAGCTACGACGACGGCACCAGGCCCTACGTCGGAGGCAGCCTCACCGCGTCGTACGACAGCGCGACGCCGGCGGCGGTGTTCGTCGGCACGCTCGCCCATGAGATCGGGCACTGGCTCGATGCCAATCTCGCGCCGATCTACACGCAAGGCCTGCTGTCGCACTATTCCATCGAGCAGGCGGTGGCGACGGAGTTTTCCAGCGAGGGCAAGGCGGCCTACTCGCAGTATGTCAGCAAGCTGCAGATCGACGCCGCCAACGGCGCGGCGGGCGTCGGCTATTTTCATGCCACCAACACCACACGGCAGGATACCGGCGAGCTGAGCCAGGTCTCGCACATGAGCGACGTCGGCCAGGCCGAAAGCTATCTGGGCTCGCAATTCTGGAACGTCGGCGTCAATGGCGGCACCTACCTGAGCACCATGTGGAATGGCTACAGCGGCGCCGTCAATTACCTCGGGATCGATTACACCACGATCACGGACGTCACGGTGCAGCTGAACGATGCCGGCATCCTGGTCGGCAGCACCCTGCAGACCGCCAACCTAGACTATTCGTTCGCCTACGGCGCGATCGGCCACGAGACCGCATCGGTCCTCAACAGTGCCGGCAGCCTGCTCTACACCGAGGTATTCGTCGATGACGGCTCGTCATCGTACACCCTGACGCGTTACCAGAGCGGCGGCACCTTCGCGCAGGGCGCCAATGCCAACGAGACGGTGGCTGGCGGCGGCAACAACGTGACCGGCACCGGCAACGCCCTCCTGCTGCAGGGCAACAACAATATGCTTACGGGTGTTTCGGCTGCTGCCAGTGACGGCATAGAGGGCAACGGCAACGTCTTCTTCGACCATTCGGCAGCGCGCGCCGTCCTGCAACTCGCGCTTTCCGGCAACGCCAACGACGTGATCCTGGGAGCCGCCAGCACCACGATCACCGGATCCGCCACCGGCAACACGGTATTCGGGGGCAGCGGCGCGCTGCGCTATGACGGCAACGGCGGCACGCTGGTGCTAGGCGGCGTTGCCACGGTAAGCGGATCCGGCGCGCACACCGTGCTGTTCGGTGGCAACGGCAGTGTCGTCTATGACGGCAAAACCGGCTATGACGACGTCATCATGGGTGCAGGTTCGGCTACCATCCAGGCAGGTGCGGGTGGTGGTTGGTATGAGGGTGGCACCGACGGCCACAACTTCATCAAGGGCAGCGACAGCGGGCTCGGCACCGTGCTGGCTGCTGGCGGCAACGGCGATACCGTGACCGGCGGCGCCCATGGCGGCGACTACTTCCTTGCCGGCGCAGGCAACGAGACGCTGAACGGCGGCAACAGCGTCGGCACGCAGACCATGTTCCTGGGTAGCGGATCCGCCGTGGTCACGACCGGTTCGGCCAACTCCATCATCGACACCGGAACCGGCAGCGCGCTCATCAATGATTTCGGCCACACGGTCGTCTATGGAGGTACCGGCCGGACGGACACCTACACCGCGAGTGCCGGCCACATGGACGTGGTCGGTTTCCGCGTCGGCACCGACCATGTTTCGGGAACCGTTGCCTCGGCAGCCTTCCAGGGCAGCAGTACCACCTTGCAGCTGTCGAACGGCGCCTCGATCACGCTGGTGAGCCTGCAGACACAGGCTTTCGCATGATACCGGCGGGTCCTCAAGCTGACCGGTATGGGCGCGGGGCCGGTGGGCGGCCTTGCGCCGGAAGCAACCTGTTCAGCTCTCCCAGAACTGGGGAGCCAACTCAGCCTTGAACGACAGCCGCACGGCGTCCGCGTCGATCTCCTCGATCAACGAGATCGGAATGTAATGATGTTCGCCTGCGGAGCCGCGGTCCGTCTTGGTAAGCTTGATGCGATCACCCTCAACCTTGTCCACCGTGCCGACGTGGCCGCCATCGGCACCAATGACTTCCATGTGCTCGCTGATCTGGCTGCTATCAATCATTTCGACCAATTCCCGTCAGGTGGATGTTCCCGCTGTTAACCGGTATGGCTGCAAAAAGATACCCGGCCGGTACGGCCACGTTGCTGAATGTCCAGTGACCGAAGGGTAGTTCCAGGAGCCCTGTTGGCTCCGGCTCCGTCACCAGGCATGGCTGTCGAGAGCCGAAGTAGCGTGGACCGTGCGATCCGAGACCGAACCGGTTCGAACATGCTTGAGAGTGCTGCTGGTTACACGTTGGAGGAAGCAGTGTATCGGGCATCCGACTCGATGATCCGATCCCGGCCCTCGCGCTTGGCGATGTAGAGTGCCTCGTCGGCGCGTCCTATGAGCGTTTTCCAGTCGTCATGCGCACGGGCCCAAGATATCCCGACGCTGCAGGATACGGAGACGAGCTTGAGGTCGATGGGGAAAGGGATCCTGCGGATCGTCTCGTGGAAAGCGGCGATACGCGCGGTGCCTGATCCGTCGTCGTCGTTGAGTACCACCAGCACCTCCTCCCCGCCGTAGCGCCCCGCATACTCGCCAGGTCTCAGGATGGCGAGGGTCCTGACGCCCATTTCCTTGAGGATCTCGTCCCCACCGAGGTGCCCATGGGTGTCGTTGATCCGCTTGAAATGGTCGATGTCGATCAGGCCGATGATGAGCCGGCTGCGCCTGTCGAGGCGTGCGAGCATCGCCGCGAGGCGCTTCTGGGTCTCGCCGCGGGTGAGCAGGCCGGTGAGGGAATCCTGCGTGGCCTGAAGCATGAGCGCTGCCTGGGCCACCCTGATCTCCTCGGTGCGCTGCTCGACAGTCCTGTGCAGGATGCGCTGCTGGCGGAGGATGCTGCGGTAGCGCAAGCGCCAGACGCCGTAGATGGCCAGCAGGGCGAGGACGCCCTCGGCCGCTTCGACCGGCCACATGAACCACCACGGCTTGCCGATACGGAAGACGAAGCTGGCGGGACGGGAGGATTGATGGGTCAGCAGATTGACCGCCACCACCGATAGCCTGTGCCTGCCGGGCGGCACGAAGGGGTAGCGGGCACGACCGTCAGGAGCCTCCGCCCAGGACTTGTCGACCCCTTCGAGCATGTAGCGGAAGGTCAGGGAAAGCTCCGAACGATAATCGGAGGTCCCGAACTCCAGCAATAGCGGGTCCGTCGTATACTTGATGGCGCGCTGCGGAAAGAGCCGGTCGCCGAGGCGAACGCCGCTGATGGTGGCATCGAACGGCGCGGGCTTGAAGACCGCTGCCGGGTCGAGGAGATGGGACAGGCCCTGGCTGGTGGCTACCCAGATGGAGCCGTCGATATCCTCGTAGAGGCCGCCCTGGCTCAGGTCGTTCCAGATCAGGCCGGAACCGGTGTCGAGGGAAGTCCAGCGCTGTCCGTTGAAGACCGAGACGCCGCCACCGGTGCCTGCCCAGACCCATCCGCGCCTGTCGACGAGGACGGAGACGACGGTGTTCGAGAGGATGTCAGGCGTGCTGACCTGGACGAGGGAGGCCACGACGTCGCCCAGCAGCGTCACCTGGAACAGCCCTCCGCCGGTGCCGGCGACCCAGATCTCGTCGGAGGATCGAAACGACATATCCGCCGGCTCGAACTGCTGCCCCAGCCAGTCCTTGACGACCACCGAGACGGTGCCGTCGGTGTGCAGATGGGTGAGCCGAGCGTCCTGCACCATCCAGACGCTGCCGTCGGCATCGATGGCGGCCACCTGCACTTGACTCGTGACAGCCGGGACCGCGACCACGCGCCGGGGAGCGGCAGAGGAGTCGTCGACGTAGAACAGGCCCTTCTCGGTAGCAAACCAGATGCGATCTCCGGGACCGCGGACGATGCGGTTCACCGGGGGCATCCTGAAGTGCTCGACGGAACCGGTGGCGACGTTGAGGCAAAGGGCGCCGATAGCGGCCTCCGACTGCCATAAGTTGCCGCGAGCTCCGTTGGCGATGGAGAAGCCGGAGATGTCGAGGCGGCGCCTCGCAACCGGGGTCGGACCTAAGTCTCCAAGGGCGTCGAGGCCCGACTCCGTGGTGACCCAGAGCGGACCACCGGGTTGGCGGGTCATCTGCCAGACGATGTTGTCGGAGAGACCGTCGGATCTGTCACGGTTCTCCCAGCGGCCGTAGCCGATCGCCCTGAAGACGCCTCTGCCCAGGCCGGCGAACCAGAGGTTTCCCTGGCGGTCGAAGAGAAAGCCGGTCAGGGAAACCTGAGGGATGCCGGAGAGCGCGTTCAGGTGCTTCCAAGTGGTTCCGTCACGTACGATCATGCCATCGAAGGACTGTGTAACCAATCCACCGGCTGGTGAGCGGGCGAGTTGCAGTCCATGGTTGTAATTAACGTAGCGGCCACCTTGGAACGGCAGCAACTCGGTCGACGCTCTGTGCGTCGACGGATCTATTGTCGCGAAGAGGTTCGCGGACCTGGCGAAGAACTTGCCCCCATCCTCGGGGACGACAGCGTCCCAGCCGGATGCCGGCAAGCCGTCGGCTGGGCCGTAGCAATGGCCCGGATGGTCGCCGAAGGCACAGAGCCGGCCGTCCGAAAGATGTGTCCAGAGGATGCCCTCGGCGCTGACGATGGAGACTGGTGCAGGCGAAGTACTACCAAAGATCTCGGGCCGTGCGGCCAACGGCCGAATGTGCGGCGTCGCATCGGGATCGCCGGGGTCCAGAGAGGCAAAGTGGCCATTGGCGATGAGCACGACACCCCGTCCTGAGGAGGCCATGTGGCCTACGTGCTGCTCGTAGAAACTCCCGACGTCGGACAGCGCCGCGCGGAAGGACAGGCTCTGCGGAGGCTGCGAAGCGCTGACGGGCTGGCGCGATACGAACACGCGGTCGACGTAGCGAATGAAGACCTCGCCGCCTAGGCCGAAAGCGACGTCGTAGACGACTCCACCTTCCGGAAGGCCCTGGGATTTCCCTAGGTTTACGAACCTGCGCCCGTCATAGACATAGACGCCATGCTCGGTGCACGCGACGATGTAGCCGCCCGGGTCCTGGTGAAGGCAGTTCACCCCCAGTTCGGTGAGGCCATCGGGCTGCGAATAATAGCGAAAGGAAAGATGCTGCGCACGCGTCGGAGGTGTAAAGCCGAACAACAACGACATGGCGACGATGGAAAGAAAGCCTCGTCGCGCCACGCGGACGCGAACCGTAATGGAAGAAAACCGGAGCCGAAAGGAGAAGACGCGCAAGAAGAGCATCACACCACACGGACATCCAACGATGAAAATAAAGACCACAGCCGCCGGAGCTACTTAACGACTATGTAACGAGAACAGTTAAATACCCGAAACGGATGCCGGGCGCTATAAAAAAGAACAACGAATTACGCCAAAGTAAACCTTTATAACTGCGATGACATCCAATTATTGAGCTAAGTCTCGCCCCGTCGTACCAGGACGAAGGAGCGAGACAGGCGTCCGGTAGGAACCTCAGCCGACGTGGGTGCGACCAAAGTACGGCCAGTGATGGATGTACCACGGCAAGAACCAGGAATTTGGATGGTTGTCGGCCACGATGATCTGGGTCGGCTGCGCGGAGGCGGCAGGTGCCCCGCCGGCCACGCGATGGGAAGCAGCCCCAGCCGGGACGGCCGAGAGGGATATTGCTGCGGCCAGCGCCGCGACTGCGAAGAACGCCCTGGAGTTTGACGAACGCGACATTTCGAAATTCCCTAATGTAGTTCCGGACCAAGATAGGCCGGACTGGCATGAGCTTTGATATATCCAAACAAATTTGAATACAATTAAAATATTTGCAGAATAAATTTATGAATAATGCTAATTACTTTAAACATGTTCTTGTTTAATACAATTATAATTCGTAAAATGTAAAGTTTTGTACTCCATGGATTCTTTTAAGCGATGTCTCGCTTCACGGGAAACCTGATACGCGCGGGAGCCGGAGATCACCGGCGCAAGAAAACAGGTGAGGCAGGGAGACATTGCGCAGGCGAATGGAACGACGCTGTCGGAGGTGAGCTAGGTCGGAGGTGAGCTGGGCCAGATGAAGCAGGGGAGCGCATCCTGAGAGGGCGACCGCGCGGAGCCGTACGCGATGCACGGCAGTCAGCCGACCTACTCGTCATCGGCGATCGCGACAGGACTCGCCGTGCAGGCGATGAAGGCGTCGATGATGCGTGTGATCAGGACCGTGTGCGCAACGAGGTTGAAGCACGTCATCCCAGCGAGGGTGATCACGCGCCAGTCTGATCCCGAACCGGGCACTGCGTTGTTTGATCCAGATCAACGTCCGCTCAACTCAAGCTGCTATGGCCTTGCCGACAGCAAGCGTCGCATGACCGCACCGCCTTGCCTCAATTCGGATACGGCGGGTGGCGCGTATTGGATGCCAAAATGATCGACCCGCGACATGACATGGCGGATGAGGATGTCGTGACCGAAGCGCGGCTGGTCGAAGTCCTGCGCGTCGTGCCACGCGGCGCCCTGTTGCTGTGCGGTTTTGCGGTCTCCACGCTGCTTCTGGCCTGGATCGCCGTCTACATCTTCCTGTTCCTGGCGCGAGGCTTCGTTGACTGAGCCGGCCTACGACCCGAACGTAGCCGGCCTGGATGTCCATGAGCAGGCCGATCTGGCGGAGCGCCGCTGGAACCTGCTGGTGCTGGGCGTGGTGGGGTTCATCATCCTGTTCGTCACCGCCACCAGCTTCCGGTTCGCACTCAGCCCGCCATCGAACGTCGAGACCATCGTGCCGGCGACGCTGCACCTGCGCGGCGAGTTCATTGAGGAGAACCTCGGCACCGTGCTAAACAGCGACGGCTCCGCCACCGTGCGCTTCGTCGCCGAGCAGTTCGCCTTCGTGCCGTCCTGCCTGATGGTGCCCGCCGGACGGCGCGTGACGTTCCGCACCACGACCCCCGACGTCATCCACGGCATGCTGGTCCAGGGTTCGAACGCCAACACCATGATCGTGCCCGGCTACATCTCCCAGGTCTCCACCCGCTTCGACAGGCCGGGCACCTACGCGATGCCGTGCCACGAGTTCTGCGGCGTCGGCCACCACGCGATGTGGGGCAGCGTGCGCGTGGTGCCGCTTTCCGCCTGGCCGGCGACGGGCACCGCACCCGTCGGCTGCCCGCCATGAGGAGGGCGCCATGAACATCGCCGGCAAGTGGACGCTGGGCCTGATCCTGGCGAGCTTCGCCCTGCTCGCGCTGTTCGTGTCCGCCGACAGCGGCGAGGCGGCGGTGCGCACCTCGGCGCTGGTGGTGGCGGTGGCCGCGGTGCTCGGCGTGTTCGGCGTGCTGAACTGGGCGTTCGACGACCAGCAGCGCGTCATGCTGGCGGCCGGCCCGCCGCCGGGACTGCTGCGGGCGCCGCTGGTCGCGGTGGTGCTGCCGCCGCGCCCGGGCCAGTTCTCGCGGCCGGATGCGCGGCTGGTGCTGGCCTATTTCTGGGCGTCCTTCCTGTTCTTCGTGGCCGGCGTCCCGCTCGGCTTCTGGCAGATGTGGACCCGCTCGCCGGTACCGGCACCGTTCGCCAACGCCGCCAACTACTACCTGTCGCTCACCGCGCACGGCGTGATCGAGGGCTACGTGCTCACCACCCTGTTCGCCATGGGCTTCGGCTACGCGGTGATCGCCACCGCCCTGGATCGTCCGGTGCCGGCGCGCTGGCTCGCCTGGACCGCCTACGCGCTGGTGCTGGCCGGGGCCACGATGACCGCGCTCACCATCTTCGGCGGCCATGCCTCCGTGCTCTACACCTTCTATCCGCCCCTGGTGGCGCCTCCGACCTTCTATGCCGGGCTGGTGCTGCTGTTCGCCGGCTCCTGGATCTGGGTCGGCCAGATGGTGTGGGCCCTCGGCGCCTGGAAGCGCGCGCACCCGGGTGGTGCTGTGCCGCTGGCGATGTTCGCGATGACCGGGGGCGCGCTGATCTGGGCCTGGACCTCGGCGGGAGCCGCGGTCGAGGTGGTGTTCCAGCTGCTGCCGCTCTCGCTGCACCTAACCTCCACGATCGATGTCGGACTGGCACGCACGCTGTTCTCCTGGACGCTGCACGGCATCGTCTATTTCTGGCTAGCGCCGGCCTACGTCGCCTACTACACGCTGCTGCCGCGCGCCGCCGGCGGCAGGCTGTACAGCGATGCGATGGGGCGCTGGTCATTCATCTTCCTGATGGTGTTTGGGCTGCCGGTCGGGCTGCACCACCTGTTCATGGACCCTGAGCAGGCCAGCGCCTTCAAGTTCATCCAGACCATCTTCACCGCCGCCGTGACGATCCCGACGCTGCTGACGATCTTCACCATCATCGCCTCCCTGGAGATCGGCGGCCGGCTGCGCGGCGGCACCGGACTGCTCGGCTGGGTGCGCACGCTGCCCTGGCACCGGCCGCTGCTGCTTGCGGGCGTGCTGTCGCTGGTGATGCTCGGCCTGGGCGGGCTCGGCGGCGTGATCAACATGAGCTACGCGCTGAACGCGCTGGTGCACAACACCGCCTTCATCCCCGCGCATTTCCACCTGATCTTCGGCGGCACCACCGTCATCATGTATTTCGCGATCGCCTACGAGTTCTGGCCGGCGCTCACCGGGCGGGTGCTGGCGACGCCGCGCCTGGCTTGCCGACAGCTCTGGCTGTGGTTCATCGGCATGTTCACCCTGACCCTGCCCTGGCACATCACCGGCCTGGTCGGCGTGCCGCGACGCATGGCGCTGTTCGACTACGCGGAGCCGATGCTCAGTCCGCTGGCGCCGCTGCTCTACCTCTCGCTGCTGGGCGGGCTGCTGCTGGCGGTGTCCACCGCGATGTTCCTCTGGGTGCTGGTGCGCTCCTCGTTCGGCTACGGAGCTCCCTACGAGGGCGGCGTCCGATACGCGCAGGCGCTGGTGCCGCCGTCGGAGCTGCCGCCGATGCTGAACGGCTTCTCGCTGTGGAACTGGGTGGTGGCATGCCTGATGGCGCTCGCCTACGCCTATCCGCTGGCCCAGGTCGCGCTGCGCGCCGGCGGCAGCGTCTATGTCAGCTCGGGCGGCTGACCCGTGAAGCTCGGCCAGGACAGCGAAGGCAAGCGGCCGGAGACCGTCTTCCTGCGCATCGGGCTGCTCTCGGTGTTCGCGCTGGTGGTCGGCATCGTCGTGCTGCCGATGGCCTCGCAGCACCAGGCCACCTGGTGGTCGTCGATCTGCGGCGCGCTCGGCCTCGGCAGTGACAACCCGACACCGCCCGCGTCATCCGCGGTCCCTTCGCAGGTCGGCAGCCTGGTCGCCTGGACCAGGGAGACCGACCGCCTGCTGCACGATGGCGACCCGGCGCGCGGGCAGGCCATCGCCGAGACCGGCTGCACCGCGTGCCACGCCGCATCGGCACGCGCCGCGGATGCGAGCGTTCCCTATCTCGACGGGTTCAGCCGCAAGACGATCTACAAGGAGCTGGTCGATTACCGCAGCGGCCGGCGCATCGCGCCGGTGATGAACGGCGTCGCGAAGACCCTGTCCGACGACCATATGCGCGACCTCGCCGCCTACTACGCGCGGGGGCGGCGCGAGGCGGGGCTGCAGCGTTCCACCGCCGACACCGACGCGGGACGCGCCGATCCGGTGGTGAAGCTGGTCTACCAGGGCGATCCGAGCCGCGACATCGCGCCGTGCGCCTCCTGCCACGGGCCGGACGGTCTGGTGGCCGCGGCACCGGTGCTGTTCGGGCAGTCGGAGGCCTACCTGGCGGCGCAGCTACACGCCTTCCGGGACGGCGGGCGGCATAACGACATGCTGGCCCAGATGCGTACGCCGGCGCGTGGGCTGGACGACCACGAGATCGCCGCACTCGCCGCTTATTTGAGCCCGTCCGCCAGCCTCTCGGCGCCCTGACGTTCGTCAAGGACCGGTCCGGGCCGCGAGCCGAAGCTGCGCCAGGCCAAGCCGGCCGCCGCGAGCCAGCCGGCAAGTGCCACGAACGTCATCCAGGGCGCCACGATCCTGATATCGCCCACCTCGATCCTGATCACGGAGGGGATCCTGATGATGGAGGGCTGTGACGCGGCCGCCGGCGCGTGCTCGTCCGGCCGACCCGCCGCCGGCGCGGCCGGCTCGTCGGCCACTAGCATGGTCACGAACGCCGAGAAGAACTCGTTCGCCGTCTTGCGCGCCGCCCCCTCCAGCATGCGGCCGCCGAGCGAGGCGAGCTTGCCGCCCACCTCGGCGTTCGCGGTGTAGGTCAGCAGGGTGCCGCCATCGGCGCGGTCGGCGAGCGTGATGCGGGAGTGGCCCTTGGCGAAACCGGCCACGCCGCCCTGGCCGCTGCCGGTGATGGTGTAGGCGCGCGTCGGCTCGATCTCGGAGAGCACCACGCTGCCGGCGAACGAGGCCGACACCGGCCCGATCCTGGACACCACGCGGGCGCTGAACTCGGTGTCCGACGTCCTGGTGAGCTCCTTGCAGCCGGGGATGCACGCGCGCAGCACCTCGGGGTCGTTGAGCGCCGACCACACGGCCTCTCGCGCCAGCGGAATATCGTGCTCGCCCTGCAGGTCCATGCTGAGGTCCTTCTGTCCGAAGTTCAGAGGCGCCCGAGCGCGGTCAGGATGCGCTCGGGGGTCAGCGGGATCTCGGTCAGCCGCGTACCCAGAGGGGCCAGCGCGTCGTTGACGGCGTTCAGCACCGCGGCGGCGGCACCTGCCGTGCCGGCCTCGCCGGCGCCCTTGGCGCCGAGCTCCGAGTGCAGCGTCGGCGTCGAGACGTGGCCGACCTGGATGTCCGGCATCTCGCCGGCCATGGGCACCAGGTAGTCCGCCATCGAGCCGTTCAGCAACTGGCCCTCCGGCGAGTACAGGCACTCCTCGAACAGCGCTGCGCCGATGCCCTGTACGACGCCGCCGCGCACCTGCTCGTCCACCAGCAGCGGGTTGATGATGCGGCCGCAATCCTCAATGACCCAGTGGCCGAGCAGCCGGACGAAGCCGGTGTCGGTATCGACCTCGACGTGGCTCGCCTGGATGCCGTTCGTGAAGGCGAAGGGCTGGCCGCGCGGCACGTGGTTGCGCGACGCGGTCAGCTGCGCCTGCGCTCCTGGCGGCAGCGTGTCCGGCCGGAAATAGGCGACGCGGGCGAGCGACTCGACGGTGATGCGCTCGCGTCCGTCGGCCGCGTCGACGACGGCGCCATCGCGTATGTCGAGATGCTCCGGGCGTGCCTGCAGCAGGGCGCCGGCAAGCGCCAGCAGCTGCTGGCGCAGCGCCCGGCCGGTGATCAGCACGGTCTCGCCGCCGATGCTGGCGCCGCGGGAAGCCCAGGTGGCGCCTCCGTACGGCGTCGTGCCGGTGTCTCCGGTGACGATCCGGACCTGGCCCATGTCGAGGCCGACGGTGCTCGCGGCGACCTGCGCCATGATGGCCTCGGTGCCCTGACCCTGCTCGGTGACGCTCACCATGCAGCGCAGGGCGCCGGACGGTTCCAGCTGCATGACGCAGCCGTCCTGCGCGGTGATATGCGCGCCGCCGACGCCGTAGAAGGCCGGACCTGGGCTGGTGATCTCGATGAAGGCGGCAATGCCGATGCCGCGATGGATGCCGCGTGCGCGCAGCTCCCGCTGCTCGCGACGCAGCGCCTCGTAGCCGCAGGTCGTTCGCAGCGCCTCCAGGCACTGGTGGTGGGACAGGCGCTCGAACACGTAGCCGGTGGGCGAGGTGTAGGGATAGGCATCGTCCGGAAGCAGGTTGCGACGCCGGATCTCCAACACGTCGAGGCCGGTCGCCTGTGCCGCCCGGTCCACCAGCGCCTCGGTGACGGCGCAGGCGATCGGATGGCCGACGGCCCGGTACTGGCTCATCATGGCCTTGTTCTGGAACACCACCTTCAGCGCGCCGCGGTAGTTGCGGTTGCGGTAGGGGCCGGCCATCAGGCGGATGGCCTGGTTGCCCTCCACCGCGCTGGTGCGCGGATAGGCAGAGAACGGCCCAATGCCGGTGACGTCGTCGACATCCATCGCGGTGATGGTGCCGTCGGCCGCGACCGCCATGCGCGCACGGACGCGGTGCGAGCGGGTGTGGATGTCCGAGACGAAGGACTCCAACCGGTCGGCCACGAACTTGACCGGACGGCGGAGCATCACGCTCATCGCGACGGTCGCCATCTCGTCGCCGTACACGTGCAGCTTCAGCCCGAAGCTGCCGCCCACGTCGCGGGCGACGACGCGGATATTGGCCTCGGGGATGCCGAGATGCCGGGCATACACGTCCTGCATCTGGTAGGGCGTCTGGGTGGACTGGTGGATCGTGAGGCGGTTCTCGCTCGCCTCGTATTCCGCCAGGATCGTGCGCGGCTCCAGCGTCACCGGGCTGTGCCGGTTGAAGTGGAACTCGTCCTCGACGATCGCGTGCGCGTCCCGGAACGCCTCGTCGACCGCACCGCTCTCCAGCTTGAGCTGGAAGGCGAGGTTGTCGCCGAGCTCCGGATGGATCGTCGGGCTGCCGGGGGCCAGCGCCGCATCGACGTCGGTGACCGCGGGCAGCGCCTCGTACCCCACCTCGATCAGGTCGATCGCGTCCTCCGCCTGCGCGCGGGTGCGCGCCGCGACTGCCACCACGGGCTCACCGAGCCAGACCGCCTTGCCGATGGCGAGCGGCGATTGCGGCGCGGATTTCATCCCCGAGAAATGCGTCAGCACGCCGACCCAGGGCGTGCAGACCGCCGCGATGTCGGCGCCGCGGGCGACCAGCACGACGCCTTCGGACGCACGCGCCGCCTCGATGTCGATGCGTACGATGCGGGCGTGCGCGTGCGGGCTGCGCAGGAAGGCAGCGTGCACCGTGCGGGCGGGGGTCGGCAGGTCGTCGGTGAACTGGCCGCGCCCCTCGACCAGACGGCGCGCGTTCGGCCGCGGCACGCTGCGTCCGATGTAGCTGTTCGGCCGGTCCACCAGGGACGGCTGCTCCGTCATGCGCGCCGCGCGAGGCTGGCCGCGGCGGTCTCCACGGCGTCCACGATGGCGTGGTAGCCGGTGCAGCGGCAGTAGTTGCCCGAGATGCAGGCGCGTATCTCTTCACGCGACGGTCGGAGGTTGCCGCGCAGCAGCTCGAGCGCCGTCGCCAGCATGCCCGGCGTGCAGAAGCCGCACTGCAGGGCGTTGCGGGCGCAGAAGGCATCCTGCAGCGCCGTCAGTACCGGATCGGCAGCCTCCGTCAGCCCCTCGATCGTCTCGACGAAGCCGCCTTCGGCCTGCACCGCGAGCACCAGGCACGCCCGCACCGTGGCGCCGTCGAGGAAGACCGTGCAGGCGCCGCAGACGCCGTGCTCGCAGCCGAGATGGGTCGCGGTCAGCCCGAGCTCGTCGCGAAGGAAGTCCGCGAGGTGCGTGCGGGGCTGCACGGCGCGGGTGGTGTCCTCGCCGTTGACGCTGAGGTTGATCGTCACGGCGCCGCTACGCATCGTGGCCTGCAAGCATCTGGTCGGTCACGCGGCCGAGCAGCACGCGGCAGAGGTGCATGCGCAGCGCCGCCGAAGCCTGCGGGTCGCCGGGCGGATCGAGGTCCGAGGCGAGCGCCTCGCGGGCGGCGGTCAGGCGGGCCCCATCCTCGGCGTCGCCATCGACGAGTGCCGCGGCGGCGGCATGGGCCAGGACCGAAGCCGCGCCGACCGAGAAGTAGGCCAGCGCGATCGCCTGGAACCGGCGTCGTCCCGGCATCGGCCGCCCATGCGCCGCCAGCCCGACGATGGCATAGTCGCCCTGGCGCCGGGCCAGCTCGGCAAACCCGGAGCGCCATCCCTCCCGGATGCAGTCCAGCTCGACCGCCAGCAGGATCTCGCCCGGGCGGATCGCCGTCTCGTGCAGGCCAAGGAAGAAGTCGCGGGCCGCGATCGCGCGTGCGCCGTCCGCACCCGTCACGTGCATCGTCGCGTCGAGCGCCAGCGCGCAGGCCGGCAGCTCCGAGGCGGGATCGGCGTGCGCGATGCTGCCGCCGAAGGTGCCGCGGTTGCGTATCGCGGCATGCGCCACGTGCTCGACGGCCCGCCGCAGCAGCGGCGCGTGGCGCGCGATGTCCGGCGAGCGCTCGATATCGGCGTGCCGGGTCAGGGCGCCGATGCGCAGCCGCGGCACGCCGTCGCGACACAGGACCTGGACGCCGCGCAGGCTGTCGATCGCGGCGATGTCGATCAGCATGTCGGGCGTCGCCAGGCGCAGGTTGAGCGCGGGCACCAGGCTCTGGCCGCCGGCGATCAGGCGGGCACCGTCGCCGTGCCGGGCGAGCAGGGCCAGGGCCTCGTCGACGGATCGCGCCCGCCGATATTCGAACGACCCCGCCTTCAAGGCGCCTGGGTTTCCTCGGCTGCGTTCCGAGGCGTCTGATGCTTGTCCATCGTCCGTATGGCAGCGCGCGCCGTGCTGGCCGGTCAACCCACTAAATCGCCGCCCAGGATGGATCTGGAATGGCCGTGCCGCATGGCGATGATGTCGCCGATCACCGAGATCGCGATCTCCCAGGGCGCGTTGCCTCCGAGCGGCAGGCCGATCGGCACGCGCAGCCTGGCCAGCGCCTCCTCAGCAATGCCGCCGTCGCGTAGGCGGCCGCGCAGCGCGTCCAGCCGCCGTCGCGGGTGGCAACGGTGGTGGCGGTCCAGCGGTCCGGCCCGAGCTGCAGGATCGCGTCGGCAGCAGAACCGGTATGCAGGCGGACCTGCGGCAGCGGCGGCTGCGACACGGGATGATGACGCAGGATCGTCGTCTCGAGTCTAGCCTGCGCGCCGAGCGACGTCATCGCCATCGCGGTGGATCATGACCGACCACGAGCAGGCGGAACGGATGCTCGTAATCTCGCAGGAACACGCCCGCGTCCGGCGGCAGCTTGGCCGGCTCGTCGCACTGGCGACGTATGCCGTCCGTGGCCAGGCGGGCCGGCGCGCCTCCGTCAGCCGCAGCAGGCGGCGCACCGCGCCGTCGTCCGGCATGATCCGCTCGACCAGTAGCTCCCCGCCCGTACACTAGGCGGCGCGGCTCGCCGTCCGCGAGGCAGGCCCGCGCATGTGCCACGACATCCGCCTCAACGCAGCCACTGGAAAGGAATCCCGCCACCGCGTCGTCGGGCACCAGCATCTGGGCACCCACGCGACGCGGGCCACCGCCGGCCTCGACCTCCTCGTAGGTCATTGCCTTCAGATATTCGGCGTCACTGCGGCCGAACCCCGCGATCACCTCGCGGTCCCACTTCTCCTCGACGAGCGGATGCGGCTGGTCGTGCCACTGCTCCTTCGCCACCATCTCGATCTTGTACTTCGCGAGATAGGAGTAGAGGCTTGGATCTTCGAGCGCCACTTGCTTGCCTCAGTCTGGTAGCGCTTCATCCGTTGCAGGAAGCTGTCATCCTTCGGAGCGTCCGAGATCTGGACCGGGGACCAATGCGACAGGCGGCCGGTGGCGAGGAAGGCGATCCGCTTGTCGCTCGGCATCGCGTCCACGATGTGGCCCACAGCGCCGCCGAGGTCGTAGGCACGCGCCATCGACCGCAGCGGCGGCGAGAGCACGTTGATGTAGATCGGGCTTGGCCGCATCGAGCTACTCGCGCAGATCCCGGTGGGTCGAGTCGATCCGGTTGCATACGCCCTCCTCCGGCGCGTCGGGCTGTCCCAGCGTTCTGGGAGCGCACGACATGCTGATCGCGGTGACGACGTGAGACATGGGAACTCTTCCAGTGCGACAGATGATGCCGACCGCGACTGATAGGACCCAGGCTAGTCCGCCGGCACGGCATCCCGGAAAGGCAGCAGCAGGGGAACCGAGACCTGACTTACATGACCTGCAAAGGGCAAAGGTCGTGCCACTTCGTGGAGCGCTTCTTCCATAAAGCCACGCCGACACGGCCATTTTGTATACAGAACTTAGTATGTGATAATTCGACCTACTTCATGCATGGAAGCAGGACCAATTCCGTCCTACTGTCCGCGAACGCTGCGTCGAAGGATCCCAGTTGCCTGGGTCAAGCTCTTCCTCGATGCCGATGGCTAACCCTCCAAGACCGACCGCGCCTACACCATCCGGCGCTTCGACCAGGAAGGCGGCGAGATCGAGGTAGACTTCGTCATCCACGGCGAGAGAATGCTGTCACGTTGGGCGCAACAGGCCCATGTCGGCGCGCTCATCCACGGTGCGGGCCCGCCTGGAGGCTGCGCGCCATCCATGCCACCTGCTGATGGGCGACGCATCGGCGGTGCCGGTGATGTTTAGCATCATCAAGTCCCTGCCTGCCGGGATGCCTTCGAGACGTTCATCGAGATCGCTGACGAGCGCGATCGTCAAGACGTTCGCCCTGTGGCTGATCGCCGCCATAGCCAGTGGGCTTGAAAGACACCTCTTCCAGGCCCGTCCGGTTCATGCGGCCTTGAGCTGGGCCTCTGCGAACTCGTAGCTGGCGATGCGGTCGAGCCAGTTGGTGACGTAGTCGGGGCGGCGGTTGCGGAAGTCGACGTAGTAGCTGTGCTCCCAGACGTCGATGCCGAGCAGCACGCGGCCCTCCCCGG
>JAABUQ010005916.1_pt1 | contig 19033 bp, 16 predicted proteins | sample 5560001 | NCBI WGS metagenome assembly JAABUQ01 (sample SAMN10711888, study PRJNA513371) | rock metagenome | isolation source: Antarctica rocks | place: Antarctica: Victoria Land, Finger Mt nord | collected 2015-12-18
ACCCTCGTCGACCAACCGCGCGGCGAGTCGCTCGAGCTCGCTGACAATGGTGCCGAACTTCTTGATCTTGGTCCGGGGCTCATCCTTGGCTGCGCCGGTCATGACGCAGACAAGAACGAACTTCTTCCCGACATCGATGCCAGCACACCTCTCCACAACCGCTTCGATCATCTGCTCCTCCGTGCGGACAGGCAGCCAGCGGCGAAGGGGCATATTGTTCTACGGGCTCGGAAGAGCACCAGTCAGGTGTACGTGAGCCGCCGGCGGGTCAGATTATCGTTCGGGGTCAAACCACCAATAAGTCCGCGACCCTTGTACCTGTGCGCCACTGAAGTCTCCTCGGACCATCGCCTTTCGTCAAGGCTGGCCTTCTCATCCTCAGGTGTGGCCGCAGCGCGGCCGTGCCGGATTATCATGCGTGGTAAGAGGTGTGGTTCACTGTCCAATAGAAGTGCCGGAGCTCGCTAGGAATAGATGGGTGGACTCCGGTCAGGCGGCCTTTGGCATGCCGGTGGTGTGAGCGGCTATCGCCGGCGTTTCAGAAAAGCTCTTCCAAAAACAAGTGAATTGCAGCTTGCGTAGGTCGGGATCAACGATTCCATATTGATGGAAAAGGCTTTCCTGTAGCGACGGATCAAACTCGCCCAGGCAATTCCAGAGTATGGCAAGGTCTTGGTAGCGATCCGCAATACCAACCCGGCCAACGTCGATGCAGCCAACTACCTCACCCTCATGGATCAGGAGATTATCGAGCGAGAAGTCACCATGCGTTACGACCGGATCCGGCGAGAGCGGCAGCAGCGTATGCATTTCCTCCCAAACCTGTTCGGCTGTCCAACCCTCCCGCTCTTCATCGAAGTCATCGACCTCGATCAGCCCTGCGTTGATTCGCGCCCGTGCACGGGTGAGCCGGAATGCGTGATCGCTGTTGAAAGGGCAGGCGTTCACCGGGATCGCGTGCAGTCGGCGCAGGAATCTTACCAGCGCATCAACGACATTGGGACCCGCGTCGGGGCTTGATTCCAGCACCTGATAAGCCGTTTTCCCCCGCATTGCCGTCATCAGCAGCCACGCTTCATCCGGCGTGCGGACAAAGTGCGCGACCATAGGTACAGGCATGTGATTCGCCAACCAGCGGAGCCTCACCATTTCGTCAGTTACATCGTCGGCAACGGCATCTCTGCCGTGCTTCAGAAACAAGTTCGGGGCATATGGCTTGCCGTGCAAACGATAGACGGCACCGCCAGACTCGCCAACGGTATTACGTGCCCATTCATACCCGTCCAACTCAGCAGACATGGTTGTAGGGACAGGCGCGGCTGCACAGGCTTCTTCCCGTACTGCGTCACTCATTCAATTGCCTCCGTGCCACATTGCCTATGTCTGCTTATGGCGAAGCATCTCGTCGCTGGATCGCCACGATGCTGCGCCAAACAACGCAATTATCAAACAAACCGTCGGCTTCATAAGCCAAAGGTCACGGTCTGACCCGTTATAAAGAAGTTATGGGTGGCTCGGCATGAAGGTAGAATCCTTTTTGCCATTCGCAAACCCTGGGACCGATGGCTCCAGGCCTCGCAGGACGAATTCTCTGAAGAGATTCCCTATTGCGTTTGCGCCTGTCGTTATACCGAGGGTTTGAAAGGTGAGTCCCAGTCCTCGGCTGGATTCGGGATGATATGCGTTCGCTATGCCGCCCGCCGCAAGGTTGCCGAGTAGGTGGGAATAGTTGGGTTGCAGCCTCCCGTTATCTCCGCGGGTTACCACCGCGGAGCTCAACGCATGCCAAGTTCGCGAGCGGATGCCACCCGAGCCCTGGTAGTAGTAGCGGGGATCTTGATGAAACAGGGACGGCAGGACTGCGCTTCCGATGATTCGACCGGAAACCGAGTCCGCCAGGGCTGCGCCATAGCGTTTGCCATACCCCCCGATTCCGGGCCCATATCCAGGATAGGTGCCGTTATAGTGTTCCGCGCCCGCCACTCCGGCAAGCACGACAAAGGTCGTGGGGTCCACAATCGTGTGGAACGCCAGCTTGTACTTTTGTTTTGCGGACATCGGTTCCGCCTTCCAGATGTAGCTGGTATAGAAATTCTGAAATACGCCGAAGACGCGCTGCTTCTCTTGTTCCTCCACCTGTGCCTCGGCGATCTGATCGGCAGTCGCGAAGACATTCACGGATGAAGCGGTGGTAACGTTCAGAGTGATCTTCGGCGCCTGGACTGTCTCGCCGGATTTCACGAGAAACTCAGAAGAGGTATAGGTTCCAAATCCGGCCGCTGTGACGACGAGTCGAAGCTTGCCGGCGGGAAGCTCCGTAAAGGTGAAGCGCCCGTCGCTGGCGGCGGCGGTCTTCCTCTCGCGCCCCAGGTTGCCCGGTGAGGTCAAGGTTATCTGCGCACCGGACACGCCGTCGCCCTGTGCATCGGAAACAACTCCGGTAACCTGCGCTGTGCCCTCCGCTTGATCCGTTTGACCATTTGCCGCTCCGGCGTTCAGATCGAGCGCTATTCCAGAAATGCTTCCCGTGGCTGGCGCAGGACTCTGTTGAGCCCCCATCGTACTCGCCTGTATGCCCACTCTCGGAGCATCCGGAAGCTCGCCCAAAAGAGGGCCTGTTGGGACGGAGGTTCGATGGAGAGTGACGGCCTCTTGATGCTGTGAGTGGGGTTGAGGTCCGTCTGCCATCGATGTCTGCTGGTTAATTAACGCAGGCTGCGCGTTAGCGCTGATGCACATAGCCAAAGCAATACTCGCGAAGAGGAACAAGCGAAAAGGGGGCGTCCTTGCAATCAGCAAGGCGGATTGCGGGAATAAAGAAGTCATAGTCATATACCTTCGCTCAGTCTTTCGGAGATTTCACGCTTAGCGACGTGCGCGACACGGTTCCCTGTGATGGGGCCTTCGCGGATTGCAACTGAATCTCCAGGCGCGTATTGCGGGGAAAGGCAACATCCGGACCTTTGGCGATGAAACTGTCGTAGCTGCTCGTTGCCACGGCATAGTAGCCGATTCCCAGAGCAAGGTTCGGAGAGCCGCCTGCTATTCCGGCTATCCGTCCGACCAGGCCAAAACTGTTTGAGGCCACCGCATCGCCGCCAAGACTGTTCCCACCATCTCCTTCCGAGGCGTAGCTTGCGAGATAGGCCAGCAGTAAAGGACGAATGAACCGGTCCTTGGGAGCCGATTTGACTCCTCCTTCAGCATCCATCGTTAGCTCCTGTGTCTTCTCGGCGCTAACGGCGGAAGGAGTGCCTTGTATGGCTTGCGCCTGACCTTCGGGCAAGCGAACTTCCTTGAAAGCAAAGCGCAACTTCCCGCTACGTCCGAACCACCGAGCTGGCTTCGCCTGCGTCACCGCTCCGAGTAAAGTTGCCCCTTGGGGTATCGTTAGCTCCCGCGAGGGATCAAAGTATGGCTCTGCGACTACCGCCTCGATGGCCGTCCCAACTTTCGTCTCTCGTGAACTGATGGGCGTTTTTAGGTAAGCGCGCAGGTTGCTCTGGGTTCCATCCTTTGGCTGGTTTGGCGGAACAGCCAAGCCTGGCTGTATCGGAAACTCGACGGGGCGGGCGAATTCGAAGGCATAGGAGACGCCTTTATAAAGCTTTTCCGGATGGTAGGGCAGCTGGCTGTAAACGAACCGTTGCAGTCGCTCGCCCTTGTCGGGAGCAGTAAAGACCTCTGTGGCTCGCTTTGCGTCGTCTTTAGCCACAGTCCACGCCTGCCTCAAGTGCGATCCGCCCTTCCCGGACGTTTGCGGGGACGCGAGCCGCACGACTACCGCCCCTCTCTCTTCAGTCGTTTCGAAAGGAACTGCTTCTCCCGAGGGCAATATTATGGAGTGGAACCGCACATGGGATTGATGAAATGGAGTGAAGTCGCCATTGAACCGCGCACGGAGTCTCCTCTTCCTGTCAGCAGTCAGATCAACGATGGTGCCCTGCAGCAACGTACCCGCTGGCAATACGAGCTTGTCTCCTTGATAGATCGGGTCCATAAGCTTTGCGGAAAGACTTTGCCCGTTGTGAACGGACGAGCTTCTAACCAACTGCGCACGAGCGGCGGTTCCGGCGGGCAGGACAACATTCTGCGCAAACGCCGCATCGTTGAACGCAAAAGCCAAAAAGAAGAACGGAAGAAAAAGCGGCCTCGATAGGCGCAGATTCGAAAGAAGACCCATACTGAAGTCGTACAGAGAAGCTTATTAAGTCTGGCTTAAAGGCCGGGCTAGGATGACTGTGAACACACTGCCTTTACCCTGTTCGCTCCGGACCGAGATGGTTCCACCCGCTCTTACGACCAGTGCTTTGGTGATCGACAGGCCCAGACCGATTCCACCAGTCGCTCGGGCGCGGGACGAATCGCACCGGTAGAACCGATCGAAGATGTGGGGAAGTGCCGATTGAGACACTCCGCAACCTTGGTCACTCACGCTGATCTGGCAACCGTCCGTGCCAGTCCGGACGGTAATGCTGACCGGCTTTCCTCGGTCACTATAGAGGATCGCGTTCTCAACCAGATTCGAAAGTACGGTGAGGAGATCTTCTTCAGGCATCCAGACCCATGCTTCCTTCCGGTCAGAATCCATCTCTACTCGAATATTCCTCTCAACGGCCAATGGTCGAAGTCGATCGATGGCCCGTTGCACGTCAGCGTGCACTTCTGTTGCGGAAGGTTCACTGCGAGCACTCACGGAAGCAATTGACTCGATACGGGCCAGATCAAGCATACCGGCTACGAGATCCTGTAGTCGTTCGGTGTCCACGAGGGCGTCCTGCAACTCCATTTGGTAGTCCGCCGCACTTCTTTTTGTCTGCAGCGCGAACTGCAGGGTTGACCGCACAATGGCAACAGAGGACTTCATCTCGTGAGCGGCATCACCAAAAAATTGGCGTTCTCGATCAAACGCCGCGTGGAGTCGGTCGACGAGTCCGGCAAGGGCATCCGCAAGCGGCTTCAACTCTGAGAATCTCCTGCTCTCGTCAAGTTCTGATAACTTCCATTGCCCCACGTCGATTCTCTCTGCCCCAGTTGCTAGGTTTCGCAGAGGTCGAAGAGCCCTTGTGAGCGCCCAGGCGCTGATTGCGGTAGAAGCTGCAAGGAGTGCAAGACAGGCCATGATCGATTGGATCTTCACTCGATCAATATGAGCTTCAACCGGAGCGGTCGGTGCAGCATAGAGCAGATTGAGGGTCGGGGAGCTTGGGGTGGGCTCAGCTTCTGGATCGACGACGGGAAGCTTCTGCAAGAGGAGCGCCCTGTACTGTATGCCCCCTACCTGAAGACTCACAACGCTACGGGGTGCTAACGGCAAAAGCCTGGGCGCTTGCCAACCTTCAGACCCGTCGATCTTCTCGCCTTTTGCGTCGGTTAAGAGGAAGCGGTCGTCTTTCGGGAGAGCCATAAACTCCTTGTGAAAGACGATGGCATCGTTTGCTTCTTCGGGAGCTTCCACGAGGGAACGCAGAACCGCCGCCTGCTCTCCCAGGCTTGCGTCAAAAGCAACGTAGGATTGATGGCGTTCGTGTTCAACCACCAAATAGGTCGCAACACCTGCACCGATGATCTGGATCGCCGCGACGCTCGCTAGCAGCCTTGCGCGAATGGAAGTGGAGATCATTCCGGAACGCCCACGCGCAAGACATAGCCATGACCCCGCAACGTATGGATCAGTTTCGTCTCGCGGTCCGCGTCGATCTTTTTTCTTAGCCCCGAAATGTAGACCTCAACTACGTTGCTGAACTTCTCCCAGTTGAAGTCGTACAGATGCTCCAGTAGGTTCCCTTTCGTGACAACGATGCCGGGACGATGCATCAGGTATTCGAGAACGCGGTACTCCATGGGAGAGAGCGACAGCACGGTGCCAGCCCGGCGAACGACGGCCCGGGACACGTCCATCTCCAGATCCCCAATGGTCAGTGTTGAGTCAGCATGGCCCTGGCTACGCCGGATCAGAGCCTGGAGGCGCGCTTTTAGCTCTTCCAAGTCGAACGGCTTCGCCAGATAGTCATCTGCGCCTTGATTTAGCAGCGTAACGACGGATGCTGTCTCATCGCGTGCAGTCAGTACCAGGACAGGCGTTCGCAGCATCGAGCCGCGCAGCCGTCGCAATACCTCCAGACCGGACAAGCCAGGGAGCATGAGATCGAGACATAGGGCATCGTAGGGAGCCGATGACGCCATGTACAAGCCTTCGTCGCCGTCGAGCGCGACATCGACTGCGTAGCCACAAGCTTCGCGCAAACTACGAGCGATATTGTGAGCCAAGCGTTTCTCATCTTCAATCACAAGAATTCTCAACGAAGCCCCTTGTCGCTCTCTGACGGTTACGCTCCTCTGCATTAAGAGGCGGTTAACGTGGGGGAGTCTGACATAAGGCTGGCTAGAACTGGCGTTAACCAGAATTTAAGCGGGCATTTGCAACGGTACTTTCAGCGTCCTTTTACGCGATCGGAGAACCACTCAGGAACCAACATGCCACTCTCGCAGCAGTCTTCCTCGCCTCCACTCTTGTCGCAGTGGCGCAAGAGAAGAAAATTGATCAGTCCAATCTACCGCCTGCCGTCCAAAAGACCGTTCAGGAACAATCCAAAGGGGCAACCATCAAAGGCTATTCCATGGAGCGGGAGCACGGGAAAACAGTCTATGAGGCCGAAATGATGGTAGACGGTCATTCCAAGGACATTCAGATCGCAGAAGATGGAACGCTGAATGAGATCGAGGAAGAGGTTGCTTTCTCATCATTGCCGGCGAAAGTGCAGGCAGAGCTGACAACAAAAGCGGGGGGCGCGAGGATCACGAAGGTTTAATCGCTTACCAAGCAGAACAAACTCGTCGCATACGAAGCCGCAACGCTTAAGGGTACCAAAAAGGGCGAGATACAAGTCGGCCCGGATGGAGGCAAGCTCTCTCACGAAGAATAAAGGCGTCCGCGACCCGTCCGCGATCACTGAGGGGGCTCGGCAGACTTTGGAGTGGGCACTGCTGCGGGCGCTTGTTCGGCCGGAATCTCTGGTGGATTGTGCGGCTTGGGCTTGGGCCCCCGAGCCGCCCTTCTTGAAGGGTTCGAGGTCTGCTCAGAATTCGTAGTCGAGCGAGAATTGCAGGCGTCGAGGCGCAGCGGTGCCGATAGGAGTGCCAAAGCCGCGGCCTGGCTGACTATCTAAACCGAATGCCGTATTGAGAAGTGACACGTTGCGATGGTTCAGGAGGTTGAAACTCTCGGCAACGATGTCCAGATGCCCTTTTGCGACTGGCACCATCTTGAGCACGCGCAGGTCGAGGTTGATGTTCGGACTTGTCGAAAGCGAGTTGCGGCCGTAGGTCGTCGGCCGCACCGTGAACGGGTAGACGTGCTCTTGATCGCTGTCCAGGCCGGTGAGCGGGTTGGCCCTGAAGCCGCTCGATATCTGGAAGATAGGCGCGAATTCCAGACCATTGAGAAGGCGCATGAGCGGTCCGGGGTTGGCGTTTCGTGCGGCGTCGGCCGGATCGCCAAGGTCGGGGCCGATCAGCCATAAGCCACTCAGTGTAAAGCGATGACGCTGGTCCAACAGCGACAGGGTTCTTTCCGCGCCAGCGTCGAAGGGGTTCTGCGGCTGCTCAAGGTCGGAGGAAGCATCGTCGATGGTCTTCGAGTAGGTGTAGCCTGCCAGCAGCTCGAAGTCGTCCTGGAACTGGCGATTGAGCGTGACCGTGGCTCCATTGAAGTTCGATCCCGCCGTGGTGGAGAAACGGTTCACGGCATCATAAGCAGGATCGACGCGCGCGGAGGTAAAGACTGATCTGCCGAGTTGCTGGGCCGCGGGCGAAGGGATGCCCAGAGGGGCGGCGTTACCGGTGGTCAGCACCACGGGGGGCAAGAGATTGCTGTTGATCGTGCGTCCTAGATGAACGCCATGCACGAATTGGTATTCGGCTGTCAGCGTGGTCTGGAGCGGGAGCGCCTGTTCGACGCTCAGCGAACCCACCTCGCTGTAGGGGTTGATGAGGCGAGGGTCGGCTCTCCAGATGCTCGGCGCGACGCCGGGCAGCGGCGCTGAGGGGATAGAACCGCTGCGGTACAGCGAAGCAGCCGCCGCGCCTTCGACGATCTGCGCGGAGGCGTGGACGCCATCGAACTCCAGCACGCGGTTGAGACTCGAAAGTAGATACCGGTCATAGAAGAGGCCGAAGCCGCCGCGCACCACGAGCGTTGGCCGCGCCGTCCAGGCGAATCCGAGCCGTGGACTGAAGTCGATGCCGGTGGTCGGAAGAGGCGAAGGCAGACGGTTGATCTCGTAGCGCAACCCGTAATCGAAGGTGAGAGAGCGACTGGCCTGCCAATGATCCTGGATGAAGGCACTCACCCGGCTTTCGGTAAAGTTTGTGGTGGGACTGCCAAAAGAGCGAGTAAAGAAATTGGCGTTGCCCGCCTGAAGCGCCGGTACTGAGGGAAAGACGAAGAGCCCGCTGAAGCCGTCGAGCACTTGAGCTCGGAGGGCAACGTGTTCCACCCCGATGCCTGCCTGGAGAAGATGATGCCAACGCTGGAAGAGGAACGAATCTTCCCCATCGACGTGCGTCTCGAAGCGGCGGCTGTTGCCTTCGAACGGTGTGCCAAAGAGGGCGACGCCTGGGATGAGCACCCCCGGAGTGCTCGGGCTCTCGGTGCGCTCAACGGCTCGGCGTTGCGAAAGCTCGAAGCGCAGGCTGTTCACGCGTGAATCCCCGAGCGTCGTTGATAGTGTGGCATTCACGCTGTTGTCGGCGACGAAAGAAGAACCCCGCGCGCCTCGGTCGGTCAGCTCGTCTGCATGGAAAGCGTCGTTCACGTTGCGCGAGTTGGTAAAGGCATACCGCACCATGAGGTTTTGCTGCGGAGTGAGCACTCGATCCAGCCGCCCGGATAGCTCCGTCTCCTGGTCAGTCGTCGGAAAGAACCCGCTGCTCAGGCTGAAGCCATTCAGCGTTCCAGTCTGGTGAAGCGCGGTGTTGATTATCGCGGCCGTTGCGGGTCTAAGATCGTTTGCGTCCTCCCCTCGCGCCAGCTCCTGTTCTGCGGCGATGTAGACGAAGGTCCGGTCCGGCTGCAAAGCCGCTCCGAGCGCGATGCCCGCGCGGAATCTACTTTCGTCCGGCTTGCTCGGATAAATGCCCAATGGCGGCGTCCCGTTCACGGCACCATTCTGAGCGAAGACGAAAGCGTCTCCATGGGCGGTATCGAGCCCCGCCCGTGTCTGCACGTCCACCGCACCGCCCGCCGCCCCACCCGATTGCGCTCGAAAGCCGTGGTTGACGATCTGAAAATCGTTGATTGCTTCCGGCGAAAGCTGCGTGCGACTCGACCCGCTGAACTCGTCGTCGTCATCCACCCCATCGATCCTTACGGAGTTACTACCTGGCCTTATGCCGCCGAAGCTGAAAGCGAGCGTGCCTCCCCCTTGTGTAAGCGTGTTCTGCGACAGTATAGGGTTGGCGGGCGCGGCTTGCGGTGAGAGCTGGACGAAGGACAGATAGTTCCGGCTCGGGATCGGCAGCTCCTCTACTCGGTCGCGGTCGATGTTGACGACCGATGAAGTCTGATTGGTGTCGAGCGGAGAGTGCTGCGCGGTGACGTTCACCGTCTCATTCGCGCCTCGCAGCAAGAGCGTTAGAGTGAGCTGCGTCGTGCGTCCCACGGCAACGCTGATGCCTGGCTGCTCGGCCGGCGTGTAGCCGGACGCGGTGACGCTCACGTTGTAATTGCTTCCGCTCGGGAGAGCGCGAATCGTGAAGCTCCCGTCCGGACCGGTTGAGACCTGGCGGGCAAGGCCATCTGGACCGGTAAGCAGAATGGCAGCGGAAGCAACGGGGGAGCGGTCGGAAGCCGTGACGGTTCCGCCAACTGCTCCCGGTTGTCCTGCCTGAGCGAGTGAGTAGAGGCTTGGAGCAGCAGCGAGACAAACAACGCCGCAGACGCAGTAAAGTGACTTTGACGACAAAATGGATCACTCCTGATGTGCAGAAATAGCAGCCCGTGCTATGGCACGGAACGGTTCGCAGACGCAGGAAGGCGCGCCGCGCTGGGATGCACGTTTCAGGAGCGGATCAGATTCGGAGAGGCGGGGAACGGTGAGGCGGGACAGGCGACGGCATAACCCAAACCAAGCTCTCGAGAAGACAAGCCACGCGTATGGGAACGAGGCGGGAAACAAACCGCATCTTCAAAGCTCTCGAGGCCACGAGCATAGCAACTACCAGCACGAGGCACATCAGAAAGACGAAAAGGAAGAGAGCGAACTCTGTGTCGTTGCCTAAGCCCGGTGCGTCCCACCGGTCGAAGCACTCTGCTATGGGCGCGACGAAGGTCGCAACCATAAGCAGAAGAAGCCCGAGCTGAAGCAAGCGCCGCACTGGATCAGTATAAGTGCAGGAAATGAGGCCGATCCGTCCTCGATCACTGAGGAGGCTCGGCAGTCTCTGGAGTGGGCACGGTCTCCGGTGCTTGTTCGGCTGGGATCCCTGGTGACGTGTCAAACCTTCTTCCGCTGCAAAGCAGCGAGTCTTTGGACTTCGCCGTTGCCCGCGAACGAGTGCGTCAATATGCACGACCGCGCATGTTTAGTGTGCGCCACCATGCGCTCCCGTGTGCCGCAAACTACTACACTGGCGATGAGGCAAGTCACGCATCCTTGAACGTCGAACCATCGCTGAGCTGCCCCAAAAGCGGCGCTTCCATTGCACTCACCGAGTCCCTTGCCGCACCGCTGGTCGCCGCTACACGAACTCAGTATGAGCAGCGGCTCAGTGCCCAGGCTAATGCCTTTGCCGCCGAGAAGCAGGCGGTCAGTGCCCAGCAGGAAGCGAACGAACGGAAGGCCGCAGAGCTCGAAGCCACTGCCCGGAAGCAGCAACAGGAGATGGCCAGAGCCGTACAGGATGGCGTGCAGAAGCAACTCGTCACCGAGCGCAAGGCGATCACTGAACAGGAGTCCGTTCGTGCGCGGCAACGGGTGGAGGACGAGCTTAGAACTCAACGAGAGGCGGCGGAGTCCCAAAGCGAACGCATCCAGGCACTGACGCAAAAGTTGACGGCAGCTCAGGCATCGGAAGCCGATCTGCTGAAGAAGGAACAGTTGCTCGAAGATAAGGAGCGAGAGCTCACGCTCGACGTCCAGAAAGGCATCACAGCCGGACTGGCTGAAGCTCGTGCCAAGGCTCTTGCCGAAGCGCAGGCCGGACTCGACCTCAAGGTGCAGGATCGCGACAACACGATCACCCAGCTGCGCGACCAGATCACCAGCCTGCAACGAAAGGCAGAGCAGAGCTCCCAGCAGGCTCAGGGCGAGTCGCTCGAGATCGCGCTCGAACACCAACTGCGTTCCCAGTTCCCTTTCGATGTCATCGAGCCGGTCGCCAAAGGGGAGTTCGGCGGAGACGTTCTACAGCACGTCCGGGATCACACCGGTCAGATCTGCGGCAAGATTCTTTGGGAGTCGAAACGCACCAAGGCCTGGTCGGATAGCTGGCTCACGAAACTGAAGGGCGACCAGCGAGCCGCTCACGCTGAACTGGCTATCATCGTGTCCCAGACCATGCCAAAGGATGTCACGCACTTCGAGCAGATGGATGGCATTTGGGGGTTCTTCCGCACATTTGGTGAAGCTCGTTCATGTGGCGGGGATTACGACATTAGAGCCTGTTTCAGGCGTTCTGGAGTACTCGCAGCCTGAGCAGATCGAAGCTGGCGCGGCCATACATCTGCCGCTTGATCAGCTTGAGTCGGTGTACCTGTCCCTCGACCGGGCCATTGCTCCACGGCAGATGCAAGGCGGCTTCGACGGCGTCTCGGTCCCGTGTGAGTCCGGAGACGAAGCGGCTTAGAGTGGTGTGCCGGGCGGCTTCAAGCCACTCGGGCCAGGCGGCAAAATCGCGACTGCGAACGATAATGTACGGAAGAACGAGCTTCACCAAATGTGCGGAAGAACCCATTCAGAAGCAAAGGCCCAGGGCATCAGGGAATATGTCGAGTGGCAGTCCCGCCGAGACAACGAGAAAGTGCTCCCATCCAAACGCAATCGCAAACAGCAGCGCGAATACGACAAAGAACTCTGAAAAGCGCGGCACTTGACCGAAAACTTCTTCGCCAAGCTAAAACTCTACCGATCGCAACCCGCTACGACAAAACAGCCAGAACCTTCCTCGCTGCAATACACCTCGCAGCTACAGCCATTTGGCTCATTTAATGACACGCCCTAGGTCTTGAAAGATTTTATAGGTTTTGGGGTGATGCCCCGATTCGCACCCTGGATTCATATGCTCAGGAGCTCCTGGGACTTTTGAGCACATAAATTCGATAGGAAGATTCGTTAAACTTCCGGGTATCGGAGAGCGTGTAGTTCTGGTTTAAGAAGTCGGCAAATGCAGGCCAGTTATAAATCTTGTTGAATCCTCTCTGCCAATTGAACCATTCGTCGGACACCACGAAGACTTCCGGTGGAGCTTTGTGGATCTCGTCCAGGAAAATGCCGCGATAGTACTCAACCGCAGGCGCGTGGTCGCGAACGAAGAAGAGAGTGTCGCCGGTGAAGCCTGTACTTTGCACAAGGTTGAGATGATACAGCGCACCGAGGCACCCGTCGACCATATCGAGACACTGAACGCGGTGCTGTAGTTTATCTCCTCCAAGCTGAGTAAGGTCAAATTCCAGATTGCGCGTGAACGCAACTGATGATGGATCTGTGGGCTGAATTGGTAGACAGAGCGGGATGAGACAAAGTGCGGAAAACATCAGGCCAGCGAATCCGACCCATCTTGTCCACTGCTGGCTGCGGATTGCGCGGGTGAACTCCATGCAGACCCAAAGCGATGTGAAGGCCAAAAAGGGATAGATATGATATTGGTATCCCTTCCTCTGAATGACGTAGGAAAAGAAACCCCCAGCGACACCAAGCAGGATGGCCCATCGCTCCCAATTTTTGATCCATTCGCGGCCGACTAGTGCGATGACCACCGCCATGATGACAGCTACTGTCATTTGTAAGCTGAGGCTATTGCGAACCAGTTGGAGTACTGGTTCTTTCATGAGTCCCGCGTAATAAGGAGTCTGCCGAGCCGATAGGTCGAGAAGTGCTGCTACTGCACGGAAGTGAAGCAGAAAGTGCAGAACGATTGCGACGGGAATGAGCAAGCCGGTAAGGCCGTAGAGCACGCAACGAATGAGCGCCTCGCCTTGCTTATAAAAGACATACAGGCCCATGATGGACAACACGAGTACCCAGGGGCCAACAGTAGGCTTGACAGCCATGGCGAATCCCGCGCATATGCCGAAGGGGACCAAAAGCGCGGGCTGCTTGCGGCGCACAGCCTGGAACAAGAGCACGTAGCCGATCATCACGAAAACGGTGATTATTTCATCACGCTGGCCGGCGTTGCGGGGGCCGTCGCCTGCGTGGTAGAGGATGAAAACAGCATCCGCGACCAGACCTGCGAGCCAGTCGTAAGGTAAAGCAATCGCGATCATTGCAGCAAGCAGGGAGCCCAGCAGGAAAAATTCATACATCCTGAAGGCAAGATCGCCGGGACCGAAGAGATGCATCTGCCATCCGTCAATGAGATAGATGCCCGGCAGATTCATGTCGTAGATGTTGCGGTATGGCGCCATCCCATGCGCCATCAGAAAGTTGCCATAGTGCATCACAGTCTCATCCCAGATCATGGGCCACCGGAAGGTGACGACCACGAAATAGACGATGGCTGCAATGCAGCCTAGTGCGAGAACGGTGCGCAGATGGGGATAGTCATTCGCCATGGAGGAAGTACGATGTTCCACAGGTCTGTCATACCGGGTTGCTGTCATTGGTCCTTGAGTTCCGACGGTCATTTCGAAAGGGATGCTTTTTAGCGGAAAAGCCAGCTCTCGCAGGAAGATCGGTCGGCGGCGCGCCAGCAAAGTAAGGCGAGTGAGTCTGAGCTTAGACTAAAGTTCGGTGGTGACTATCCCACTTTCGGGCACTGTTGCATTAGCGGAATGTGGGAGCTTTGGGCGTTACGATGATTCATGTTCAGGCGTCGTCGGTTCCCGGTTGAGATCATCTTGGTCTGTGTTCGTTGGTACTGCAAGTACGGGATCTCGTATCGGGACCTGACGGAGATGATGCAGGAGCGCGGCGTAGAAGTGGATCCGTCCACTATCATGCGCTGGGTGCATCGCTACGCGCCTGAGCTTGAGAAGCGAGTGCGAGCCTACCAAGGCTATGGTTCGACTTCTAGGCGAGTGGACGAGACCTACGTCAAGGTTGGCGGCCGGTGGAAGTACCTGTTCCGCGCTGTTGACAAGCATGGCATGCTCATTGACTTCATGCTCTCGGATCGCCGAAATGCCGGTGCTGCGCACCGTTTTCTAGCCAAAGCGCTGACTACGATACGGAACTGGCCACCCTCGTCGATCACCACAGATAAGCTCCGCTCGTACCCGGAAGCCATTGAGAGGCTCCAGCGGAACGGTCAATTATCGAGGGAGACGAAACACCGAACATCGAAGTACCTGAACAACATCATCGAGGCAGACCACGGGGCCTCGAAGCGAGTCATCAAGCCGACACGGGGCTTTCAAACCATGCGGACTGCGACAGCGACCATCAAAGGCTTCGAGATCATGCGAATGATCCGGCGCGGACACTGCCTCACGTGCAAGCCAGGCGTCCGCAATGAGATCCGCTTTGTCAACCAACTCTTCCAAGTTGCCGCTTGATCGCTCGCCCGGAAACGAGCGAACTGCGCTCCAGCTACTTACTGCAACAGAGCCACGTTTGGTGTAATGGGATGGTCCGTCGCCTTCAAGATTGATCTGTGGCAGGATGAAGGCGAGCACAGGAGGATTCCCCCCATGAAGGTCCACGTTTGCGGCATTGATATTGGCAAGACCGTCTTTCATCTGGTTGGCCTGAGCAAGGAAGGCCACATTGTCACCAAGAAGCGCTACAGCCGCAAGCAGCTGGTCACCTTTATGGTGAACCTGCCGAACTGCCTGATTGGCATCGAAGCTTGTCCGGGAGCACACTTCCTGGCCCGTATTCTTCTGAAGCAGGGCCACGACGTGAAGCTCATGCCGGCCGAATATGTACGGCCGTTCGTGAAGTCCAACAAGAACGACTATGTGGATGCCGAAGCGATCGCTGAGGCTGTGCAACGGCCAACCATGCGGTTCGTGCCGGTGAAGAACGAGGCTCAGCTGGACTTGCAGGCGTTGCACCGCGTCCGAGATCGCTGGATCGGTCGCAAGACTGCCGGGATCAACCAGCTTCGCGGCTTTCTTCTTGAGCATGGGATCACGGTTGCTGCGGGACCAGCGCACCTGAAGCGACAGATTCCTTCGATCCTCGAAGATGCAGAGAACCTGCTCTCGCCAAGAATGAGGACGCTTCTGCTGGAGCTTCGCGATGAATGGGCGAAGCTGGAAGAGCAGATCGACACGGCCAACCGTGAGTTCGCCGAGGTGGCCAAGGAAGACGATGGTTGCCGCCGATTGCTGACGATTCCCGGCATCGGTCCGCTCACCGCAACAGCGCTGATTGCCGCGATCGGTAACGGTGGCGCATTCACAAGAGTCGCGATCTCGCAGCCTGGCTGGGTCTGGTTCCAAGGCAACATTCGACAGGCGGCAGGAGCAGACTTCTTGGAATCAGTAAGCGCGGAGACCCCTATCTGCGCAGGCTCTTCGTCCACGGGTCGTGCTGTTGTGTCCCGGGTCAAGCGTGACGCGCATCAGTTTGGCAGCTGGCTTGATCGGCTCGAGGCTCGATCACCACGAAACGTGGTCATCATCGCGATGGCCAACAAGATCGTGCGCATAGCCTGGTCGGTACTTACCAGTGGCCAGACCTATCGCACCAGTGTCGAGGTCATCGCCATCACGTAGGACTGAGGAAATCGCCTCGCGATCTCACCTTTCCCCTTTGACAGCAGGTTTGCACGCAGATTCGTTGATGACAGAACCGGTCACACCGGCCCACCTTGATCCTAACGGTCACTATGGTCGAAGCTAAGACCGATGGTGTAATCAGGAGAAGGCGGGCGCGGATTCCATCATGGCTCGAAGTAGCACCATCACTTCATTCAGAAGCCGCATACATAGAAGCAGACCACTTCTTCCATCAAAGATCTTGCTTGCAATCAGGCGACGGACCATACATAGTGACCCCTGTTTGGTTCGTTCCTTTTCCTGCTGTTCCTTGGCTTGCATGTCCATCCGCTTGTCGAGGTTGGCGAGCATCGGCAGCTCAGCGGGCTGAGGGTCCGCATGGAAGTATTCGGCTATCTTTTTGTTTGTCACTACGCCGAACTGGCTCTCTGGTTCGCTTGAGGTTATCGACCCAGCAGATCGCAATATGCTGAGTGTCGCCAGCCGATCCTGAGCGCCATACAAGGAAGCCAATCTCGGGCTGCGCTTCCCGAGTGCGGTAAGCAGCTCTCGCGTTGATGGCCCTCCGGAACATCGAGATGGATTAGCCGCCGCCCTTCGCGTCTTCCTTGCGCCTCGGTCTCAAATTATCGATCGCATAGTCCACAAAGCGGCGCTCTAGGCTCGGCGGCTGCCCCATAAACTGGCACGACGCCACCACCTGGTCCAAGAGGAATCGCGGCTGGAACGCCGCCAGCTCCAGCCCCTTTTCTTCCCGGATCTTCGACACAATCAGCCCAAACGCCTCATCCGTCAGCACGATGCCGTGCTTTGCGCACTCCTGGCTCAGGATGCGCCGGTACCGCTCCTCGCTCGGCGCCCCAACCTCCACCTTGTACGGCAGCCGCCGCAGAAACGCCGGATCCATCAGCTCTTCCGGTTCCAGGTTGGTCGAGAACATCACCAGCTCCTCGAACGGAATGCTGAAGCTCTTGCCTGTATGCAACTTCAAAAAGTCGATCCGGCTCTCCAGCGGCACAATCCATCGGTTCAGCAGCATCGTCGGACTCACCAGTTGCCGCCCAAAATCGTCGATCACAAAGCACCCGCCCAGCGCCTTCATGTGCAGCGGAGCCTCATAGAAGTTGCTGTTTGGCTCATACCGCAGGTCCAGCATCTCCAGTGTCAGTTCGCCGCCCGCCACCACAAACGGCCGCTTGCACGGAACCCAACGAGCATCGAAGTCCTCGCGCATCACAAGCATCCCGCTCTGCTCCTCGTTCGCCTCCGTCGCGTCAGCCGGAATGTGAATGTTCGGATCGAAGACGCGGATGATCTGTCCGTCCACCAGGATCGCGTACGGAACATAGATCAAGTTCTTGAACACTGTCGCCAGCTTCAGTGCGAAGGTCGTCTTGCCGTTCCCAGGCGGCCCATACAGCAGTATCGCGCGTCCCGTGTTCAGCGCGGGCCCGCACTGCTCGATCAGCTGATCTTCCAGCCCCAGATCCTTTAGGTGCTCCCGCACCTGTTCGAACGTAATCCCTTCATTGGTCAACTTCTGCAGGTTCACTTGTCCCGTGTACTCCTCCAGCGTCACCGGGGCCGGCCCAATGTACTGCGATCGCTGCAGCGCGTCCGCCGCCCACCGCGAGCCCTCATCCGTAAATGCGTAGTTGGTGTCCGTCTTGTTGTCCCACCGCGCGCCTCGGCTATAAAGCAGCTTCCGGTCGGTCGCCACCTGGATCAGCTCCACCATCACGTGGTACGGAAGCTTCATCGCCTCGGCAAACTGCCGCCCGGATTCCAGACGTCCCGTGTAAATCTGCTTCATCATCAGCGCCAGCAGATCGTTCTCGTGGATCCCCGTCGCCCGCGCACTGTCCGGCTCGCGCGGAGTCCTATGGATAAATGCATCCAGCGCACTGCGGGTAAGTGCGCCGCTTGCGACCAGATGATCGCCCAGGCGCCCGCCCTCGATACTCTGGATCTCCAGCGCATCGCGCACCTGCTCCGCCGTCACCAGCCTGGCGCGGATCAGCAGGTCTCCCAGCCGCATGCGTACGTTGATAGTGCCTCCTCGGGAGCCCTGGGAGCCGCGGATTCAGGGCCAGGTAAACTCCCTGATTTCCCATCAGAGCACGGTCACCCCTCCCCGCAATCCCCGATGCGTCCCATTGACGTTCCCCACTGGGCGTGCCGTTTGGGCTTCGCGGGGTGCTCCCCTTCTTCGCAAGCGGCTGGCCGGTTCAGCCTCTCTGGATGGCGTATTGCGGTCTGGTTGGCTCTGCTGGGGCCTTGCGGACCCACTCAGCGCAAGGCGCGATGAATGGGACACATGCTTGTGGGGCTGGGAGACGCGGATCCCGGCGGGATGACAACGTAGCACGATATGACGTTTCTCTAATTATTATCTCTGAAGGTCACACAGGACGGACCTAAAAGGACTGTATTTGCCAGCAAATCCTCACATGCTACGTTGCGTTGGGGTATATGTATGGTCCGTCGCCTGATTGCAAGCGGTATTGTTGGATAGCGGAAGCGGTCTGCTCCTATGTATGCGGCTTCTCAGTGGAGCGGTGTTGCTGCTCCGAGCCATGATGGAATCCGCACCCTCTCTCTCCTCATTACCCTAGCGGTCTCAAAAGCAGACCATATACCCCAGCAGGATCAGAGTGGGTCGGTTTGACCTGTTCAGCCATCAACAATCTACTTGCAAACCTGGCGGGAACTTAAGAACTCCTCGTGGACATCGTCGTAAGGGGAAAGTGGTAATCGCATCGCGATTTCCATTCTTTTCCTTACGACGTGAGAGCAGCGTTATAGCTTTGGCCGCTGGTCAGAACCGCCCAGGCCATGCGTGCGATCTTGTTGGCCATCGCTACGATTGCCACGTTTCTTGGTGATCGGGCTTCGAGCCTATCCAGCCAGCCACCAAACTGGTGCCGTTCCCGCTTAACCTGGCCCAGGACGGCCCTACCGCCGTGAACGAACAGTCGCCGCAAGTAGGGATCGCCTCGCTTGCTAATGCCCAGCAGCCTGGCCTTGCCTCCCGTTGAATGCTCCCTCGGAACCAAGCCGAGCCACGCCGCGAGATCTCGGCCTTTGCGAAAGGCAGCGCCGTTGCCGACGGCCGCAGTGAGGGCGGTTGCCGTCAGTGGTCCTATA
>JAABUQ010005917.1_pt1 | contig 19032 bp, 18 predicted proteins | sample 5560001 | NCBI WGS metagenome assembly JAABUQ01 (sample SAMN10711888, study PRJNA513371) | rock metagenome | isolation source: Antarctica rocks | place: Antarctica: Victoria Land, Finger Mt nord | collected 2015-12-18
ACGCGGCGCCCGGCGCGGGCGCTGCCAGCGGCCAGGCTACGCCCGACGCGCGGACGCCGCCGCCCGGCAGCCCCGCCAGCAGCCGGTGCGCCCTGCCGGCGTGCTCGCAGCGCCGTGTGCCCATGCTGCTTGCTCGCGCCGGCCCTGCGAGCGCCGCGCCTGGGCCGGCACCGGGGAACGCATCCTTGCCAGAGTCACACCAGCGTCCGGTGTGCGCTGTCACACGGCCGCAAGTGGCCGCCGGCGCGCCGCGCCGGCGCAAGGCGCTGAGCGGGGCGGGGCCGGGTGCGCGGGCGCGTAGGGCGGCGTGGTCGCCCGCGCTCGCCCTGCTGCTGGACGACGTGGCGGGCGTGCTGTTCCGGCTCAGCCCCGCGCGGCGGCGTGGCCGGCCCGCGGGCCCGCCGTCGCCGCCGGGCGTGCAGGCTGCCCCGCGCGCGGCCGCCCCCGCAGCAGCTGGCGCGGACGCGCACTCCGCCGCAGCCGCGCCTGCACGTCCGCAGTCACAGGCGGGAGCGGCGGCACCCGCCGACGAGGCGGCGGCTCTGGGGCAGGCGCCTGCGGCGGCCCGCGCAGAGGCGCCCGGTGCGCGCGCCGGGAGCCCTGCCGCGCCCGCCGGTCTGCTCGATGCGGCCGCCGACGGTGCAAACCCGGCCACTGCCGCCGAGGGCCGCGCTGCAGCAGCAGAGGCATGCCCTGCCAGGGCTTTGGCCGCGCCGCCCTCCCAGCCTGTCGGCTCGCGCGCGGCGGAGGGCCGGCCTGCTGCGGCCGCCCTGGCGGCTGAGGCGCCCGCGCAGCCAGGGCCGGGGGAGGCGGGCGCAGCTGCGAGCGCGCGCCCAGCGCACCTGCTCTTCTCTGCTGCGCCGTGTGCCGCAGCAGGCCCGCGCCCTGGGCGCGCTTGCGACGCCGCAGGTCGCGCGAGCCGCGTCTGCTGCAGCGCCCTGCAGCCTGTCACGCATGAGTCGGATGCAGCCTGGGCCGGAGACGCAGTGGCGGAGGAGCTGTGCGCGCGCATCGCGCTCTACTCCCGCCTGCTCAGGCGCGGGCGCGCCGCTCTGCAGCATGCTTACATACGACTGTCATGTACTAAGCATGCGCCTAGGACCAGTCATCTGCGCCCTTCCATCACTGGATCCTAAGAGGGGTGACCCTGCACGATGCAGGGACCTGGACGCGCCGGAGGCGGGGAGGCGGCAACGCGGCACCGCGGAGCTGAGCAGTCCCTGACAGGGGCGCAACTGCCTGCAGCAGGCGCATGCGGCTCGCCTGGCTACTACAGTGTTTGTGGGGCAGTGAAAAATGTGTCTGCCGCATGTGTGCTCAAAGCCTGCAACGCATTAAGTGGTTCAAGCAAATGTTTCTCCTATACCAGCCGCCTCGCCTGTGCGGGGGCGCAACGAAATAGCTACCTGGTGCAGCAGGCGCATGCCGCTCGCCTGGCTACTACAGCGTCCGTGGGTCAGTGAAACATGTGCTCCGAGCCTGCAACGCACTGCCTGGTTTGAGCGAACACCCCTCCTACGCCAGCCGCCTCGTATGTGCGGGGGCGCAACAAAATAGCTACTTAGTGCCCTGGCTACTACAGTGTTCGGAGAGGCAATGAACATGTGCTCCGAGCCTGCAACGCATTGCGTGGTTCAAGCAACTATCCCTTGCATGGGCGGGGGCGCAACGAAATAGCTACATAGCTAGTGGTGCTCAGAATTCTCTAGCGGGGACTGGCAGGGAATTGGCGATGAGCGGCCATATGCCCCCCCATGTGCTTCGCGGCGGGCCCGGCACGCCGCTGCGCGCCGTTCATGCCAGCGACAGGCGGCCGCCGGCCTGCCCGGCCTTGAGAGTCTTGTAGAAGCCATGCGTCTCCGCGATGACCTGCCGCGCGCAGGGCCCCATGACGCACCGCATGTCAACCAGGCAGGGGCGGTGCATGTGCAGGCATCATGCGAATTTGCATCGCGTACTCTCAACAGAGCAGACCCTGCCCGGGCGCGCATGTGCGACAGCGCAGCAGTGCCTTGGCAGCAGCTGCGCGCACCTTGAGCGTGAAGGCCTTGTTCTGCGGCCGGTCCTCGAACGCAAACGCGTTGGCGGTCTTCCCCGACGGGATCTTGTAGTCGCGGAACCAGACGCGGATCCGCTCCAGCTCGCCCGGGAACTCCCTGCCGCGGCGCGCGCGTCCGCGCCTCACGCCGGCGCGCGCGGTGCCATGCCCCAGAGCCGCTCAGCCGTCCACCTGCGCTCGCCGAGCTGCCCCGCATGCGCGCGGGCGCAGCACCAGGCAGCGGGCGGCTCGCGCCGCTGCGTCCGCGGCAGCTCTGCGTCTTCCCGAGCCAACACAGCCCGGCACGAGCACCCGCACAGGCTGTCGCGGGGCCGCGAGCGCCGGGCCGCCGCGGGGGCGCGCCGCTCGACGTCCTCGACGTCGCTGACGGCGGCGGCGGCCGGGTCGTCCGCGCGCACCGCGACCACCTTCCAGTCCAGCTCGCCCTCGTCGATCATGGCGAACACCGCCAGCGGCTTGACCGCGTACACGCCGCCGGCCGCCATGTGTGCCGACCCAATGATCACTGCGTCCAGGGGGTCGCCGTCGCCTGCGCGCCGCGGCACAGGGTATAGGGGCGCGCTGGTGATGACTAGGCTTAGGGTTAGCTCCCTTGAGTCTGTAAGGTGCTGGCGCCCTGCGCGGCGACCACGGCGCGCGCTGCAGCCCGGGCCTGGCAGGGGCGCGCACCGAAGAAGCGGCCGGCGGACGCGGACGCATGCGCAGGGTCCTCCCTGCCGAGTCCACGCCACGGGTCAGCAAGCCGGGCGCTCAGCACACAGGGCGCAGCGCGAGTCCCCCTCCCGCAGCGCACCATGTCTGGGGCAGCATGCCGTAGTGCCAGTGGATGTTCCAGGGGTAGACCCGCAGCTTGCCGTTCTTGACGTCCTGCTTGATGGGCGTCTGCGCCTCGTCCTGCGCACGCACTGCGCTCGACGCGCGCATGCGCCTGGCTGCGGCAAGGCCGCGCGCACTGCGCGGGCAGGCGGGCGCGCGGGCGCGGCCGCGCGCATGGCCTCCTCCTGCCTGGCGGGCGCTTGCAGGCGGCCCAGCCGCTTGCAGGGCAGCATTTTCCCCTTCGCCTGCAGAGCGCGCCTGCAGGCATGCCTGCACGGGGCGGCCGCTGGCGGGCGGGAGCCGCACCACGGCCACCTCCAACTTGGCGCGGCTCTCACGGGGGATCTCGCACACGAAGCTGACTGCGCCGGAGCCCAGGTAGAGCGGGATGTCGTGCCAGGGGCTGACGGTCGCGCCTGCGGGCCGCGACGGCGCGTCGCGCGCCTGCCCGCGTACGCGCGCAGGCGGGGGGCTTGGCGAGCGCTCACCTGTCAGGCTGCGGATGAACAGGCGGTGCTCGAGCGTGCCCGCCTCGCCCTGCGCCGGGCGGTGCAGCGGGCTCAGCCAAGCGTGCTGCGCAGCTTCTCACGCCGCGGGGGCTGCACAGGTGGGCACGGCTGCAGCCACGCTCCTCACGCTGCTCACTTGCACCCGGGAACAACGAGCTGGCCCGCGTGCAGGTGTGGCAAACAGGGCGTCAGCGTGACGGGTTGTGCGCTTGCATCAGGCGGGCGCCGGCACCACGCTGTGGGTGGTGGAGGGCTGCACGGCGGACTCGGGCTCCTGCTGCGCGGCTGGGGCGGGCGTGCGCTGTGACGCCTGCGGCTGCACGAGCGCCGCGAGCGCGGCGGCGCCCTCCAGCAGCAGCCGGGAGGCGGCCTCAACGCCGCCAAAGCCCCACGGCTGCTGGCGCAGCGGCGCGAGGCTGGAGTGCCTGCACCGCGCAAGGGGCCGCGATCATGCTGGTCGCCGATGCGCTGCTGCCCACGCTTGGAGCGCAAGCAGCGCTGGCAGAGTCTGCCACCAGTCACGCAGGAGGGAGGATGGGGTGCAACACGACTTGCACGTCAAGCTCGGCCAGCATCGTGCCTCGAACGGCACCAAAAAAACTGAATTGAAACCAGGCACGCGCTCATCACGCAAGCGCACTCAACGCTTGCAAGGGGCCGCACGTCTCGAACATGTTGTGAGGCTGGTCGCTGCACAGCTCGCCGAGAGGGTATCTTTTATGCTGCGAGCGAGGCACCTCCGCAGTCAAAAGGCTGGCCGGGCAGATATTGAAGCCTTGCCGAGTCAAAGCCCGTGTGCTTCTAAGTCTCGCCTCGGCAGAGCCGCACTGCTGACGATACCGAGCCCTGGTTTTTCGTACAGGCAGGCTAAAACCCTCTCAGAGTCTTGCTGTGGACAGCAGATGCAGGCTGCAACATCACCAGCACCTCGTCCATCAGGTGCAGAGGGGTAGCGGAATCAGGCGGGGATGTAGCCGCGCACGCACAGCGATGGCAAGCGCCGTGGCATGCGCGGCATGCCTGCTGCTGCTCGCCACGCTGGCCGGTGCGCACTGCCCACAACGCGCCCGCCCGGGTTGTGCAAGCGGCAGGAAGATGTCATCCACGCCGGCCGGTTGCCGCCGCAGGCGGAGGGGCGCGCGCGTCCATCGACCGCGTCGCCGACCTGAGGGCGCGGATGTACACGCAGCGCGACGCGGCGACCGCGTGCGTGCGCCTGCTCAACGCTAGCGCCACGATCGGCTGCGCCGCCGACCGCGCGCGGGGCCCGCTCCTGCGCCTCGCCGACCCGCTGGCGGACGACGTGCCGGCCGACTCCGCCGGTGCTGCCGCGCGCCGGCGCTGCGCCTCGAGGCGTGTGACCTCTGTGCAGGAGCGCGGCCTGACGCGCGCGGCGCGCGCAGGGCCGCGCGTGCTGCTGGTGGACGAGGCGGCGCTGGGGCCGCTGCTGGCGCGGCTGCGCGGCGACGCCGCGCTGGCCGGCCGCGTGGCGGGCGTGCTCGCGGCGCCGGGCGGCGCGCCGCCCGCGCGCGCGTCGCTCGCGGCCGCCTTCCCGCTGGCGGAGCTGGCGCCGTACGCGCCGCGCGCCTGGGCCTGGAACCCCGGCGGCGCGGGGCTGCTGCGCGCGGCGCTGCCCGCGCCGGTGCTCCTGCTGGACGGCGCGGCCGCGGCCGACGCGGCGCGCCGCGCGGCCGCCAACGCGCGCCAGGCGCGCCCGCCCGCCCCGCCTGCGCGCTGCGCCGCCGGGGGCGGCGTGCGCCGCTCTGCGCGGCTGCGCTTGCTGCAGTGACTTGGTGGCAAATAGGGGCTTGTGGCGCAAGTGACGCAGACCGGCCCGGCGCCCCGACGCCCGCCCGCCGCGCAGGTCGGGCCGCGCGCGCCGCACATGGCGGAGCTGCGCGCGCCGATGGCGGCGGCCGGCAACTCCACGCAGTGCATCCAGCGCGCGGCCTGCCTGCCGCTGGGCGGCCACAGCGTGTGGGCCGCGCTGCCGCCGCTGCCGGCGGACGCGGGCGCCGACGCGCGCCCGCTGCTGCTGGTGCTGGCGGGCGCCGACGGCGATGCGCTCTTCCACAACCGCATCCGGGTGCGCGCCGGCGCCGGCACCCGACCTCGCAGCAGCCCGCGGCTGACGCATGCAGGGGCCTGGCAACAACGTGGCGCGCCGGGGCGGGCCAGGGGGCCGAGGCGCCGCGCTCGGGGCTGGTGGCGATGCTGGCGGCGGCCGAGGCGCTCGGCAACGCGAGCGCGGCGGGCAACTACACGCGCCGGCTGGCGTTCGCCGCGCTGGCGGGCGAGCCCTGGGGCCTCATGGGCTCGCGGCGCCTGCTGTACCAGATGCACGCGGCCGCGCCCGCCGTGCGCGGCCTGGCCCTGGACGCCGTCGAGCAGGCGCGCGCCGCACGCACCGCGCGCCGCCGTGTCCCAAGGATGACAGTTCTCTGGGGCGGCCCCGACCGCAGCGCCCTGCCGCGCTGCCCGGGCGGGACGTGCAGGCTGGGGCGGGGTCGGCCGGCGCCCCGGCGCCGACGGCCCGCCGCGCGCGCAGGTCGTGGAGCTCGGGCAGGTCGGCCGCGCGGCGGCGGCGGCCGGGGGCGGCCGCGCGCTGTACCTGCACCACCAGCGCGGTCCCGGCTGGGGCAGCGCGGCGCCGCTGGTGGCCGCCTTTCAGGCTACCGCGGCGGACGCGCCGAGCGCCGCCCAGGTGACCGCCGCGTGGCGCGCCTCGCCCTGCGCCGCGCGTGCTGCGCGGCCGTGCGCGCCTTGGGCGGGCCCGAGCGGCGCGGCGCGCGCAGGCGCGCATGGAGGAGGCGTCGGCGGGCAACCCGGGCATCCCGCCCTCGTCGCTCATGGCGTTCCTGCGGGCGCGGCCGGCCGTCGCGGGCGTCGTGCTGGCCGACCATGACGGCCACTTCAGCACGCCCTACTACCACAGCCGGTTCGACAACGCGTCGTCCGTCGACGAGGAGAGCATCGCGGCAGCGGCCGCGACGACCGCGCGCGCGCTGCATGCGCTGGCGTCCGGCGCCGGCGCGCCCGCGCTGCAGGTCCGCGACCCTCGCGCTGCGCCCCCCCGCCCAGGAGCCTGCTGCCGCGCGCCAGGGCGGCGCGCGCTGCGGGCGCCGGCGCGAGCGCGCTCGCGCCCCGGGGCCGTGCAGGTGGATGCGGCGGCCGTGAGGAGCACGGTCGGCATGCTGGCGCAGTGCCTGCTGCGCGGCGAGCCCGGGCTGGCGTGCCCGCTGGCGCGCGCGCTGACGGCGCTCCCGGCCGAGCCGGCCACGCCGGCGTATGTGGGCATCCTGCGCCCGGTGGCGGGCGACGAGGCGGAGCCCGATGCGCGCGCCGTCGCCGGCGTCGCGCGCTTCGTATGGAACTTCCTGGCGCTACGTACCGCCGCCGGCCCTGCGCGGCTGGCCAGCGGTGTGCGCCCCGCACTCTGCGCTCCAGATGAAGGGGCCTTTGTACAAGCGGCGCTGAGCGGGTGTGATGCGCCTGGCATGGCGGGCATACGCATGCCACGTCTCTGCCAACTGCATCCCGGCTGCACCCTGATTCAGCAAGGCTCCGCTCGGCGGCGGCGGCGCAGGCGAGGCAGGCGGCTGCGACGACGCGGACCGGCGCTGCGAGGCGGGCGCGGTGTGCGCGGCGCACCGCGCGGACCTCAGCGGCGATGCGGCGCTCGGGCGCTGCGTGCGCGCGACGGCGCGCTACGTCGCCTCGCACTCCAACCGCCTGACCTGCAGGGTGCGCAGTTACCCCATGGGCAGCGCTCGCGTCGCTGCCCCGGGTGCCCGCGGCCATATGTCTCGGCACGCCATGCAGACCTCCGACGCTGCCGCGCAGGGCTGCAGCTGGGACGCGTGGGGCCGCTGGGAGGTGACCGAGGAGGCGGACGCGTGGGAGCGGGATCGAGGGTGGCCGCCGGACCCCATGTGGACCGAGAGCAACTGGCCGGGCGAGGGGCAGGGCTTCACACTGTACCAGGCGCGCGACGCCGCTGCGCCCACTGCCTGCCGTCCGCGCCTGCCTGCTCCCAGTGCGGTCAGGCAGGAGAGCGTGTGCGCCGCTGCTAATCCGACCGGCGGGCTGCGCGTGCCCAGCAAGAGGCGGCGGCGGTGGAGCGGCGGCTGCTGCTGGGCGGGTGCCTGCTGGCGGCCGCCAGCTTCCTCGCGGCCCTCGGAGCTAGGGCAGCGTATGAGCGGCACACGAAGCAGCCGTAGCGGCGTGCTGGATAGCCTGTCAGAGCATCACTGCTCGTGCCGCGTGCGCGCATGCTGCCTGGTGCCTCAGGCAGTTTGCTGTAATGCTGGGCAAATGCCACACTGCCACCAGAGCGTGCATGTCGGACTTTCGACTGCCAATAGGATCCACACGGCTCACGCCTGATCTGTCCGCGCACGCGCCTTCACAAGCACGCCCTCCACCAGCCCGGCGCCCATCGCGGTCATGTCCGCCAGCACCGCCGCCTCGTCCAGCACCACCTCGGTGACCGCCCCGGCGTCGGCGCCGTCTGCGTCGGCCGCGGCGCGCCGCCGCTTGGCGCCCGAGGCCGCAGGCTGGCCGGGCGGGTCGCCGGCGGGGCGCACGGCGTGCGCGGTGCGAGCGTCCAGCGGGTGCGGCGCGAGCGCCTGCGCCGCGACATGCGCCTCAGCGCAGCCCTCTGACAAGGCCCAGCCTGAGAGGGCACATGTGGAGTGATGTTCAGACGCGCCCAAGAGTGCGGGCCGCGAGCGAGAGGGGAGCCAGCGGCAGGCACTGCTAGCCGCCGCACGCCGCGGCCACGGGGCAGGCCCGGGCACGCTGGGCACGCGCCTGCGCGCGCCACTTGACGCCCAGCAGCGCGCCGCCCAGCGCGTCGGCGCACAGCAGCGCCACGCCGCCAAAGCGCGCGTCCAGCGCAGTCGCCAGCGCAGCCACCGGGTCGGCGCCCACCAGCAGCTCCGCCGCCAGGCCCGCCGCGCCGCGCCGCGTTACCACGCCTGCGCGGGCGCGCTTCAGAGTGCTTGTGGGCAGGGCGGCTTGCGCAGGGGGCCGCCTGCGCACGCATGACAGGGCACCCAGCGGCGGTGAGCTCACGCCAGGCACACCGGCGGGGATGGCGTGCAGCACGGCCTGCGCGCGGCTGCCCGGCGCGGCGTCGGCCGCGGCGCCGCAGCCGCCCGCCTCGACAAACCCGCAGCGCAGCGCCGCGGCCGCCGCCGCGGCCGCGGGCAGCAGCGCGCGGTCGGCCGCCGGCAGCGCCGCGCGGCGCAGGCGCAGCAGCGCGTCAAAGTCGGCGAGCGCGGGCGTGAACGCCGCCGCCAGCGCGGCCTCCGGCCCGGCCGGCCCCGCGCCCAGCACATGCTCCTGCGGCGGCCCCAGGCCGCGGTCAGCACGGCGGCCGCCCGCTGCCCGGCCCCGGTCGCCGGCTCCAAAGGCCGCGTCCCTCGGGTGCAACAGGGGCTGGCAAAGACGGCCGCGCCGACGGGCCGGCTGCAAAGCGCGCCATGTTGCGCCCGCCGCCCCCGCGGCATCATATCACATAGGCAGCGCGCGGCGTGCCTGCAGGGCGGCCAGGCTGCGGCGCGCGAGGGCGGCCGCGCGCGCGACGACCGGCGCGCCCGGGCGGCTCCGCGTCCACGCCGCGCCCGACATGTCCAGCGGCGTGCACAGCGCCATCGCCGGCGCTGCGCCCTCACTCCGCGCCTGCGGCCCCCGCCGCCGTCAAAGGGCGGTCTGGGCGCCCGCCGCACCGCGTCTCTCAGCGCGGCGCGGCGCACAGCGCAGGCGGCACCGGAGCGTGTCGGGGGAGGCGCGGCCGGGCGCGCGCCTGGGCAAAGGCGGCCTCCATGTCGCGCAGCGCGCGCGGCCCCAGGTCGGCGCCGGGGTCCACCACCAGCGGCCGCTCGCGCCAGGGGTGCTCGCCCAGCAGGCGCAGGAAGCGCAGGAAGCCGGCCGCGCGCGTCGCCGGCGGCGGCAGGCCCGCCTCCGGCGCAAAGGCGGCCGCCGCCAGCAGCTCCACGGCCTCGCCGGCCACCTGCGCGCGCGCGCTTTCATGTCCGGGCGCGTCCGCGAGGGCCCAGGGTGGTGGCTCGGGAGGTGGAGGCCCGCTGCAGCCTGGGCGCCCGGCTGCGGGCCGCGCGAGGTGTCCGTTTGGAGGGCATGCGCTGCGGGCGCCGCGCGGCGCTCGCCACACACCGCTCGGCCCGCCGTGGCCGCCTCGGCAGGCGGCAGCCTGAGGCCGACCCCGCGCGCCTGGCTGCTGAGCATGTGGGCGGCCGCCCACCGGCGCGCCAGCTGCGCGGCGCCCGGCAGCGCCGGCGCCGCGCCCGCCAGCGCCGCGATAAAGCCGTGGTGCTGCGCGCTCTGCTGCAGCTGCGCGTACCCGGGCAGCGCGCGCTCAGGGGCGCCCAGCCCGCACGCGCCGGCCGCGGCGGGAGCGCGCGCCGAGCCGGCCTGCGCCTGCTGCTGCCGCGCCACCATTGCCGCGTCCCTGCGCGCGGCGGCAAGTCTTTTCAAGTTGGCGCCCCTGAGAGACACCATGGTCACGGCATGTTGCGGTCCACGACGCGGGTGCCGCACGCAAGCAGCAGCCGCGCACGCCAGCAGGCAGCACATGGCGTGCAGCCCCGAGAGCGCCGCGCGCAGCGCGCGTGGGGTCGGCAGAGGCGGGGCGCGGGCGCGCGCCGCTCGCTGTGCAGGAAGAGGCGGAAGGCGAAGCCGTCCGCGCAGACGTCCACGCACGCCTCCGAGGCGGCCGCGCGCAGGCCGTACGCGCCGGCCACCGCCTCCGCCAGCTGGCAGCCCAGCGCGGCCCGCATCTTGGCGAACGCCGCCGCGTCGTCCGGCCACTTGCCTGCCGCGGGCGCGGCCGCTCAGGGCCGGCGTCGACGCGCGCGGCCGCGCCGCAGGTCCGCATCGGCGCCGAAGCAGGGCGCGGCGCGCTCGGCATGCGGGGCGCGGTCCGCCCGGCCCCGCCACGGGATGCCAGGGAGCGCTCGTTTGAGCAGGCGACCGAGCGACGCGCTGGGGGCCTGGCGGGGCGCACCGGAGCCCTCCAGCTGGACCAGCACCTCCAGCGGCTCCAGGCACCGCGGCACGGCGGCGCCGGCGGCGCCCCCGGCCGCGCCGCCCGCCAGCGGGTGCGGCAGCGGCGGGAAGGCCGCCGTGTGGCGCAGCGCGGCGGCCGCGGGCGCGACCGCCAGCACGCGCAGCGCGGTCCCGCTCAAGCCGCGCAGCTGCCGCGTCAGCTTCGCCAGCGCCGCCTCCGCGCCCCTGGAAGCCCGTGGCTCGAGAGTGAGCGTGTGTGCTCAGGCGCGCTCGAGGAAAAGCAACCCCAGCGCAGCAGCGGCGACCGCGGCGGAGGCCGGCGGGGGCCGCACCGGCGCGCGGCGGCCAGCTGGTCGGCGGAGGCGCCGCGCTGCACGAGCGCGCCGTCCAGCAGCCCCGCGGTGCCCGCCACGGCCGCGCCGGGCAGGTGCCGCGGCAGCGCGTAGCCGAGCAGCGCGTCCGCGACCAGGTGCCGCCGCGCCGGGCCGCTCTCCCAGACCACGGCCTCCGCGATCGCGCCGTCCTGGGGCGCGGCGGGCCAAAGTGGCGCTCCCGCCTCCGGGCGGGCCTCGGCTGCGACGCAGGAGGGGCGCGCGCGGCGCGGGCGCGCGCCTGGAAGCGGCGCAGCTCCGCCCGCTCGCCCCAGAACGCGCGGAACTCCGCCGCGGCGGGGTCCTCGGCCGCCGGGCCCATGTCCACCGCGCGCAGCACCGCGGCCGCGTCCACCTGCGCGGCCCCGCCGCGGCGCATGCGCAGGCAGCCCCGCCGCCCGGCCGGCCTGCCGCCAGGGCGCGCTGCGCGCACGCGCGGCAGGTGCCGCACCCAGCGAGTGCACGGCCCGGCGCGCGCTGGTGCAGCCTCCAGCAAATGTGAGACAGCAGCACTGGCTGCGCCCGCGTGCCCGGGCCACCGTGCGCGGACCGCCGGAGCGCACCTGCGCGGCGAGCAGGATGGCGCCCGCTGAGGGGTCGGGGACGCCCTCGACCGGGTCGGCCGGCGGCGCCAGGCGGCGCCGGAAGGCGCGCACGGCCGTCGCGCGCGTGCCCAGCGCGCGCGCCGCCAGCGCCTCCACGCGCGCCTCCGCCGCCCTGCGCCGCGCGCGCGGTCCGTGCCTCAGAGCCGACGCGCTGCGCGGACCCGGCAGGCGCGCGCGGCGTTGCGGGCGGCCGCTGCTTGCGCGAGGTCCTGCAGCCTGCGGCGGCCCGATCGGGCCTCCCCCGGCGGCGTGTCGGGAGCGCACCGCCACGCAGGCACGTCGCCGCCCAGCGCGGGGCCGCCGGGCGCGGGCACGTGCACGTGCCACCAGGCGTCAAACGCGGCGCCTCGCGGCTGCCGCGCCAGGAACACCGCGCGAAAGGCGTCCAGCGGCGCGCGCGGCCGGTCCAGCAGCGCCACACTGCGCGCAGCCGCCGCCTGCGCCTGCGCGCCGCGGCGACGCGCGTCAGGCGCCCGTCCCGTCTCCTCGCCCCTGGCAAGCTCGAACCGATGCTGCAAGAGTGAAGAGGCGCGCCGACATGAGGCTGGACGCCCCAGCAGGCAGCCGGGTTGGCGCAGGCAGCGTTGCAAGGCAGGGCCGCAAGCGCGCCCAGGCGGCAGGGGCGGCGGGCGCGCCTGCGCGAGCGCGCTGCCCGACATGTGCGCGGCCATGTTGAGCCAGCCGGACGCGTCCACAAACACCACCGCGTACGCGCCGCGGAAGTCCTTGCGCGGCGGCGGCGGCGGCAGCCCGCCGTCCGCGCGGCGCGCCATGAACACGCCGCGGTGAAACGTGGCGGGCGCGGCCAGGGCCGCCAGCACGGCGCGCGTTGCCTGCAGCGCGCTCATGCCTGGCACCTGCGCGGGGCCGGCGCGCGGCGTCGCGGTGGCGCAGAGCAGATGCAGATCTCAGACGCGGGCGCCAGGGCGCCAATGCTGTTGAGCGATGCGCGCGGGCAGAGGACGCATGCGTCCTGCAGCAACAGGGTACGTGCAGGGCATGGCCGCCAGCGCGCAGCGCCCCGCCTCCGACCCGACCGCGACCGGTCACCAGCCCCTGGCGGGCGGCCTGCATGCAGCCAGGCCCCGCGGCCGCGCCGGGCGCGCACCAGCGCGCCAGAGTCGACGAGGTGCGCGGCCAGCAGCGAGAGCAGGGCGCCGTTGAAGCCGTCGGGCTCATGCTCGGTGCCCTGGACGCGCGCCCACACCTGCTCCCCGCGCGCCGCGCCCCTGTGAGCGCGCGCCGCGAGCTGCGTGAGCGGCCGCCGGCGCCCTCGCGCACTCCGCGCACGCGGCGCATGGGAGCGGCCGGGCGCACCTTGAGCAGCAGCAGCGCGTCGCGGAACGCCGGCAGCTGCTCCGCCGCCCGGGCCAGCGCGCCGTGCTGCGCAAGCAGCAGCATGTCCTGCGCGCCGCGCAGCGGCTGAGCGGCGCGGCGGCCCTGCCGTGCGCGGCCCGAGCGCTTGCATGGGCCGCAGGCAGGCCTCGGCGGCGCGGGCACCCACCCGCAGGATGGCGGCGTTGTAGTGCGGCGTGGGCAGCAGCTCGGGCGCGCTGGCCGCGCCGGCCGCGCCCACGGCGGAGCGCAGGTTGTTGCGGCGGGGCGCGAGTCGCGGCGCGGGGAAGGCCCCGGGCGCGACGCACGGCAGCAGGCGCAGCCGGAAGCCGGCGCCCGAGTCGCCCGCGCGCGCGCGCGGCGTGATGACCAGCACCGGCCGCCTGCGCGCGCCGGGCGCGGTGTGCACGTCTCAGCGCGCGCCCGGCCGGCACGCTCCCGTGCCCGCCTCGCCGCCGCGGCGGCGCTGGCCGTCCACACCGTGGCTCTCTCTAGCATCGCCGGGCAACCTCGCCGGGGCCTACTCGCGCGGCGGCAGGCCGCCCGCCAGCGGGCGGCCGGCCCGGCGCCGGCGCCGCTGTCTGCGCGCAGCCGCGGGCGCGCACCGCGCGTCGTCGTCCAGGAACTCCCAGCGCTGCTGCCGGAACGCGGCCTTGCGCCGCAGGCCGGTCGCCAGCGCGGCCAGCCAGCGCCGGCGCCGGTCAAAGTACAGGTTGTTCAGCTGGTCCTTGGCGTCGAAGCAGGCCGCCGGCGCCTCGACCGCCACGTCCACCGTGAGGTGCGGCCGGGCCGCTGCGCGCAGCGCGTACCCGCCCACCACCTCCACGCGCCCCGGTGGCCGGAAGCGCAGCCGCTTCTGCGCGGACGCGCGCGGCCCGTGAGCGGCCGGCCCGGCCGGCGGGCGCCAGGGGGGGGGCCCGGCTGCGACGCGCGCGCGCACCGGGGGCACGCCCAGCGCGGTGGCAAAGCCGTCGCCGGCGCCCGGCTCCAGCACCGCCTCCGGCAGCCGGGTCAGCGCGGCGCGGAGCCGGGCCACAAGCGCGTCCAGCGCGTCCTCGCGCGCATAGTCCACGCGCACCTCCGCCACCAGCTCCCTGGCCTGCGCCCGACCGGCCGCGCGGCTGGGCTCTGCTGGCGAGCCCCAGTGGCGGCGCCAGCCCGGTCCACACTGAGCAGAGCGGCCGGCAGCGCGCGCTCGGTCCGGCTGATGCACTCGCCTGCACCTTGTGCAGCAGGCAGCGTGACAGAATCCCCGCCCGGGCTGTGCGAGCTGCGCGTGGCAGCGAGCGGGCACCTGCAGCTCCAGGAGCGCCGCCTCTGCGCTGCCGCCGGCCTCCAGGAGGAGCAGGTCGTCCTCCGCGGACACCGCGGCCGCTGCCTGCCGGGCAGGGACCTCGGCCGGGCCACTGCCGGCCTTTGCCTCCGCATGGCTGCGCTTCAGCCGCTTGGTCTCGCGCGGTACGTGGCCATTCTCCATCATGCGACCTCGCCGCCTTTCACGGAGCCCGGTATGTGGCGCGAGCGGCCCACCGCCCGCAGTCCAAGGCGTCCTAGCTGTCCCACTGCTACAAGGCAGAAGAGCAGCAACATGGTCCCACCTGGCCTGAGGTTAATGCCCTCGCGCACCCCCCTCAGTTGTTTTCCATGCTCGAGCTCCAATGCAGCCGTGCGAGCAGCTTGCTATGCCAGTTAACACTGGCGATCGTGCTGGCTACACCCCAGCGCCGGTGCAGTACGTCACACCGGTTCCTGAGCACAGAGCTTTAGGCCTACCTTGAGTGACAGCAGCGTGTGCACTTCAACTTGAAGCGCTACAGCCAACCAGAGCAGGAGGTGCGGCGCGAGGCGCTATGGCAACGCCGCCTGTCTGCAGCATGGAGCATTGAGCGCTGCCGCAGGAATCCGAGTGTTGCACCTCCTTGCCCTGGTGCCACGTGCGTCGCAACAGTCGCGGGAGGACGCCGCGGGCAGGCGTGGTCAGCCGCGCAGCCTTGCGATGCCGTGGTCTGCCGAAGTTCACGACCACAGGACGAGGCAGCTGCGGCGGCAAGCGCGCCTGGAGGCGCGGGGCGTGAGGAAGGAGGGCGACGCGAGCCTGGCGTCGGTGCTCGCCGCAGCCGGTGCGGCTCCTACGAGACGGCCGTGCCCCCGAGACTCGGGCCGGGGCTCACTTGCGCTCTCGCGCGCAGGCGCCGTCGCAGCCCTGGTGGCCTGGCAGCGCGAGGGGCACCAGCTGCGGGCGCACGGCGTGGAGCGCTGGCCGCTCGTCGGGCCCTGGCTGGAGCAGCACCTGCCCAGGCGCAGGCCCACGCCTGCCGGGCGGGCGGGAGCTGCGGCGGCGCACCGTGCCAAGGCGCGCCCCGGCCCGCTCGTGGTAGCCACACTGCGGGACCGCACGGGTGAGGGCTGCGCAGCCGCGCGTGGCTAGTGGCGCCAGCGGTGGCGACCCCGCGCACCGCAGCCCTGCTCTGCCTCGCTGGCTCGGGCGTGCCCCGCGGCCAATTACGCACTCAGCTGTGCCCATGCAGGCGCAGCGCACAGCCTCGCGGGCCAAGCTGGCGCCGGCGTCCAAGCCCGCGCCGCCGCTGCAAGTAAAGCCTGCGCCGCCGCCTGCCAAAGCAGCGCCGCCGCCTGTGGCCAAGCCCGCGCCGCCGCCGGCCAAGGCCGCGCCGCTGCCTGTGGCCAAGCCCACGCCGCCGCCGGCCAAGCGCACGCCGCCGCCCAAGCCCGCGCCGCCGCCGGTCGTTGAGCCCGCGCCGCCGCCGTCCAAGCCCGCGCCGCCGCTGGCCAAGCCCGCCCCGCCGCTGGCCAAGCCCGCGCCGCCGCCGGTCATTGAGCCCGAGGCGCTGCTGGCCAAGGCTGCGCCGCCGCCGGCCAAGCCCGCGCCGCCGCCGATCATTGAGCCAGAGGCGCCGGCAGCCAAGCGCACGCCGCCGCCGGCGAAGCCCGCGCCGCCGCCGGTCATCGAGCCCGAGGCGCTGCCGGCCAAGCGCACGTCGCCGCCGGCGAAGCCCGTGCCACCGCCGGTCGTCGAGCCCGAGGCGCCGCCGGCCAAGCCGCCGGCCAAGCCCGCGACGCCGCCGGTTGTCGAGCCCGAGGCGCGGCCAGCTGCCGCGCCCGCTGCCGTGCCCGAGCCTGTCAGGGTGCACGACAACCCCGCCTATGCCGCCGACGAGCCCGCCAAGGCAGTCGCGAGCGCAGCCGACCCCATGCCCGCGCCTGCTGCCGCCGCTGCGCCGGCGAGCGCGCCGGGCGATCCGGCCACCCGCGAGCTGAGCTCGCCCGTGCCGGCCGCCGCTGGAGAGTCTGCTGCGGAGGAGGCGGACGAGGAGGACGCCGGCGTCGAGGCGGTGGCGGCGCCCGCGCCGAGCGGCGCTTCCGGCTCGGCCTCTCGGCCGCGCTCCAAGAAGAAGAGGAAGGGGAAGAAGTAGGGCGGTTTCGAGTGCCAGTGTGAGAGCCCTGACGCACCGGGACCAGTTTGCGAGGTAGTGAAAGTGACACAGTCTGCTTTCTGAGTGTGTTTTGAGAGGCCTGCTCGGCCTGGAGCCAACGTGAACGTTCAGACTGGTGCTGCAAGCGCTGGGTAGCCGTGGTGGCGTCCGCCGTGCCGCTGCCCGGCTCGATCTGTCACGTTGCCCTGGCGTGCGGCAAGTATTTGTAGCTGGTACAGGCTCACGAGATTGTTGTTTTGAGCGCCTTGCAGGTCAAGCGCCATGTAGGAAACCTAGCAACAGACCTAGCATCCTTACGAGCCAATCAGAAGATCGTGTGCACTTCCTTTTTTTCAGCCTCGTCCCAGAGCAATACAGAGCAGCCAGGCTTGGTACGAACGCAGGCAGACCACCCTCTCTCTTTTTAGCACGGCAGTAGTAGCACCTTGCTGGGCAAGGTTGTGCTTCGACGCAGCTGCGCGGGGCCAGGAGCGCCTGACCAGGCCGGGACGGCTTGTCAGGCTGCGAGCGGGGCAGGCAGTGTCACAGTCAGCATGGCGCCCTGCATGACCAGCGCGCGCGCCTGAATGCTGGCCCAGCGCTCTCGGGACGCAGCGCTCGCGCTCGGCCGGCATGTGCAGCAGCGCGCTCCTGGTGCACCCGGAGGACGTCGGCAGGGACAGCGCGAGCGGGGCGATGTTCCACCACGCGCCGCGCGCGCCGCTCGCAGCGCCGGTGCAGGAGATTACCCTGAGCCTGGAGCGGCTGCTGCCGGGCGCGAACGGCACGACGGTGGTCGCGCGGCTGCCGTTTAGGCACTCGGAGCGCATCGAGAGGCTGCGCCTGCGCCTGGCCGCGCTGCGCGGCGCGGTCAACGTCAACAACGCGCTGGTGCGCGTGCGGCGCTGCGGGGCCAGGCGCACGCGGAGCCCGGCGGCGCCCCTGCTGAGCCCTGCTCGCCGCGCAGGTGCTCGGCGAGCCTGTGCTGCGCAGCACGGACGCGCTGTCGCAGCTGGTCAAGCTCAACGCGGCCGCCGGGGCCGCTGGCGCCTCCAGCTCTGACAAGCACATTTTCATCAGGTGCCTGCACCTTTGCGTGCCGGACTAGGGAGCAGAGGCAGTCTCGCAGGGGTGGCTGCAGGTGCCGTTGCAGGCTCGCCGCCGTCGAAGCACGCGCACTGTTGCGGCGCTGGCCGCCTCTGACACGAGCGCCCTCCGGGGTGGGCTCAGGCTGGAGGACGTGGAGGCGGTGGCTGTGGACCACCGGGGGCCTGAGGGCGTGGCGGCCACGCGCTGCTTCTCAACCGGCTCGTCCGGCTTTGGCGCCGACGCCGCGCTGGACGCGCCCCCGCGCAGCGCGCTCACCAGCGCGCTGTCGCGCAGCGACAGCGCCGGGCCGTGCGAGCCGGCCGCCGCCGCCGACCCCGCCAGGCGCGCCGCCCGGCCGCGCACGTTGCCGGCCGTGCCAGCCGTGCGGGTGGCCGTAAGCGCCTGCCTGGCAGGCATGCCCGGGGCCGCGGGTCCGGTCAGCGTAGCGTTTCGTCGAGGCTGACTGTCCTTTCTGCGCTGCCGCGCGCAGCCTGGTCGTGCGCGTCCAGGATGCGGCCGAGCCCCTGGGCGCGCCCGCGCCGGGGGCCGGGGCGGTGGTGCACCTGGTTGTGCGCGGGCGCGCCAAGCAGCGCCTGGTCCGCGTGGGCAGCAGGTGTGCGGCACGGCGCGTTGTGCTGCCCCCGGGACCCCTGCCGCAGCGCGTGCCAGCAGTGTGGGCGAGCGGCATGCATGCATGTCGTGGCTGTGTGGTGAAGCTGGCACAGCTCTGGCGCCCCAGGCCGTCTCCGCACGCGAGCCTCAAGCGCGGCCCTGCACGCCGGCTCTGCTCTGCGAAAGGACCAAGCCCTCAGCGGGCACCCACCCGGCCGGCAGGTTTGAGCTGGTGATCAGCGCGAGCGACTCCGCAGCGGATGTGGCGCAGCGCGTGGAGGCGCAGGCGGGCCTGCCGCGCGGCGGCCGCCTGCTGCTCAACGGCGTGGAGCTGGCCGGCGGCAGCCTGGCCAGCTATGGCGTGCGGCCGGGCGCCGTGCTGGAGCTGCTGCCGCACGAGCCCGGCGCTGCCGCGCCGCCGCTGCCGGGCTCGCCGCTGCTGTCCTCGCCGCAGCACGAGCTGGCGTGCCCCCGCCGCCTGCGCGCAGGCCGCGGGGTGTTCCGCGGCTTTGGCTGTCACGGGAGCGGCGTTGTCGGCACGCTCCTGCATGTGCCGGCGGCTGGGCGGTGCACGGTTGGAATGTGATATACGACACAGAGGTATCACAGCCTCAGAACGCCGCGACACAGCCTCCCCCCCGCGCGCGCAGAGTTCAACGGCTTCCAGGCGGCGCGCGCCGGCCTTAAGAAGCACGCGCCCAAGCTGGCGGCCTCGGGCACGGGCGGCAGCTACTTCATCGCTGACGAGCAGGCGCGGCGGCCCGGCATGCTGTGCCAGCCTGCTCGCCGATCAGAGGTCTGGCCTGGCGCCGCCAGCGCGCGCTGCACCCAGCCTGGCAGCTCGGGCGCCCCGCCGATGCGAAGCCGCGCGCGCGCAGGGCCAGCCCGTGGCCGTGTTCAAGCCCAGCGACGAAGAGCCCTTCATGGTTAACAATCCCAAGCTGCACCGCGCGCCGGCCGGCTCCACCGCGGACGGCCTGCGCCGCGGCGTGCAGCCGGGCGAGGGCGCTGTGCGCGAGGCGCGCCCCGCCTGCACGCGTGGTCTGGCAGCATACCTCACCGCTGCCGTGCCCGCGTGCGTTGCTGCCACACGCGCCTCACGCCTGTGCATTTTGCCTGCGCCTGGGTCGTAAAGGAGAGGCCAGGAGGCGCGCACACGCTGGATCGTCCAGCATG
>JAABUQ010005919.1_pt1 | contig 19027 bp, 5 predicted proteins | sample 5560001 | NCBI WGS metagenome assembly JAABUQ01 (sample SAMN10711888, study PRJNA513371) | rock metagenome | isolation source: Antarctica rocks | place: Antarctica: Victoria Land, Finger Mt nord | collected 2015-12-18
CATGCTCCCCCCATTTGGGGCCTGTATGCCACCCCCATTTGGGGCCTACATACTCCCCCCATTTGGGGCTATATGCATGTGCATTTGGGCCCTGTATGCTCCCCCCATTTGGGGCTATATGCTCCCCCCATTTGGGCCTATATATACGTGCATTTGGGCCCTGTATGCTCCCCCCATTTGGGGCCTGCATGCTCCCCCCATTTGGGGCCTGCATGCTCCCTCCATTTGGGCCTGTATATACGTGTATATTAGCCCTATATGCTCTACCTATTTGGGCCTCTATATACGTATATATTAGCCTTATATACTTTACTTATTTAGGCTTATATACTTTATTTATTTAGGCTTATATATATATATATTTGGGCCTTATATATTCTACCTATTTAAGCCTTTATATATATATATATTAATATTATATACTTTATCTATTTAAGCTTTTATATATATATATATTAGCCTTATATACTTTATTTATTTAGATTTATATATTCTATTTATTTAAGCTTATATATTCTTTTATATAAAATTTATATATTTTTTATTTAAGTTTATATATTTTTTTATATAAGGCTTATATATTCCTTATTTAAGCTTATATATTCCTTTTATATATATATATTCCTTTTATATATATATATTCTTTTATATATCTTTTTAAACCTAAATATTTCCTTTATATATTTATAAACCCTTTATATATTCCTTTAGGCTTAAATACTCCTTTATTTACTATATTTTCAAATCTTTCAAATTTTTTACGTTAAGCCTAATCGGGTAATTAGCTTTTTCGTGGTATTAGTGGTAAGGGAAATCCAAATTGCGGAACCGCCAACCGTAATGCAATCAGCTGTACCACTTTAGGTCAAGAGAACAAATTCGCGACCATAGCCGAAACATCTTCTTAAACCCTTGCTATACGCGGGAGACCTTTACTCATTCATTTCTTTCTCGAAAACCAACTCGTATAAGTGACATTTGGAGATATTGCACTTCGTCCAACAGATTCTCTGCAAATTGAATCCATTGCTTGGCGCTGCTATAAACGGTCCTTTCCCGTGTACAGTGGCTACCTTTGCAACAACATCGAACGTCAGTTTGCTATATACCAATCTCCGATCTAGTCAATATGCAATTATTGTCATGTATTCAAGAGCGTTATTAATTTGGTCTATTTCACTTTGATGTAGAGCTGGCAGCAGCCCATCGCCTAGCCCAATATATGCGACCGTACCCCGAGGTTTCAAATTTGTCCCGTGTTGATGCGAACGACTACTGGAGTAGGAATTGACATCCAACTAGAGTATTGGAATTTGAGCTTTCAGGTTTGATGTCTATATTAAAAGTAATATCATTCGACGACCTTGTCACATGTGTGGCAGTTTTTACAATTGACGGGCGGAACAGGGCTTCCGAGGACGGCTTTCTCGGCAAGTTTAAAGCAAAACTAGATCATCGATGATGGAATTCTATCGATCTAGGTTCCTATCATTTTTGGCGAACGAACAGAGACATCTTCATACAAAGGTCTGAAGAAATGGGCTTCACCAGCGGAAATTGAATGAACATCGCGGCCTAGTAAAGCTGCTGGTGTGGCAGTTGACGCACCAATCCTGCTGAACCACCAATCAACTGACTAAAGTGGTTACCCAATGCCACAGCGCTCCAAATGACCAACGTAATAGTATATGCATGCCAGCAAAGGTATACTACTCAAAGCTCATCACTATACTGGAAAGACTCAGACAGGACTTCAGATGATACAGAAGGTATCCATTAGCGCAATCAGGAAAAGAAAAGTGAAAAGCAGCCTTCTTCCATCAAAGCTATGGACAATCGGCGCGCGGCAAGCACTGATTATGTCCTATTGAGATTGGGCTCGGAATGATTCAGTTTATAGTCTGCATATCACACGATTCCAAGAGTACGTTCTTCCAAGCTCCTACATGTGATGACACTTCATGTGAAACTCTTTCCAGGCGATATCCCATAGCCAATTTTCAATATCCTCGCCCTATACTCCATGGCCAAACCCACAGCCATCCCTCCGCCAACATACCAACAGTTATTCTTGAAGAACGATAGACAGTCATCGGGCACACTCAAATCCACTTTCCAAATCATCCACCCCAAGCTCCCACCTACCACGCCGCAAGCAAATATATAATACAAAGCCCCAGCCCCCATGCCCAGCCCCGCACTGGCTAACAACGCAATCTGCAGTACCGCTACCGGTCCCACCACCATCCCCTTTGTCTTCTCTCGAAATCTCAGCGCAATGCTCTTCACCCCAGCCGCCTCGTCGCTCTCAATATCTTGGTGCGCGTAGACAGACTCAAAGACAACACCCCAGCATGCGTAAGCCGCGACCAGACACCATAGCGCAGCGTGCCCTTCTCCAGCGGTAGATGCTCCTTCTCCGCTCCAGGATCGCAACAATGGCACTCCCCGGAAAGAATCAGTGCCCACGGCCGCCGCGCCAACAAAAAGGCCAAATGCCCAAGCCGGCCCAATCACAAATGGCGTGAAATCCGTAAAGCGTTTTGCAGGCGGGTAGGCTGCTTGCAATAACGCATGCGGGATACTCAACCATAAGCACTGCTCCGGCAACCCGGCCCACGTGACGGCTATGAAGCAGAGCATATGTACCGCCATCCACATGTATCCCTGGAGCGGGGTGATAGCTCCACGAGCGAGGGGGCGGAGACGGGTACGTGTCACTTTTGCGTCGAATTCACGGTCGAGGATATCATTGAGAATCAAGGCGGAGGCACGTAGAAAGAACATGCAGGCGGCAAGGACTGTGAGGGCGGAGAGAAGGGCTTTTGGCGGTATTGGAGGCGATGCAGTGAGAGAGCCGTAGAGAGCGCCGTTCAGGTAAGGGTAGTAGAAAAAAAGATAGCCCGGGAGGTTGTGGAGGCGGAGGAGCTGGGCATAGGGAATCATGGAGACGGGCAGTAAGCTGTAGAAGCCTGTGGTGGGGCTTGCGTAGCCTGGAAGAGACTCCCGGGGACGCTCTATGGATGAGCTAGACTGGGTAGGTGGAGACATAGCGTCTTGGGGATTGGATTATCAGCAGGTCGGATTTAGAATGGGTTGGATTTTCAAATTTTGCACTCGAATGGTGTAAATGTAAAGGGTTGATAAGTTCCAGACAGAGCGGCAATGTCTAAAGTACTTAAACTGTTGAGTTGATCAGCAGCGCGGGACACTGATAGAGGGGAAATCTTCCGGGCCAGGCTATGAGGTCTAGACTAGAGCTACCTAAGGGTTACAGACAAAGCCACCTATGCAAAAAATACCACGCCACAAGATGGGTCCATTCGACGGCAATTTCAGAAGGCAAGACACATACTCTAGATTGGGAGAAATTGCGGGAGAGCGCTTTTGTTGTTACTGTGGCACGGTCACACAGTAGCAAAGAGTCGTCCACGCTATTGGTGTCATCGGTCAGTGGTTCCAATCATCGCGTGGGGGTCTGGCTCGTGTGCTGTTTGGGGCTAGTGTGGTAGGCCGTGTTGAAGGGGCTGCGCACTTTATATACATCATAGGTCTAGGATGCGTTGGGAATCACATCAAACATTATTGTAAATGTAATAATTACTTATAGAATCCCAAGTTATGACTTGCCGGCAAGAAGTTATAGTTTTTTAATTTGTAATTAATATATTTTTAATAAGGGTGGTGGCGTAGTAACAGTATTACTGGAGGCCAAATTGGTAACTGCGCAAAACGTATTTATAGTACGTATAAATTTGCAAGGTTATAAGTTCAAATCTTATTATCCTTAACCTATATACTAAAAACAAAAGATCTATAATAAAAGGATATAAAGATATAGGACGGAATTTTAATAATATAGAAAACGATACTTAATATATAACAAGCAATTGCGGTAAATATAAAGGAATATAATAAACTTTAAAGGCAAAAAATATAACTTTTATATAAGCTTTAATAAGTGTTATATCAAGTATAAACAAAAAAATATATATATATATATATATTTTTAATATATAATTTTATATATAATTTTATATTTTTTATTAATTTAAATAATTAAAATTTTTATATAAAATATATTTAATTATATTTTTATATATAAAATTTCAAAATTTTTTTTAATTATATTTTCTCTTATATAATAATTAAAATAATTTTAAATCTTTTTTTATTCAAAATAATTTTTCTATTAATAAAATAATTTATTATTATTTAAAAAGTATATTAAATTAAATTATAAAATTTGATTTAATATTAAAAAAGATTATATAATTTACTTTTTTACTTTATAAAATTAATATTTATTATTAAAAGTTATAATTAATTTTTTTAATTAATTATTTTTCAATTTAAATTATATTTTATTTTATAAACAGTTTGTCAGTACCGCCCTTACAGTTTCCGTATAGGGGTTGGGTCCGCCCCCTTTGGGTTTAGTATACCCCTTGCCGCCTGGACGGGCGGATATATAAGCAACCTTTTTTCTTTATTATTTTGTCCTTTTTCCGTTCCTTTTTTTAATTTTTTTCCTTTTATACCCTTTTTATATTTTTACCGGTTTCGCTTTCCCTATTTAATTCGGTTACTTAAACGAATAAACCGATTAATATTATAAATTTTTATATTTGATTTGTTAATAACTTTACAATCCTAGATTATTTTCTTTTATAAACCTTTTAATTATATATTTATTTTTATAAATAATAATTATTATTTAATATTTGTTCCTCTGATTTATTTAAAATTATATTTTTAATTTATTATTTTAATTTGCAGTATAGTTTCTTTTACTTCGATTTTTTTGGCCGTAAGCCTTTAAATATATTTTATATTAAAATTTCTTTCGAATATAATTTCGCTAATAAGTTTAATCGGTTATAATATTACTGTCTTAAACCGTACTTTAATCCGTTATATATTATACCTTGAAACAGTTCTTGTTATAATATTTATTATTTTAAATATTATATATAATCAAATAATATATAAATTTGGGATATTCTAGCCTTTTTTTTTATAAACTTAGAAATAGCGGTTAATATAAAGATTTATATTTTATACCCGAGATCTAATTATAAACCGCCGCCGCTAAATCTTAAGTTAATCCAAAAATCTAAAACTTTAGGATTTAACTAACTTAATAAATATTTAAATATAATATTTAAATATCGATTAATATAAGTTTTATATATATTAATATTAGAAACGTAAATAAACTTTTATTATTAAAGATTTATATAATAAAATAAAGCAATTTAGGCAGTTGTTTTATTCAATTTAGGCTTTTAAATATTAAGCTAAATTAAATAATTAATATAATACTTTTCGGAATTACCCCGAAATTAATATATTGCGAAACTTATATATAATAACAACGTAGGCTCTATATCGTATTTATTTAATGTCCGTTTTGCTAAGCCTAAAGGAGGGGAAGACCTAGCGTTATTAATAGATATAAAGAATAATATTAAATTTATATTTTTTGTTTAGCTTTTTTATATTATTTTTCGATCTTTTCTCCCTTAACGATATCTTTATATTTATATTATATACTTTTTCCCTATAAATTCGATTATCTTTTATTAAGTCCCTGCCTTATCCGCAAACCTTATCTTTTTTATTCTTAATATTCAAATCGAGCCTATTACCGGATCCTTTTAATAACATAATTTATAAAATAATATAAAAATATAAAATATTTCGATAAATTAGCTTCCGTTACTGCTATTAGGATTAGGCAGCTGCCTTTCTGAATCTTTAAATATATTAATATTTACTTATTTAATATTTAAATTAATTAATAATATATTATCTTATTAAAATAATAATTTCGATAACTTAATCTTATACAATTATATTAAAATAATAAAGCCCTTAATAGTTTTATAATATATTATAATAATAATTATATATTAACCGAATCTAGATTAGCTTATATTTATTAAAGATAAAATTAGGAAAAATAGCTTTTTATTTAAAATAAATTATAATAATCTTTTTATTTCCTTTGGCCTTTATTCGATACCTATTTCCCTATTTTAGATTAAAATAAATAAAATTAAGGTTATAAACCTTCCTATACTTTTCGAATATAATAAATCGCGAATATTTCTTTAGGTTTGGGGACCCCCTTTATAAAATCTTATTATTAAAAGTTTGGATTAGCGTTTATATATTAATATAAAATCGAGTTACTTTATTATAAAATAGGTAAGTTATAGTAAATATAGGAGAAAACAATTAAGTACTGCCTTAAAATAGATTTATTAATTAAAAACCTTCGGATTAATATTATAAAACCCCTTCCTTAATTATCCTTTAGCGAAACCTAATTTATATAATAAGCCTTTTTTATATAAAACTTTAATTTTGTTTGAGCATCCGCTAGAAGCCGCCCGAACTTTATTAATTTTATTATTATCGAAGCTACTATAAAATACTATTACCGCCTTTTTAAGTATTTTAAAAACAAATAAATTAATAAAAATATTTGTTTTATTATATTCCAAAAAAGCGGAATAAGAAATTATTTAAATTATTAATTATAAATTAATTATAAATAAGCAGGAGTATAAAGTTACTTAAGTAAATATATAAATAAAAGAGGCCGATTTAGCTAATATATAAAAAATATTATAATAATATTATTTAAGAAGGGCGGGGGGTCGATATAGAAAGCCGAAAATAATAATATATTTTTAAATTATTATACTCTTTAATTATATAATACTTTAATAACTTTTAACAAAAAGATTTAATTAATTATTAATCTAATATAATTCAAATTTTATAATTTATTACTTTTAAAGCTTTTATTTTTATTAAGGTTTTCAAATATAAATATATAATTAAAAAAGTAAAATATTATTCTTTTTTATATTTATATTATTATTAGTAAATTTATAAGCTTATATAAAGATTTTTTATTCTTAAACCTAATTTTATATTTTTAATTATATAATATCTTTTAGAAAAATCGCAAGTTATAATATAAATTTAATATATTTATATAAATAAAATATAAAAAAGTTTTATAAAAAGAACCTATTTTTAAATATATATAAATTATCTTTTTAGTTATAATATTAAAGTAATATTATTCTTAAAATATACGATTTAGGATCTGCGGATCCGATTATCAAACTAGCTCTTTTATAATTGCTAAAGCGGATATTAAATATTTATATTATATTTAAAAATAATTACGATTAAATTTAAAAGCTATTCCTATCTTTATACCGAACCCGGTATATAAATATTTATCTTTATATAATATATAATAAGACTTTTAAATTGGTTCTATATTCGAATAATAACTTAACTTTTATTTATTAAATTAATTTTAATATTAATATTTTAAATATTTTATAAATCAATAGTTATAAATACTATTATAAGTATATTTAAAGCTAGTCGAAAATATAATTACAAATATAATTACAAATATAATTATAAATATAATTATAAGCTTTATTAGCAAAGGAAGTATATTATAAATGAGGCCTTTTAATACTCGACTAATTAAACGCTTTCTCTTAATATTTTATATATATATAATTAAGCAGTAACTTATTTATATTGAATTAAAGGGTTATTCCTTTTAATATAATATTTATATATATATAATTATATTAAAATCTTAATATTTATAAAATATCATTTTAATATTAACTTTCGTATTTAACTCCAATATAATATTATCGATTAACTTATTTAGACCTAACTTTGATAATTCAAAAGTAGCTTTCCTTAAGATATAATATTTATATATATACTAAATATATATTAAATTATATTTATTATTCGAAAATATTTATTTTTTTATAATATTTATTTCTTTCCTTTTATTTCTTTAAATATTAAAACTTTTTATTTCTAAATATAATATTTATTAAAAGTATTAGCGATATCGCGATTATAAAACTATAGGCTTTTTGATTATTTTAATCTTATTAATCTTATTAATATATATAAATTATTAAATTTATTATTAAAATAATATTCTAATTTAGATATAATTATTAAGTTATTTAATTATATATTATTTATATATTTTTTATAATAAAATATAAATTAAAAGGAATAACAATTTTAATATTTTATTTTATAATAATAATATATATATATATATATTTTTTTTTATAAATTATATTTATATTAACTCCTCTTGCTATTAATGTATATTCTATTGCGTTTTTTCTTTTTATTATCTTTAAAATATTCGTTAAATAATTAGTTAGGGTAAAATACGCGGTTATTATAATATCAAAAGCAATAATTATAACGATTACCTTATATCTTAATTTTATAATTATTATATACTAATATAGGAAGATAAGAAGGTAATAATACAGAATAATTATATTAAGGTATATATTACTTTAAAGTAATAGTTATTAATAATATATTTATAGCCGTAATAATAATAAGGATCGAAACCTTAAAAAAAAAATTAAAACAAATTATTTATCAAAAACAAACATAAATTAGTTTTTCCTAAATATAAGAGTATATAAAATTTTAAGGGGTTATATAAAGTTTAATTATTTCTTTATTATATAAGAAGAGAAATCCTATATATATATTATATATTATAATTAATAAAAAGTTAATTAATATCTTATTAATATATAATAAATATTTAATTTATTAAATTATAAGATTATCTTATTATATAAAAGCTTAAATATTATAAACTTTATATTATTTTAATAATTAAGAATTTAGTTTCTGTACCTTAAATATGATTTAAGTTTTAAATAATATAAAATTAAATATATAAATTTTAACTTTTTAATAAATATAGCTTCGTAAATATAGCCGAATATAAAAATTAAATTAATAAGATATTAAAAAAAGAATTCCTCCTTGACCTTTAATTTAATATCCTGACTTCTTCTATATTATCTTTAGATAAATCTTTTAACTCGAATAGCTAGTAAAAAAGGTATTTAATAAATATAAAGAAGGAAATATACTATTTGATAAATTTATATTAAAATAGTTTATTAATAAATATACCTAGGACTAATTATCTATTTAGAAGGATTCCTAATTAAATAAAAGATAAAGATTAATAATATAATATATAATAAACAGATTAAGAGTAATAAGAACGAAGTTAAATAAGTTCTAATATAACGATTTCCTATTATATTAAAATCTTTATAAATAGAAAATTAAAAAATAAATTTATTAAAAATAAGCAAATACTAGTTTAGCTAGATTTAGTCAAATATATAATAATTATATAAGAAAAAAGGTCTTATAGAATATAGAAGCTTTGTTAGAAAAAACTATATTTAATTATTATTTAGGAATTCAAAGCTAAGCGAATTAATAATAAAGAAGGGAATAATTAGAGAATATTAATAAAAGGTTATAAAGTCCTAATAAGAATAAAAATAAATAATATTAAATAATAATATATTATTTTTTAGCTTTTGCTATTAAATATATCCCTTTATAGTTTTCGCTTATAGCGCAAGCCTTGCTTTTAAAATATAAAATATTATTCTTTTTATTTTAATAATTATAAACAACGAAAAAGGGATAAAAAAAGGAAGTCTTAAAATATTAAGAGATTTTGAAGAGAGACTTTTTATAAATTTTTAAAAATCGAAATTTATAAAGGGAATATTTTGCAAAGAAGCCCTTATTAAATAAGTATTCGCTTAAAGAGTATTTCTTATAGATTTCTAATTAAAGGCTATAAAGGGAGTATTTAATAGGGATATATTCCTTATAAATTTTAAAAACTGAAATATAAATTAAATAAAAAAGTTATATCCGCTTTAATAGTAATTTATTATAATTTTAATATTTCTTAAAATATAAAAGAATTATATTCAATTATATATAAAGCTTTAAAATACTATCGGAAAGAATTATTATACTTAGAATATACTTAAACTCTATAAGTATAAAAAGAGACTCTTAGCTTTTAAATATCTTTTATAAATCGATTATCAAATTATAACAAAGAGCTTAAGACTTATTAATATTATATCTGAATATCAAAATTTAGAAGCTAAAACTTTTATTTTCGATAAGATTTATTACAAAGAACCTTAGCAGATAAATAATAATTAGAATAAGAATAACCAGAATTCTTATCGCAAGTATTAAGGAGATCGCAATAATAATATAAAAATATTTATATATTAACCTGATAATCTTCGTAGCAGCGGTATTAACTTTATTATATACCTTTTTTATCGCTTCGTTTATAGGACTTCTATTTTGAATAATATTAATAGGGGCGTTAAGGACCGTTTTAACGATATTTTTAAATTAAAAAGAATTAATATAATTTAAATAGTTTTAGATAATTATTTCGAAGTCTTTGCTAAGCTTTTCGGCATTTTAGAAAATAAAGAAAATAACCGTTACGGTATCGATAGCGCTCTGGTTTAGGTTAGGTAGAAATTAAAAGATTAAATTATTTAAGTTAAAAATAATAGGATTATAATCTTTGAAAGTTATAATATAAAAGAAGTTCGCCTTTTATCGATATTATTAAACGATAAGCTTATTAAATAAATTACGTCTTTACCTTAAGAGTATATAGGAAGGCAGTCGAGAAATATTTTAAGGCAATTTATCTTTTTCCTATCTCAAAATTAATAAAGCGGCGTAATATAATATATCTTATAGAAAATTCCATACTCAGACGTGTGCTCTTGCCCATCGCCAAGAAATGCTAAGACATTCGTCTTGGCTGTCCTATCCTGACAGAGCAGATCTCCTTCACAAGATGCCAGCGTTCGACCACCCCCTTGTCGGCTTTCACTAGGACGCGCACCTTACCACCAAAAAGGCTAACTTTGATGCACCCGAAGTTGAGGACATAGGCCACCTAATTCACGTTTCGGACTACGTCATGTGTCGTACGTGTAACTCCTTTGAACTTTCGATTGTTGCTGACTCCGTCTTCCTTGCGCACCCAATCCAGAGCCTTTTATATCCAGCTTCATCAGCCAGCGAATTTCCAACAACATTGATCCTCCTCATGGTAGCAGTGTCTGCCACCTTTACAACCACCTCCTTCATTCGGTCCGACACAACGACAGCAATATATATGCAGAAGATGCCGTAGAACATGTTTACATATACAGGGGGTCCTGAGAGAGCTCGATTGTTTGGTCTTAGCTGATTGGAGCAGCTCCACGCCAACGAGTTGCCCCTCTTTGTTCCAAACAGATGTCAATGTCGATTACATAATGTGTTGTGGGCAGACCCTCGTACTTCATTCGATGGTCAGAGCTTCACATTCACTGCCATCATGGTGGCTGCAAGGGACAACAGAGCTTTCTTTGTATGTCTTGCTCAATCCAGAGTGTTCGAGGATCTGTTCTTATGCGAAGACGTAAGCTATTGAACCAATACTATGGCTTTCGGGACTGTGACTCTGACGGCAGCAATCTAGGGTTCAAGCGTGGGAGGCAGGTGGGAGGCAGGATTGCAGGCTACAGACTAGCGCGAAGGACTGGTGAGGTGGGAGAAGAGAACGTTGGGCGTATTATGTTGCCAAAGCATTGAAGCGATGGTGCGAGCTAGAATCCTAACGTCATATCCAGGGCAAGAGACAACGTCTGAGTGTGCCGTCTATGACAACGATGTCTGTACTCCTCCCCCTGCACATCCAGCGCGAGATCGTCCCGGGGGATGTCTTGGGTAGTCTCGCCACAATACACCTGTAGATCGATCACTCCGATTGTTCTGGTTTCCTGATTCTATATTGTGTTAACAATATCTACAGACCCATATCTCGACGCCACCAGGCCTCTTCTCAGCCCTGTTGCGGCCACCAAGTTTCCATCAACCCCTCCCAGCACCTACTTCCAACAGCGAAATATTTTTCCCCCAAATCTCCGTGAGCCGGACATTGATCCAAGTCAGTGCGCACATGCACGTTGCTGCCAGCATATATGCTGTCAATGGCGGCAGCTCCAGTGGCAGGCTGGGGATGCAGAAGAGACGGTATGAATCTGCGGCTAAGTGCGTAGAGACAATTTTGTTATTGCGACATACAGTATGCGAAGAGATTTCTGACTCCATTGCAAGGCTTGATATATCATTAAAGGGTCAAGCGTCCACGTTCAGTTAAACCTGGGTGAAAACACCCTCCCATTGGCCCACCGCTATCATGCAATGTAGCCGCTAACAAATTAGTCCCACATTCTTGACGTACGCCGATGTAAGCTTCCGGTGTCAAGATCAATACAGCCTTTACACACTCTATCAAAAAAAACACAGCTAGAGTTTGATCAAGCTTGTTAATCGGTGCTTGAGAACAACGTTTAATCCTTTCTAGGAAAACCTTATTGGAGTCAGGAAAGAAGTGAGCAATGACACGTAATGCGATGAATAGTCACACTAGAAAAGCTCCAAGCCGTATAGCGGATCATCAGACAACATGCATATAGCTCTGATGCCTGGGAATACGATGAAAAGCCGAAGGGAATCAACAATTGCAATCTTCCGCATGTTTTGCATATTTGCTCAACATCCCTTGTATTGATACGATCTTTGATCATACTCAGTCAGACTAGGACCCTGGATTGCCTGTAGCTCGTAAAAGCCGTACACAATCCCACAGGTGTGACCCGAAATACGATACATACAATGTTCTCTTCCGTTAACAGGCTCTCAAAGCCGAGATCATTTTCGGGTTCTCGCAGATTTACTGACACTACATTGAGACCCTAAAAGTTGCTGATATTGCACTAATGTTCATTTTCTTTGTTCCGCTGAAAATCCCCTTTCGCTCATATCTGCAAACCATTGCTGGCTCACATCTTCTACTTTGAAAGTTGATCAAAGACTTTGCGAGAGACTGCTGACTTGACATCTATATCCACATCATCTATGCACTCAGATGAACTCATCTGGACTTCCTTTGGGTTGTGAGCACCAAAAACGCAATTCCTTACCGAAGGGCATCTCATATTGGGATTTAGCCTAGACGTATTCACAGCAGTGCCAGTCGCCCCTTGATTTGAGACGATAGTGACTGACATATTTGAATTATAGGCGTTCCCTCAGCATCACAATACTAAGCTTCCTTATCACCGCCTGATCGCCGGCCGGGCCTAATGATCATGGCTCAACTTCCTCGAGAATCCCTGGAGTACACTGTCAACCATTTTGTTCTGCCTCCAAAACTGCCCCAAGAAGAGGAGAACAGCAATATCGTGCAACAAGCAGAGAGTAACCTACTCCACTTCCTGAGTATTCAGGTCGACCTCTACCGCTGTCAACGCCTCAGGGATGAAGGATCTTCAACCAACGTCTCAGATACATGGACTACTATCCACAGCATGCTTTCTTGCCCCAGCTTAAGGCCTGCGCAAAGCTTTTCGACAGAATGACTTATCCAGTGCTTCAATTCCATCGACATATCAGGTAGGTATTTTTTCAGAGTGCTCTAGGCCGTGGTATGTGCTAATATATTGAATTACAGGTATCGTTCCAATCCGGATCAGGGCTCAGAATGCTGCGCTTGTCATTCGTAAGATCTCGAGTGATGAAATCAGCTTTGAGTGCTTCGAATGCTCGTCCAAATCAAATGCTGTCATAGCTTGCACAGACAGCCTTCTCCGCACTTTTCCTGCTCATGCAGTCATGCTTCCGTTTTCGACCTTTACAGACCACGCGTTCCAACTAGAGCTGGCTGCTCTCTTGAGCAAGCTAGATTCTGAGATCATCAACGAGATGATGCTTCAGTCACGGAAAGCCGGATCGAATATGGCCGAAATGAGAGACACTGCAAGCCCTGGCCTGGTCACCGAGATGCTGATGAGTATGTTGGCATCTCTTGGGAGACCTGCAGAAGTCAATCAAATACAGAAGAGGGTCCGTGATGATGTGCTGTGGGACGACAGTCTCCAACCATGGAGACGCTCAGCGTTCTGGCTCACTTTGCGAGTCGCAATCCAAACAACGTTGGTGAGATCTTTACCCGTCCAAGTTGCTACCTGTGAATTCAAGAACTTCATCGCATTTCTCATGGCAGAAATTGCGTCTCAAGCTTTGAGTTGCCCGTTATCATACGATCTTACTCATGTCGTCTTGACAAAGGTTGCCCGGAAAATCTACAAGTTAGGATCAACGGCCTTTGCCTTCGTACAGCAACGAGCTTTGGAGGTAGGCAAAGACATCCAGTCGGTAACAATGGGTAAGTGGCAAGACTTACAAGCTGAGGACTTGTGCCGCCAAACTACTGTTGGAATGCGATCATTCAGCGGTGATACATCGCTTTCGCTAGACAACAGCAAAGCTTACATTTACTCCGTCTTGGTTCACAGCCAAGATGAAGGAGCGGAATTGAATCAATTTGCCCCTAGAAGTCCCCAATGGTTGGAGTTTTCCGGATCGCTCCCCTGTCTTGACAGTCTGCAAGGTTCCCCGGACGAGCTTGTCTTTGGCTTGGCCGAGATTGAGAATTGGATCAAAGACCATCTATCGATCTGGGTCGAAGAGCATTCGACGACTCCTCGATCAGACGACTGTGTTAAGCTCTCGGATCTAGCAATAATCTTCTTTCAGAAAGCGAGTAAGTGGCAATTTTGCTTCATTTACCCTACGCAAGAATCACGGCTTTTTGATAGAAATGCATACATTGTGCCTATTACCTGGATGTTATTCTTAAACTTTATCTTGCAAGCGTTTCGGTTTCAGGCATCAGAATGCTAACTCTCGGAAATTGAAGGCGTCACATATGAGGGCGCGCCAGAGCGCCTCTCAATAATGTTGCTTACGATTGCCGAGATGTGGCACGCTGTTGATATGCTTGTGACTGGTATTATCCCTCTTCTCCGTGATTATGACCCCGAGATTCCTGTAGACTACTTCCACCCACTACTCCTTCCAAAGTTTCAAGAAATGCAACGACTCTATAATATCGAACAATACATTGCGGACCGACGCCATCGAGCAGTTGAAGGCAATCCTTCCACTTTCGCTAACCTCAACAACAAAAGACACTTCTCCGGCAGATATTTCGCCTCCTCCGAGCTGCACAATGCTCTCGGAAATCGTATTGAGAAGGAGGCAACCAATAAGCGGGACCAGAAGAAACAGGAATGGGAAGATGGATCCCAAGAATACATGCGCCAGAAAGCCAGAGCGGAGGGGTTAGAATGCAAGAATCGCACGGATAGATTTGGATGGGAGGAACACGATCCAAGCTGCGAGAAGTGCCTTCTTAATAAGTCAGCGGAAGCAATGAGAATCACTAGATACGAATGGCCACTTCCTGACAGCAAAATCCCTCGCGCCGCTGCAGTTGTTGAACTAGATTGTCCGGCAAGCTTTGTAGCCTGGCGGAACATTACTTGGATGCTCTTGCATGATCTTGGGAGCTCTCGATCGAGCAAGAACGATCCAGCCTCTGACACCCTGTTCACATTTGCAGGTCTACACAGCTTTACCAAGGAGAGACAGTCACGCCTCACATTGGCATCCAAGGTGAAGTCCTTCGTAAAGTCTCACTACAAACAAAAGTTCCCTGTGGCTTTCCAGAACTGTTACTCCAACAACGCTTTGCAATACCAGCTGTTCGACACAGAGCAGAAATGCTGGGTCGACGAGCAAATGGAAAACCCCAGTCTTACAAAATGGTGCACTCTCGAACTTCCAAGTGGTCCGTATACCAACCTTCAGTACGCCATCGATTCGACGGATCACACGCAGAATCGAGTCATAGCTGACCAAGATTCGTGTTCGGCGGCCTTGAGCCTTTACGAGCTTATAAGCTTTGGTTCGCTGCGTGCTGACGGCGAGCAGACACAGTGGCTAAACATCCGTCGAGAATTAGCCGCCAAAAATCTGGATCTCAATACAGATGCTGTCAACGTACTCATCACCCAGACAGCGTGGCAGGCCGGTTCTCGCACCGATACCGTGCACAGAACGTCACACAACGAACTATGTGATGCAGAATTTTGCTCTGAGCTGCTGGCAACGGCTCAAATGAATCTGAATTCTGTGGAAGCGAACTGGAAGAGCGATCACGCTGTGTCGATTCTGATAGTAGTCGTTCAGAGAATTGCGTCCCTTGCGCTCGATCACTCTGCTGTCAACACGGCACTAGTTCTTCTAGAAGCCATCCGTATCGCTACTTTTCGGTGGACCGAAGAACTGTCGAAGCTTTTACATGACTCAACGGAAGCAACGAAGGTCCAAGCCATCCGGTATCGCCTTTTGAAAGCTGCTCTGCTGTGCAAGGCGATTTACGACGTTGATTCCGAGCATCTTCGACTGGTCATGAATAGTAATAATGATCTTTACATCTGGATAACCTGTTCTATACTCATTCGTGACAACAGCCCTCACAATAGCAAAGACCTGCCCACTGACCTTCGACGCCTGAAATTCGGAGATCTTTTTCTGATGCGTAAACTTTACAAGATAACAATCCAATTGGTAATTGAGCACAGGAACGATGGCCTTGATAAAGCAATAGCCAAGGTATGGTCAGGACACCACTCCGTGCCTAGTTCTTGGTCTTCGTTGCCAGTTCCAAACGCCAGGTGGCTTCAAGCACGGACGAAGCAATCACAGCTCGTGCTTTACAACACGATGGATGGCGAGCTGTTGGTGAACGGGAAACCTTTGGGAAGGTTACCGAAGGAATTCGTTGCGAGCGAAATGTATCAAAGGCTGTTCGGAGCGCAGGTCTTGGATGTTTTCGCGGCGAATACGCCTGGCATGGATTACATGTCAGCCCGAACAATCCACGGCTTCTATGTATATTTTGCCATGCGAAAGGGCAAGGTAATCATCAGGTCCCAGCGGGAGTCGCAGGTTCTGAAGCTGATCCCGCATGATATTTTTCTTGGAGACCTCCCATCAGCCTTCGTTAATGACTATGTGCACTGGCTGGATATTTCTTCCCACGAGATCGAATTTCGCCCTCTGAATCAGCGATGGACTTCCAGTCCCGACTATTGGCGTTTGTGCTACCGGCCATGCCTATCTTCTCGTCTCGACCAGAACGGGCACGCGTTGGTGGATTTGCGAAGTAAGTCATTTTCGGCTGTCATGAATGTCTTTCGGGCTTTAGAAACCGACAAAAATACTCACGTCTCGGTCTCGAACGGCGAGGTACTGGAAGTGCACTTTCCTCGTTTTGATCTTCGCTTCTTCCTCGACTGTGAAGGAAATTTTCAATGCCGAGAATTGCGCAAAATGGTGGACCCAGACCAATCTCTCGGAACTTTGATCGGACTCTCGAGTCGGCTTGTCCTCTGCGCACCTGGCAAATTTGCCCGAAGACACAATCGAACGCTACTCATTCCGCACGGATATATTTCGATCCGTAAGAGTAGAGACCACGTAAAGGTCTCGATTTCTACCACGGGTGCCAAAGTGCGACTCTTCAGATACACAGTAGATCCAATTCTGCGGCGTCTGAAAGGCACGAACAGCATAATAAGGTACGTCCGCTTAAACTTGGCTACTTCCTGCATAGGGATCATGTGAGATGCTGCCCACGCTTTGAACCCGTTACCCCTATACGACTACCATGGATAGGAATATCTTTTATTATAATCCATTCTTCGAGGCAGAGCTAACTCAAAGTATGGAGCAGTACTCTATACAAGATCTACCTTCATGCCGTTACGTCGTTTTTCTTGCCAGACCCTTTCACGGGCCGCACAGGCTGTGAGGAAGCATTGACGTGTCTTCGTCAGAAATCGTTGAAGCTCCTGGAGCCGGCAGGTCCAGAAGTGATAGGACTTCTTGCCACGATCGCTGATCTTACACCGCAACGAAGCCATTACCCAACGCATCGGAAAGTCATGCAACGAGTACATTGGCACCCCGAGCTCTCTATGCTCGCTCAACATGACGAGTACATCTCCCTTGCCGAACAGCTTCTGTCAGCTGTCATTGCCCCTATTTTCCCTTGTCAGCCCGTTTTTCCCGTTTTGCTTTCTCCAGGGTTATTTGGACCCTTAATTATACTACCAAAATACTATTATTATACTACCTATTCTCTACTTTATTAGGCGAAGTAATTAGTATAAAATAGGGCTAGGAATATTTATTTGCCCCTATTTAAGGCTTTATATATTATTATTTATTAATTAAATAATTTTGCCTTAAATATATTTAATAATTATAAGCTCAAATTATATTATTAATTTATTAGATTAAATTTATTTAATTAATTCGTTAAGTTATTATTGTAATTATTTAATATTATTAAGTTTAAATAAATATAATTTATATTAAAATTATTTTTAAATTATTTAAATATTTTTAAATATAAAATATTTTTAATAATATATCTTTTATTATTATTATTCTTATATCCTTTATATTTATTAATACGAATGCTTAATTTTAATAGATTTTAAATATTAAAAATAAAATAATATTTAATGAAATTTAATATTTTATTAACCTTAAAGTACTTAAAGAACTTTCTTATTTATTATTAATATTTTCTATTATATTATTTGTAAAATAAATAAGTAAATAAGCTAAATATAAAAGCTATATATTTAAAGAAATATATAAAATATTCAATATCGAATATAATTATAAAAAGAAATATTATTTAAATTAAATAAAAGTTATATAAATTTTATAAATTAATATTAAAAAATTAATTTCTATAAATTTTATTATAAATTTTATTAATTATATTATTTTTTATTAAGCTTTTAAAAGCTTTAAATATTAATTAATATTTATTATATAAATATAATATTTCAATATCGATAAAGAATATCGAATATTATATATTAAAAAAACCAAAAGTTAAAATATAAAATTCTAATTAAATAAATAATAAAAATTATTTTCTAAAGTTATCGAAATTAAACATCTTAACTTCTAAATAATAATAACAAAAATTAATTTTATTAATTTTATAAATTAAAACTAGTTTAATATAATTAAGGTATATTTTAACTATAAAGAGAATAAAAGGAAGTTTTTATTAAATTTTAAAAAACATATAAAAAATTAAATAATTATATAAAATAAACGAAAAAATAGTTTATTATAT
>JAABUQ010005920.1_pt1 | contig 19021 bp, 18 predicted proteins | sample 5560001 | NCBI WGS metagenome assembly JAABUQ01 (sample SAMN10711888, study PRJNA513371) | rock metagenome | isolation source: Antarctica rocks | place: Antarctica: Victoria Land, Finger Mt nord | collected 2015-12-18
GATCCTCGACGTGCTGCCGATCGGGGTCGTCGTCTTTCCCGGCACCGGCATCGTCGACAACCTCGCCGACAAGGCGCGCAAGATGGGCATCCCGCTGTTCGACTTCCGGAAGGGAGGCGGGGCGTGAGCCCCGCCTCAGTCCGCCGATTCGACGATCGACGACGCGCAGCTTTTCGCTTCTCGCTGTCTCACCAGCCGCGTATGTTCGGTCTGCGCCACGGTGGTCGGTGGAGGCGTAGCCGTTCCTGCTTGCAACGGAGTGTACCACAATGATCGTCTTTGGAATCCTTGCCTCCTTCGCAGTGCTTGGCGCGATCTGTTGGGTGCTGTTCAACCTCGCCGTCTTCGCGCTGCCGTTTTTCGCGGGCGTGACGGCGGGCATGGCTGCGTCCCACTCGGGCGCGGGATCGCTCGGCGCGGGCGCGGTTGGCATGGTCGTGGGGCTGGGGACGTTGCTCGTCGGCCAGCTCGTGCTGACACTCGCGCCTTCGACGTTTGTTCGCGTCGTGGTCGCATCGCTGTTCGCGGCACCCGCTGCGGTCGCGGGCTATAATGCCACGCATGGGATCGTGGCGCTGACGATCTCTTCTGAAGGCTGGCAGCAGACGTTCGCGATCCTTGGCGCTATCGTCGTCGGCGTCACCGCGCTCGCGCGCATGATGCAGCCGATCATCCCCGCCCAGCCGCGCGCGCCTTTCGGGAATGGCTCCTGGGCCAAGTGAAGCGCAGCTCCGCGCGCGAACGCCCCGCCCGGGGTGATCTGGGCGGGGCAGGTTGGGCCTCAAACCCCCCGGCTGGTCTCTTCGACCGACCATAACAGGCCGCAGGTTTCCTCGCCCCCTCAGAGAAGGTCGATGGCTGATAGGCCTTGGCCCTGATCGACGTGCCCGACCCGATCAATGCGGGTCTCGTCGGCGTGTCCGGCGGACTCGACCAAGCCTTGCCACGCAGCGCGGCGACGGGGCGGTGTCGTAAATCTCTCGGGCGCGATCGAGTCCGCCCTTTTGCACGCCAGGGTAGCCGATCGTTCGCCGTGGATCGTCGTCGTCTTGCAGCTTGGTCGAGGGGTCGCCAGCGTCTCCTTGGATCACTGTCGGAGCACGCGGCCCACTGCGGCCTCTGTGATGGCTTGATCTGGCCGAAGGGCGGCTGCGCCTCGACCGCCTAAGCCGCAACGACGGCCGGCAAACTTTCTTCCCCTGACGGAACCACCCCACACGGCAAGCCGTGCGGGGACCCCGGGTGCCGTCATTCCTCGCGAGGCAAGAAACTTCGCCATCCGTCGTCCTCCGCTGCGCTTCGGCCCTGATCCACCCCACGCGGCAAGCCGCGCGGGGACCCCGGGGGTGCGGCGTCGGTCGCCTCCGGCCGGACGATCGCCATCGAGGCCGCGATTGGCGCGGACCCCGATCACAGCGAAGCAAGGAGACATACCATGGCGACCATCGGCACCTTCAAGAAGTCGGGCAACGAATACACCGGCTCGATCACCACGCTCAGCGTCCAGGCCAAGGGCGTCCGCATCGTTCCCGAGGAGACCCGCTCGAACGACAACGCTCCTTCCCACCGCGTCTTCGTCGGCAAGGCCGAGATCGGTGCCGCCTGGACCAAACGCTCGAACGAGGGCCGCGATTATCTCGGCCTCAAGCTCGACGATCCAAGCTTCAACGATCCCATCTACGCCAACCTCTTTTCCGACGAGGGCGAGGAAACCTACAGCCTGATCTGGTCCCGCCAGAGCAAGCGCAACGGTAGCTAAGCCGGACGACGCCCCGCCCGGGTCACCCCGGGCGAGGCGTTCGCGCGCTTGAGGGTGGCCGGAAAGGGGAAGCCGGAAGTACGGCTTTGTGGTTCTCAGATTCCGAGTGTTTCCGGTTTACGCCAAGGGCGAGACCAACCGCCTTCTGCGCGGCGCCTTCGCGGTCCCATCCGGTTCCGGTTGTGGCGTTTCGTCGAACATAGCCGCTGGCCGCACACCAAGCGCCTGCGACGCTTCCCAGAGCGTCAGCAGCACGATGTTCTGCTGACCGCGCCCCATGCTGCTGACATGCGCGCGGTCGACGCCCATGCGCTCGGCGACCGCCTCCTGACTCAGGCCTGCAGCCAGCCGATGACGACGCATGTTGCGGCCGAAGAGCCTGCGAATGTCCATCGACAGGATGGACACCCATCGCGTATTTTGCTGCTACGTATTACAATACCCGGCACGGAGACTCGGCATTGGCCCGGCGTGTCGCGGAGAACGACGGATTGCACCATGGCCGCGTTAACCATTAGGACCAGGAAGCTTCCAGGCGTCGCTTGGGATCGGGGGATCATATGACAGGTCAGACCAACATTGCCGACGCGCCGCCGCAGTCGGACCACCTGACCGACTATGATCGAATGCACCTCAAGACTTACGCACGCCTACTCGACGCTGCCGCCGAGCGAGCCGACTGGCAAGAGGTTGCCAAGATCGTCCTTGCCCTCGACGTCGCAGGCGATCCCGAGCGCGCCCGGCGCGTGTACGACGCCCACCTCGAGCGCGCGCGCTGGATGACGAAGACCGGCTACCACGATCTGCTTGGCGGTCGGTTCCCGCACTAGACGGCGCGCGCGCGACAACATGCGTTGCGCGCTGTGAGACTTACGCGGGCCGCTCGTTACCTATAATTTAGGGCGCCTACAGGGCTGGCGCAAAACGGCGTCGGCACTCGATAGGAAAGGCATATCGGATGACGAGTGCTCCCGGCGAGTGGCGAGTAAGCGAAGCTTACGACTATTTCGACGCGCTCGACTCCGAACAGATCACTTTCGAGTTCCTGCGTCGCGACGAAGACTATGTCGCCAGCTACCGCGAACTGGGCGACGGCGACCCGGATCCTACCGCGACGGCACCACCCGCTTTTAGTGCGCGATGGGGGTTGCGATTTCGCAGCGGATCCGGCGCTCCCCGGGGATCAAGCCTGTGTTGTCTGGCTGCCGCGCTACAATGCGCGCTTGATCTGGCTGACGCCGGTCGACGCCGTGCTGATCGACGGACCCACGTTGCCCGACGCAACCGCGGAAGCGACACTCGCGGCGGCTGAGGGTCGCTACGTCCACCTCTCGGCACTACCACCCGCGCACCAGGCGCTAATCGCGCCAACTGCATCGACCGACGGCTCCGTCGCGCTAGTGCTTCCGCTCGACAACCTGTTCGAAGACCGTGTCGACACCGCGCGACGCCTCTGGCGTGCGCTGGTGCGCGGCGGGCAGTTCAAGCCCGTCGGGGTCAGCGTTCAGCGCCGTCGCCGGCTGAAGCTCGTACTGCGCGCGCTCGATGGACATCTCGCGGGCGAGGACTATCGCGGCATCGCGCGCGGACTGTTCGGCGCTCGCGTGCCGGGCGACGCGGCGTGGCGCACGCATTCGCTCCGCAGTTTCACGATCCGCCTCGTGCGCGAGGGCCGCGCGCTGATGCGCGGCGGCTACCTCGGCCTGCTCCGCCCGGACCGGCGCATACGGTGACCGCTTTCGACTCGATCTACGACAATCGGCGCGCGGACGAGCATGCCCGAAATCGGTCGTTCGTTCAGCTTAGATCCGTAACCGGTGCGGGGCCGAAAGCAGTCGGGACGCTATGAACCACATTGTAGCACGCCGACTGTCCTAAGCCGTTGATCCGCTGGCGCGCGAGACGATGCCTATCGTTGAGGCGCGAGCACCATCTCATGCCCGAGGCGTTCTTTCACTCCCATCTTTGATTCGCCAACGCTGTTGGCATGGCGCGGATGTTCGAAGGAGGTCGCCCGGTCCCACTGCGCCGCCAGCTCTTCGGCGCTGAATTTATCCTGGAAGAAGACTCCCTCGGTCTGCTCCCAGCGCGTCTCGGACACCCAGCCACCGCCGACCTCGAACAGGCGGCCTGTGGCGGTCGAGCTCTCGTGGGTAAGCAGGACGACAGTGGGGGTCACGTATTCGGGCTTGAGCGCGTCGACGACTTCCTGCGGTAGCACGGTCGCGGTTAGGCGCGAGCCCGCCGTGGGCGCGACCGCGTTCACAAGAATGTTTTTGGATGCACCCTCGATGGCGAGTGTCTTACCCAACCCGACGAGCGCGAGTTTGAATGCCGAATAGTTTGCCTGGCCGAAGTTGCCGTAGATGCCCGCGACCGAAGTCGTCATGATCACGCGGCCGTAGGCGGCGGCGCGCATGTGCGGCCAAGCGGCCTGCGTCACGCGCATACTTCCGAGCAGGTGGACGCGGTAGAGCAGGTCCCAATCGTCTTCGCTCATCTTGGCGAAGGAGGCGTCGCGCAAGATGCCTGCGTTGTTGACCACGACATCGACACGGCCGAAGTTGTCCATCGCGCATTGCACGATCTGCTTGCCCTGCTCGACGCTATCGGTATTTGCGACCGCCTCGCCGCCCGCCGCCTGGATCTCGGCCACCACCTGCTGCGCGACCGAGACATCCGCGCCCATGCCGGCGGTACCCCCGCCCAAGTCGTTAACCACGACCTTCGCACCGCGTCGCGCGAACTCCAGCGCGTGTGAGCGACCAAGCCCCTGGCCCGCGCCGGTTATGATGACAGTTCGGTCATCGAAGCGAAGGTTCATACTGTTTGTTCCTTGAAGTTGGTGAAAAAAGCAGCGGCGGACGAACTTAGCCGACCGCCACGACCGCCTCTCCGGTCAGTGTCTTGCGTCCGTCCTGCGCGGTGGCGGTGACCGCGACGCGAGCGCAGCGTTCGCCTTCTTGCTCGAACAGTTCGATTATCTCACCGGTGCAGGTAATTAGGTCGTGCACTTGGGTCATCGTGACGAAGCGTGCGGAGAAGGAGCGTAGCCGCTTGGTCCGGGCCCAATCGGTCGGAACGCGGGCGAGAACGCCGAAGGACAGCATTCCCTGCGCGAATACGTCGGGCAGGCCCGCCGCCTTTGCTATGTCGCTGTCGATGTGGACGGGATTGTGATCGCCAGACGCGCCCGCGTAGAGCGCGAGCGTCGCGCGCGAGATCGGACCGAAGCTGATCTCGGGCAGCCGATCGCCAACCTTGGTATCGAGTAAGTTCGCGGAGGACATGCGTGTGCCTTCTATCCGAGCCGGTGCAACAGCGTGCGGGTTGCCGTGATAAGCACGCCGCGCTCGGCGTGCTCGACGACTGAGGCGATCGTGACGAACTCCATCGCACCGCCCTTCTTCTCGTAGAAGTCGAGGATGTCGGTCGTCAGCGTGACCTCGTCTCCCGCGAATATCGGGCCTGAGTAGTCGTACCGCTCGTCGCCATGCAGGAGGTAGCGGTAGTCGCAACCGACCAACGTCAAGGCGGGCACGCGGCTAAGTCGGCGCAATTCTTCGTTGGCGAGCGCCTCCAAGACCATGAAGAAGGATGGCGGCGCAACCAGGTCGGGGTAGCCCTGCGCGCGGGCGTGATCGACGTCGCTGTGGATCGGATCGCTCAGCCCCAGAACCTGCGCGAAGAACTGGATGCGCCCGCGCTCCACCCGCACCGCCACGGGCGCGACGCGCTGGCCCTTGGCCTGTCGGTTGAAGAGGGGCTGGTACATCACCGCCGCCACCGTCTCGCTCATCGAGGCATCATCCCCAGTGTTCGCGCACCCTTGTCGGCAGGGGCTAGTGGACGCGATGCGTACTTGCGCACACATCGTCCAATACCTTCGACTAGGCGGACATGCCTATGAGTCATGCCGTGCTTAGCCGAGGATCGCACATAAGGCTTGTTCACGTAGGTGGCTCAACATGCCTGCCCGTCATGCCATGGGTTAGCAATGAATTGGACGGGAGCGTTATCTCAGCGCCATTGCCGTCGTCGTTCCGGGCAAACCGGAGCGCTTGGGCTGGAGCGACAAATGACTGGATCGACGCGCGAAGTGTTAGTGGCGGGAGTCGGCATGATACCCTTCACCAAGCCCGGACAAAGTGCGCCCTATGACGAAATGGGCAGCACAGCGATCCGCCTCGCGCTTGAAGACGCGGGGCTTGGCTTTGAAACAATCGAGCAGGCCTATGCGGGTTATGTCTTCGGCGAAAGCTGCTCGGGACAGCGCGTAGTCTACAAGGCTGGGATGACGGGCATCCCGATCATAAACGTCAACAACAATTGCTCCACCGGCTCGACCGCGCTGTTCCTCGCGCGCCAGGCGGTCGAGAGCGGCGCGGTCGAGTGCGCGCTCGCGGTGGGGTTCGAGCAGATGCGGCCCGGCGCGATCGCGCCGATTTTCTCCGACCGCGTCAGCCCGTTTGAGGATTTCGACACCACCTGCGCCGAGCTGGTCGACGTAGATCTGCCGCTCGCGCTTCGCTATTTCGGCGGAGCAGGCCGCGCGCACATGGATCGTTACGGCACGACGCTCGCCGACTTCGCCAAGGTGCGCGCCAAGGCGAGCCGCCACGCCGCCAACAATCCGATGTCCGTGTTCCGCAACGTGATGACCGAGGAGGATGTTCTCGGTGCACAGGTCATCTGGGAGGGGGTCATGACACGCCCGATGGCATGTCCGCCCACCTGCGGCGCGGCGGCCGCGATCCTAGTTTCACGCGAATTTGCAAAGCGGCACAACCTCGACCCGCAGGTCCGCATCGCCGCGCAGGCAATGACAACCGACACGCCGCTCACGCTCGCCTCGCGCGACATGATGCATCTGGTGGGTAGCGAGATGACGCAGCGCGCCGCCAAGGCGGTCTACGAGAAGGCGGGGATCGGGCCCGAGGACATCAACGTCGCCGAACTGCACGACTGCTTCGCACACAACGAGGTCATAACCTACGAGGGGCTGGGCTTTTGCGGCGAGGGCGAGGCGAAGAAGTTCATTGCCGATGGCGACAACACCTATGGCGGCAAGGTGGTCACCAATCCATCGGGCGGGCTGCTCTCGAAGGGCCATCCGCTCGGCGCGACAGGCCTCGCGCAATGCTACGAGCTGAACCAGCAGCTGCGCGGCACCGCCGACGCGCGCCAGGTCGAAGACGTGCGTTGGGGCCTGCAGCACAATCTCGGGCTGGGCGGGGCTTGTGTGGTGACGCTTTACGAAAAGGCGGCCTGAAGGCCCCGCGAAGCGGACGAAGGAGGCTCACCATGGTCCTGACCGAAACCCAGAGCGCGATCGGACAAGCGGTGCGCGATTTCGCGCAGACGCGGCTGCGACCTCATTCGCGCGATTACGAGCGGGCGGGCGGATTCCCCGATGGCTTGTTCGAGGAACTGGCCGGGCTCGGCCTGATGGGGATGACCGCGCCCGAGTCCTATGGCGGCGCGGGCAGCGACTATGCCTCCTACGCGCTCGCACTGATCGAACTCGGCGCGGCCGACGGTGCGCTCTCCACGATCGTATCGATCCAGAACAGCCTGCTCGTCTCGGGCCTGCTTCGCCAGGGTACCGAGGCGCAAAAGCGACGCTTCCTGCCTGACCTGATCGCAGGACGCATGATCGGCGCGTTCGCGCTGACCGAGACCGACGCCGGGTCGGACGCCGCCGCGCTGCGTACGCGCGCCACGCGGGCCGACGGCGGCTGGGTGCTGAACGGGACGAAGCAGTTCATTAACTCGGGTCGGATAGCGGGTTTGACGATCGTCTTCGCGGTCACCGATCCCGAGGCGGGCAAGCGCGGCATGTCCGCATTTCTCGTACCCACCGACCGGCCCGGTTATCTCGTCGACAAGGTCGAGCATAAGCTCGGGCAAGCCGCTTCCGACACCGCCGCGATCCGCTTCGACCACCTGTTCGTCGAGGACGACCTTATGTTCGGCGTCGAGGGCGAAGGTTATAAAATTGCGCTATCCAATCTCGAGGCGGGCCGTATCGGCATTGCCGCGCAGAGCGTCGGCATGGCGCAGGCCGCGCTCGAGATCGCGGTCGGCTACGCGAAGGATCGGCACAGCTTCGCCAAGCCGATCATCGAGCATCAGGCGGTCGGCTTCCGCCTCGCCGATCTGGCGACGCGGCTGGAGGCGGCGCGGCAGCTGACACTCTCCGCCGCCGCACTCAAGGACGCGGGCGCACCCTGCCTCACCCAGGCGTCGATGGCGAAGCTGTTTGCGTCGGAGACGGCGGAGGCGATCGTCTCGGGCGCGATCCAGACGCTGGGCGGGTACGGTTACCTCGAGGATTTCGGATTGGCAAAGATCTACCGGGATGTTCGGGTTTGCCAGATCTACGAGGGTACGTCCGACATCCAGCGCATGGTGATCGCGCGTGCGCTCTGACCATGAACGGAAGGCACGGCCATGAACGTCGACGGCGTCGCGGCGATCGTGACGGGGGGTGCATCGGGCTTGGGGCGCGGCACCGCCGAGCGCCTCAAGATAGCGGGCGCGAAGGTAACGCTGCTCGACTTGAACGCCGAGCTGGGTAGGTCGAGCGCGGAATCGATGGGCGGACATTTCGTGCGCACCAATGTCACCGACGAAGCGGCGGTCGATGCCGCGCTGGCCGAGGCTGAAGAGCTGCACGGAAAGGCGCGCATCCTGGTCAACTGTGCGGGCGTGGGTCCACCCGCCAAGGTGGTGGGCCGTGACGGCAAGGCGCTGCCCCTTGCCGACTTTTCCAAGATCGTCACCATCAACCTGCTCGGCACTTTCAATGTGCTGTCGAAGTTCGCAGCGCGCCTCCACGATGCCGAGCCGATCGGCGAGGAACGCGGCGTGATCGTCAACACGGCGTCGGTTGCCGCGTTCGACGGGCAGATCGGACAGGCGGCCTATGCGGCATCCAAGGGCGGGATCGTGGGCATGACGCTGCCGATCGCGCGCGAGCTGGCGCGCTACGGTATCCGCGTCGTGACGATCGCGCCGGGGCTGTTCCTGACGCCGCTGCTCGCCTCGCTGCCACAGGACGCGCAGGATTCGCTTGGGCGTCAGGTGCCCTTTCCAAGCCGGCTCGGCGTGCCCGACGAGTTCGCGCGACTGGTCGAGGCGATCGTCACCAACCCGATGCTGAACGGCGAGACGATCCGCTTAGACGGCGCGATCCGGATGGCGCCCAAATAGGCGAGCAAATCCAGCCATACCGTTATGAACTAAATTCATAGCGTTTCCATTTAACGAATTAGCGCCATCAGCGGCCTTCCCCCAAGACAGTGGGAACGACGCATTACGATCCGACCGTCTGTTTACTATTGTTCGTTCGCTTCAGCTGACGCGAAAGCGCCGAAAAGACAAGCTTTTAATTTTAGACCGACACCAGTCGGCATTACGGGGAGATTTCAATGGCTCAAAGATCATTAGTCTTACTAGCTTCCACTTCGCTCCTTGTGTCTCTTCAACTGTCGTTGTCCTCGGCGGAGGCAAGTACTGCAGCGATCCAGACTGTGTCCACACCCGGTGGTGATACCCAGTCGGCGGCGCGTGTGACGAGTGGAAGCGCTGGCCTGAGTGCGGGAGTAAAACCGGACAACTCCGGATCGAAGGTCGAGGAAATCGTCGTTACCGCTCAGAAACGCACGGAGAATCTCCAAAAGGTGCCGCTATCGGTGCAGGTAATCAGCGGACAGGCATTAGGAGAGAAGAACTATAATAGTTTCGGTGATGTCTCACAGATCGTGCCCGCGGTACACGTCTCTGCCGTTGGTGCAGACAGTCAGCTGTATATTCGTGGGATCGGATCGGGCGACAATTCATCTTTCGATCAGTCGGTCGCCATCTTCAACGATGACATTTATAACGGCCGATCGCGCCTGAGTGGTGCGACGTTCCTCGATCTGGCACGCATTGAGGTCCTCAAAGGACCGCAAAGCACCTTTTTCGGGAATAGCGCGATCGCTGGAGCACTTAACATCGTCACGCAGAAGCCAGGTAGCACGTTCGATGCCTCTGGCCGTCTGCTGTATGGGTCGTATGGCCAATACGCAGCTGAAGGCGCCCTAACCGTTCCGGTCAGTGATACGCTTAGTACTCGCCTCGCGCTCACAGCAAACGGTGAGCGCGGCTGGATCAAGAACGTCAACACTGGCGAGAAGGCACCGCATCAAAATAACTTCGCCGGTAGGTTGACCGTGCTTTGGCGACCGAGCGACAAATTCGATGCGACGCTCAAGGTCGAAGGAAGCAAAAACAACACTTCAGGTACGCCGGGCGGTCTGCCGAGCCAGCGGGTAAATTGTCCACCTCCCGCACCGCTCGCGATTGGGTTTGTCCAGGGGTGTGGGCAGGCTCTTGCCCTCGGGACATCGGTACCGATCGGGCTCGATAACAACCAGAATACCGGATTGGCCGGGCAGGGTGCGCACCTTGCGACGTACGACGTCGAGCTTACGGCGAATTACCACCTCGGAGAGCATACGTTGACGTCGGTGACGGGCTACTTGGACTATGACTTTATCTCACGATATAGTCAGATACTACCCGTTGTCTATCAGCAGATTACAACACCCGAGCAGTATCACCAGTTTAGTCAAGAAGTTCGGATTACCTCTCCTTCGGACCGCAACCTGACATATCTCGCCGGGTTCTACTACCAAAGAGATCGTCTCGCGACCCAGCAGGAAGACAACGCGCCTTTTCTGAACTTTGTTGCGACTTTCCCGGGGTTCGGCGCCTTGGCACCCTATCTGCCATTCGCCATCGTTACGCCATTCGTCCAGAATGATCATGTGTATTCGGCTTTCGGTTCGGCTTCGTACAACCTGACCAACCGCCTGAAACTAAATGCAGGAGTACGTCAGGTCTGGGAGGACAAGAGCGGCAGCGGCAGTAACCTGTTTGGAACCAGTTCACAGGTGTATGGTGGCTTCCAGAACGTCCCTCCGCTCGTATCTTATCTTTGGTCACTTGCCGCTGGGCAAGGTATCGGTGGACCATCACCTACGAAGAACAATTCATATCAGGGTTTTACCCCATCTGCGGGCGTACAATACCAAGCTACAGCGGATGCGATGGCCTATTTCAAGTATAACCGAGGCTTTAAATCAGGTGGGTTTAATGGCGTCCAATTCATCGCCTTCCCACAGTTTGCAGCGTATGGCCCAGAACATGTCAACGCCTATGAACTTGGTTTAAAAAGCAAGTTCTTCAACAGCAGCTTACTATTCAACATCGACATCTTCCGCAGCGATTACGAGGCGCTGCAGGTCAATGCGCCCTTCTATGTTCCTCAATTTAACGCCTACGAAGCCGTCGTCAAGAACGCCGCGGCGTCGCGCGCGCAGGGTGTAGAGCTCGAAACCGAATGGGCCGCGACGCGGAATTTACGCTTCTCGGCGAATGTGACCTATCTGGAATCAACCTACACGTCGTTTCCAAACTCATCACCATCGACGCTCCAAAATGGGTGCGCCAACAAATATGTCGTCCCGACGTGTTCGGTGTTCCCCAAACCGGTTTCAGCCATTGCCGACGTCACCGGCCAATCTACTCCATACGCGCCCAAGTGGAGTGGGAGTGTCACGGCGAGCTATGCGTATACGCTCCCACGCGACTACCGACTTCGCCTTCAGCTCAGCCCCTATTTCACGACGGGTTACTACTCGGACGGAGCAAACGGCAACGACTCCTTCTTCCGGGTTCCAGGCTATATCCGCCTCGACGCAACGCTGACGCTGGAAACACCCGATCGCCGCTGGGCGGTCGACATCATCGGCAAGAATATAACCGACCGGACGATCGTAAGCTATGCATCGCTGGTATCGGCACCAAAAGAGGAGCCAGCAAATATCGCCGTGCAGATTAGGGCCAAGTTCTAGCGATAGAGTCGAGAAGTGCCGTGCTGGATAGGAGGAGGATTACACGTGATCCTGAAAGACTTTAACTGTCGCTGTACCCGGACATCAATACGCGTGAGCGGTTACGTCTTCGCGATATCGTGCGCAGCCGTAGTGAGTACGCCAACCGTCGCCGCCACGCGTATGGTGACGTCGGCGGCTTGCGCGCAACTCGTGAAACTCGTGATCCCAGCTGCTCGGATCGGACTACCCACCGGGGGCGCGACAGTCACGAACGCGAGCGTGACGCTGATGCCACGCAGGCACCCGGGCAGCGCGGGCAGCTATTGTATAACGGCGGGCAGCATCGACCCGGTTGATCCTACCGCGCCCAAGATCGAGTTTCAGGTCGCTCTTCCGATCGCGTGGAACGGCAAGGTAGTGATGTTGGGCGGCGGGGGCTTTGACGGATCGGTGCCGAATGTGGCGGGCACCGCCCTGAATATGCCCGCAGATGCTCGGACCCCTCTCGAGCGTGGCTATGCCGTTTTCGCCAGCGACTCGGGACATCAGGCCTCAGTCGTCGACGGTGCCTTCCTCGGCAACCACGAAGCTTATGCCAATTGGATGGGCGACGCGTTGAAGAAGACCCGGGACGCGGCTCTTGTAGTGACCGAGACCGCTTACGGTGCGGCACCGACGAAGTCTTACTTCCTCGGCAGTTCGACGGGAGGTCGGGAGGCCCTTGCGGTTGCGGCGCGCTGGCCGCAGGACTGGAACAGGGTGGTTGCGCTCTACCCAGGGCGGAATGTCACGGTCCAGATATTAGGGATGCTGGGCTCGACCCAGGCCTTCGCTGCCCCGGGCGCATTCTTGAGCCGTGCCAAACGCGGTATCTTGCACCGCGCCGCGATCGCCGCGTGTGACGGATTGGATGGCGCAGTAGACGGCGTCATCAGCAACGTACGCCGATGTGATGCAGAGTTCGATCCATCGGATGCCCGTCTGAACGGCGTACCCATCCGCTGCCCGGGCGGAAATGATACCGGCGACACGTGTCTATCGGACTCTCAAATTGCCGCGCTCCGGAAAGTCGGCGGAGCGCTGACGTTTAACTTCCCACTCGCCAACGGCCAAACGAGTTACCCAGGATATGATTATCTCATTTCTGACAGTGGGGACCCGAGTGTTTCACCTCTCAGCATCCAGCTTTCCATGCTGGCCATCGGCCAGAGACCGGCAGCCTTTCCGATCACGCCAACGATGTCCCTATCGGCGCAGCTGACGGACGGCTTCATACGCTTTGCCGTGACGCAGGACCGAACCTTCAATCAATTGTCGTTTAACGTTTCCAACCCCGGGGCTTTCGCGAACCGATTGACCGAATTGTCAGCCTTGGACATTGCGGACACGAACCTGACAGGATTTGCGGCTAAGGGAGGAAAGCTTCTCATGATGCAAGGCACGGAAGACCTACTCGTCAGCGCTCGTGGCACGGAAGACTATTATCACCGCCTGCGGGCGACCATGGGAGTAGCAAAGGTCGCAGCATTTGTCCGCTACTTCGAGGTGCCAGGGTTTGGCCATGCAGTTAGCAAGACGTTCAACGTTTCGTGGGATCAGCTGACTGCGCTGGAGAACTGGGCCGAGAACGACGTGGACCCTGCTAAAAATCAAATCGTCTCAGACACGGTAGGAGTCCCCGGACGGACGAGGCCGCTCTGTCTTTACCCAAGTTGGCCGATGTACAAAGGGTTTGGTGCCGTCGACTCCGCCGCGAGTTTCAGGTGCGTGGCGCAATAGTCTAAGACCGTACGAACGCTCCGGACCGGTATGGCTCTGCCCATCGGTTCAAGTCGATCAGCGTATAAGCGCGATCTCTCGTCTCACGACGCCGCGATATCGCGCGCGATGATCTCCTTCATGATGTCGCTGCTGCCGCCATAGATCCGCTGCCCGCGCGCATTGGCGTACGCGCGCGCGACCGGATATTCCCACATATACCCATAGCCGCCGAACAGCTGCACGCAGCGGTCGACGACGCGCCCCTGCAGTTCGGTCAGCCAGAGCTTGGCCATCGAGGCTTCCGCCGTACCGAGCGTGCCCCCGCATCACGGCCGCCACGCATTTTTCCACGAACGCCGCGCCGACTTCGATCTCGGTCTTGAGTTCGGCGAGCGTGAAGCGCGTCACTTGGAAATCGCCGATGGCCTGGCCGAAGGCGCGGCGCTGGCGGACGTAATCGAGCGTCTGTGCGAACACCGTGCGTGTGGCTGCCAGCGCGGACACCGCGATGATCAACCGCTCCTGCGGCAGCTCCTGCATCAGATGACCCATGCCCTTGCCTTCTTCGCCGAGCAGCGCGTCGGCGGGTACGCGAACCTCGTCGAGGAACAGTTCGGCGGTATCTTGCGCCTTCTGGCCGACCTTCTCGAGGAGGCGTCCGCGGCGAAACCCCGGGCGATCGGTTTCGACGAGGAAAATGCTCTTCGTTTTCTCGCCCGTGTTGGCGACGATCAGCGCGAGGTCGGCGAGCCAGCCGTTGGTGATGAAGATCTTCTGGCCGCTGATGAGCCAATCCTCGCCGTCGCGCACCGCCTTGGTGCGCAGCCCGCGCATGTCAGACCCCGCGTTGGGTTCGCTGATGCCGATGCAGGTGATTACGTCACCGCTGACGCATCCCGGCAGCCAGCGCGCCTTCTGCGCGGGCGTGCCAAGCCGCTCGATATAGGGCACGATAATGTCCGAGTGGGTGTATATACCGGGCAGTTCGCAGCCGCTGCGCGCCATTTCCTCGATGATAACCTGCGAGTAAAGAAAACTGCCTCCCAATCCGCCATTCTCCTGGCTCATCTGCGGGCACAGTAGGCCTAGCGCGCCCGCCTTGCGCCACATCTCGCGTTCGGCATAGCCGCGCTTCTCCCAGCCGGCGTAATGCGGTTCGACTTCTTCGGCGAAGAAACGACGCGCGGTAGTGCGGACCTGATCGAGTTCGGCGGCGTCGGTCATGGCGTGCATCGGTGCCTCAAATTGGTTGGTCGCGGTGCGCTCATCCAAGCCTTGCGAAGCGCGTCGCCATCGCCGCTCGCGCCGATGTCGCCCGGCGTGCGCGAGAAGCGCGGGGCGGGGGCGGCCTGCGTTACCCCACCCGCATCAATGTAGGTCTCGCGAGCTAGCATGTGCGGGTGGGTAAGCGACTCTTCGTAGGTCAGTACCGGGGCGAAGCAGGCGTCGCTGCCCTCCAGGATCGCGCACCATTCGTCGCGCGTCTTCGTACGAAAGATAGCGGCGAGTTCTTGTCCCCGATCGAACCAGTTCGCCGGATCGTTCTGCCGCTCACGCAACTCCTCGGGCGCGCCGATCCGATCTATCAGCTCGGCGTAGAAGAGCGGCTCGAGCGGGCCGACCGAGACGAATTTGCCATCCTCGCATTCGTAGCAGCGATAGAAGGGAGCCCGGCCGCCGAGCAGGTTTTCGCCTGGATCGAGCGAGATCGCGTCCGAAGGCAGCATTCCTCCGAACATCGCCATCATCGACGCGACCCCGTCGACGATCGCGGCGTCGACTACCTGGCCCTTGCCCGATCGCTCGCGCTCATAAAGCGCGGCCATTATGCCGAATGCGAGGTACAGCGAACCACCGCCATAATCCCCGATCAGGTTCAGGGGTGGAATAGGCCGCCCCTCGTCTCCAGTGATCGCGGCCAGCGCGCCGGTTAGCGCGATGTAGTTGAGATCGTGACCCGCAGCCTTCGCCAGTGGGCCGGTCTGGCCCCAGCCGGTCATTCGCCCGTAGATCAGCCGTGGGTTGCGCGCCAGGAGCTCGTCCGGGCCGAACCCAAGCCGCTCCATCACGCCCGGCCGATAGCCTTCGACGATCACGTCAGCATGCTCGATCGTCTCGAGCACGGCCGCGCGCCCGTCGGCGCTGCGGATATCGAGTTCGATCCGGTGCCGGCCGCGATCGATGACCGGATTGGGCCAGCCGTTGCCGCCCGCCCGGTCGATGCGCAACACGTCGGCGCCCAGGTCGGACAGCAGCATGACGCAGTGCGGACCAGGTCCGATGCCCGCGAATTCCACGACGCGAAGCCCTGCAAGCGGGCCGGTTCTAGTTTGCTGATTCATGTGAGAGTGGTTCGTCCTGCTCGGTAGTTGGCTACGGGCGAAGGCGTCGGCATCAAGGCAGCGTCCCGATCGCATCCGCATGGGTCTCGCGCAGCTCGCGCTTGAGGATCTTTCCCATTGCGCCATTAGGAAGTTCGGCAAGGATCTTGACCGCCGCGACGCGCTGTACCGCGCCGACGCGGGCGTTGATCCACGCTCTAAGCTCGTCGGGATCGGCGGTTTCTCCATCGCGCAATGTCAGGAACGCAACAGGCGACTCGCCCCACTTGGCGGACGCGCAGCCAACCACCGCCACCTCGAACACGGCGGGATGGTCGCCAGCGACGCGCTCGATATCGGCGGGGTAGACGTTGTACCCGCCCGAGATGATCATGTCCTTCTTGCGGTCGCATAGCCACAGGAAGCCGTCTTCGTCGATTTTCCCGATGTCGCCGGTGCGGATGTAGAGGCGCCCGGCCTCGTCGCGCCAATAGGCGGACGCATTCGCGTCGTCGCGCTGGTGGTAGCCCGTCATCAGCGTGCTCGATTGGCCGACGATTTCGCCCTCCACGCCGGGGCCGAGGACTCGGCCAGCGTCGTCGATTATCCGGACCTGGACCGTGGGCAGCACCTTGCCGACGGACTTCAGCTTGGCTGGCGGTATCGCGTGCATCGCCAGCACGGTGAGCGTTCCCGTTTCGGTCTGGCCGTAGACGTCGTAGAAGGGACCGGGCCATTGCTCGAGCACCTGCAGCTTGTGCGTCTCGCTAAGCGGAGCGCCCGCACAGATCTTGATACAAGGCTTGCCCGCCACCGCCGTCCGGAAACCGGGTGCCTCGACCGTTCGGATCAGTGTCGCGGGCGGCATCCACGCCATGTCGATCGTCTCGCGCGCGAGAATGACGACCGCGGCTTCGGCGGAAAATTTGCGCATGATGAAGAAGGTGCCGCCCCACCACAGCGAGAGGAGCAGCGACGAGAAGCCGTAATTCGAGCACAGGCCGACGGTCTGGAGCGACCTGGTTTCGCGCGTCACCCCGAACTGCGCGAGACTGATGCACTGTTCCTTGCGGGCGCCGTAGCTCTGCGCGACGCCCTTGGGTGTGCCTGTCGTACCCGAGCTGTAGATCAGGTCCGATATCCAGTCGTCGTCGATCACGGTCGGAGTAAACGGCGAAGTCCCCGCGCCCAGCCAGGCATCCAACAAGCCATGCGAACCGTCTGCGTGCACGAGGCCGATCTCGACGCAGCTCACTTTGCCCTCGTCGGCTCGCATGACGGCGGATGTACGCGCCTTTTCGGCGTGATCGCGATCATGGAAGAGCACTGTCACGCCCGCGTCCGCGATCATACGGGCCAGCGCATCGTGCGCGACAAGTCCAGGCAACGGCACGAGCGTGATTCCGCCCAACTGGCAAGCAAGCACCACCACCGCGTAATCCAGGCCGTTCGACGCGAGCAGCCCCACGCGTCGAACTCCACCGGGCATCAGGCCAAGCGTCCGAAGTCGAACGGCGCAGGCTTGGGCCTTGGACACCAGTCCGCCGTAACTCAGTGCGTGAGCGTCCGACACGATCGCTCGCTTGTGCGGTATGGCGTGCGCGTGACCGAGCACGCGACTTGCGAGACCCGCTCCAGTTTCAATCACCAACGACCCGCCTCTCCCAAGCAGCCGTCGCTCGCCGCGTTTCGCTTTTCGGTGACGGACTGGTTGGCAATGCTCTGCCTATGACAATCCGTCGAATTCATTCGGGACGCTAGGTATCGCTCGCGCTCATATCTCGCGCGACACCTTCTCCTTCATCATCCGGACGAACGCCCGGACCGCTGGCGTCGGCTCCCAGCGCGAACGCAAGGCGCAGCTTAGCTCCGCATGCGGGAGCGGATTATGTCCATGGACTGCCGAGAAGTGCTCCCCGAACTCTGCCGAAACGGAATACGCCCGCGTCGTGACGCCGATCGCGTCCGATGTCGCGACGATGCGTCGGACGATCGGGAAGTTGTCGATGATATGCAGGTGCCGCTGCCAAAGGCCCGAGTCTTCGAACAACGAGCGGATAATGCTTCCGTAAGGGCGCGAGTCCGACGGCACGACGAAGTTGTATTTTGCAAGCTCGGCGCGCGCGATCTCTCCCAATCCGAGGATGGGATGATCCTTGCGCACGAAGAATACCGACTGCAGGGTTGCGAATCGCTCGTGCTTGACCTCGCTCAACTCGGCGAACGCTTCCTCGAATCCGACGGCGACGTCGACGCCACCCGTTCGCAAGAGTTGCACGACGCGCTCGAAGGTGGACGCGACGAGCTCGAAGCGTATCGCTCCATGCCGGGCGAGCAGCGTAGCCAACGGCACGGCCACGAGCCATTCGAGCGATGCGGGGCAGATCCCGATCCTTAGCGCCTGCGCGAAGGGATCCTTGCTTTCGCGCTTGCCCGCGAGGAGCCGTCGCGCGTCTTCCAGCAGGCGAACCGCGCGTTCGACAAAGTCGCGACCCTCCTCGGTCGGCACCGCGCCGCGCGCGGTACGATGAAATAGGGCGTACCCCAGCTCGCGCTCGAGATCGGCGATGCTCTTGGTGATCCCCGATTGCGAGATGCCGACCGTCTCGGCGGCTTTGGTGAACGAGCCGCCGTGCGCGACGGCGACAACGTGGGCGAGGCGACGATCTAACACGCACTCATGCTTAGCGGTCATGAGCTTTCACAACAATGCATTTGCCGCATGGCAGGTGCCGTGTTTGTTAGGGTTCAAAGGTTTCCACTCGGTAAATGTGTGCCGCCAGAGGATGCCCAAAATGCGGCGCAACGCCGAGGGGAGTGGGATGGAGCTGGACCCGCAGTCGCAGGCAGTGCTGGACGGCCTGAACGCCTCGGGCGTACTTCCTTTCCGTCAGTTCACGCCCGCGCAAGTTCGCGAACGGGTCCTAGCGATCCGTGCTGCAGCGCCCACGGTGTCCGCGCATGAGGTAGGCAATGTAACCGAGCAAATGGTCGTAAGCGGCGGACGGCAATTCCCTGTCCGGATCATTCGGCCTAAGACTGAAGATTCGGATATGCCGTCGCCCGTCGTGATCTGGTTTCATGGCGGAGGCTTCCTATTCGGCAGCCTGGACGAAGCGGACGAGACCGCGCGCGCGATCGCGTCCCAGGCAGGCGTCATCGTCGTCAACGTCGGCTACCACCTCGCGCCCGAGTTTCCGGACGGTCCGTTCTGTTTTCCGACAGGGTGACGCGCGCTCTCCCCTGCCCAGCTGAACCCCCCGATTTGTGCGCGACAAAAGACAAAACTTGTC